>WNFA01000277.1_pt1 | contig 40123 bp, 39 predicted proteins | sample 5400481 | NCBI WGS metagenome assembly WNFA01 (sample SAMN13153340, study PRJNA577476) | soil metagenome | isolation source: 120 cm saprolite under Douglas fir tree site 2 hole 1 replicate 2 | place: USA:California | collected 2015-04-18 | reverse complement strand
TGCCAGGGATTGCGCTCGCCCGTTTCGCCGCGCATGGTGACCAGCATCAGAAGCGGAAAGCCGCAGTTCGACGCAAGGCTCAGCGCATTGATGCAATTGCCCACCCCGCTCGACTGCATGAGAAGCGCGCTGCGCTCACCGCCCAGCCACGCGCCGGCCGCCAGACCGATGCCTTCCTCTTCGGTCGTGAGCGGCACGGCCGCCATGCCCTTGTCCGCGTGGCACAGCTCGATCAGGCGCTTGTGGCCTGCATCGGGCACATAGGACACTTGGCGCACGCGCTGCGCCTTGAGCGCGCGATGAATCGCCGCGGGCCAGTCGATGGCCTCGGCGGACGACGATTTTGATATTTTCCCCTGCACTATTGGCCCTGTATGATTGCAGGCTTCCCCGGAACACCCCATCACCTGCAAGGAGGAACGGACATGAAACTCTACTACCACCCCGTCTCCACGACCAGCCGCCCCGTGTGGCTGTTCATCGCCGAGAACGGCATCGATTGCGAGCTGAAAGTCGTCGACCTGATGAAGGGCGAGCACTACCAGCCGGAATACGTTGCGATCAACCCGAACCGCATGGTGCCGGTGCTGGAGGACGGCGATTTCCGCCTGACCGAGAGCTCGGCGATCCTCAAGTACCTCGCGGAGAAAACCGGCTCTTCGGCGTATCCGAAAGAGCTGCGCTCACGCGCGAAAGTGAACGAGATGATGGACTGGATCAATACGCAGGTCTGCCGCGAGTTCGCCTATGGGCTGGTCTACCCGCAGATCTTTCCGAACCACAAGCGGCGCAGCGACGAGGCGCACGCCGGCACCATCGCCTGGGGCAAGGAAAAGGCTCAAGCGTGGCTGAAGGTCCTCGACGAAAACCTGCTCGGACCGAAAAAGAAATTCCTGTGCGGCGATCAGATCACCATCGCGGATTATTTCGGCGGTCCGTTCGTCGGCCTCGGCGAGATCGTCCGTTGCAACTACTCGGCGTATCCCAACGTGAAACGCTGGCTGGATCGGATGAAAGCGCTGAAGAGCTGGAACAAGGTGCACGAGGTGTTCCACGGATTCGCCGCCTCGCTCAAGGACAAGGCTTTCGAGGCCGTTTGAGAGCCCGCTACCAGCGCTGGCGATGCCGGTACCACGGTTGATTCTTGGGTTTCTTCTTGTCCTGCTTGGCTTCCTGGGCTTCCGGGGCACCGGCCTGGTCTGGGCTTGAGCTTGCGGAAGACGGCGAAGGCGCCTGCTTCCGCGCGCCCTCCTTCGACGCGGCGGGTTTCTTCGGAGCCGATTTCGTGGGCTTCTCGGGCTCCCGATGCAACATCTTTTTCAGATTGCTGAGGATCGATTTGGAAAGCTTCTCGGCCATGACTGATTCGACGAAGAGTTGAGCGGCGCCATTCTATTACATCGTTCGAAGCGCGGTCCGGCCGGGCCGCGGCAGGAGGAATAGCTCGGCGGCTCGACTATCCCGTAAGAATTCCCGTGGACTGGCCCTTCATAAGGTAGTAGTGCCACATCTTCGAGATCACTTTCGGCTGCCAGACCTGCTTTTGCGCTCGACGCAGCGCGTCGCCCTTCATGGCTTTGGGCGTTCCGATCGCGCTCGCGCGGTACTGAAACACGGCATTGTCCTCGAGGAGGATGGCAGCGACGAAGGCTTCCTCGATACTCCCGCCGACGATCACTGCGCCGTGCCCCTGCAGGAGCACGGCGAGGTTTTGTCCAAGCGCGCGGGCGACCGTCTCGCCTTGTTCGCGGCGCTGAATCAGCGTCGCGTCCGGGCACACCGGCACCGCCCTGCCGAACGGCGAGCCCATCACGCCGACCGGACGAAGCGGCGTCCCAACGATGCTGAAGAGCGTCGCGGTGGGAAGGTGCAGGTGGAAAACCGCCATCGCATCGGCCCGCGCCCGGAACACACCCGTGAAAATCGGCGTCTCGCTAGGCGGGTTGTTTTCGCCCTCGATCTTCGCTCCCTCGGGATCCACCACGACGAAATCGCCGGCGGTCATGATTCCCGGATGGCGCCCGGGGGTGCCGCGCATTTCGCGTGGATTGAGCAGGAGATTCCCGGTTTCCGGAATGCGCGCTCCGGCGAGCCCGGCGTGGTCCATGAGCCCTTCCATGTAGAGCAGCCGGCAGGCGGTTGCGAGTTTTTCACGAAGCTCCGTGGTGCCTTGCATCGGTTTTCCCTCGTATCGGCGCCCGCCTAGAAGCGAAGCCTCGTCAAATCATGTAAAAGGGACATGCAGCGGTTATGGCTACGTACGCGATCGGTGATGTTCAGGGCAGTTTCGACGAGCTGCAGGCCTTGCTTGGCGCCTTCGGGTTCGATCGCGCGAAAGACAGCTTATGGTTCGTGGGCGACCTCGTCAACCGCGGCCCGGCCTCGCTTGCCACGTTGCGCTTCGTACGCGATCTCGGGGATCGCGCGTTGACCGTTCTCGGCAACCACGATCTGCATCTGCTGGCGCTTGCTCAGGGCTCGGTCAAGGCTCGCGAAGACGACACGCTTGGGGACGTGATCGCGGCGCCCGACCGCGACGGCTTGCTCGACTGGTTGCGGCACCGCCCGATGGCGCACGTCGCCGCAAACTACGTGCTGGTCCACGCCGGGCTCTTGCCGCAATGGGACGTCGCCACGGCGAAAGCGCTTGCCGGAGAAGTCGAGGCGGAGCTTCGCGGACCCCGGCACAAGGAGTTTCTCGCGCAACTTTACGGTTCGCGCCCGGACCGCTGGAACGATAAGCTGCGCGGGATCGACCGGCTGCGCGTCATCGTCAACGCGATGACTCGCTTGCGCTTTTGCACTCCCGAGGGCGTCATGGAATTCCACACCAAAGGCGAAACGGCCGAAGCTCCAGCGGGCTACCTTCCGTGGTTCGAGGTGCCCGGCAGGAAAAGCGCCGATCACACTTTGGTATGCGGCCACTGGTCGGCGCTCGGCTTGCGCATTGCACCCAACCTCCTCGCGCTCGACTCGGGTTGCGTTTGGGGCGGAAAGCTCAGCGCGGTTCGTCTGGAGGACCGGCGTTTATACCAGGTGTCTTGTGCGGCAGATGCTGCGCACGTGAAGTCCCCTGCGGGGCGCGCACGCCCAGGGCTCCGGCGATAGCCGCCTCAGCCTTCTCCGCAAGAGAGCGCCGCGTCTGCGCTTTTACGGGGATCGGCGCGAGAAGATTGAACTCTGCGACCATGTGACGCGTCGAGACGATGGTCCAGATCGATTCGAGGAGCGAGGTATCGCCGACGTAACCGGCGGCGTCGGTGTGCCGGCCGGCGGCATCGAGATAGCGCAGCGCCACCGGCTGCAGCGTGGCCGCGGCGTCCAGAGCCGGCTGGAATAGCGCCGAGTGGAAACGCTCGAGGCTTCGCCCGAAAGTTGTGATTCCCTCGGGAAAAACTGCAATCAGGGTGCCGCGCTCGAGCTCGGCAGCGATTATCTGGCGGGCGCGTCGCACCTCGGAGCGCTTGCCGCGCTCGATGTACAGCGTGCCGACCAGCGTGCTCAACCAACCTACCATCGGCCAGCTGCGGATTTCCGATTTGGCGATGAAAGTCGCGGGGAATCTGGCGTCGACGACGAAGATGTCGAGCCAGGAGATGTGATTGAGCACCAGCATGCAGCGACCGGGGAGCTCCTTCGGTGCATTCTTTTCGCGCACGGACACGGCGAGGATGGAGAGCAGCGTGCTCGACCAACGGCGCTTTTGCACTCGCTGTTCTGCTTCGGAAAGTTTCGGGTAGCGCAGCCACGCGATGGCGAGGCCGCGCAACAGGTGCAGCGCGAGCCTTGTCAGTCGGAGCAGGCGCAGCGGAACCGGGGTGCGGTTGGCCGCCATCGGTCGTGTGATCCTCCATGGAACCAGGCGGCATTCTACTGGCTGCCGGCACGGGGCCGGCACCCGTCCTCAAAGATCGGATCCGAAATTTCGGCGGAACAGGCGCTTGATCTCATCGAGGCTCGTGGAATGATTCTGGCCACCACGCGACGCGATCTTGATTGCGCCCATCAACGACGCGAGTCTGCCGGTCTTCGGCCAGTCGAAGCCCGCGGCAAGACCGTAAAGAAGACCGGCGCGGTAGGCGTCGCCGCAACCGGTGGGATCCACCACTTCGGCTGCCTTGACGCAGGGAATCTCGATCCGTTGGCCGTCAGCGTAGATGATCGATCCCTCCGCACCCCGGGTAAGCACGAGTGCCTTGAGTTTGTGCGCCATTTCCTCGAGCTTGCGGCCGGTACGCTCCTCGAGCATCCGGCCCTCGTAATCGTTGACGGCCACGTAGGTCGCTTGCTCCACGAAAGCGAGCAACTCTTCACCCGTGAACATCGGTAGTCCTTGACCGGGGTCGAACATGAACGGAATGCCGAGCTCGGCAAGCTCGCGCGCGTGCCGCAGCATGCCCTCGCGTCCGTCGGGCGCGATGATTGCGAGACGCGCATCCAACTCCGCCGTAATGTTGTTCAGATGCGAGTAATTCATCGCCCCTGGATGAAAAGCGGTGATCTGATTGTCGTCGAGATCGGTTGTGATGAATGCCTGCGCGGTGAGAGTGCCGGCTACCTGGCGCACAAAATCCAGCTCGATGCCGAGCCGTTCGAGCCGCTCAAAATACAGCAGGGAATCGTCTCCCACCGTGGCCATGACCAGCGGGTCGGAACCCAGGAGCTTCAGGTTATAGGCTATGTTGCCGGCGCAACCACCGAACTCGCGCCGCAGCTCGGGAACGAGGAACGCCACGTTCAATATATGGATCTGTTCGGGCAGGATGTGCTCCCGGAAACGGCCTTGGAATACCATGATGTTGTCGTACGCGATCGAGCCGCAGATCAGAGTGCGCATGGCGCTTCCTACAGGTAAAACAAATAGAGCCGATAGCCAGTAGGCTTGAGCGCTGCAGCTTCGAGGTAGACCCGAATCTGGAGCTCGCTTCCGGCAGCGAAGCCGGGCTCCGATCGCGCGCTCTGCGGCGCGTAGTCCTTGGATGTCAGCACGCGCCGGGCGACGGTCTGGCCCTCGGTACTGGTTAGGCTCAGCTCCAAAGCGGGGAACGCCTGGATGAAGGCAGCGCGGTTCCGAAGCGTTGCCGTCAGCACCATCACGCTGGGATGGCTGCCGTCTGCCTGCAGGTCCGAAGACTCGATACTGATCAACTCCGCGCGGCGCGGTAGCGGTACCTCGCAACCGAGCTCGGCGCAGATGCGCTGCACGAGAGGCTTTGCTTCGGGAACCAGCACGGCGACCTCGCCCCGGTACCGATAGCCCGCTTGCAGCGCAAGAACGAGCAGCAGAAACACGCTCGCAGGCCACCACAGCCGGCTTGGACGCGGCCGCGACTGCGGTCCGAAGTCGAATGACACGTCCCTCTCTTTGTCCAACAGGACCGCCATGCTGGCCGAAATCGGAGGACCTTCCGGGTCCTCCCGGGCGGGGCGGCTGGAAGGCCCCGAGCTCAACGCCGCAAGCGCATCGAACAGGGCGCCGCAACGCCCGCAGCGGACCCGGCCCGCGCGCGCACTAAGCTGTGTTTCGGTCACCCGAAACGCGGTGGCGCAAGTCGGACAACGCGTGATCATGCTCACAGCTTGACCCCGGAAAGGCACACCCAGCCCTCCGCCTCGGCAGGTGGCGCGAACGCGATCCCGGGTGAGTAACATCTCACGACTTCGCCCGCCTGGTCCGACAGAATTCCCGAGAGCGCAATCTGTCCGCCCTGCCTGCATCGCGATACGAGCACCGGAGCGAGCACCCTCAACGGATTGGCGAGGATATTGGCGATCACGACATCTGCGATGAACGTTAGCGGCGCACCATCTTCGAGGAATTCGCCGGCAACCCCGTTGCGCCGGGCGTTGTCCCGGGCCGTTGCCACGGCGTCGGGATCGATGTCCACGCCTACAGCACGGCGCGCGCCGAGCTTCAGCGCAGCGATCGCCAATATACCGGAACCGCAGCCGTAGTCGAGAACGGTTTCCCCGCCGGCGATGCTGCGCTCGAGCCACTGCAAGCACAGGCGCGTGCTCGGGTGGCTGCCGGTGCCGAACGCGAGCCCGGGATCGAGCACAAGGTTGATCGCCTCGGGCTCGGGCGGCGCGCGCCAGGTCGGCACGATCCACAAGCGGGCCGAGATCCGGATCGGCCCGAACTGCTCTCTCGCTTTCGCGACCCAATCCTCGTCGGCGACGCTGCGCAGCTCGTGAACCGGCACCGCGACGCCAGCCAAGTCGCACGCGCGCAGGAGCAAGCATTCGGGCTCCGGTTGGACTTTGCACAACGCGGTGAGTTTCACCCGGGGCCAGGACACGGATTCGCCCGACCCATCGAAGTGTGGCGCTTCCGCTGCAGTCCCTGCTCTGGCGTCCTCGCAGCTTACGGACAGCGCGCCGGCATCGAGCAGCGCATCGCAGAGGGGGTCGACCTCCTCTGCATTCACTTCCAGGACGAGCGCAGTAAACATCACGCGTTCGATCCCTTACCTTGCGGTATCGCGCTTCTTTTGTTGGGCGAGCTTCTGCTCGAGGTAATGGATGTTCACCCCTCCCTTGATGACGCGGTTGTCGAGCAGGAGTTCCTGATGAAGCGGGATGTTGGTCTGGATGCCCTCGATTGCCATTTCGGAGAGTGCGATGCGCATACGCCGGATCGCCTGGTCGCGGTCCTCCCCATAGGCGATGACCTTGCCGATCAACGAGTCGTAGTTGGGCGGCACGGTGTAGCCCTGGTAAATATGCGTATCGACCCGGATGCCGGGTCCCCCCGGTGGGTGATAGGACGTAATGCGTCCGGGCGATGGCGTGAACCGGAACGGATCCTCGGCATTGATGCGGCACTCGATCGCGTGGCCGCGAATCTCGATGTCCTTCTGCCGCACAGACAGCCTCTCGCCCGCGGCGACGCGGATCTGCTCCTGGACGATGTCGACACCGGTGATCATTTCGGTCACCGGATGCTCGACCTGGATGCGTGTATTCATCTCGATGAAGTAGAACTCGCCTTCTTCGTAGAGGTACTCGAAAGTACCGGCACCGCGGTAGCCGATCTTGCGGCAGGCCTCGATACAGCGCTCGCCGATACGCGCGCGCTGCTTCGACGTGAGCTCGGGTGCCGGGGCCTCCTCCATGATCTTCTGGTGCCGTCGCTGCATGGAGCAATCCCGCTCGCCGAGATGGACCACGTTCTTGTGCCCGTCGGCGAGCACCTGCACCTCGATGTGTCGCGGGTTCTCGAGGTACTTTTCCAGATAGACCGTGGCGTTGCCGAAAGCCGCCCCGGCCTCCGCCCGCGTCACGCTGATCGCGCTCTTGAGAGCGGCTTCCGTGTGAACGACACGCATGCCGCGTCCGCCGCCCCCGCCCGCCGCCTTTACGATGACCGGATACCCGATTTTTCTGGCGATCTTGAGCGACTCCTCCGGAGCATCGGGCAGCGGACCGTCCGAGCCGGGTACGCAGGGCACCCCGGCCTTGCCCATGACTTGCTTTGCGTTCACCTTGTCGCCCATCAGCCGGATGGTCTCCGCTTGGGGGCCGATGAAAATGAAGCCGCTCTTGTCCACGCGTTCTGCAAAGTCGGCGTTTTCGGCGAGAAATCCGTAGCCCGGGTGAATCGCCTCGGCGTCGGTCACCTCCGCCGCGCTGATGATGGCGGGTATGTTGAGATAGCTCGCGCTGGATGCCGCCGGTCCGATGCACACCGATTCGTCCGCGAGCTTCACGTACTTCGCCTCGCTATCGGCTTCGGAATGCACTACCACGGTCTTGATGCCCATGTCACGGCAGGCGCGTTGAATGCGCAGGGCGATCTCTCCGCGATTGGCGATCAGAATTTTCTCGAACATGATTTGACGGGCGGTTTTTCGCGACCTTTGATATGGGGAATAGGAGGCGCGCCCTGGCGTATTCCCTCTTCAATACCCGCTAGGCTAGCCGATCATCATCAGGGATTCGCCGTACTCGACCGGCTGACCGTTCTCGACCATGATCGCCTTGATTACGCCATCCTTGTCCGCCTCGATTTCGTTCATCAGCTTCATCGCCTCGATGATGCAGATGGCCTGTCCCGCCTTGACCGTATCTCCGACCTCGACGAAGGGCTTGGCGCCCGGGGAACCTGACCGGTAGAAAGTGCCAACCATGGGCGACTTGACGATATGCCCTTCGAGCGATGTCGGCGCCTCTCCCTGGGGGGAGGCCGGGGCCGGAGCCCCTGCGGCCGCCGGAACGGTCACGCCTTGAGCTGCGGGCGGGCTCGCCGCCGGGGCGGACGGGGAAAGGACCTCTTTTCCGCCTGAGCCGCTCTTCACGATCTTGACCTTCTCCTCGCCCTCCGTGACCTCCAGTTCGGCGATTCCCGACTCTTCGACGAGATCGATCAGTTTTTTTAATTTCCGCAAGTCCATGCTGGCCTCCTTCCAGTCCGGGCACGCACGCCTGTTCGCGCGAGATTTCGGAGCTCTCGCAAACGGCCCAGAAACAAGCTCTCAGTTTGAGTGCAAGGCGAACTGCAGCGCGAACTCGTAACCTCGACTGCCCAATCCGCAGATGGTCCCGGCCGCGAGGTCGGAAAAGTACGAGTGGCGGCGGAATGGCTCTCTGGCGTAGATGTTCGACAGATGCACCTCGAGAAACGGAATAGCGACCGCTGCCAAAGCGTCGCGTAACGCCACGCTGGTGTGAGTCAGTCCCCCGGGATTGACGATGATCCACGAGATTCGCTGCTTCTTGGCGCCATGAATGCGTTCTATCAGAGCTCCCTCGTGATTGCTTTGAAAAGTCTCCAGGGCAGCCCTCTCGCGTTTTGCAATGCGACTGAGCTTCTCGTTGATGCTCGAAAGGGATTCCTTTCCGTAGATCCCAGGCTCACGGGTACCTAACATGTCGAGATTGGGGCCGTGAATGAGCAGGATTCTCCTCGGCGTCCGCGAGCGTAGGCCCAATGCGCGTTTTGGCTTGGACATAAAGGAAGTTTGAGGTCGATGTCGGAAATTGTCCAGTGTTCGGTGCAGTTCGATTACAAGTGATCGCGCGCGTATAGCTAAAAAGTCAATGGATCAGAAAGCGAGAAACCGAGGGGCAACGAAGATCCCGAAGATCCCGGAGCGTCAAGCCAACCTGAGACTGAATACAGTGCGATCGACGTAGTTAACGTATAATCCTGGCACTATATCGATATTTTGATGCTTTTCAGTACACGTTTTGGGACCGGGAGAGGTCGCATTTCGCAATCCAGCGGCGCAATTTCCGGGTTTTTGAGCTCCGGGAACGGGGATGGGCCCCTTTTAGCTGCTCCCGTCCGAGAGAAGTTGTGTGACGACCTGAATCCCGGCGCGCTCGATCGGTCGGCCAGCCAGCGTCGTCCTCACGGTACCCCGCTCTTCCTTCAAGGTGTAGATCGCCAGATTGACCGGCACGCCCTGCCAATCGACCTTCAGCACCGACACGGCCCGTGCCTGGTCGCCCGCGAAGTGGCGCTGATCGGAGATATCGTAGGCGATATTGCGGCTCAAAAGAAATAGCTCCACGGCCTTACCGTCATCGGTGAACAGCTGCAAATCGATGTCGCTGTATCGCCCTGCTGTGCCCTTGAGCACCGCGCCGGCGAGGTAAGGGCGGAACCGCTCGAGCAAGCGCATTGCCTCGAGCGCCCGCTCGCGCAAGTAGTTGATGCGCTCACGCTGCTCCTCACCCTGATAGAGGGACTGGTAAGCTCGCAGCTCCGCCTCGATCTCATCGTTTTTCGGCAGCGACTGCGTGTCCTCCGCGCCCAGCTGGCGGGCAGCCTTGCGTTTGGCGAGGGCGAAATCCTCAAGACCATCCTCGGCCATCATGCGTGCGGCGGCCGCAGCGATGCGCACGCGCATCTGTTGCTGCTTGGACTTGCTGTCTTTCGGCATGGGAACGGCGGGAGTCGGGCCATGATACCGCAGCCGGAAAACGCGGCGAAGTAGGCTAAAATTATTCCCTTTCACCGCGCGCCTCCTTCTTTCTCGGCGCGCTCCGTCACCCGGCCTGTGCACATCCACATACTTGGCATCTGCGGGACATTCATGGGTGGCATCGCCGCGATCGCCAAGGCGGCGGGTCACCGGGTTACAGGATGCGACGCCCATGTCTATCCGCCGATGAGCACGCAGCTCGAGGCGCAGGGCATCGAATTGACCGTGGGGTATGGTGCCGATCAAACGGCGCTAAAACCGGATCTGTGGGTAGTGGGGAATGTCGTAAGCCGCGGCAACCCGCTCGTGGAGGTCCTATTGGACCGGGGCGAGCGCTACGTTTCGGGTCCTCAGTGGCTGGCTGAAAATACTCTGCTCGGCAGAGAGGTCCTCGGAGTGGCGGGGACTCACGGAAAAACAACGACTTCCTCCATGCTAGCGTGGATCCTGGAGGATGCCGGGCTGGCTCCCAGCTTTCTCATCGGCGGCGTTCCGATCAATTTCGGGGTGTCGGCAAGACTAGGAAAACAAAACCATTTCGTGATCGAAGCCGATGAATACGATACGGCCTTCTTCGATAAACGTTCCAAGATGGTGCATTACCGGCCCAGGGTTGCCGTTCTCAACAACATTGAGTTCGATCATGCAGACATCTTCCCCGATCTTGCAGCGATCGAGACTCAATTTCATTATTTCGTCAGAACGATACCCAGATCCGGAAAATTGATAGTAAATGGCGCTGACCCGTCGACCGACCGTGTCCTTGCTCGCGGCTGCTGGAGCGCAGTGGAACGGTTTGGCGTGGAAGATGGGTGGAACGCAAGCGTGCTGGGGCGGGGCGCTTTTGAAATATTCAACCGAGGCAGACCGATTGGACTGCTGCGCTTGGAGCTTCAGGGCGAGCACAACCTCCACAATGCGCTCGCGGCTGTCGCAGCGGCGCAGGCTGCCGGCGTCGATCCGGCGCGGGCAATCGAGGCGCTCGCGCGCTTCAGGGGTGTCCGGCGCCGCATGGAGCTGCGGGGCAAGGTTGCAGGTATCGCAGTTTGGGATGACTTCGCGCATCACCCGACGGCCATCGCGACGACGGTTTCAGGCTTGCGGGACCAAGTGGGTCACGCGCGCATTTTGGCCGTCCTCGAGCCGCGCTCCAGTACTATGAAAGCGGGTGTGATGAAGGACCGCCTGCCCGCGAGTCTCCAGCAGGCTGACAGGATTTTTTGCTATAGCGCGAACCTCGGCTGGGACGTCGCGGCTGCGCTCGCGCCGCTCGGCGATCGCGCCAGCATCGAGAGCGATCTGGAGCGGCTTGTCGGAGCAATCGTTGCCGAGGCCCAGCCCGGCGATCACGTGCTGGTCATGTCGAATGGGGGATTCGGGGGTATTCATGAACGGCTGCTCGCTTCGCTCTCGATACAGGCGGCCCCGACGACCCGGACGTGATCATTTACCTTCACGGGTTCAACAGCTCGCCGCAGTCGGGCAAAGCGCAGCATTTGAAGCGATACCTCGATGGGAAGGGCCAAGGCGTGGAGTTCGCCTGCCCGCACTTGCCACACTGGCCGGACAAGACCGTGGCGCTCGTGGAAGCCGAGATCGTGCGACAACCGAAGGAAAAAATCACCCTAGTCGGGAGTTCGCTCGGCGGATTCTACGCGACTTGGCTGGCGGAGAAGCACAGCGTGCGAGCGGTGCTGATCAATCCGGCGATCGAGCCCCACGTGGGCTTGCGCCTCGACCTCGGCCCGCAACAGGCCTTCCACGGAGGCGAGCGCTACGAGCTGACCCAAGAGCACCTTCGCCAATGGAAAGAACTCTTCGTGATGAGAGTGCACCCCGAACGCTACCTGCTCCTTGTGGAAACGGGGGACGAAGTGCTCGACTACCGGGCGGCGGTGAGAAAATACAGGGGCGCGAAACAGGTCGTGGTGCAAGGCGGAGACCACAGCCTTGCGAGCTTTCCCGAACAAATCCCGCTGATAATGGAATTCGCCGGAATGGATTGACTACTTCAACACCCTCCAGACCGAGTTTCCGTCTTTGAGCGCGTAGCGCGCGACGGCTTTTTCATCGAACCCAAACCCGAGGCCCGGCGTTTTCGGCAGAATCAGCATGCCGTCAGCCATCTTGAGTTGCGTATCGATGAGACGCCGAAAATTGAGCACTTGGTCGTCGGGGAAGAATTCCACGTAACGCGCGTTGGGTGTTGCTGCAACAAGCTGCGCGTGCAAGTCGTGAAACCAGTGCGGGCAGACGGTGACGCCGTAGCTCGACGCCGTGGCGGCAATTTTCCTCCACTCGGTAACCCCGCCGCATACCAGAGCGTCCGTCTGCAGTATCTGCGCGGCGCCCTTATCGAGGATTTCCTTGAAATGCCAGCGCCCCGTGCCGATCTCGCCCGTGGCGACCGTCACGCGCGTGAGCTTCGCCAGGCGCGCGTGGTTGTCGATGTCATCGGGGAAGAACGGTTCCTCGATCCAGTAAGGGTCGTAGAGCTCGAAACGCTCCATATATCGCATCGCGGTAGGCAAATCGTGCCAGGCGTTGTTCGCGTCCAGCATCAGCTCGACATCCGGCCCAATCGAGTCGCGCGCGGCTTTTACGCGCGCCTCCTCCTCCTTGGGGGAGAGCCGTCCCACCTTCATCTTCACGGCACGAAAGCCGGCTTTTGCGTAGCCCGCCATTTCCTCGCCGAGCTTTTTCGGCGTCTTGCCCGCGAGATAGTAGCCGCCGCTTGCGTACGCCGGCACGGCCTCGTCCACCGCAGCGCCGAGATACCTGTAAAGCGGAAGTTTCGACGCGCGCGAATTCAGATCCCAAAGCGCACAGTCCAGGATCGAGATCGCACGCATGACGCTGCCGGCGCGTCCATGCAGCAACGTTTCCTCGAACATGCGCTGCCAAAGGCCCTCGACGAGCAGGCTTTCGCGGCCGAGCAGACCCGGCGCGAGCAGGTGCTCCACTGCCTGCGCGACCAGCGTTCCCCCGGAAGACCCTGCGTAACAGAATCCGATGCCCTCGACGCCCCCTGCGCGTACCCGGACGAGCCCGTAGTCTCGCGCCGAAACCGTTCGCGTAGCGAAGCTCGTTGCGTTATCCAGCGGGATCCGGGCGGTTGCTACGGCAATCGACTCGATCTTGGCCATTTGGCAAACGTTGGCGTTCTTATCGGCGTGAGGGGGAGCATTGCTGCGATATAATTATGGCACTCATCGGGCCGGCGCGACGCGGCTCTTTTCCGGCTTGCCCCCTTTCGTGAACGTTCTCTACGAAGACAGCGGTGCGTTCAAGGTCGCGACGGTGCTCGCCGACAGCGACAGCACCCTCCAGGTCGAAGCCCCGCATGGCAAGCGAGCCAAGATCAAGTCAAAGGACGTGCTGTTGCGATTTCCGGAGCCCGGTGCCCTGGAGCTGCTCGCCCAAGCCGAAGCGTTGGCGGGCGGCATAGAAGCGGATTTCCTGTGGCAGTGCTGCGGCACGGAGGAATTCGGATTCGCCGATCTCGCGCGCGAGTATTGCGGCCGCGCGCCTTCGGCCGTGGAGGCAGCCGGAATTCTGGTGAAACTGCACTCGGCGCCGATGTACTTTTACCGCAAGGGCAGGGGGCGATATCGCGCCGCGCCGCCCGAGACGCTGCGCGCCGCGCTTGACGGCATCGAAAAGAAGAAACAACAGCAAGAACAGGTTTCAGCCTGGGCGAGAGAGCTCGAGCACGGCGCGTTTCCGGAAGCGTTCAAGCCGCTCCGGGAGCAGCTCCTGTACAAGCCTGATCGCAACCGCCCGGAAACCAAAGCGCTCGAAGAGGCTTGCGCGAAGACCGGCTTGCCGCCGGCGAAGCTGATTGAGCGCTGCGGCGTGCTGCCCTCCAGCCACGATTACCATCTCAACCGATTTCTGTATGAGTACTTTCCCAAGGGAACGGGTTTCCGCGGAGGGGTCGAGATTGCCGAGCCCCGGGACTTGCCGGTCGCCGAAGCGGATGCGTTCAGCCTGGACGACACGGCCACGACGGAAATCGACGATGCATTCTCGCTCACCCCTCTTGCGGGCGGCCGCCTTCGCGTTGGGGTCCATATTGCCGCCCCCGCCCTCGGGTTCGCACCCGGATCGCCGCTCGACGCCGTGGCGCGCGAGCGGCTCTCGACCGTGTATATGCCCGGCCGCAAGATCACCATGCTGCCGCCCGAGGCGATCGAGCGCTTCTCCCTTGCCGAAGGCGCCGAGCGCCCGACATGTTCTCTCTATTTCAACGTACGCGCCGATGATTTCGCGGTGGAGTCTCACTACACACGCGTCGAGCGGGTGCGCATTGTCGCGAACCTGCGCCATCAGGCGGTCGAGGAGCTGGATACGGCGTTTCTTTCCGGAACGTCACGGGAGGACATCGCCTATTCGCGGGAACTGAACACGGTCTGGAAGTTTGCGTGCGCGCTCGAGCGGGGGCGCGGCAAACCCTCTTCGGGGCCGGAACGTCCCGATTACACCTTCCGCGTCGAGGGCGAAGGGGAACATGCGCGCATCGACATCGTCGAGCGCCGCCGCGGCACGCCGCTCGACAAGCTTGTCGCCGAGATGATGATCGCCGTGAACAGCACGTGGGGGAAGTTGCTCGACGATCACGATATCGCGGCGATCTACCGCGTGCAGTCGGCGGGCAAGGTGAGGATGACCACTTCGGCCATGGCGCACCAAGGCCTGGGAATCAGCCACTACGCCTGGACGAGCTCGCCCCTGCGCCGTTACGTGGATCTGGTGAACCAGTGGCAGCTTCTCGCGCTCCTCGACGGGCGGCCGCCGCCGTTTTCGCGAAATGCGGACATCATGCTGGCGGCGGTGCATGATTTCGAAACGACCTACGCCGCTTATGACGAATTCCAGCGGCGCATGGAACACTACTGGTGCTTGAGGTGGCTGCTGCAGGAGGCGATCGACGTTGCGGGAGCCGAAGTGGTGCGCGAAAATCTAGTGAAGTTCGACGGCTTGCCGCTTTACGTCAGAGTGCCGTCGCTGCCCGAACTCGCTCCGGGTACGGGCGTCGAAATCGCGGTGACCGAAATCGATCTGGTCGGAGCCGATCTCAAGTGTGTATTTCGTCGCTGCGAGGACGTTTCAGGCTCGGCGGTCGACATACCTGAGACAAAACTCGAAAGAGAGCCTAGAATTACATGATTCTCCAAGCTTTTAGGGGCTGGAAAGTTGAGCGTTTCTAACGCCCTCGAGTGGCCGTGGCCGGAGCCGCTTGCCAGGCTGGATCCCGATTCGCGCGTGCTCGCGATGGCGCTCTCCATTTCGATCGTGCTCCACGCGATCGTGCTCTCTATCCACTTCAAGCTGCCCGACACCCTGCGCAAGTTCACGCCGTCACAGCTCGAGGTGGTGTTGGTGAATTCCAAGACCCGCTCCAAGCCGACCCGCCCCGAGGTCCACGCCCAGTCCAACCTTGACGGAGGCGGCGACACCGATCTCGATCGCCGGGCGAAGTCCCCGCTTCCCGTGCTGCAGGCGACGGAGCCCGGCTCGGACCTGGACCAGGCGACCCGCCGCGTGCAGGAACTGGAGGCGCGACAAAGACAACTGCTCTCACAAGTGCAATCCCGGGAGGAGATCGCGTCGGCCGAGCCCGAACAGCAGGCGGAGATGAAGTCGCAGGTCTCCGGAGCCGAACTCGCCGAAAGCGCCTTGATCGTTGCGCGGATGGAAGCGCAAATCGCACGCCAGCTCGAGGAGTACAACAAGCGTCCGCGCAAGACCTTCGTGGGCGCACGCGCTGCCGAGGTTCGCTACGCACTCTATGTCGAGGACTGGCGCCAGAAGATCGAGCGCATTGGAAATCTCAACTATCCCGAGAGCGCGAGAGGCAGAATCTACGGGAGCCTCCGGCTCACCGTGTCGATCAATTCGGACGGCACGCTCGCGGCGATGGATCTCGAGCGATCCTCCGGGTACAAAATCCTCGATGCCGCTGCACAGCGCATCGTTCAGCTGGCGGCGCCCTACGCCAGATTCCCCGCCGACATACGCAGGGAAACCGACATCCTGGTGATCACCCGCACCTGGCATTTCGCGCGCGGTGACAAGGTTTTCAGTGATTAGGAAGCGATGGCCTCTTTCCGCAGCGAGAGCTGAGCGCCTACCGAATGAGGCTGCTCGTCTCGTTGTGGAAGATGTTCTGTTACACCGCCGGAACGGTGGTTATCGGCCTTGCCGTCTACGAGTTCTGGTTCTTGGCGCAGATCCTGTACTGGGTCGAGCACAATCCTGCGACGACGCGAGTCATGGACGCTCGTCTGGAGGCGTTGCGACAGAATAAGCGCAGCGGGGCGCTTGATCACAAGTGGGTGGACTACCAACGAATTTCGATCCATTTGAAGCGCGCCATCATCATTGCGGAAGACGCGAAATTCGTCGATCACGAAGGCTTCGATTGGGAAGGCATCCAGCGGGCGATGGGCAAGAATCTGCGCCGCGGGAAAATCGTCGCCGGGGGCTCTACCATCACCCAGCAGCTCGCAAAGAACCTGTTTCTTTCGGGCGAGCGCAGCCTGCTGCGCAAGGGCCAGGAAGCGATTCTCACCGCGATGCTCGAGGCCGCCATGGACAAGCGGCGCATTTTCGAAATCTATCTGAACGTCGCGGAATGGGGCGAAAACGTCTTCGGAGCCGAAGCGGCGGCACGCCACTACTTCGGCGTGGACGCGGCCGTCCTCGAACCCGAGCAGGCGGCGCGTCTGGCTGCGATGCTCCCGCGCCCCCGCTACTACGACCGCAACCGCGGCTCGGTCTATCTGGAGAATTATAGCGAAAGCATATTGGAGCAGATGCCCGCGGCGCAGATTCCCTAGCGGCGACGATCGCTAGGACTGTCCTGCGGCGCGCCGACCGCGAGGGACGTCGATCCCCGCCAGCAAGAGAAGGCCGGCAAGGAAGAATCCGCCGGTCGCCAGCATTGCGAGACGATGGTTGCCATCGGTCATCCAGGTCACCGAGCCGTAGGTGATCGGCCCCAGAATCGAGGACAGCTTTACAGCCAGTCCCCAGAGTCCGAAAAACTCGGCGCGCCTGTCAGCGGGACTCAGGTATCCGACGAGTGCCCGGCCCGCCGACTGCGAGGAACCCAGGCACAGTCCCGCAAGATTGGCGGCCACCCAGAAAAGTCCCGCCCCCGACGCGGCCCAAGCGATCAAGGTCGTCGCGATCCACAGCACGAGAGTGAGAGCAATGGTTCGCACATGCCCGAGTCGGTCCTGGATGTTGCCGAAGGCGAACGCCCCGACCGCGGCAGTCACGTTGACCACCAGGATCAGGGTGATCGTATCCTTCGTCGTGAAGCCGAGCGCCTGTTCGGCGTAAATCGCAGCGAGCGCGATGACCGTCTGGATTCCCGCCTGATAAAAGACGATGCATACCAGAAATCGCGCGAGGTCCCGGTAGCGCGCGGCTTGGCGCACCGTCTGCGCGAGCCGCGCAAATGCCGCCCGTGCCAGATTTTCCCCTGCGGCGACCGGCGCCGGGTGGGCGCGCTCCCTGAGCAGCAAGAATGTCGGCAGGCTCGCTAGAGCGAAGGTCGCGGCGGTGATCAGCATCGTGACAGGCACAAACTGCTGCGGTTCGTGGCCGTGAGCCTGCGCCCATGTGACATAGCCAAGGCAAAGACCGAGAGTCAAGAGCCCGCCCAGATAGCCCAGACCCCAGCCCCAACCCGAAACCCGTCCCAGCGATTCGCCCTGGGCGAGTTCGGGCAGGAACGCGGCGATGAGGTTTTCGCCGGAACCGAAGCAGAAGTTGGAAAGCACAAGCAGCAGAACAGCAAGCGCGAGCGTTCCGGGTCCGGTGAATGCGAGCAGGGCGGTCGCGATCACGCAACCAGCCGTGGTGAGAACGAGCAGGCGCTTTTTTGCGGCACGCAGGTCGGCGTAAGCTCCAAGGACTGGTCCCGTCAGCAGGATCAAAGCGTACGAAACCGACAACGTCGCCGTCCAGGCGAAGGTCGCCCAAGGTGCATTGCTCGCGACCACCGCGACGAAGTAGGCGTTGAATACGGCGGTGATCACCACCGTTGTGTAACCCGAGTTGGCAAAGTCGTACATCGCCCAGGCGAGAACCTCCCTGGGGCGCACATCCTCGGCAAAATGATCTGAAGCCGTCACGTCGTGAGGTACCATCGGCGAGATTTTTCTATCGACATCATACAGCCGGCTGCTAGAATCGCCGCAGCCGCACGCGGCGCCCCAGGCGCTGTCCGCGGCAACCACGGGTCCAGTCCACGTCGAAGCGCCGGCGCGCATGATCGAAACTCTCAGCCCGAAGAAGGAGCTCGAAGACCTCCAGGCCGACTTGCGTGAGGTTCAAGAGCTCCTGCGGCGGCACCGCCTAGTCGAGCGCCTGGTGGAGCGCCAGGAAATGCCGAAACACGAGCTGGTGGAGTCTCTCGTGCACCGGCGGAACGTCGCAGAGCTTCGCGCGAAGCTCGACTCCATGCATCCGGCCGACATCGCCTACGTGCTGGAGTCGCTTCCGCTCGAGGAACGCCTGGTTGTCTGGAATCTCGTCAAGGCGGAGCGCGACGGCGAGATCCTGCTGCAAGCCTCGGATGCGGTACGCGAGACGCTCATCCGCAGCATGGACCTGCAGGAGCTCGTCGCTGCAACCGAGCAGCTGGAGGCCGACGAGATCGCCGACCTCGCGCCGGACCTCCCCGAGGAGGTCATTCACGATGTCTTCCAAGCCTTGCCCGTCGAGGAACGCGAGCAGTTGCGCGCGGCAATGTCGTATCCCGAGGACGCCGTCGGCGCCCTTATGGATTTCGACGTGGTCAGCGTGCGCGAGGACACCGCGATCGAGACCGTCACGCGGTATCTGCGGCGCTTCGACGCGTTGCCGCACCACACCGACCAGATTTTCGTCGTCGACCGCGATGAGCGCCTGAAAGGCGTGCTGCCGCTCTCCAAACTGATCGTCTCCGAACTCGAGCATAACGTCGGAAAGGTCATGGTGGGCGACGTCGTCACGCTCCAATCCGGGGACAAGGCGCAAGACGCCGCCAAGGCGTTCGAGCGCTATGACCTGGTTTCGGCACCGGTCGTGGACGAGCAAGGCAAACTCGTCGGTCGCGTCACGGTGGACAAGGTCGTGGACTTCATCCGCAGCAAGAGCGAGAGCGAACTCCTCACCCAAGCCGGACTGCGCGAGGAGGAGGACGTTTTTTCCTCGGTCTGGGCGAGCGTGAAGAACCGCTGGTCGTGGCTGGCGATCAATCTCGTCACCGCTTTTTTCGCCTCGCGCGTGATCGGTGCCTTCGAGCACTCGATCGAGAAGCTGGTGGCGCTCGCAGCGCTCATGCCCATCGTCGCGGGAATCGGGGGAAATTCGGGCAACCAGACCATCACCATGATCGTGCGCTCGATCGCGCTCGGCCAGGTGCAAAGGGAGCACGCAAAAAAGCTGCTCGCAAAGGAGCTGGGCGTCTCGCTTCTGAACGGCCTTATCTGGGGCAGCGCGCTCGGTCTGATCGCCTATTGGCTCTATCAGAAGGTCTCGCTCGGTCTGGTCATGACGGCGGCGATGACGCTGAACCTTGTTCTTTCCGCGATCGCCGGAGTGCTGATCCCGCTCACCATGATTCGGTTCGGGCGCGACCCGGCGCTCGGCTCCTCGGTCCTGATCACGGCCATCACCGACAGCGGCGGGTTTTTCATTTTCCTGGGTTTGGCGACGCTATTCCTGGTGTGACCTGCGCATGTGCGAAACGCCCGGGACGCGGCGTGAGCCTGCTCTAGGATATTGAACGGAACGCGGAGCCGGCCGCCGCAATCGTGCTCGCGACGTCAGCTTCGGAGTGCGCCGAGGAGACGAAGCCTGCCTCGTATGCGGATGGCGCCAGATACACGCCGCGCTCGAGCATGGCGTGGAAAAAGCGGTTGAACGCCTCCTTGTCGCATTGCATGACCTCGGCGTAGGTCGAAGGCGGCACGGCCCGAAAATACAGGCCGAACATGCCTCCCACGGACTGCGCCGAAAACACAATGCCGCGTCTGCGCGCAGATGAGGCAAGACCGTCGCAGAGCGTGCGCGCGGTCGCGGCAAGCTGTTCATAGAAACCCGGCGCCTCGAGTTTTTTCAGGGTCGCAAGTCCCGCGGCGACCGCGAGCGGATTGCCCGACAGCGTACCGGCTTGGTACACGGGCCCCAGCGGCGCGATTTTCCCCATGATGTCGCGGCGGCCGCCGAATGCTCCCAGGGGCATCCCACCGCCGATTATCTTGCCGAGCGTGACCAGGTCCGCCCGCACTCCGTAGAGCTGCTGGGCGCCTTGCAGTCCGACTCTAAAGCCCGTCATCACTTCATCGAAGATCAGCACCGCGCCGTGCCGCGTGCACAGCTCGCGCAGGCGCTCGAGGAACCCGGGCCGCGGCGCGATCAGATTCATGTTCCCGGCGACCGGCTCGACGATGACGCAGGCGATGGAATCGCCCAGCTCGTGGAACGCAGCATCAAGCCCCGCCACATCGTTGTAGTCAAGAACGAGCGTCTGCGCCGCGGTCTCGGGCGTTACGCCGGCCGAGCTCGGATTGCCCAGAGTGAGCGCGCCCGAACCGGCCTTGACGAGCAGGCTGTCTGCATGGCCGTGATAGCAACCTTCGAACTTCACGATGCGGCTGCGGCCCGTGGCCCCGCGAGCGAGCCGCAGCGCCGACATGGTCGCCTCGGTTCCGGAGCTGACCAGTCGCACCGATTCAAGCCCCGGGACGAGTCGCGCGAGCTGCTCGGCGATCTCGGTCTCGGCCTCGGTCGGGGCGCCGAAAGAAAGTCCGCGGCCCGCCGCCGCCCTCACTGCGGCGACGACCTCCCGGTCCGCGTGCCCTAGAACGAGCGGTCCCCAGGAGCCGACGTAGTCGAGGTACTCGCGACCGTCGGCGTCCCAAATGCGGCTGCCTTCGCCGCGTACGATGAAGCGGGGCGTGCCGCCGACGGCGCGAAATGCGCGCACCGGGGAGTTGACCCCGCCGGGGATCGTCTTGAGAGCTCGGGCGAACAGCGATTCGTTCTTGCTCACGGGTTCTTCTTGTCGAAAAGGCGACTGAAGCTGCGCGCGGCCGCCTCGATATCGGACGCGTCGAACAGCGCACTGATCACCGCCACGGCGTCGGCCCCTGCCTCGATGACGGCATGCGCGTTTTCGGTCGTGATGCCCCCGATCGCGACGATGGGGGAATCCAGACGCGCCCTCGCCTCGCGATAGAGCGAAAGCGGCGCACGCGTTGCTTCCGGCTTGGTCGCGGACGGGAAGGCGCTGCCGAAGGCGACATAGTCGGCACCGGCCTCTTGCGCGGCGAGAGCGAGTTCAAGCCTGTCGTAGCAGGAAATCCCGACCAGCCTGTCTTTACCCAGCTGCGCGCGCGCAGCTGCAATCGAGATGTCCTCGCGGCCAAGATGCAGGCCGTCCGCACCGATCGCTCGAGCCAGATCCAGATCGTCGTTGATGATGAGCGGAACGCGCGCTTCGCGACAGAGCGCAAGCAGCGCCGCGCCCTGCTCACGGCGCAGCGCCGCATTCGCGGATTTGTTGCGGTACTGCAAGATCCGTGCTCCACCGGCAAGAGCCTTGCGCACTTTGCGAGCGAGCAACCCGATGTCGGGCTCGTCGGGTGTCACGGCGTACAGTCCGCGAATTCCCGCTTGTGAAACGACCCGGTGCTCAGGCTTTGCCTGTGCCCGACTCATCCATTTCCCGTGCCCAGAAAAACCGGTCCGGTATGTATTGACCCATGCCTGGGCGAAACCCTGCGTTGAGCGTTTGCCACGTGTATTCCTGGGCTTCGCGCACCGCCTCGGGCAGCTCGAGGCCGTTGGCGAGCGTCGCCGCGATCGCTGCGGCAAGCGTGCAACCCGATCCGTGATAGCTTCCGGGCAATCTTTCCCAGCTGTCCGAGCGCACCACGCCTTCCGGGCCGTAGAGCGTATTCACGACTTGCGGCGTGTTCTCATGCGTGCCGGTAATGAGCACATACTCGCAGCCCAGGCCGAGCAGTTTCTCCGCAGCGCTGGGGAGGGCGAGCTCGTCGTCGTCCTCGCCCTCGCCCTGAACGAGGCGCCTAGCTTCACGGCTGTTGGGGGTGAGAATCGTTGTCTGGGGCAGAAGCAGCTCGCACATCGCCGAAATCATATCCTCGGTCGCGAGCTCGTCGCCGCGCCCGGAGGCAAGCACCGGATCGAAAATGAGGGGCACATCGGGATAATCGGACACGACCTCAGCGATCGCCGCGATGTTCTCTATGCTGCCGACCATTCCGACCTTGAACGCGGCGACCGGCATGTCCTCGAGCACCAAGCGCGCCTGGTCCACCACCCAGTCGGAATCGATCGCTTGCAAGTTCTCGACGCCGGCCGTGTCCTGGACAGTGATTGCCGTAATCACCGAGAGCGCGTGACAACCCATCGAGGCGAGCGTCAGCAGGTCCGCTTGCACCCCCGCGCCACCGGTCGGGTCTGCTGCTGCAAACGCAAGCACGATAGGGGGGAGGGCAGAGGGGGACATGGGCGGCGAAGAACCGGCGGTAACTGACAGGCGGCTCGTCGCTCAGGTTATGATGCGACGGCCCATTGTAACCCATCCCAACCTAATGACGGAAAAGCAAGATTTCAAAACCTGGATGTGTTTGATCTGCGGCTTCGTCTATGACGAAGAGACGGGCCTCCCCGAGGAGGGGGTCCCGCCCGGGACGCGTTGGGAAGATATCCCAATGAACTGGACCTGTCCCGAATGCGGCGCGCGGAAGGAGGACTTCGAAATGGTCGAAATCTGAGTTCGGGCACATTCCCTGCTACACCCTCTCAAACCATCCCACGAGTAGCGATCAGGTCCACTCGGCGATCCTGATAGCGCTTCTGAAATACGCCGCACAAGGCTTTGTTTTGACTGGATTTGGTTGTATAGTGTAAAGATCCGTACAAGGCGGAGTCAGACGACCGCTAGGGAAAGCCCGACGAAACTGTCGGAATAAGAGACCGAGGACATTGCGGGGGTAGAGAGAGTGAGCGAAACCGCGAATCTTGCCGGCGTCAAAGTGATGGTGATCGACGATTCGAACACTATTCGCCGCAGCGCGGAGATTTTCCTCGTGCAAGCGGGTTGCAAGGTCATCCTCGCCGAGGACGGTTTCGACGCGCTCGCGAAGATCGCCGACCATCAGCCAGACATCATCTTCGTGGACATCATGATGCCTCGCCTGGACGGGTATCAGACCTGCGCGCTGATCAAGAAAAACACGCACTTCGCCACCACGCCCGTGGTCATGCTGTCTTCCAAGGACGGCCTGTTTGATCGGGCGCGTGGCCGAATGGTGGGTTCGGACGAATATCTGACCAAGCCATTTACGAAGGACAGTCTTTTGAAAACCATAGGGGCGCACGCGCCCGTTCGTACCTGAGGAGATCGCCATGGCCGTAAAGAAGATCTTGATCGTGGATGACTCGCCGACCGACCGGCAGTTTTTCATGGAAACCCTGTCCAAACAGGGGTACCAGGTGGTAACGGCGGAGAACGGCGATGAGGCCATCACCAAGTCGAAGTCGGAGAAGCCCGATCTCATCCTGATGGACGTGGTCATGCCGGGCACCAATGGCTTTCAGGCGACGCGTGCGATTACGCGCGACGAGGCGACCAAGCACATCCCGGTGATTGTCGTCACCAGCAAGAACCAGGAAACCGATCGCGTCTGGGGGATGCGCCAGGGTGCGAAGGATTACCTGATGAAACCGATCGACGCCAAGGACTTGCTGGCGAAGATCGCAGCGATCAAATAGGCCTGCGCCGTGGCAAAACAGATCAGCCTGCGTGAATTTCAGCAGGGACTCGCCCAGAGGTTGCGCGAAGCCGAGACCGAAGCCGAGCCCACCTCGCGGTTGGGCGTGCAGGCGGGTAGCCGCAACTGGCTGCTCAAGCTCGACGACGCCGGGGAGATGCTGCCGCTGCCCGAGTTCTCCAGCGTTCCGCTCACCAAGCCCTGGTATCTGGGCCTGGCGAACATCCGCGGCGTGCTCGCGAGCATCGTGGACTTCGCCGCCTTCATGGGGGGGGAGCAAACGGTGCGTACGCCCGATTGCCGCTTGTTGCTGGTCGCCGAACGCTTCCATTCGTTCAGCGGACTGCTGATCAGCCGCATGCTCGGGCTGAAAAACGTGCAGGCGATGCAGCTGGCGGAGGAGGCGACCGACCGGTCCTGGATCGGAGCTGCCTACCGCGACGAGGATGGCCGCCTCTGGCACGAGCTGGACATAGGTGCGCTCGTGGCGCACGACGATTTTCTTCAGGTGGGCGCCTAGCGCCCATCCACGGTAACCCGAACACAGGAGGCACTCATGGCATTTCTCAGACTTCCGGCCAAGATGGAAACAAAGAAAGGCGCGACGCCCGCCACGCAGGCACCCAGAGCGATCCCTCGGGCCGTGCCCAAGCCCGCGGCCAGGCCCGCCCCCGGCCCGACAACCGTCATCGAAGGGCCGAAGCGGCGGATGATCGGCCTCGGCGCCGTCCGCGTCGGCCGGCAGTACACGGTTCTCGGCGCGCTATTTGCAGTGCTCTTTGTCGCGGCCGCATACATCGTGTTCAAGGACAATCGCGAGGCGACCTACGGCACCTTCTACGTCTCGACTTCCGCGCAGATGCGCATGCTCACGCAACGCATCGCCAAGGCGGCGCAAACGGGGCTCATCGGCAGCCCCGAGGCGTTCAAGCAGTTGCAGCAGTCGCGCGATGAGTTCATCGCGGCGCTGAAAGTGCTTACGCAAGGTGGGCAGGCGGGTGACGTTTCCCTGCCGCCGACATCCGACACCGTGAAACCGCAGCTCGTTGCGTTGACCAAGGAATGGGAAAAGACCGACCGCAGCGTGCAGCTCGTGCTCGCGCAAAGCAAGAACCTTATCGGGCTCGCCAATGCGGTACGCCTGATCAACAACAACAACCCCTTGCTGCTCGATCTTGCCGAGCAGGTTCAGGCGCTCAAACTGCAGTCCCAGGCTCCCGCGCGGGAGGTCTCTCTTTCAGGGCAGCTGGTTATGTTGACGCAGCGGCTCGCGCGGAACGCGAATGCCATGCTCGGTGCCGACGTGATCGACCCCGAAGTGGCGTTCCTGATGGGCAAGGACACCACCACCTTCCGCGAGTTGCTGCAGGGCTTGATGAAGGGCAGCGACGTGCTTCGCGTCGCCGCGGCGAAGGACCCGGAGCAGCAGGGAAAGCTCGCCGAGCTCGACAAGGCCTACCAGGAATTTCAGGGGGCGGTGGCCTCGATTCTGGGCAACCTCCAGGCGCTGGTGAACGCGAAGCAGGCCGGCCGCAGGGTCGTGGACGACTCCGAGCAGCTGCTTGCCGCGTCGCAAAAGCTTGCCGACGCCTATGAACAGGAACTCGGCGAGCGCACGACCAACTTCATCGTTCTCGCCGTGCTGATCCTGCTCGGCATCGGCAACATTACGCTGCTGGTGTTGGTGTACCTCGGCGACACGCGCCGGCGCGCCGAAGAGGCCGAGCGCCAACGCGCAGAAACCGAGCGCACCAACCGGTCGAACCAGGACGCGATTCTGCGACTGATGAACGAAATGGGGAACCTCGCGGAAGGCGACCTCACGGTCAAGGCAACGGTGACCGAAGAGATCACCGGCGCTATCGCCGACTCGGTGAACTTCACCATCGACGAGTTGAGAACCCTCGTCGGCCGGATCAACGCCGCCGCCGCTCAGGTGACGACCGCTGCCGAGTCTGCGCAGCATACGTCCGCGCAGCTGCTCGCCGCCGCGGAAAAGCAGTCCGTCGAGATTCGCCAGACCAGCGCTTCGGTCCTCGGCATGGCAAAGGCCATGAACGAGATGTCGGAGAGCGCTTCGCAGTCGGCCAGCGTGGCACGCCAGTCGCTCGCCGCCGCGCAAAAAGGCACGCAAGCGGTGCAGAACTCGATCTCGGGCATGAACGAAATCCGCGAGCAGATCCAGGAGACGTCCAAGCGCATCAAGCGACTGGGCGAATCCTCTCAGGAAATCGGCGAGATCGTCGAGCTGATTTCGGACATTACCGAGCAGACGAACGTTCTCGCTCTGAACGCCGCGATCCAGGCGGCCTCCGCGGGCGAGGCCGGGCGTGGGTTCACGGTGGTTGCGGAAGAAGTGCAGCGTCTCGCGGAGCGTTCCGCCGAAGCGACCAAGCAGATCGGCGCGATCGTCAAGACCATTCAGACGGACACGCAGGACGCGGTCTCCGCCATGGAGAAGAGCACTCAAGGCGTGGTCGAGGGCGCGAAGCTCTCGGACGCCGCAGGCCAGGCGCTTTCGGAGATCGGAACGGTGTCGCAGCAGCTCGCGCAGCTGATCGAGGGCATCACGACGACCACCGAACAGCAGGCGAAGTCCGCAAACGACGTCGCGACGAGCATGAAAGACATCCTCAACATCACTCAGCAGACCACCGAGGGCACCAAACGCACTGCGGTGTCGATCGGTCAGCTTGCCGAGCTCGCCAAAGAGTTGAAAGGTTCGGTGTCGGGCTTCAAGATCGCCTGAGGCGGGAGAGCGGGTCGGGAGCGATGACTGCACGCGCCGATTTCGACGTCGGACCGCTTTCCTGGGTCAAGGGCGAGATCGACCACGCCATCCAGCGTGCCCAAGAGGCGCTGCGCGCGTTCGCCGCGAACAACGCGGATGCCGCGCAGCTCAAGGCCAGCCAATCGCACCTGCACCAGGCACACGGCGCGCTTTCGATCGTCGGTCTGGAAGGCATCACGCGCGTATCCGAGGAGCTAGAAGGCCTGCTCGCCGGCATCGAAAAGGAAGCTTCGCTCAGGAAAACCGAGATCTTCGGGCTGGTGGAGCGCGCCCTTAGCGGAATTCGCACCTACCTCGACCAGCTGATGGCGGGCAACTCCAATCAGCCGCTCAGGCTCTATCCGCTGTACCGCGAGGTGGTCGCCGCTCGCGGCGGTCGGGCTGATCCCACCGATCTTTACTTCCCGGATCTGTCTTTCCGTCCGCCCAAGCGCGACAAGATCCTGGCCCCTTTGAAGGCGGCCGATGCGGACAAGACTCTCCGCGAACAGCGCGGCCGCTATCAGCGCGGCCTTCTCAAGTGGCTGAAGAACGACGCGAGCGGGGCCGAGGACATGCGCGCGGCGGTCGAAACGATCGAGGCCGCACAGGGCCCCGGCGCGCAGCGGGCGTTCTGGTGGGCGTCACTCGCCCTGTTCGACGCGCTCGCACACAAGGCGTTGCCCCAGGATCCCGGCACCAAGCAGCTGTGCAACCGCATTGAACAACAGATCAAGCGCTTGGTCGAAGGGACGCCAAGCGTCGCCGAGAGGCTGATGCGCGAGGTCCTGTACTACGTGGCGCGCGCGAAACCTGCGAGCGGGCGCGTGCGCGAAGTCCAGGAAGCCTACCATCTGGGCCAGACCATTCCTGCGGCCGAGAACGATGGCGGCACGGTCGAGGAACTGCCGGCGCTGAAGTCAGCGCGCGAGCACCTCGCCCATGCGAAGGATGCCTGGAACAAGTTCGCATCGGGCAATCCTCCGTCGCTGCTCGCGTTTCGCGACAGTGCAGCGGCGCTCAAGGATGACGCGGAGCATCTGGGCAACGCAGATCTCACTGCCCTCGCCGGCGAAGTCGCCGAGGTCGCCGTCTGGCTCACCGCGAACCGCGAAAGCATGAGTGAAGCGGTCGCGCTCGAAGTCGCAACGGCGCTCCTGCTGCTCGAGAATGCGCTTGCCGGGTTGACGAATCTCTCCGGCGAGTTTGCCCAGCAGGCGCAGCTTCTGCGTTCGCGCTTGAAAGACTGCATGCTCGGCAATCTCCGGCGCACCGCACCGGAGATTCCCATGCTCGACGAGATGTCGCGCAAGGCGCAGGAACGCCTGCTCATGAGCCAGGTGGTCTCGGAAATGCAGGCCAACCTGCGCACCATCGAGCAGGTGCTGGACGCATTCTTCCGCGATTCATCGAAGCGCGACGAGCTCGCCTCGCTCGACAAACCCGTGCACCAGCTGCTGGGGGCGCTCGAGATGCTGGGGGAGCAGCGCGCGCGCGATTCCCTGGCTGCGGCGGCGGCGGAGATCCGCCGCTTCTCCGGCGCGGCCCACCACGCGGGCCCGCAGGAATTCGAGCACATCGCCCAGACTCTCTCGGGCCTGGGTTTCTACATCGAGGGCCTGGCCCACGGCAAGGCCGACTTCGAAGCCGCGATGCAGCCGATCGCAGCGGCACGAGAAGCGGAAGCCGACGCCGCCCAGCCGATCGCTACCGTCGAGGCGCAGGTCGCCGAGCAGCAGCGCGAAACGGCGAACCTGTACGAGGAATGGAAGATCAAACCCGATGACGGCAAACTTCGGGCCGAGCTGAAAAAAAACCTCGTGGCCCTGCAGAAAGACGCAGGACTCATCGCCGACCAGAAGCTGGAAGCTTCCGCCGGAAACGCGCTCAAGGCGCTCGACAAGACGAGCACCATGCCGCTTACGCCTTTCCTCAAGGAAGCCATCGAGAGAATCACGTCGGCCGCTGCGCCCTCTCCATCACCTGAAGCCGCCAAGCTTATCGACGCAAGCGCCGAGGCGATCGACGCCGAGCTTCTCGGCGTCTATCTGGAGGAGTCCGACGAGGTGCTGGCAACGATCCGCGAACACCTCGACACGGTGCGCGAACAGCACGCGAACAAGGAAGCGCTCACGACGATCCGCCGCGGCTTTCATACCTTGAAGGGCAGCGGACGCATGGTGGGGCTCATGCGCCTCGGCGAAGCCGCCTGGGCCGTCGAGCAGACCATGAACGCGTGGGTGCAGGAAGAACGCGCCGCAACCCAGGAACTGCTGCAGCTGATCGAGCTGGCGCACGAATACTTTGCCGACAACGTCAAGCGCCTCAAGGCGGGCGGAGCTTCGAGCAACGAGCACGCCCTCGTCGCGGCCGCCGAGCGCGTACGCCGCGGGGAAACCCAGGGGGCACAGGCGCCTGTGGCGGTCGACGCGCCCAAGGCCTCGGCAGCCGAGCCTGTGGCATCGGAAGAAACCAAAGCCGTCCCGGCGGCCGAAGCTCTAGTCCCGGTGCCGGATGTGTCCATGGAGCGCGAGGAACTCGTCCAGATCGGCGGGTATGGGGTCTCCAAGACGCTCTTCGCCATTTTCAGCGGAGAGGCGCGCGCGCACGTCGGCGCGATCAGGGAAGAGCACGAGACCCTGCGCCAGCACGGCGTGGTGAGCGACGCCTTGCTGCGTGCGGTGCACACGCTCGCAGGCACTTCCGGGACGGTGAAGATCTCGACCCTCTCGGATCTCGGCTATGCGCTGGAGAAGGCCCTGCAAAAACTCGCGACCAGCGAGCTTTCCGAAGAGGAACAGTCGCTGGTCGGGGAGGCGATCGACACGATCGAGACCATGGTCGCGAGCGTGGTCGAATTGCGCGTGCCACCCTCTGTTCCCGAGCTGGTTGCGCGGCTCGAGCACATCGGGGAGCAGGCGGGCGCCCCGAGGGAATCGGCGGCTGAAGAGCAGGCGGACCTGACGCGCGCCTCCTCCGCGCCTGCCCGCGAAGCGAAACCCGTCGCCGCCGCGGAACTCGCCGCGACCGAGGCCGAACCACCTGAGAGTCTGGAGGACCTCGATCTGGACATCACGCTCGAGCGCCGCCAACGACGACTCGACGACGACCTTGATCCGGAGTTGTTGCAGATCTTCCTCGACGAGGCCCACGAGCTTGTTCCCTCGGTGGGCGCAGCCTTGCGCGACTGGCGCGACAATCCGGGCAATCCCGCGCTCGGCCAAGCGCTGCAGCGCGTGCTGCATACCCTGAAAGGGAGCTCGCGCATGGCGGGCGCCATGGCCATGGGTGAGCTCACCCATCACATGGAGGCGCGCGTCGAGAACGCCATGTCGGTCAAGACGCTGCCCGCGGCGCTCTTCGAGGAGTTGGAGACGTCCTGGGACCGGATGGGCTTTTTGTTCGAAGAGCTGCAGAAGCCCCGCGTCCTGCAAGAAAACCTGGCTGCAGCGGTCGCAGCGCCCAAGGGACCGGAGGCCGCAGCCATCGAGGAGCCGGAGGCGCCCGAGCCCGCGCCCTTGGCCGGGGCACCGGCGGCCGCGGCGAAGGCGGTACCGCTCGCAGAGCGCGAGCTACAGCCGAAGGCGCTGTTGCGGGTGCGCGCCGACGTCGTCGACCGCTTGGTCAACCAGGCGGGCGAAGTCGCCATCGCGCGCAGCCGGATCGAAGGCGAAATGCGCGCACTCAAGGCGGCCATGCAGGAACTCACCGACAACGTGGCGCGCTTGCGCGCGCAGCTTCGCGAGATCGAAATCCAGTCCGAGTCGCAGATGCAATCGCGCCTGGAACTCGCCAAGGAATCCATGCGCGAGTTCGACCCGCTCGAATTCGACCGCTTTACCCGCTTTCAGGAAGTGACGCGGCTGATGGCCGAGAGCGTCAGCGACGTGTCGACAGTGCACGGAAACCTCGTCAACGCGGTAGACGAGACGGAGAAGGCGCTGCTCGCGCAGGCGCGGCTGAACCGCGACCTGCAACAGGACCTGATGCGCGTGCGCATGGTGCCCTTCGGCAGCCTCCAGGAACGGCTCTACCGCGTCGTGCGCCAGTCCGCGAAGGAAGTCGGCAAGCGCGCCAATCTGGACATCAAGGGCACCCAGGTCGAGCTCGACCGCTCGGTGCTCGAGCGCATCACCGGACCGTTCGAGCACCTGCTGCGCAACGCCGTGACGCACGGCATCGAGTCGCCGGATAAACGCCGGGTCGCGTCCAAGCCGGAAATCGGCGAAATTCGTCTCGAGCTGAAGCAGGAAGGCAACGAGGTGCAGCTCTCGCTGTCAGACGACGGCGCGGGCCTGGACATCGACCGAATCCGAGAGAAGGCGATCGAAAGGGGCCTCATGGGAGCGGACACGACGCTCACGGAGGCGGAAATCGCCGATTTCATTTTCCACGCCGGATTCTCCACCGCCGACGAGGTCTCACAGCTGGCCGGGCGTGGCGTCGGCATGGACGTCGTCCGCAGCGAGGTCGCCGCGCTCGGCGGGCGAGTGGAGATGCGTTTCACGCGCGGGCAGGGCACCCGCTTCACCATTTATCTGCCGCTCACGCTTGCCGTCACCCAGACGGTTCTGGTGCGGGCAGGCAGCAAGAGCTACGCGATTCCCTCGGTGATGGTCGAGCAGGTCTTGCAACTGAGACAGGAGCAGCTGGTCGCGGCCTATGCCTCGCGCCAGACCGAATGGCAGGACCGGCGCTACCCGTTCCACTATCTTCCGCACCTGCTCGGGTTGTCCGGGGTGGTTGCAGAACGCAAGCGCTTCTCCCCGACGTTGTACTTGCGCAGCGGCACCAACGCCATCGCGCTGCACGTGGACGAAATGGTCGGCAGCAACCTGGAAATCGTCGTGAAGGCGATCGGTCCGCAGCTGCAGCGGGTCGCCGGCATCACGGGCGCCACCGTGCTCGGCACGGGCGAGATCGTGCTCATCCTGAATCCGGTGCAGCTCGCGCTGAAGGAAGTCGCCACCCGCCCGGCGATCGTCTACGAAGCGCCCAAGCCGCAGGCCGCGGCCACGCAGCCTACGATCATGGTGGTCGACGATTCGCTCACGGTGCGCAAAGTCACCGGAAGGTTGCTGGAGCGCCACGGCTATATCGTGGTAACCGCGCGCGACGGTGTCGAAGCGATGGAGAAGCTGCTGGAGCTCGTTCCCGACGTGATGCTGGTCGATATCGAGATGCCGCGCATGGACGGGTTCGATCTCACGCGGAACATCAGGGCGGACAAGCGCCTCGCCCGGGTGCCGATCATCATGATCACCTCGCGCACCGCCGACAAGCACCAGAATTACGCGAAAGAGATCGGCGTCAGCCATTTCCTCGGCAAGCCCTACCAGGAAGACGATCTCATCGCGAAAATCTCCGGGTTTCTCAAGGAGCGCCGGGCTGCCGCCTGAAAACCAAGCGCTTGTCCGGCTTTGCGCTCAAGCTCGCGCGCGACCCCGCCGGGGGATTACAATACACGCTCGCCGCCATGGCCCAGGTCAATCTCACCAACCATTTCCTGATCGCCATGCCCAACATGGCCGATCCGTATTTCTCCCGCACCCTGACTTTCATCTGCGAGCACAACGAACAGGGAGCGCTCGGCGTGGTGGTCAACCGCCCGATTGAAATGACCTTGGGCGCCCTGTTCGACCGCCTGAGCCTGCGGTTGACTTCCCAGATCCTGGTGAACGAGCCGGTCTATTTCGGCGGGCCGGTGCAAACCGACCGCGGGTTCGTCCTGCACCAGCCTCTGGGCGAGTGGCAGTCCACTCTCTCGGTGCGCGACAGGATGGGTCTCACGACCTCCAAGGACATTCTGGAGGCGGTCGGTCGGGGCGGCGGCCCGCGCAAGCTCCTCGTCACGCTCGGCTACGCAGGCTGGGCGGCGGGACAGCTCGAAAACGAAATCAAGCAAAACGCGTGGCTCACGGTCGAAGCCAAGGACGGGATCATTTTCGATACCCCGACCGAGGAGCGGCTGCCGGCCGCGATGAAGCTGCTCGGGATCGACTTCGCCACGTTGTCCGAGGAGGCAGGGCACGCGTGAACAAGGCGGCCGTGGCTCCGTCGAAGGTCTCCGGCCACACCATACTCGCTTTCGATTTCGGCGTGCGCTGGATCGGCGTCGCGGTGGGTGACACCGAAACGCGGCTCGCCAATCCCCTGGGAATGTTCGAGGCGGCAAGCGCCAGCCGGTGCATGGCGGAGGTCGAGACGCTCGTGCGCGAATGGCGGCCCGAAGAACTGGTGGTCGGCCTGCCGCTCGCTATGGACGGCGGCGAGCACGACATGACGCGACGCGCCCGGCGCTTCGCGCGGCGGCTGGAGGGGCGCTTCCAGCTTCCAGTAGCGCTCGCCGATGAGCGCCTGTCCTCGGTGACGGCGGAAGCGCATCTGCGCGAGACGGGCCGCGGCGGACGCAAACACAAGAACGCCGCGCATACGCTCGCTGCGACTATCATCCTTCAAAGCTATCTCGATGAATCTCCCCGACGCTGAGCTGCTCTGCCAGGAGCTCGTGCGCAGGCTTCGCTCCGGCGTCACGGACTCGACGGGCCTCGTCGGCATCCGCACCGGCGGGTCCTGGCTTGCCGAGCGTTTGCACCGGGAACTGAAGCTCGCGACCCCCCTGGGAGCGCTCGACATTTCGTTTTACCGCGACGATTTCGACGCGGCCGGACTGCACCATCAGGTGAAGCCCTCCCAGATTCCGTTCGACGTCAACGGCCGGCACATCGTGGTGGTCGACGACGTGCTCTACACCGGGCGCACCGTGCGCGCCGCGATGAACGAGCTGTTCGACTACGGGCGCCCGGGAAAAATCGAGCTTGCGGCGCTGGTGGACCGCGGCGAACGGCAGCTGCCGATCGCCGCGCAGTACGTGGGCGCCACGCTTTCGGTGCCGGCAGGCAAACTCCTGCGCCTGGCGCGCGACGAGCACGGCAAATTCTTCCTGCGACTCTCAGATGCGAAACCCGCAGCTTAACGGCGACGGAACGCTCCAGCACCTGCTCACGATCGAGGGGCTTCCGCGCGAAGTGCTGGTGCATATCCTGGACACGGCCGCGTCCTTCATCGCCGTGACCGAGCGCGAGGTGAAGAAAGTGCCGCTCCTGCGCGGCAAATCGGTGTTCAACCTGTTCTTCGAAGCTTCAACGCGCACGCGCACCACATTCGAGATCGCCGCCAAGCGCCTGTCCGCGGACGTCATCAACCTGAACATCGCCGTGTCGTCCTCGACCAAAGGCGAGACCCTGCTCGATACGGTGGACAATCTTTCGGCGATGTACGCCGACATGTTCGTGGTGCGGCATTCCTCCAGCGGCGCCGCCCACTTGATCGCAAGCCACGTCGCCCCGCACGTGCACGTGATCAACGCCGGCGACGGGCGCCACGCGCATCCGACCCAGGGCTTGCTCGACATCTACACCATCCGCCACTACAAGAAGGACTTCAACCGGCTCTCGGTCGCCATCGTCGGAGACGTGCTGCACTCGCGCGTGGCGCGCTCGCTGATCCATGCGCTCACCACTCTCGGCACGCCCGACGTGCGCGTCATCGGCCCCCGCACGCTCCTGCCCGAAGGTGTGGAGCAGCTCGGCGTTTCCGTGCATCACGACATGCTCGAGGGGCTCGCAGGGTGCGACGTCGTGGTGATGTTGCGCCTGCAAAACGAGCGCATGAAAGGGCCGCTGCTGCCTTCGGCCCAGGAATTCTTCAAATCCTACGGCTTGACGCCCCAGAAGCTCGCCCGCGCCAAGCCCGACGCCATCGTCATGCACCCGGGGCCGATGAACCGGGGCGTCGAGATCGATTCTTCAGTCGCCGACGGTCCGCACTCGGTGATCCTGCCGCAGGTCACCTTCGGCATCGCCGTGCGCATGGCGGTGATGAGCATCCTTGCCGGAAACTGACCATGACGAAACCCAACCCGCCCGCCCTCGAACCTGCCCAAGTACCCGAGCAGTCGACCACCGGCTACCCGGAACCGTACAAAGCCCGAGTCGCGGGCCGACACAAGCGACGTTTGGGCGATGCGGCAGGGCTCAAGAATTTCGGCGTCAATCTCACACGCCTGGACCCGGGCGCGGAGTCCTCGATGCGGCACTGGCACACCAAGCAGGATGAATTCATCTACGTGCTCGAGGGTGAAGTGACCTTGGTCAGCGACGCGGGCAGGCAGAAGCTCAAGCGCGGCACGGCGGCCGGATTTCCTGCGGGCAAGGCCGATGGGCACCAGCTCGTCAACGAGACAAAGAAGCCCGCGCTCTATCTCGAGATCGGCGATCGCACGCCCGGTGACGGCGCGACCTACAGCGAGGCGGATCTCGCAGCAAAGCTCGTGGACGGAAAATGGGTATTCACTCACAAGGACGGAAGCCCCTACAAGTGATGACAGTCCACATCAAGAACGGCCGCGTGATCGATCCGAGGAACCGCGTCGATGCGAAACAGGACGTCTTCATGGCGGACGGAAAAATCGCCGCACTCGGCAAGGCCCCCGCGGGATTTCGCGCCGAGCGCGCGATAGCCGCGGATGGCCTGGTGGTGTGCCCGGGCCTGATCGACCTCTCCGCGCGCTTGAGAGAACCGGGTTTCGAGTACAAGGCGACGCTCGCGTCGGAAATGCAAGCCGCGGTCGCGGGCGGCATCACGAGTCTCGCCTGCCCGCCCGACACCGACCCGCCGCTCGACGAGCCGGGTCTGGTGGAGATGCTCAAGCACCGGGCCAAGAGTCTCAATCTCGTCCACGTGTATCCGGTCGGCGCGCTGACCTGGAAGCTCGGCGGGGAGCGGCTCACCGAAATGGTGGTGCTGCGCGACGCAGGCTGCGTCGCGTTTTCGCACGCCGATACGCCGATTCCCGACACGCAGGTCCTGTGGCGCGCGCTGCAATACGCGGGCACCTTCGGCATCTCGGTGTGGCTGCGACCGCAGGACGGGTACCTCGCGCGCGGCGGCGTCGCGCACGACGGCGAAGTCGCCACCCGGCTCGGGCTTGCGGGGATCCCCGCGTTCGCGGAGACGATCGCGCTCGCGACCATACTGCAGCTGGTGCGCACGACGCGCACGCGCGTGCACCTGTGCCGCTTGTCCACCGCCGAGGGCGTCGCGATGGTGCGAGCGGCGAAAAAAGAAGGCTTGCCCGTGAGCTGCGACGCGAGTGCGCATCACGCGCACCTTTCGGAAATCGACCTCGGCTACTTCGATTCCCATTGCCACGTGATCCCGCCGTTCCGGTCCTTGCGCGACCGTGATGCGCTGCGCTCGGGACTCGCCGATGGAACCATCGATGCGCTGTGCTCGGATCACGCGCCGGTGGACGAGGACGCGAAGCAGCTTCCGTTCGCCGAATCCGAGCCGGGAGTGACGGGCCTGGAGCTGCTGCTGCCGCTCACGCTCAAGTGGGCCGAAGAAATGCGCGTCGCCCTGCCCGAGGCGCTCGCCACGGTGACCTCCAAACCGGCGGCGATCCTGGGCATGCCGGCGGGGGATCTCGCCGTCGGCAGGGACGCGGACCTGTGCGTGTTCGACCCAAACGCGCACGTCAAGATCACCGCGGATTCCTTGAAGAGCCAGGGAAAGAACACACCCTTCATCGGCTACGAGCTGCCCGGCCGTGTACGCTACACCCTGATCGGCGGGCAGGTCGTATACCAGGCTTGATTCCCCGAAAGGGTGACTCAGAGCCGCAACAACGACGCCGGATCAGCCTGCGGCACGGCGATGGCCACCGTTTTGCGCCGCGATCTCGCGCCTTGAACGACCGCCACGCTTTTCTTCGGCACGCCGAGCGCTTCGGCCAGAAACGCAACCAGCGCATCGTTGGCACGGCCCTCGGCCGGCGGCGCCGCCACGCGCACTTTGAGGGCATCGCCGTGAAGTCCGGAGATTTCCGTTCTCTTTGCGCCAGGCTGTGCGTAGATCGAAAACAGCCACCCGGCCGGGACGCGCTTGGCCCAGGGAATCAAACCGGCGCTTGCACCAGCCGCGCGACCAGCGGCGCGAGGTTATCGAGCAGGATCAGCGCGATTTGCGCGAGGACCAGCACGAAGATCGGTGAGAGATCCACGTTCCCGATCAGGGGGATGAAGCGCCGGAAGATCGCATAGAAGGGGCGGGTGAGCGCGTCCAGGACCGGTGCGATCGGCACATGGGGATTGAACCAGCTGAACAGGACTTGAATCAGCACCACTCCGATCAGCATGTAGAGCGAGGCTTGCAGCAGGCCGATCGCCGCCAAACCGAAGAGCAGGCCCGTGGCGATCCCGGGGGCGCTCGCCAGGTTCGCCCCGCGCACCCACAGGAGCAGGGTCAGCATGAACGCCTGCGCGAGCCAGGCGAGGAGGAAAGTCGCAAGATCGATTCCCATGAGGCCGGGAATGACGCGCCGTGCCGGGAGCACGATCCAGTTGGTGAGCGCGGTGACGAGTTGCCCCACCGGGTTGCGAAACGGCGCCCGTAAGACCTGCATGTAAAAGCGCAAGAGCAGGGTATAGACGAGGAGACCGAACGCAGTCTGGATCAGCAGGTGGGCGATCTGGCTCAACATCGCGGATTCATTCCTTGCCCAGTTCTTCGCCCAGTTCCTTGCCGCGCTCGTTCGCGGCGTGGATGGCGCGGATGACCGCCTCCTTCACCTCGTCCTTGGCCATGCTCGCGAGCGCCCGTTCCGTCGTGCCGCCCTTGGAGGTCACGCGCTCGCGCAGCACCGCCACCGGATCGGGACTGCTCGAAGCGAGCTTGGCCGCCCCAGTGAAAGTATTCAGCACGAGCTGGTGGGCGATCTGCACCGGGAGCCCCAATTCCCGCGCCGCATCCTCGACCGCCTCGATGAAATAGAACACGTAGGCCGGGCCGCTCCCGGAGATCGCCGTCACCGCGTCCATCTGCGACTCGTCGGTGAGCCAGACGGTGGCGCCGACCGCGCCGAGGATGGTCTCGGTCTGCTCGCGGTCCTCTCGATTGACCGCCTTCGAGAAGGGATAGAGCCCGGTGACGCCTTCACCGATCATCGCCGGCGTATTGGGCATCGCGCGCACCAGGCGCGTGTGTCCCTTCAGCCATTTCGAAAGATTGGCCAGGCGCACGCCCGCGGCGATGCTGATGGCGAGATTGGCGTTGTCGGCGATCCCGGACTTGGAGGCCGCTTCGCGCAAGTTCTGCGGCTTCACGGCGAAGACGATCACGTCGCCAGCGCGCACCGCGTCCTTGGGCTTGTCGAAGCAGGTGACGCCGTACTTGTCGACGAGCTTGCGGCGCGCCTCGGCGTTGATCTCGACCACGCGTATGTCCTGCAGCGGGAACTCCTTGCGAAGGAGTCCGCCGATAAGCGCGTCGGCCATATTGCCGCCGCCGATGAAGGTGATTCTCATGACAGGTTAGTCTTGCCTTTCTCCAAAAATCGCCGTACCCACCCGCACCAGGGTCGCGCCCTCGGCGATCGCCGCCTCGAGGTCCGCCGACATGCCCATCGAGAGCGTGTCCATGGCGAAGCCGTCGCGGTTGAGCCGGTCGCGCAGCTCGCGCAGTTGCGCAAAGCGAGCGCGCTGCAGGGCCTTATCGGGCGTGGGCTCGGGCACCGCCATAAGCCCGCGCAGGTTCAGGCGCGACAACGCGGCCACCTGCTTCGCGAGCTGCGCCGATTCCGCCGGATCGACGCCGCTCTTGGTCGCCTCGCCCGACACGTTGACCTGGATGCAGACCTGAAGCTCGCTCTGCCCCGGGCCGCGCGCCTGTGCAAGCCGTGCGGCGATTTTCTCGCGATCGACCGAGTGCACCCAGTCGAAATGCTCGGCGATCGCGCGCGTCTTGTTGCTCTGGATCGGGCCGATGTAGTGCCAGGTGAGCCCGAGGGAGGAAAGCTCGCGGATCTTTTCCACACCCTCCTGGACGTAGTTCTCGCCGAAATCGCGCAATCCCGCTTGCGCCGCCTCGCGCACGGCCGCAGGCGGAAACGTTTTGCTCACCGCCACCAATCGCACCGATTGGGCGGGCCTGCCAGCCGCCCGTGTTGCCGATTCGATGCGCTGTCTCACGGCTTGCAAGTTCGCTGCAATTGAGGACATAATCAGCGCGGCGATGTAAGCGCGGCGGACCTGGAAAATCCCGCTCTTTCATTTGCTTAGGCCTCGGCTCCGGATGCGGTTCGGGCCTTACATTCAAGGGGATTATAGTGGATATCTCGGAACTCCTAGCCTTCGTCGTCAAGAACAAGGCTTCCGACCTGCACCTGTCCTCGGGACTGCCCCCTATGATCCGCGTGCACGGCGACATCCGCCGTATCAACCTGCCGGCGATGGAGCACAAGGACGTGCACGGGATGATCTACGACATCATGAACGACGGGCAAAGGAAACACTACGAGGAGAATCTCGAGTGCGATTTCTCCTTCGCGATACCGGGCCTCGCGCGCTTTCGCGTCAACGCCTTCGTGCAGAACCGCGGTGCGGCGGCGGTGATGCGCACGATCCCCTCGAAGATCCTGTCGCTCGAAGAACTGAGGACACCCAAGATCTTCGCCGAGATCGTCGATCAGCCGCGCGGCATCGTCCTGGTGACCGGGCCCACGGGCTCGGGCAAGTCCACGACGCTCGCCGCCATGGTGAACCAGCTCAACGAAAACGAACAGGGCCACATCCTCACCATCGAGGACCCGATCGAATTCGTGCACGAGTCGAAGAAGTGCCTGATCAACCAGCGCGAGGTCGGACCGCACACGCTGTCGTTCGCCAACGCCTTGCGCAGCGCCCTGCGCGAGGACCCGGACGTGATCCTGGTGGGCGAGATGCGCGACCTCGAGACCATCCGTCTCGCGCTGACCGGCGCCGAAACCGGACACCTCGTGTTCGGCACGCTGCATACGAGCTCCGCGGCGAAAACCATCGACCGTATCGTCGACGTGTTTCCGGCGGCGGAGAAGGAGATGATCCGAGCGATGATCTCCGAGTCGATTCGCGCGATCATCGCCCAGACGCTGTGCAAGACCAAGGACGGCTCCGGCCGGGTCGCCGCGCACGAGATCATGATCGGCACGCCCGCGATCCGCAATCTCATCCGCGAGAACAAGATCGCGCAGATGTACTCGGCGATCCAGACCGGCCAGACATTCGGGATGCAGACGCTCGACCAGAACCTGCAGGACCTGGTGAGGCGCAACGTCATTTCCTCGGCCGAGGCGCGGGGCAAGGCCGCGAACAAGGATAATTTCCCCGGCTAGCCTCGCTGCCGGGGAAATTACGACGAAGGTTGCCCAGCGGAGGCTAACTTCGGCGTAGACGAACGTTAAGGGCGAGCGACGCTCGCCCGGCCGGAGACACACACCCCGGCTGATCTCGGGATCTAGATTTTCAGAAAGGCGAATATGGAACGCGAACAAGCCATCAAATTCATGTACGACCTGCTGCGGCTGATGGTGACGAGGAAGGGCTCGGACCTCTTCATCACCGTGGGCTTCCCCCCGGCGATCAAGATCGACGGCAAGATGACGCCGGTGTCGAACCAGCCGCTCACGCCGGCGCACACCATGGACCTCGCCCGCTCGATCATGAACGACCGGCAGACCGCCGAGTTCGAGGAAACCAAGGAGTGCAACTTCGCCATCAATCCCGCAGGCATCGGGCGGTTCCGTG
>WNFA01000445.1_pt1 | contig 40139 bp, 32 predicted proteins | sample 5400481 | NCBI WGS metagenome assembly WNFA01 (sample SAMN13153340, study PRJNA577476) | soil metagenome | isolation source: 120 cm saprolite under Douglas fir tree site 2 hole 1 replicate 2 | place: USA:California | collected 2015-04-18 | reverse complement strand
CGACGGCCGCCCGGATCTGGTCCTTGGCAACCTCGGCCTGAACTCCTACCTCCGGGCCTCCGCGACGGAACCGGCCCGGTTATACGTCGATGACTTCGGCCACACGGGTACCATGGAACAGATCCTCACCTTCTACAAGCACGGCGTGAGCTACCCGCTCCCCGGTCGGGACGAGCTCTTGGGCCTCGTGCCGCAGTTGCGCCCCCGTTACCCGACGTACGCGTCGTTTGGGGCAAGCCGCAGCGGGGACATTTTCCCGGCGCCGGAGCTTGCGCAGGCCACCGCGCTTGAGGCGCGCGGCTTCGCGAGCGCCGTTGCCCTGAACAACGGGAATGGCACCTTCACCCTCGCACCGCTGCCCGCCGAGGCCCAGTTCGCCCCGATCCGCGCGGTGCTGGCGGCAGACTTCGACGGGGACGGGCGGACGGATCTTCTCGTGGCAGGGAACGACTACGGGGCGCCGCCGGTCCTCGGACGCTACGACGCGAGCTACGGACTGCTGTTGCGCGGCACGGGAGACGGCCGTTACCACGCCGTCGACATGGAGCAGAGTGGTCTCCTGATCGACGGGCAGGTGCGTCATCTGCAGTGGCTGCGGCACGCGAACGGCGATCGCTTGGTCGTCGTCGCGCGAAACAACGACAAGCTCCAGATCCTTCGCCCGCGCGGCCCAGACACCGGGCGTCAGGCCGCGCCGCGCCGTCCCCCCCGGTAGGCGCGGACGCCCGCGGACTTGTTCACGTCTGCGGCACGGGCGATCTTCCCCGACGCCGCGTAGCCGATGCGCATCGCGAAGACTTGGAGGACGAGGCGTGGGCACGAGAAGGCTGAGCGCGATCGGCCTGCTGGTGGTCGCGGGTTGCCATGGAACGGCGCCGGGTGGGGATCAGGCGAGAAGCGACTCGGCCCTCACGGCCCGGATCTGGGGGCTGGCCTACCTGCAGCAGAATCAGCTGCCCCTCGCCGAAGCGCAGTTCCGCAAGGTCGTCGCGCTCGCCCCCGACCAGGCGCTCGGGTACGGCGACCTCGGGCTCGTCCACCTGCGAGAAGGCCGTTACGCGGAGGCCGAAACCCAACTGCGTCGCGCCACCGCGCTCGATTCGGCGAGCAGCGACATCGGGCTGATGCTGGCCAAGGTGTTCGCCCTCACCGGGCGGGGGGACGGCGCGCGCCGGGAGATCGAGCGGGTGCTCCGCCGCGACTCCACCGACATCCGAGCTCTGTATGCGCTCGCGGACCTGGCCAGCCGGTCGGCGGATCCGCAGGAACGACAGCGCCGGGAGAGCTGGTTGCGACGGGTGCAGAGCCGCGCGCCAGCCAACGTCGCCACGCGGCTCGAGCTTGTGGACCTGCTGCTCGCGCGCGGAGCGGTGGACGACGCGGCCGGTGAGCTGGAGGCGTTGCAGCGGCAACTGCCTCAGTTACCCCGGGAGGCCGCGCGCTTCTTCGAGCGCGCCCTCCGAGCCGCGCGAGCGGGTCGCCTGCAGGAGGCGGCCGACCAGGCGAAGCGGCTCCATCAGGCGATGGAAGTCACCGCCGCCTACCAAGTCAGCCTCGAGCGATTAGGGGCCCAGAGCGGCGCGTTCGCGGGCTATCCGATTCTCACGTTCAACCAGAGCGTGGCCGTCTCCCGAGAGGACGCGCGCACCGTGGCGCGGGGGATCCGCTTTACGGACGTGACAGCTGGGAGCGGCCTGGCAGGCGTGGAGGCGCTCCCCGACAGCGTGGTGCGATCGCTCGAGCGCGGGGTGGCCCTGGCCGTGGGCGATTATGACGACGACGAGACGGAGGACGTGTTCGTTTCCGGGCATCTGTTTCGCGGTGACCGCGGCCACTTCGTCGAGACCACGGCGAGCGCGGGCGTCGCACTCCGGGATCGCGCCACCGCGGCAGTGTTCGGCGATTTCGACAACGACGGCCGGCTCGATCTGTACGTCGCGACCGCGAGGCACGGGGTCCTGCTCCGCAACATGGGCGGTGGGAAGTTCGAGAATGGGGCTGCGTCGGCCGGCCTGGCGGGTGGGACAGCCGCCGCCAAGGCGGTGTTCGCAGACTGGGACCACGACGGCGATCTCGATCTCTTCCTGGCGACCGGGGGCGGGAACCGTGCCTACCGCAACAACCTCGACGGTACGTTCCGTGAGCTGGCCGCTGAGATGGGCTTACTGGGAACCGGGGGCAGTCGCGACGCGGCGTTCGGCGACTTCGACGGCGATGGCCACACCGATCTCGTCGTCGTCGGCGCGGACGGGCGCGTCCGGCTCTTCCACAACCAGGGCCAGGGGCACTTTGCAGACGTCACGGCAACAAGCGGGCTCGCCACTGTATCGCGGGCGGGCGCGGTCGCAGTCGGCGACTACGATAACGACGGATTCCTCGACCTGTTCGTCACGTCCCTCGACGGCACGGAGCCGTCGCTGTACCACAACCGCGGAGACGGTACCTTCGAGCTCGATGCCCGCACGCGCGAGTTACGGCGGACGCTGCGCGGCGTCGCCGGCTTGGACGCCGCCTTCTTCGACTTCGACAACGACGGCCGGCTCGATTTGATCGTGGTGGGCAGGCCCGCGGCCCCGGACGGGCGCGGCGTGTTCCTGTTCCGCAACGACGCGACGCGAGGCTTCGAAGACTACTCCTCGATCCTCCCTCCCCTCACTACCCTGCGGGCCGGTCGGGCCGTCGCCGTGGCCGACTTCGACCAGGACGGCGATCTCGATCTGCTCGTCGTGGGATGGGACGGCAGGCCACGACTGCTCCGCAACGACGGCGGCAACGTGAATCAGTACGTGGACGTCCGCCTGGTCGGCCTGCGCCAGGGGAGTGGGAAGAACAACGCCTTTGGACTCGGCGCCACGCTCGAGCTCCGCGCGCGCGATCTCTACCAGCTGCGGCTCGTGAGCGACCGCGTGACGCACTTCGGCCTCGGGCCCCGGCTCAAGGCCGACGTGCTGCGCGTGCGCTGGACCAACGGGGTATGGCAGACGGTCTACTATCCGGGAAGGGATGAGGATGTGCTGGAACAGCAGCGCCTCAAGGGGTCTTGCCCCTTCCTGTATGCGTGGGACGGCCGCGCCTTCACGTTCGCCACGGACGCCATGTGGAACAGCGCGCTGGGCATGCCGCTCGGCATCATGACGCGCGAGGGCGGCATCATGTCTGCGTCCCCGCGGGCGTCCCAGGAATACCTGCGCCTCCCACCCGGCTTGCTCCAACCTCGGGACGGGCGCTACGAGCTGCGCCTCACCGAAGAGCTGTGGGAGACCGCCTATCTCGACGAGGTGAAGCTGCTCGCGGTGGATCACCCAGAGTCGGTGCAGGTCTACCTCAACGAGCGCTTCGTGCCCGCGGGGTCGGCGTCACTGCGCCTCTACCAGGTCGCGCGACCGCGCCTGCCGGTGACGGCGACCGACGAGCTCGGGAACGACCTGCTGCCGGCGCTCCGTGCCCAGGACCACATCTACGCGGCGACACTCGTCCCGACGCGGTACCAAGGGTTGATGGCGCTGCACGACCTGGTGCTCGATTTCGGCCATATTGCGCGTCGCGACAGCGTGTTCCTGTTTCTCACCGGCTGGATCTACCCGACGGACGCGAGCATCAACTTCGCGATCGCTCAGTCGCATGCGGCCGAGGTCGTGCCGCCGCAGGTACAGGTGAAGGATGCCGCCGGCCAGTGGCGCACCGTGATTCCGGACATCGGGTTTCCAGCCGGGAAGAACAAGACGGTCGTCGTGGATCTGACGGGGAAGTTCCTGAGCGCGGACACTCGGGTGCGGATCCGCACCACCATGGCGATCTACTGGGACCGGGCCTTCGTCGCCGCGACCGCGGCGGCGAGCCCGGTGACGCTCACCACGCTCCGCCCCATGGCCGCCGACCTCCACTACCGCGGGTTCTCACGCATGTACCGGAAGGGCGGGCGATACGGGCCAGAGTGGTTTGCGTATGAGGACGTCACGCGGGAGCCGCAGTGGGCGCCGATCGAGGGTGCGTTCACGCGATATGGGGACGTCTTACCGCTGCTTGGCGCGTCGGACGACAGGTACGCCATCTTTGGCCCGGGGGACGAAGTCGCGCTCCAGTTCGACTCCGCCGCGGCGCCGGCGGTGCCCCCAGGCTGGAGGCGCGACTTCATCATCTACACCGACGCCTGGCTGAAGGACGCCGACCTCAATACGGCGGCGGGCGGTACCGTGGCGCCGCTGCCATTCCATCAAATGACGCGCTACCCCTATGGCGCCGACGAGGCGTTCCCGGCGGACGCGGAGCACCGACGGTTCGTCGCGACCTACAACACGCGCCGGGTGGAACGAGGGCGCCGCTAACCCGCAACCGAGCTCAGCGCGCGCCCCGCTTCGCCGCGTTCAGGGGTGGCGAGCGGGGTGGGGAACCAGGTCCCGTCAAGCGGGTCGGTGGGTGGCGGAACCATCCTGCGGGCCGTACGATTCCCGCCGCGCATGCACGTGCTCTCCTTGGTGCTCGTCGTCGCGGTTGCAGCCGCGGCTCCGCCCCGCCCCTCAAGCGACGCGATCGCGCGCGTGGCCGGGCAGCTGCCCCGCCGCGAGTTCGCGCGTGACAGCGTGCTCCCCTATCTCGCGTTCCCCGAGCCGGGGCTCGACGACCCCGCCGCCTATCACGGCTACCAGACCCGCGTGTACCGGGACGCGAGCGGCAACGCGTTTCAGGTCTACCTGAACGAGAACAGCGGACGCGTGGTGCACCTGTGGGCGGACGCGGCCGACGAAAGCGCGGGCTTCACCGTCCGCGACTCGGCCGGCCGGCCGGCGGAGCTCGCCTGGGGGTCCGCCGCGGCCGCCGTAGCCGAGTCGGCCGGCACGCGGTCGCTGGCGTATGGGCTCGAGGCCCCGTCGCAGGTGACGATCGGTCTCTTCCTCCTCGGCTCGATGCGAGTGGAGCGGGACTTCCAGTACGCCGGCCGCGATTCGCTCCCGTTCGACGCCACACCGTTTCCGCAACGGGAGCTGGTGGAGCTGATCGAGCACCTCGGACGGTTGAAACCGAACGAGCGGGCCCGCCATTTGGCGCTCCTGGGCGTGCCCACTATCGACGCACTGCGCGCGCGACTGGTGCCGCGGGTCACGACCCAACGCGGGGACACGGCCTGGGTCGTGCGAGTGGAGCAGGTGAGCTTCGACGGCAGGAGCCACCTCTGGCTCGCGCTCGAAGGCGACGCGCGCGAGACCGTCCCCACGCTCGCCGGGACGGCCGTCACGATCCGCCGCCCGGCCGGGGGCCCCGTCCGCTTGCGCGTGCGTGTGACCACTGATGCAGCGGCGCTCACCCCCCTCACACGCGCCGACATCTTCAACGACGAGTTCCGCCGGTTCTACGAGGCGGTCCGGGCCGACACGGCTCATCCCGAGCGGCTCCGCCGCCTCGAACGGGAAGTGCGAGGCATGGAACTGCTGTGCTATGGCGAGAAGCTGATGGCCGGGCTCCCCAACTTCGCCACGTATTTCGGTCGCGACATGCTGATGACGGCCCTCTTGATGGGGCCGGTGTGGGCGCCGGCGATGCCCGAGCACGTGCTCGCGAGCGCGTTGCGCAAGCTCGCACCCGACGGGGACGTGAGCCACGAAGAGGCGCTCGGGGGCCAGGCGATCCGCGAGAATGCCGCACTCTACAACCGCCTCGTGCGCGAGCGCCGACTGGCCCGCGCCCGTGAGGTGCTGGCCCATCTCGCCGCCACCCGCGAGAACTACATCATGGTCGACGACGACGTCCAGTTGCCGATCGTGGCGGCGCGCTACCTCGCCGATGCTCGCCTACCGGCCGAGCGGAAGCGCGGGTTTCTGCGCCAGGAGCGTCGCGCCGAGCGGCTGCTCGCGAACCTCGGGTTCGTTGCTCGCGAGGCGGCGGCATACGTGCACACCCCTGTGGCGACGAACTTGGTGAGCTTTCCGCGCGCCCCTGACGGCCACTGGATTGGAGCGAGTTGGCGCGACAGTCGGGCGGGCTACGGGGGCGGGCGATTTGCCATGGACGTGAACGTCGTGTGGATGCCGCGGGCGCTTGAGGCGATCGGAGCGATCCTCGACGCGCTGCACCGGCTCGGCGTGACGCCCGCGATTCGCGACCGGTCGCTCGCCACGTTCGCGCGCGATCGCGCGGCGCTGGAGCGCGCGGTCGCGGTGTGGAAGGGGGCCGAGCGGCACTTCCAAATCGCGCTCGCCCCAGACGAGATCTCGCGGCGCATCCGGGCGCGGTTACAATGGCTTCCGGGACCGGAGCGGGACTATTGGGCGAGCGTGTGGCAGCAAGCCGGACCGCCGGCTGATACGCTCCGCTTCCTCGCACTCGCGCTCGACGCCGCGGGGCAACCGATCCCCATCGTCAATACCGATCCCGCCATGCTGCTGCTCGTGGACTCGCTCGCCCCCGAGCGGGTGCGCGATCTGATCGCTCCGATCATGAACCCGTATCCCGTCGGCCTCTTCGTCGATGACCTGGGGCCCCTGGTCGCCAACGACACGTACGCGGGTTCCGACGTATGGGAAAGCTTCCGGCGGGATCCGTATCACTCGCCGACCGTCGTGTGGGGGCGGGACGTCAACCTGCTGCTCGCCGGCATGGCGTTGCAAGGCGCGCGTGCCGCGCGCGGTGCCGGTCCGGGGCCGTTCGAGGATGCGTTGCAGCGGACTGTGACCGCGGTGGATCGCTCCGGTCTCCGCCACGCGGAGCTCTGGAGCTATCGCATCGCGGACGGCAAGCTCGTGCCGATGCGTTATGGGACCAGCTCGGATGTGCAGCTCTGGAGCCTCACCGACCTCGCAGTTCAATATCTCCTCAACTCCCCGAGGCCGACCCAATGAGCAATCTCCACGCGTTCGACCTGCTGTTCATCGCGGTCTACTTCATGATCCTGTTCGGCATCGCGTGGTGGGCCGCGCTGCGCGAGAAGAACGTGAGCTCGGACTATTTCCTGGCGAGCCGCGACGTCGCCTGGTTCGCCGTGGGGGCCAGCCTCTTCGCATCGAACATCGGTTCTGAGCACTTGGTCGGCCTGGCCGGCACGGGTGCGGGAAGCGGTCTCGCCGTCGGTCACTTCGAGTGGCTCGCGTGCCTCATCCTGCTGCTACTCGGCTGGCTGTTCGTTCCCTACTACCTCAAGAGCGGCGTCTATACGATGCCGGAGTTTTTGGAGAAGCGGTACAGCTCGGCGGCTCGAACCTACTTCACGTGGGTCTCGGTGATCGGCTACGTCCTCACTAAGATCAGCGTGACACTATACGCGGGCGGAGTCGTGATTCGCGCGGTGACGGGGTGGAATTTCTACACGGCGGCCATCGTCCTCATCGTCGTCACCGGGCTGTACACGGTCTTCGGCGGACTGCGCGCCGTGGTCTACACCGAGGTGCTGCAAGCCATCGTGCTGATCCTCGGCTCGATCACGCTGATGGCTATCGGACTGTCGAAAGTGGGCGGCCTCTCCGGGCTAGAGGCAAAAGTGCCGGCGGGCTTCTTCTCGATGTGGAAGCCATCCAATCACCCGGACTTCCCGTGGACCGGCATCGTCTTCGGCGCGCCGATCCTGGGAGTCTGGTACTGGTGTACCGATCAGCACATCGTGCAGCGCGTCCTTGCCGCGAAGAACATCAAAGAGGCGCGCACCGGAACGATCTTCGCCGGTTATTTGAAGATTCTACCTGTCTTCATTTTTGTGTTGCCCGGCATCGTGGCCGTCGCCCTGTTCCCCGAGCTCCATAACTCGCCCGATGCCGCCTATCCCACGCTCGTGACGCGGCTGTTGCCCGCCGGGATCAAAGGCCTCGTGCTCGCCGGCATGTTGGCGGCGCTAATGAGCTCCCTGGCCTCCGCCTTCAACGCATGTTCCACACTCCTGACGTGGGACGTCTATCGCAAACTGCGCCCGGCCGCGACGGAGCGGCAGCTCGTGACTGTCGGCCGCGTTTCCGCTGGTGTCATGGTGGTGCTGGGCTTGCTGTGGATTCCGTTTATGAAGTACGTCTCGTCCCAGATCTACATCTACCTGCAGAGCGTCCAGGCATACATCGCCCCGCCGATCGCCGCCTGCTTCCTGCTCGGCCTGTTCTTCCGGCGGCTCAACGGCGCCGGTGCGATGGCGTCGCTCGTTACGGGACTCGCCCTTGGTTTGCTGCGGCTGATCCTCGAGCTGACGAACAAGGCATCGGGCGGCGGTCTCGCCCCGGGCACGCTGTGGCACTGGATCGCCACCATCAATTTCCTCCACTATGCGGTACTGCTGTTCGTGATTTGCACGTTCGTGCTCTTCATCGTGAGCATGATGACTCCACCGCCCGGCCGTGAGAAAACCGATGGCCTCACGTACGGCAAACCGGACATCGGAGAGCCAGGAGCGGCCCTGAAAATGGGCGAGACAAAGGACGAGAGGAAGTTCGAGGTCGGGCTGTCGGTCCTGCTCGTCGCGCTGCTTGGTGTGCTGTGGATCGTGTTCGCCTGATGACTGCGTTCGGCGTGCGACGTGCGGCCGGCGGCGTGGTGCTTGTTCTGGCCGTCGCCTGCCGCCCGTCGGCCCTTCCGCCCGTCCGGCCGTCAGCCTACGATCCCCAGCCGCCGGGCGCGGGCTCGTACTACGATCCTGCGCACGACCTCGGGCTGCTGTTTCACGACGTTCAGCTTTCGGGCCTGTTCCCGGACTCAAAGACGTTCGTCGACGCCCGGCCGCTCGTCTCCCCGGCTGAGATTGTCGCCCACTACACGGCCGCCCGGGGCGGCGCGGGGTTCAGCCTGCGGGCCTTCGTCGAACAGTACTTCGCGCTGCCCCGGCCGGTGGGAGAAAGCTTCCGTTCGGACACCGCCCGGACCATGGAGGACCACATCCGCGCCCTGTGGTCGGTCCTGACCCGCGCGCCCGACGCTCCCGACCCGCGCTCGTCCCTCATCCCACTGCCGTATCCCTACGTCGTCCCGGGCGGCCGGTTCCGCGAGGTCTACTACTGGGACTCCTACTTCACGATGCTCGGGCTCATCGCAAGTGGCCGCACGGACCTGGTGCGAAGCATGCTCGACAACTTCGCCTATCTGGTCGGCACTGTGGGGCACATTCCGAACGGCAACCGCAGCTACTATCTCAGCCGCAGCCAGCCGCCGTTCTTCGCCGCGATGGTGGGGCTCTACGCGGCGGCGACGGATACCGCGGCGGCGCTGCGCTACCTCGACGCACTGGAGCGAGAGCACGCCTTCTGGATGGATGGAGCGGAACGCCTCGCACCCGGGGAGGCGTACCGCCGCACGGTGCGGCTCCGCGATGGCGCGCTGCTCAACCGCTACTGGGACGACCGGCCCGAGCCGCGGCCCGAGGCCTATCGCCAGGACTATCAACTGGCCCAGACCCTCCCCCCAGCGGGACGCGACGCGTTCTATCAGAACGTGCGCGCTACGGCCGAAAGCGGCTGGGATTTTTCGAGTCGCTGGATGCGGGATGCGACGGACCTCCGCACACTCGAGACGACGGAGCTCGTGGCGGTGGATCTCAACAGTCTGCTGTATCACGCCGAGCGGATGATCGCAGCGCTCCGGAGGTTCCGAGGAGGCGCAGGCGACCAGGCGGTCGCGACGCGGTTCGCCGCGGCCGCCCGGGAGCGGCGCCGCGCCCTGCTCGCGGTGGCGTATGATTCGGCGGGCGGGTTCTTCTACGACGTCCGTTGGCCGAGCGGGGAGCGCGTGACGGACCGCCCCAGCCTCGCCGCCGCGGCCCCCCTCTACTTTGGCCTCGCTACCGCAGAGCAGGGCCGTGCCGTGGCCGCGCGGCTGGAGCGGGACTTCCTCAAACCCGGTGGGTTCGTCACGACCGCGGTCAGCTCAGGCCAGCAGTGGGACGCACCCAACGGGTGGCCACCGCTCGAGTGGCTCGCGATCGAGGGGGTGCGCCGCTACGACCGCGCTGACATCGCCCGAAGCGCCCGCGATCGCTGGCTCGCGCTCAATCGGCGCATCTATCGGGCGACGGGCAAGATGACCGAGAAGTACGACGTCGTCGACCTGGAGCGGCCCGCCGGCGGTGGCGAGTACCCGACGCAGGACGGGTTCGGATGGACCAACGGCGTTGGGCTCGCGCTAGCGGCCCAAGTGCGGAGCGGCACGCTCCCGCCCTGAGGAGCTCCTCAGCCTAGGTATTCTTCGCGGTACATCTTCATCAACTCGAAGAAGTAGCTCAGGGCCAGCGGCCCGATCAGGATCCCGAGGATGCCGAAGTACGGCACGCCGGCGAGCGCTCCGAGGAGCGTAGCGAGCGGATGGATGTGGGCCCAGCGCTGAAAGACTCTCGGCCGCACCACGTAATCGACCAAGCCAGCCCCGACCAGGCCAAACAGCGCGAGCAGCAGGGCGGCGCCGACCTGGTGCTGGAGGATCAGAGCCACGGCGCCCGGGATCCAGACGAGCCCGCTCCCGACCACGGGAAGGATGGCGAACACCATGGTGACGACGCCCCAGAACGCGGCGTTCGGGAGGCCCGTGATCCAGAAGCCCAGTCCCACGACCAGCCCCTGGAGCCCGCCGGTCAGCACCGAGCCGATGATCGTGGCGACGGTGACATCGCGGAACCGCTGCCGCAGCTTGGCGATGTTCTTCGTCGAGAAGGGGATATAGGGCTCGACTGCGGCCCACGTCTCGTGCGGCTGCAACAGCAGATAGAACAGCCCGAAGAGGGCAATCGTGAGATCGAGCGTGAGGCGGGTCGCGGTGCCGAGCAAGCCGAACGCGGACGACCCGAGCCACGACGCGACCTGCGTCCCGAGCCCCGCCAGGCGGGGCCCGAGCTCGGTGCCCCCGAGGCGCAGACCGCTCAGACGGGCGAGCAGCGGGCTCTGGATTACGCCGGCCGCCATCTGCTGCGCCTGGGTGACGATGAGCGTGGCGAACGAGACGCCCGGCACGACGATGAGAAACGCCGCCAACACGACCACGAGGCCGGCCGCCAGCGTCGGCCGGGCCCGCAGCGACAGCCACTGGTAGGCAGGGCCGAAGATGGCGTACAAGACAGGAATACCGATGAGCCCCGTGGCGTAGGGCGCGAGGGCGATCGCGATGCCCACGCCGAGGAGCAGGAGGATCAGGGCCGCGCGTTGGTGATTCGTGTCGATCAGCGACATGCGCTAGTGTACGAGCAGCCGGGCGGCGGCGCCAGGGAGGGCCGTCAGAGCCGGGTCGGTGGCGCGAGCGGGGGCGCCGCAACGGGCGCCTCGGGCTCGGGCGTGAAGTCCTCGCCGGGATTCACGAACAGATCTTGCTCGAAGTGATACTGCTTGTCGTACAGCTGCCGGTACCGGCCGTGCTTGGCGAGCAGCTCGGGGTGCGTGCCCCGCTCGACGATCTCGCCGCCTTCCATCACGAGGATCTGGTCGGCGCTGCGGATGGTCGAGAGGCGATGGGCGATCACGAACGTCGTGCGGCCGCGTCGCAACGTGCGGAGGCCGTCCTGGATCGCCGCCTCGCTCTCGGAGTCGAGGCTCGACGTCGCTTCGTCGAGGATCAGGATGCGCGGGTCCGCGAGGATGGCGCGCGCAATCGACACGCGCTGGCGCTCGCCCCCCGAAAGCTTCACGCCGCGCTCACCCACGACCGTGTCGTAGCCTTTCTCGAAGCGGCGGACGAAATCGTCACAGTGTGCGATGTGGGCCGCTGCCTCGAGGTCCCGGCGAGTGGCGTGGGGGCGCGCGAACGCGATGTTTTCGGCGATCGTGCCGTCGAATAGGAAGTTGTCCTGGAGCACGACCCCGAGCTGGCGGCGGTAGTCGACGAGCCGCACCAGCGAGAGATCGCGCCCGTCCACGAGAATCCGCCCGGCCTTCGGCCGGTTGAACGTGAGCACGAGGTTGATGAGCGTGCTCTTGCCCGCCCCCGACGAGCCGACCAGGGCGGTCGTGGAGCCGGCAAGGGCGTGCAACGAGACGTGCTTCAGCACCTCGGCGCCCGGGACGTATTCGAAGCTCACGTCCTCAAACCGGATGTCGCCCCCCACTTCGCCGAGCGGTGGGCGCGCCCCGTCCTCCGCATCTTCCGTCGTGAGTCGCCGGATCTCGCGGATCCGGTCCAGTCCCGCGAACGCCTCGGTGATTTGCGTCCCGATCGACGCGATGTTGATGAGGGGCAGAGCCACGAGGCTGATGAACACGCCGTACATGAAGAAATCGCCCAGCGTCATCGTGCCGGCGAGTATCGCGCGCCCGCCCTCGAGGATCATCAGGATCCCGATCGCCCCGATGATGATCGTGGCGAAGGCGCCGACCCCAGAGATACCGGTCATGGTCATGGCGACGTTGCGGAAGAGCGTGTTCACGCCGCGGGTGAACACGAGTCGCTCACTGGCCTCCGCTCGGTACGCTTTGACGATGCGAATGCCGCCGAGGGTCTCGCCGAGCCGGCCCGTCACCTCGGCGTTGAGCTTGCCGCGCTCGCGGAACAGCGGCCGCAGCTTGGTGAACGCGTACGCCATCCCGCCGCCGAAGCAAGCGAGGATCAGAATCGCGATGACGGTGAGCCGCCAGTTCAAGTAGAACAGCACTCCCAGCGCGAGCGCTGCCGTCACGAGGCCGCCCACGAGCTGCACCAGCCCCGTCCCCACGAGGTTCCGGATGCCTTCGGCGTCGCTCATGATCCGGGCGATCAGGATGCCGCTCTTCGTGGAGTCGAAGTAGCTGACCGGGAGCCGCAGCACATACGCCTGCACCATCCGTCGCATGTCGGTAATCGCGCGCTGGGCGGCGACCCCGAGCACCTGGGACAGGCCGAAGCCCGTGAGCGCCTGGACGAGTGTCGCACCCCCCGCCGCGAGTGCGAGAGGCGTGAGCAGCTCGGGGTGGTGTTGATTGATCACCCGGTCGATCACCCACTTGGAGGAAGACGGCAGCACGAGGCCGGCGAGCCGGTTCAGGAGCAGGAGCCCGAGGCCGACCGCGAGCCGGCCGCGGTGGGCATAGATCAAAGCCCGCGCTTCCTGCCAGGCCCCCGGCGTGATGGTCTTCTTGGGCGGGCGGGTGGATGGATGGGTCATGGGACTAGCGACAATCTAAGCGTGCTCGGGCCCGGCTCACAGGCACCGCCCGGCAGGCCACCAGTACTTGACACAGTCAACTACCTGATTGACCACCAGAGCTTCGGGCGCGATCTCGTGGCCGAGACGCGGGAGCTGGGGTTGTGACGGAGCCCCGGGCTCAGCGCGGCGAGGGCGGCCGCTGGCCGGAGCGCCCGCTGAGCGGCGCGGCGAGATCGAGCGTGAGGAGATCGAGCGGATCGACCGCGACGTCGCCATAGTCGGCGAGCCAGTGCAGATGCGGGCCCGTCACCCGGCCCGAGGCGCCCACACGGCCGATCACCTGTCCGGTTGCAACGGTATCTCCCACGCCGACGAGGGCGCGACTGAGATGGAGGTAGCCGGTCAGGAGACCAGCCCCGTGAAACACGAAGACGCTGGTCCCGCTCAAGTACAAATCCCCCGCGAATGCGACCACGCCCCGGTTGGTCGCTCGCACGGGTGATCCCGGACGGCCGGCGAAGTCCACGCCGAGATGGTGGCTCCGCACGCTGCCGTTGAATATCCGGGCGACACCGAACCGGTCGGTCACCGCGCTGGGTCGGGGGCGCAGGAACGGCCCGCGCCACAGCTGCTCGATCTCGTGTGCCCGACGCTTGAGCTCGCGGACGAGGTCGTGCTCGGCGCGGATCCGGTCGGCGAGGGAGTCGGGGGGCTCCACGAACTCGGGAGCGGCCCTCAAGCGCTCACGCCGCGCGTGGCGCGGTGCGACGGGCAGGGAGGGAGTAAGCGTGTCAGCCGGGCGGTCTACGTGCTCGATCACCAGACGGGCGCGAACGCTGTCCGCCGCGTCGAACGGCACACCACCAAGCGCGCGGAACCACCCCGCAACCACTGCGAAGTGGAGCGGCTCTCCGGCGAGCTCGCCGTGTACGGCCATCACGCTGTCACCGGCCGGCGCGCGCACGCCGAGCACCACCAGGGATCCTTGCAGCGGTCGCGCCGGGCGCCACGCGACCGCGGGCGCCGCACCGACTGCCTGGGCGGGCGCCGCGGGCACCCGGCAGGCGCACAGGGCAACGATGCAGAACGAGCGGGGGAAGGCACGCATGCGACAAACAATACCCCTTCCCCGTCCCGGGTGATTCCCTGCTGGCGTGTTGCCGTTTGGTACATACCCCGGCGCGTCCCTGGGCCGGCCAAGCCGGCCCGTTGCCGCTCCCCGGACGCCTCGTGGGTTCGGACCCGTCGTGGCCACGCTGGTGTGGGCGGCGTGCCGTCTCGAGCGTCCCGCAGTTGGGTGGCGTGGGCCAAGGGCGGCTAGTCGCGGGCAGGTGGACCGCCGTTATTTTGCGGAGTGATCCTATCGCGCGACCCACAGCCGCTGGCCGAGCAGACTGCGGCGTCCCCGTGGTCGCGCCCGGACGACGCCACCCGCCAGGCGCAGCTCGACGTGATGAAGCGGCGCGCGACCGGGTTGCTGGCGCTCGCGGCGGCGGTGTTCGGGGCGGCGACGGCGTTCGAGGGGCAGTACCCCTGGCTCGGCTACGTGCGGGCTACGGCCGAGGCGTCGCTCGTCGGCGGGCTGGCTGACTGGTTCGCCGTGACCGCGCTGTTTCGTCATCCGCTCGGCCTGCCCATTCCCCACACGGCGATCGTTGCGACCCGCAAGGAGCGGATCGGCCGCATTCTCGGCACCTTCGTCCAGCATCACTTCCTGTCGCGCGAGGTGATCGCCGCCAACCTGCGCGCCGCGCGCCCCGCGGAGCGTGCCGCGCACTGGCTCAGCGACCCGGAGCACAGCCGCCGTGTCGCACGCCAGGTGGCGAGCGGGGTCGCGAAGACGCTAGAATCCCTCCCTGACTACGAGGTGCGCCAGCTCGTACACCAGATCCTGAACGCCCGCCTGCGGTCGCTGCGGGTGGCGCCGGCTCTGGGGAAGACCCTTGCCCTCGTCCTCGCCGACGATCGGCACCAGGGGCTGCTCAACGAGGCCGTCCGCCTCGCCGCGGGGGCGGTACGCGACAACCGCGACATGATCCGCGATAAGGTGCGGGCTGAGAGCCCCTGGTGGGTGCCGGGCGTGGTGGACGACCAGATCTACCAGCGCATCATCGGGACGGTCGAGAGTCTCCTGCGCGACATCGGGGCCCGCCCGGATCACCCGCTGCGCGGGGCGTTCGACCGGGCGCTGCGCGACTTCGTCGATCGCCTGCAGCACGCACCCGACGTCATCGCCAAGGCCGAGGCGATCAAGGAGGAATGGCTCGCGGATCCCGCGATCGCCGACCTCTCCGCCCGCCTCTGGGACGCGACGCGACGCGCGATCGTGACCTATGCGACCGGAGTGGACGGCGCGGCGCCGGGCCCACTGGAGCGGGGACTGAGCGAGTTCGGCGCGGCGCTGTTGGCCAACGAGGCTCTGCTCGCGGAGATCGACGATCTCATGATCGACTTCGCGGCCACGGTCGTGGAACGGTATCGACAGGAGATCGGTGATCTGATCGCCCAGACGGTCGCGGGGTGGGACCCCCAAGCGACGTCACGCCGCTTCGAGCTGGCCGTCGGGCGAGACTTGCAGTTCGTCCGCATCAACGGGACGCTGGTGGGAGGGCTGGTCGGGCTCGGGATCTACGCCGTCTCGCGGCTCTGGCGCTAGCCGCCGGCGGCGCTCTCGCTCAAGGACCCTGGCCCGTTCGTGTGTCCGGGCCCGGCCGGGGCTTAATCCCGAACGAACTTCTCGTAATTGAACCAGTCAGGAGCAGCTCCAGGTTGGGGCGAGGGCTCGGCGACGCCTCTGCTCCGGGAACCGCAGCCGCGTCCCTGACGCTCCTCAAGCGGAGCGATGCCCGCACACGCCACTGAGAGGGGACCAATGCCGACACTAGCCCACGACACTAGCAACGACTTGCCCAAAGACGTCCGGGGGCAGGTCGTCGAGTTACTCAACCAACGCCTCGCCGATGCCATCGACTTGGAAACGCAGACCAAGCAGGCACACTGGAACGTGAAGGGGGCGCAGTTCATCGCGCTGCACAAGCTGTTCGATGAGATCTACCAGGCGGTCGAGGAGTACGTGGACCTCCTTGCCGAACGCGTGGTGCAGCTTGGCGGGATCGCCGAGGGAACAGTTCGCGTGGTCGCGGAGCGCTCCGAGCTGACCGACTACCCGCGCAGGATCGCCGACGGGCCCGATCACGTGGAGGCCCTCGCCGGCGCGCTGGCCGAGTTCGGCACGCGCATCCGGCGCGCGATCGACGAGACGGACGAACTCGGCGACCGGGACAGCGCCGATATCTGTACGGAGATCTCGCGCGGGATCGACAAGTGGCTGTGGTTTGTCGAGGCGCACTCGGCACAGGCAGTGCCCGCCCACTGAGGCGATGGGTGCGGGGGGCGGGTGACGGCGAGTCGCTCGTGACCGTCGCCCGCCAGAGTGCTTCGAGGGCGGCCCAGCCGACTGTTGGGCCATCCACGTGATGAGCGCTGTCGCCGCGCTTAGGGGTGCGCGGCGTCCTTCGGGGCGCCCGCCCGGAACAGGGGCAGGAACTGCCCGTACCCTTCCGCCTCAAGGCGCTCGACCGGAATGAACCGCAGGGCCGCGGAGTTGATGCAGTAGCGCAACCCGGTAGGGGGCGGCCCGTCGTCGAACACGTGCCCAAGGTGGGAGTCGCCGTGGGCCGAGCGCACTTCGGTCCGCACCATGAAGAGGGACTTGTCCGTGTGCTCGCGAATGTTCGCCCGGTCGAGCGGCTGCGTGAAACTCGGCCACCCGGTCCCGGACTCGAACTTATCGAGCGAGCTGAACAAGGGCTCACCCGAGACGACGTCCACGTAGATCCCGGGCCGATGGTTGTCCCAGAACTCGTTACGAAACGCCGGTTCGGTGGCGTCGTGCTGCGTGACGTCGTACTGGAGCGGTGTGAGCGCTCGCTGCAGCTCAGCGTCGCTCGGTTTCTTAGACGGCATTGCGGTCCTGCCTTTCACGCGGTCCTGCGCGACCGCGGATCGCACTACCCCCACGAACACGAGGGCCAGTCCCAGGGCCGCCACGCGGCCGAACGCCGAAGACCTCAGCATCAGCGCTGCGTCGGCGCCGCGGCCGCTGCTGCGCCCCACAGCTCTGCGAGCCGGCGGTCGCGGCCACAGCCCACCCGGTAGAGGTTGTAGCGTATCCGGTTCTTGCGGTAGTAGTGCTGGTGGTATTCCTCTGCACGATAGAATTCACTCGCGGGCTGGATAGCGGTGACGATCGGCCGCCCGAACCGGGCAGACGTCTCGAGCTGCCGCTTCGATTCCTCGGCCACGCGGTGCTGCGCCGAGTCATGATAGAAGATGGCCGTCCGGTACTGCGACCCGAGGTCGCAGAACTGCCCGTCCGGGGTTACCGGGTCGATACTGTGCCAGAATGCGTCGACCAGCTTCTCGTAGCTGACCGTGGCCGGATCGTAGCTCACCCGCACGGCCTCGACATGCCCCGTCCAGCCCGCGGAGACCTCCTCATAGGTGGGGTTCTTGGTGTGGCCACCCGTGTATCCCGCGCTCACCGCGACGACGCCACGAACCTGGTCGAACGGGTGCTCCATCGACCAAAAGCACCCGCCGGCGAACAGCGCGGTGGCAACTTGGGCCCTGGGTGAGAGATGCGCCGGAGCCCGGCCGCCGGGCTGCGCACCAGCAAGCAGCGATACGGCGGCCACAGCGGCGGTGCGAAACGGCAGCGGGTTCATGGCTCCCTTCAATGTGCCGGCAGGGGGCGGCTAAGGGAAGCGGCGCTGCAGCCGCTCGAAGATCTGCTCGACGTAGAGCTGAGAATTGCGCCGCGGCATGAGCCGGGCCAACAGCCAGGCGCTGAACGAGCGCGGCGCCCACACCTCGCACACCGTCACTGCGGTGGCGCGGTCAGCGGCATCGAGCCGGAACCACAGTTTCCAACCCTGGCGCCAGCCGCGTTCCGTCCAGCCGAAGCGGTGCGGCGGCGCATAGTCGACCACTTCGAACACGGTCACCCGCTTGCCGAAGTGCGCCCGGACGCGCGAGCCCTTCTGGACGGGACCGTCCGTGACGGCTGCCTGGCAGCCCGGCAACCACGCGGGTACTTGGGTGGGGTCAGTCAGGGCGTGGAACACGTGCTCCATGGCCGCCGGTACCCGGCCGGTCGCGACGTAGGTTATCGGGCGCATCGAACTAGCGCCCGGTTAGCTCGCATTCGCCACCGCTTCTCCCTCAGGGCCTCGCGGGCACCGGATGACTGAAGTGAGGACGCCGCCACGATACCATACTAGGGTATCTTATGTTGACTACCATACTGCCGTACAGTATAGAAGCCGCGGAGCAACTCCTTGACCTGGTGCGCAGCTACCTCAAGTAACGCTCACGTGGGCGGGCGCCCATGACGACCGCGGCGCCCCCAGGCCGGGGCGCGCCGCCCGGCGCGGCCGGGGGGTGGGACTCGGGCCGCGTGCAGGAGGTGGCGCGGACCGATCGCGACGCCGCGCTGCGACTGTGCGGGTCCGCGAGCGACGGACTGACGCAGGAAGAAGCCGAGCGCCGCCTCGCGACCTCCGGCGCCAACGAGATCGCCGCCCACGGCCCTCCCCCCTGGCCGCTGCGGTTATTGCACACGCTCCGCAATCCGCTCGTCATCCTGCTCGCGGTCCTCGCCGCCGTGTCGCTCGCGACCGGCGACGTCCGCGCCGCGACCGTCATGGCGCTCATGATCGTGCTCGGCGTGACGCTGCGCTTCGTGCAGGAGGCGCGGGCGGACTCGGCGGCCGCCGCGCTACGCGCCATGATCAAGGTGACGGCGACGGCGTTGCGCGACGGCCGGCCGCGCGAGGTGCCGCTGCGCGAGATCGTCCCGGGGGACATCGTCCTGCTCGCGGCCGGTGACATGGTCCCCGCGGACGTGCGCCTCCTCACCGCTAAAGACCTCTTCGTCAGCCAGTCGAGCCTCACGGGCGAATCGCTGCCGGTGGAGAAGGGGGACACGCTGGCCGGTGTACCCGACCAAGCACCACTCGAGCGGGCGAACCTGTGCTTCCTGGGCACGAGCGTGCAGTCCGGGACGGCGAAAGCCGTCGTGGTCGAGACCGGCGGCCGGACGCTGTTCGGCGCCATGGCGCGCAGCATCACGCAGGCCCCTCCCGAGACCGCGTTCGACCGCGGGATCAACCGCTTCACGTGGCTCATGATCCGGTTCATCGCCGTCATGGTGCCGGTCGTCTTCCTGATCAACGGCCTGACCAAGCACGATTGGCACGGCGCGTTCTTCTTCGCCCTGGCGGTGGCGGTGGGGCTCACGCCCGAGATGCTGCCGATGATCGTGTCCGTGTGCCTCTCCAAAGGGGCCATGGCGATGTCGCGCAAGCGGGTGATCGTCAAGCGCCTCAATGCGATTCAGAACTTCGGCGCCATGGACGTCCTCTGTACCGACAAGACGGGGACGCTCACGATGGACACGGTCATCCTCGAGCGGCACTGCGATGTGCAGGGCAAGGAGAGCGACCGCGTGCTCGTCGACGCCATGCTCATCAGCCACTTGCAGACCGGGCTCAAGAGCACGCTCGATCAGGCGATCCTCCGGCACCGGGAGGGGCACCCGGAGGTGTCCCTCGACGGCTACCGCAAGGTCGATGAGATGCCCTTCGATTTCTCGCGCAAGATCATGTCGATCGTCGTGGACGAGCCCGACGGCCGCCGTCGGCTGCTCGCCAAGGGAGCGCCGGAAGAGATCCTGCGGCGATGCACGACGTTCGAGGCCGAGGGCGAGACGTTCCCGTGCCCGCCGGGGTTTGCGCAGGACCTGCGCGAAGAATGCGATGCCTTGAGTGCGGAGGGGTTCCGCGTGCTGGCCGTCGCGTACCGCGTCGTCTCCCCCAAGCCCGCGTATGGCAAGGAGGACGAGTGCGATCTCGTCCTCCTTGGCTATGTCGCGTTCCTCGACCCACCCAAGGAGACTGCGGCGCCGGCCCTCGCCGCGCTCCGGGCCCACGGCATCAGCGTGAAGATTCTCACGGGCGACAACGAGCTCGTGACGCGTACGATTTGCAAGCACGTCGGGCTCAAGCGCAAGCGCGTGCTGCTCGGGTCCGAGGTCGCGCGGCTGGGCGATGCCGCGCTCGGCGACGCCGTGGAGCGGACGACCATCTTCGCGCGGCTCTCACCCGCGGACAAGGAGCGCATCATTCGCGCCCTGCAGGCGCAGCGGCACGTCGTCGGCTTCCTGGGTGACGGTATCAACGACGCGGCAGCCCTGCGCGCGGCGGACGTGGGTATTTCGGTCGATACGGCCGTGGACGTGGCCAAGGAATCCGCCGACATCATTCTGCTCGAGAAGAGTCTGCTCATCCTCGAGGAAGGAGTGCTCGAGGGGCGCAAGGTGTTCTCCAACGTGCTCAAGTACATCCGCATGGGAGCGAGCTCGAATTTCGGCAACATGTTCAGCGTGCTCGGGGCGAGTGCCCTGCTGCCGTTCCTGCCCATGGCCCCGTTGCAGGTGCTCAGTAACAACCTGCTCTACGATTTCTCGCAGGTACCGATCCCGACCGACAACGTGGATCCGGAGCAGATCGCGCGGCCGCGGCCGTGGGACATCGGGGAGATCGCCCGGTTCATCCTCGCCATCGGACCGATCAGTTCGATCTTCGACTATACGACCTTTGCCATGATGTACTTCCTGTTTGGCGCCAACACGCCGGCGCACGCGGCGCTGTTCCAGACCGGATGGTTCGTGGAGTCGCTCATGACGCAGACGCTCATCATCCACGTCATCCGCACGAACAAGATCCCGTTCCTCCAGAGCCGGCCCAGCTGGCCGCTCGTGGCGACGACCGTGGCCATCATGGCCCTCGGGCTGTGGCTGCCGCGCTCACCGCTCGGCCCGGCCCTCGGGTTCGTGGCGTTGCCGGGTCTCTACTGGCCGCTCCTCGCGCTGACGCTGCTCTGCTACCTGGCGCTGACCCAGGTGGTGAAACACATCCTGGTGCGGCGGCGCTGGATCTGACACCGCCCGGGGCGCCCTTGCCGGACTCCCGCGTAGCTCCGTATCATCGCCTGCAGGAGGAGCCATGAGTTACGCCACGCTGCTCGGGTCGGCGCTGTGGGCGCTGCTCGCCAACAAGCTGCGCAGCCTGCTGACCGTGCTGGGGATCACGATCGGCATCGCGGCGGTGATCTGCGTGGTGGCGATTGGCCGAGCGGGGCAGGCGCAGGTCGAGCGGCAGCTCAACAACCTCGGCGACAACTTCGTATGGATCGAAGCGGGTGGCCGGGCCGTGAACGGCGTCCGCACCGGCACTCACGGAACCAAGACCCTGGTACTCTCCGACGCGGTCGCGATCAAGAATCAGGTGCCGCTCATCAAGAGCGTGTCCCCCAACGTGGATGGGTCGATCCAGATCATTTACGCGAACCAGAACTGGTACACGAGCTTCCGGGGCGTGTCGCCGGAATACTTCGACATCAAGCGCTGGTTCGTCGATCAGGGGGCGGCGTTTTCGCAGGACGACGTGGACCGGGCCGCGGACGTGTGCGTGATCGGTCGCACCGTGCGCGATCAACTCTTCGGCGCGGACGATCCGGTCGGGCGGGTGATCCGGGTCCGCAATCTGCCGTGCCGGGTCGTGGCGACGCTGGTGCCGAAGGGGCTCTCCGTCTCCGGGCAGGACCAGGACGACACGATCCTGCTGCCGTACACGACCGCCATGAAGAAGATCAAGGGAGCGAACTGGCTCGACGACATCCTGTGCTCGGCCGTCTCGCCGGCGGTCATCAAGCTCGCGGGCCAGCAAGCGGGCGCGCTGCTGCGTGACCGCCATCATCTGCGCCCCGAGGAGGAGGACGACTTCAACATCCGGAACCCGGAGGACATCATCAAGGCGCAGCTCGAAGCGAGTCGCACCCTCACGCTCCTGCTCGTGGCCATCGCGTCCATTTCCCTCGTGGTGGGCGGCATCGGGATCATGAACGTCATGCTCGTTTCGGTCACCGAGCGCACCCGCGAGATCGGCCTGCGGGTGGCGGTCGGCGCCCGCAAGCAGGCGATCCAGTTCCAATTTCTCGGCGAATCGGTGATGCTCAGCCTGGTCGGTGGCGCGGCCGGCGTGCTGGTCGGAGTTGTCGCGTCGCTCTTCGTGGGCCGCACGCTGGGCTGGCCGATCCAGATGTCTGCGGGCGCCGTGGTCATCGCCGCCGCGTTCTCCATCGCCGTGGGCGTCTTCTTCGGCTACTATCCCGCGCGGAAGGCTGCGTTGCTCGACCCGGTCGAAGCGCTGCGCTACGAATGACCGCGCGTGGGATCGGGGCTGTTGCGGAGCTCCTGACGCAACGCCAGTACCGCTGGCGCGTGGCCGCCGCCCTCGCGGCGCTCGGCGCGCTCGTGCTGGTGCTCGCTTCACGCCGCAGCGATCGGATCCAATACCTGGCCGCTCAGGTGCAGCGGGGGGAGATTCGCGATGGGGTGGACGCGACCGGCACGGTCAATGCCGTGATCACCGTACAAGTCGGCTCGCAGGTGTCCGGGACGATCGCGCAGCTCAACGCCGACTTCAACTCGCGCGTGCACAAGGGCGAGGTCATCGCCCTGATCGACCCTTCGCTCCTGCAGGGCACGTTGCTCCAATCCACCGCTGATCTCGAAACCGCGAAGGCGAGCGTTGCAGTGGCCGAGGCGGATCTCGCCAAGGCCAACGCCGCGCTGGCACAGACCAAGGCGGACTATGCCCGCGCTGGGGCCATGGCGAAGAGCGGTGTTGTCACCCAGCAGGAACTCGATCTCGCGACGGCCAACTTCGAGTCGGCGAAAGCCGCCGTGGATGCGGCCGCGGCGAGTGTGGTGCAGGCCAAGGCCCAGGTGAGCCAGAAGGCGGCGGCGGTGGCCGTAGCGCGTACCAATCTCGACCACACGGTGATCCGCTCGCCGATCGATGGTATCGTCGTGGCGCGCAACGTTGATGTCGGTCAAACGGTCGCCGCCTCGCTGCAGGCGCCCACCATCTTCACGATCGCCCAAGACCTCACCAAGATGCGGGTGTACGCCAAGGTGGACGAATCTGACGTCGGTCGCATCCGGCCGGGGCAGACGGTGAGCTTCAAGGTCGACGCGTTTCCCAAGGACGCGTTCCACGGCACGGTGAGCCAGATTCGCATGAATCCGACGACGGTGCAGAACGTCGTGACTTACGACGCGATCATCGATTTCGCGAATCCCGAGCTCAAGCTGTTTCCTGGCATGACGGCCTACGTCACGATCCCGGTCGCCACGGTGGAAAATGTGGTCAAGCTCCCCAACGCGTCGCTGCGCTTCAAGCCGCCACTGACACCCGCAGCCGTTCAGGCGTTGTACGCTCGGTATGGACTTGAGAGCGGACGCTCGGCTACACCTCCCGCCGCCGCGACCCCGCATGTGGCGATGGCGTCCGAACCCCACTCCAAGGGCGGCGGTAGCAGCGACTCGACAGCCCAGCCGCGGGGCGACCGTGCCATCGTGTGGAAGCTCGTCTCGGAGAACACGATCGTGCCGGTGGAGGTGGAGCTCGGCATCACCGACCATGCCTACACGGAGGTGACCGCCGTGCTCGCTGGCGAGCTACACCCCGGTGATGATGTCATCACGACTGCGGTGGCGTCGAAGGTCACGGCGCCAGGAGCGCAGGGCTTCCGGCGGTGATCGCCGCCAGCCGACGCTGCGGGCCGCGTGTCGGGGAAGGCGACGGAGCTGACGATGTGAAGCCTCTCGCCGGTAGGAGCGCCGTGGTCGCGGGCGCCGGGCCCGAGTCACCGTCCGGCCACACCGAACCGACGGACCCTGCCGCTACGACCCTAGCGTCAGCACGACCGTTCCGATGTTGACGCCCGCGACCGCGCGGTTGTGGTTAATGAGGGCGAGGGGCGCGAACCGCGGCCAACGCAACGCCTTCCAAATAACCTTGATGGGGCTACGGCGCAGCCCCATCGAGAGCTCCGACACGCCGTAGCAGACGAGCCGTCCGAACGGGGCGAGCAATCCCGCGCGCCGCGCCTTCCCAGCGGAGCGTCGCCACCGTTGCGCCACGGGTCCCGCCGCCGCGAGACTTACGCTCGCCCCATGACGCCCCGATCCCCCGGTAAGCACGCGCTCGTCTTCATCGCGATCACGGTCCTCGTCGACATCATCGGCTTCGGGCTGATCGTGCCCGTGCTCCCGGCCCTGCTCATGAAGCTCACGGGCGCGGGCGTAAGCCGGGCCGCGATCTACGGTGGCTGGCTCGCGTTCGTGTACGCCATCATGCAGTTCGTGTGCGCGCCCGTGCTCGGTAATCTCTCGGACCGGTTTGGCCGGCGGCCGGTGCTCTTGTTCGCCGTCGGCGCGCTCGGTGTGGATTACATCGTGATGGGTGTGGCGCCGACGCTCGCCTGGCTGTTCTTGGGGCGCACGATCTCCGGGATCGCGGGGGCGTCGTTCACCCCCGCGTACGCCTACGTCGCCGACATTAGTCCGCCCGAGCGACGGGCGCAGAATTTTGGACTGATCAGCGGCGCGTTCGGCGTCGGGTTCATCCTTGGGCCGGCGCTTGGCGGCTTGCTTGGCGGCCTGGGACCGCGCGCCCCGTTTTTCGCCGCGGCGGGCCTGAGCCTCCTCAACTTCCTGTACGGCGTCGTGGTGCTGCCCGAGACCGTCGCGCCGGACAAGCGCCGCGCCTTCGATTGGAAGCGCGCTAACCCGCTCGGCACGCTGCTCGAGCTCCGCAAACACCGCGTTGTGCTCGGGCTGCTCGGTGCCCTGTTCCTCTGGATGGTGGGGCATCAGGTGATGCCCGCGACCTGGGCCTTCTATACCAAGTACCGCTTCGGCTGGCCGGAGCGCACGATCGGCGCCTCGCTCGCGCTGGCGGGCCTGGTCATGGCGCTGAGTCAGGCGATCCTGTTGCGACTGCTCGTGCCTCGTCTGGGCGAGCGGCGGGCGGCGCTCCTGGGCATCGCCGTCGCGACTGTCGGCTACCTGGGATACGGGACGGCGACCGCCGGCTGGATGATGTTCGCTTGGCTCGCGACCTGGTTCTTTGGCGCGATGGTCATGCCCACCACCAACGCGCTGATGTCGCACCGCGTCGCGCCGGACGCTCAGGGTGAGCTCCAAGGCGCGGTGGCGAGCCTGTACTCGCTCAGCTCCATCGCCGGTCCGCCGCTGATGACCCAGCTCTTCGGCCACTTCTCCGCACCGACGGCGCCGGTCCACCTGCCGGGTGCCGCGTTCTTCGCCGCGGCCGCGCTCGCCACGGCGAGCTGTACGGTCTATTGGGTCGTGACGCGCCCCCAGGCGGCGCGCCTGCCCGAACCGGAGGTGGTAACGCCCTAGGCGGATGCCGGCCGCGGCACCCAGGACTCAAAGCCGATTGCGGGAGCCCGAAACGGCCACGTTGCGGGGCGACGGCGAGCGCGGCCGGAACGCCGCGACCCCTAAGCCCCTGCGAAGCGGGTCCTGCGCTTAGTTGGGGGAGTGCACGCGTGGGCCGCCGTAGGAGCGGTCTTGCCCGATGCCGGGGCCGGAGGCGTTGAGGCCGCCGCGCGTATTGTTGATGCGTGAGATGAATTGTTGGATGGAGCCCGGAAACGGAGCCGTGCGGCCGTGCTTTCCGAACGGATCGGTATACCAGAGCTCAGGCCCGTCGGCGTTGTCGACGACATTCGCGTTCACATCCACCACGCGGTCCACGCCGTTGAACACCGAGCGCGGGTCGTCGAACGTCACACCTACGATGGTCCCGTTCGCTGTGGACTGGTCGCATTCCTCGCCCTGTGCGCGCGCGCCGGTGGGCGTCACTTCGTAGCAGACGGCGATGGGCCGCCCCACGAGTGGGAAGACCTTGGGATCGTAGAATCGGCTCGGCAGGAACACCTGGAAGTAGGGGTTGAAGAATACCAGGCCGTGTCCGTCTTCGCGCTCGATGCTATTCGACGTTTGCCAGCTCTCGTGCAACGCGCCGAAGTCTGAGCGCTGGCCAGGGGCGACGAGGACGTGTTGGTCCACGCAAACGCGGTCGGGGATGAGCCGGCGCCCGCCGCCCGCGGGCGAGTTGGCGGGGGTCGGGGGCCCGACAGCGACCTCCGTGGTGCCGTCGCAGGACCGCGTGAACCCGCCGGGGTCCCCGATCGCGGCCAGGATCGTCAGATGCAACCCGGTCCCGTCGCTGCACCAGATGTGGTAGGCGAGTTCGTGCAGGTTGTTGGTAAAGGCGTCCTTGGAGTGCGTTCCCTGATGGAGCTTGGTGAGCACGTCGCAGCGGATGTCGAACAGCGCGTCGGCGGCGGGGCTGCCGAAGTGGAGGTGGATGCCGTTCTCCCACTCGATCTTGTGGCCGAAGTGGTCCTCGTGACGCGGATTCGCCGGATCGTAGGTGTCGAGCTGCTCGTTGGCATACCCGAACGGGATTGGCCCGAGTGCCGCGTAGAGCGCCGAGCCGCTCGGGTCACGCCCGTGATCGTGCCCAAACGAGCAGCCCGTGGCCGGATCGATCGGCGGATGCCACGTGGGATAGAGCTTGCCGTCTGGCCCGACGACCGAGTAGCGATTGTGGATTTCCGCCGTGCAATCGTCTTTGGGCCCGGGGGTCCAGATACCGTAGGACTGGGCGAATCCGGTCGGTGTCTGGCTGCGCGGCGTGGCCGGCGGACCGTTGCAGCCGAGCGCGGCGGTCACGCAGAGGGCGAGGGGTAAAGTGTGACGCATAGGCCTGCTGCCACAGGTTGCGCTTCACGCGGGCAAAGCCGCCGTGATTCGAGTCACCTCGGCGCGGGCCGCGTGGCCTTACCAATGAAGCGCCCTCATGCCCCGCCTCGCGATGGTCCTGAGTTGCGCCCTCCTGCTCGGCAGCGCGAGCCGGGTCCCCGCCCAGCAAGCCCGGCCCCGCACCAGCTTCTGGTTTGCGGCGGGCTTCGGCGGTGGCTGGGGGCGCGTCAGCTGCGACATCTGCCGCGGCGACCGGCTGTCCGGGTTCTCCGCCTATCTCCGCCTGGGTGGCCGCATCAACCCGCGCGTGCTCATGGGCGGTGAGGCTGCGGCGTGGCGTAAGAGTGCGAACGCGGTCGACCAGACGCTGCTCGCTCTGGGCGCGGCAGCCTTTTGGTATCCGCCGCCGGGTTCGGCGCTCTATCTGAAAGGAGGGTTGGGCTGGGTGACCCACCGGGTCGAGTCCGGCCCTGATGTCATCCTCTCGACGGGGTTTGGCCCGCAGCTGGGGATCGGGTACGAGTTTCCCTTGGGCCGGGGCGTCTACCTCGCACCCTACTGCAACGTGGTGCTCGGAGTGGTCGGCGGCGCTGTGAAGTTCAATGGCGCCACGGTCACGGGCGCCCCCGGCGTGTCATTGATTCAGCTCGGCCTCGCCCTTACCGAGCGCTAGCGGCCATCGCCGCCGTCCCGCCGTCCACCGGTCACGCTCGGCGCGGGTCTCCGGCGCTGGCGCCCTGGGCTCCCTTGCCAGAGATGGCCGACGCACGACAATCTTGCGGTACTCTCGCAGGCACTGGATTGTGAGCGTCTGGGAACAAATGCTCCTACGCCCGTTTCGCGCGCTGCGCCTCGACAGCGTCGGGACCAAGCTGCTGGTGTTCGCGCTGCTCGCGACCTTGATTCCGTCGCTCGCAACACTCGCCGTCTACCGTCAGACGCAGTCGTCCCCCACCGACACGATCGCGCAACAGCTGCGCGGCGCGAGCGCTGAGACTGCCCGAGAGGTGGACCAATGGCTCAGCGAGCGGCTGGGCGAGCTCCGAACGGCCGCGAGTTCCCGCGTCCTCACGGAGAACCTGGCCCGGGTCCGGCCGGGCAGCGATGGGGGTGAAGCGCTCGGCCGGTTGCGCGACTATCTCGGTTCAGTCCGCGAGCGGCTCACGGGCTACGAAGCACTTGGGGTTATCGACGCGCGCGGACGCGTGGTGACGAGCAGCACCGGCCGCACGAGCGGCGTGCAGCTCACCCCGGACCGGTTGAGCGCGCTCCGCACCGGCGACGTGTTTGTGGGCGACCCGTACTGGGACGCGACACTCGGCAAGGCGGGGATCCTGGTCGCCGTACCGATCCGCCAGGCGGATGGGCGTCTCCTCGGCGCGTTCGCCGCGAAGCTCAATCTGCGCTCCATAGCCGAAATCCTGCAGCGCTTCTCACCGGGCGACCCGGGCGACACGTACCTGATGACGGACCAGGGCCGGTTGGTCATCCGGTCCCGGTTGAGCTCAGCCGAGCTGATGCGCACCAAGTTCCCGAAACCGACGACGCAGGCGCTGTTCGACCAGGCAGGCACACCCGTGGTGTACAAGCGCGCGGACGGGCAGGAGGTCGTCGGCATCCTGCAACGCGTGCCGCAACTTCGCCTCGCAGCGGTCGCCGAGGTGCCGCGCACCGCAGCCGGACGGCAGGTGGGCCGGCCGGGGAACGCTGCGGCGGTGATCCTCGCCGTCGTTGCCGGAATCGGATTGATGGCCGTCGGCCTGGGTTTGCTCATCGTGCGTCCGCTCAAGCGTCTCACGCGGGCCGCGGCGCAGGTGGCCGCCGGGGATCTCGCGGTGGAGCTCCCGGCGGGCGGGGGCGGGGAGATCGGTTACTTGACGCAAGTGTTCAACACCATGATCGCCCGCCTCCGGGAGCGGGAGAGCCAGGGCGAGCTGGAGCGGCTGTCGGTTACCGACGCGCTCACCGGGCTGTACAATCGGCGCCACCTCATGGGCACCCTCGCCAACGAGGTGCAGCGGTCGCGGCGACTCCGGCGCACGTTCTCCGTGTTGTTGGCCGACGTCGATCACTTCAAGCGCTACAACGATACGCACGGCCACCTCGCGGGCGACGCGGCGCTCGTCAAGACCGCGGAGATCCTGCGCAAAATGACGCGCGCGGTGGACTCCGTCGCCCGCTACGGCGGCGAGGAGTTCGTCGTGATGCTGCTCGAAACGACGATCGCAACGGCGGCGATTGTGGCGGAGCGCATTCGGGCCCGCGTGGCGGCCGAGGAGTTCGGCGGCGGCAGGATGACTATAACCATCGGTGCGGCTGAATATCCCACGCATGGCGACACGCCCGAAGAACTCATCGCCGGCGCTGACCGGGCGATGTACCTAGCGAAGGGCGCGGGTCGCGACCGTGTCATGATCGCCACCGGGAGAGGAGAACCGGAGGAGAAGGAAGGAAAAAGGCGCCGCAAGCGGGACGCTTGATGCGCTGGCGCGCGATACTCGGCACGGCGACGACTCGAGCTCCGCTCGGTCCTGCAGGCCATTCCCGGACCCGCGCGCTCGATCCCGCCAGCACGAGCGTTCACACGAATCCCCGTCCCAGGTTCCCCGCCGGGGGCTATAGGATCGCTCGACGGGTCCGCAGGCTTGCGGGATCGTCACCCGCACCGGCTCACCGCTCGGGTGATCCTACGCAGTAGCCCGCCGGGACGTGACGCGAGTCACACACCTTTCCTCCGTGCAATGTGTAGTAGTGCGTCTCGCGCTCAGGCGCGATCGGAGTACCTCATGAAGCTTGAGCACTACGCATTGCTCACGGTTGGTGCACTGGCCACGTGCCGGGGGAGTCCCGTGGCCGTGACGCTGGGACCACCACAGGCGACGGGCGTGCCGAGCATCCACGTGCTCGGCACCCAGCTCGTCGATTCGACGGGACGCCCCGTGCGGCTGCGCGGCGTGAACCGTTCCGGGGCGGAGTATGCCTGCGCGCAAGGGTGGGGCATCTTCGATGGCCCGTCGGACTCAGCGTCGGTGCAGGCAATCGCGTCCTGGCGAAGCAACGTCGTACGCGTGCCGCTTAACGAGACCTGTTGGCTCGGGATCAACGGCGTCGCGCCCGCATACTCGGGTGACAACTATCGCAGGGCGATCGCTGCCTACGTCGCCCTTCTCAACCGCACCGGCCTTGCGGTCATTCTCGACTTGCACTGGACCGCCGCTGGTACGGCCACGGCACTCGGCCAGGCGCCGATGCCGAACCGCGATCACACGCCGGAATTCTGGCGTCAGGTCGCCGCGGCCTACAAAGGCAACAATCGCGTGATCTTCGACCTATTCAACGAGCCGTATCCAGATAACAACTCCGACACGCCCGAGGCCTGGCGGTGCTGGCGCTATGGCGGCACCTGCAGCGGTATGAGCTTCCAGGCGGCCGGGATGCAAGAGTTGGTCGACACGGTCCGCAGCACCGGCGCCACCAACGTGATCGTCGTGGGCGGCATCCAATATGCCTCGCGACTCACGGGGTGGCTCGCCAACGAGCCCACGGATCCGCTGCACAATCTCGCCGCGTCGTGGCACATCTACAATTTCAGTTGGTGCAATACGCTGGCCTGCTGGGATAGCGAAGCGGCGCCGGTCGCACAGCAGGTGCCGCTGGTGCTTGGTGAGCTCGGGCAAAGCGACCGCGGCAGTGCGTTCGTCACCTCGCTCATGGACTGGATGGACGCCCGGCAGGGGAGCTACCTCGCGTGGGAGTGGGACGTCTGGGGACAGCCACTCGACCTGATTGCGAACTACGATGGGACGCCTACCACATACGGCCAAACGTTCAAGACGCGCTTCGGGCGGTAGGGCGGGGAACCTGGAACGGGACGGCGTTGGCTAGGCTCGACCGGCGTTCCCGTCTTCGACGCACGGTTCGATGCCCCTGTTGCCGACTCCAACCCCCGATCCACAATTCCCCTGATCTCCTTCGCACAACATGGTGTGGTGTCGCAGCGGTCACGTGAGACCGGCGCGATCTTCCCGCGGGAGTCCGAATCGACCGCGAAACCGAGCGCCCTCACCCTGCGCCCCCTCCTGACTTCCGCACGCACGAGACCGCCGCCGAGTGTGTCTCGTATCGGCATTACTCCTCCAGCGTCGTCAGCTCGCTCCACGTCACTTGGCGCGGCTTCTTGGCTCTGGCGGGGTACCAGCGAATCCCGCTGCCACTGATCACTACGGCTCCAGCGTACTGCTTTCTGCCGAACAGCCGAATCTCGATCCTACCAAGCCTCAGGGGCACGGCGGGGGCTTTCATGATCGTGCGCTTCGGGCGGTTTTGCCGCACCATGGAACCTCCAAAGAAGACGTGTGCAGTACAAATTCCACGATACATGCTGGGCGTGTGCAGCGCGAACGGCACCCCGAGAACCCCGGCCCTCGCCAGGCATGTCTCCGACCCCAATGTCGACGGCAAGGCCGCGAGGGGCGTCGGGCTCGGACCCCCTTTTGACTTCACTCTTCCATCCGACTATCCTTCCTGCAGCGTGCGACACGCCCTCTGCGTGCCGGCACCAGCAAAAGTCAAGGCGGGACTTGGCCAATGCGCCGGTCCCGCCTTCATTTTGCGAAGCCCTTCGCGGAGGGAGTACCGATGGCTAAGGAAGAAGCGATAGAGATCGACGGCATCGTCGAGGACGTGCTGCCCAATACCACGTTTCGCGTCCACCTGCCGAACGGCCACTACGTGCTCGCCACGATTGCCGGCAAGATGAGACGCTTCCGCATCCGCGTGCTCGCCGGCGACCGGGTCACGCTCGCCGTGTCTCCGTATGACCTCACGCGCGGCCGAATCACGTTCCGCCACAAGTGAACCGATCGCGGCAGAAACTGGGACGCGCGGGGATGGTGATGGACGGCGGCGCACCACATTGTGGAGGATGCCACCAACCCCTCCAGTTCGGCACTGACCGTCAGGGCCGCACGACGGAATCCTGCGATTGTGGATACCGGGGGTTCCTGAAGACGCGGCCGGGGCAGGTGAACATGCCACCGGACGCGCCGGCGGGCGCGCCCCTGTCTGGGGTGTTAGCCGGCCCGGCCCTGCCGGACAGCCGAGTGAGTTCTCCCACAGCGCGATGGGAGGCGAGTCCCTCCGATTTCGGGCCACGGCGCCGCGCGGCCAAGCCGAACCCGTCAGTTCGGGGTCGTGGGGAATCCGGGACACGCTGACTCGCTCTGCACGTGTGACGGCGGTGGCGCGGCTGGCACCACGCCCGCCTGCTCATCGAGTCCGGGCTTCGGTTGCGATGCCAACGGCCAGTCTGTAGAATCGGTAGGTCCCTCCCAGTTCACCGTGCGACGGACGGCATTCGAGTCCGTCTGTGACGGCCACCAGTCTGGTAACGTCTCAGCGTGGCAGGCCGGGCGGCGAAATTGCCAGAACAGGATCCTCGGGTACCAGTAGAAGCGCGAGTGGCATCGCCACTCGATGATCCGCTCGCGGCGGGTCTGCGCGGATTCGGACCGCTCGGAATCCTCGCAATGCTCGTCATCCTCCTCGCAGGCTTTGTTCCCTTTGTGCCCCTCAGCGCCATGTTGGTACTCGTGTGGGTCCGATCGGGCGGCGCTCCCAGGAGCCGTGTACGCCATGATTGTCCGTGCGGGGTTCGGAGAAGAGACCGTCTTCCGAGGGTACCTGTTCGAGCGCTTGGGGAAGCTGTTCGGATCCGGCGCGTGGGCCAAGCCCTTGACCGTGCTGGTCACCGCGGCATCGTTTGGACTAGCGCACTATTCACTCCAAGGGCTCACGGGCGTCGAACAGGCCATGATCGTCGGGCTTGCATATGGTGCCATCTTCGCCGTCACACATCGCGTCTGGATGCTGATGGTTGCGCACGCCGCGTTCGACTTGACGGCGGTCGCTTTGATCTATTGGAATCTCGAGTCCGCTGTGGCCCACGCCGTCTTCAAATAACTCGAGCCGTCCGTACTCCCCGGAGCGTGTCCCCCGGGGCGGGCGTGTTTGGGGCTTGACGGCCGACCGGTGTCGCATGATGACTCTCCTCGGCCCCGCTCACCTGGCCTCCCGAAACAGGATGTCCGCTTCGGTGCCGCTGAAACGTCTAAGGCTCAGAAGCCCCGAGGCCGTCGCGAGTCGATGGCCGATCGACGCGCCGAATGGACGTACCGATCTGCAAGACGGTTGTCCTTCGGAAGCCCGTGCCCGCGGCCCGAGCCGCATAACAAGGAGTCATTATGAGCGAATTCGTGTTCCTGTTTCGCAGCACTGACGCCGCCAGCCGTGCTGCGATGGGTTCACCGGAACAGATGCAGAAGAGTATGCAGACGTGGATGACCTGGATGAAGCAGTTGACGGACAAGGGCCATATCAAAGACCGTGGTCACCCGCTCGAGCGTACCGGCAAGCTCGTTACGGGCAAGCAGCGGACCATCACCGATGGACCATATGCCGAGGCGAAGGATATCGTCGGTGGCTACACGCTGATCGAGGCGAAGGATCTCGCCCAAGCTGTGGAGCTCTCGTTGGGTTGCCCGATCTTCGAGGGCGGTGGCGTGGTGGAGGTTCGCCCGGTCATGAAGACGAGCATGTGATGGAGCTGCACGAGCATCTGTTCCGGCGGGAAGCGGGGCGGATGGTCGCCACGCTGACGCGCATCTTCGGTGTCGAGAACCTCGCGCTGGCAGAGGACGTGGTGCAGGACGCCTTCTGCCGCGCGCTCGAGGTCTGGAAATTTCGCGGCGTGCCGGACAACCCATCCGCATGGCTGATGGCCACCGCGAAGCATCGCGCGCTCGATGTCCTGCGGCGCGAGCGCACGGCACGCACGTTCGCTCCGGAGCTGGGCCGGTTGCTCGAGTCCGCAGAGACGCTCGCGCCGGTCGTCGAGGATCTCTTTGCGGCGCACGTCATCAAGGACGATCAGCTCCGCATGATGTTCTCCTGTTGCCATCCCCGCCTGCCCGAGGCGGCGCAGGTGGGGCTCGTGCTCCACATCTTGTGCGGGTTCAGCATGGGCGAGATCGCCGCCGCCTTCGTCAGCACGCACGCGGCGATCGAGAAGCGACTGGCGCGCGCGAAGAAAGTGCTCGCCGCGTCCGGACGGTTGTTCGAGATCACGGACGCCGGCGACCTCGCCGCGCGGCTCCCGGCGCTCCACCGCACGCTCTACCTGCTCTTCAACGAAGGCTACCACGGCGCGTCGCCTGAATCGGTCGTGCGCGTCGAGCTCTGTCAGGAGGCGATGCGTCTTGCCGCCCTGCTCCTCGAGCACCCGCTGGCGTCGACGCCGGCGACGCACGCGCTCGCCGCGATGATGTGTCTGCACGCGGCGCGCTTGCCGGCGCGGCTCGATGCGGCGGGCAATTTGAGCGCGCTCGCCGATCAGGATCGCTCGCGCTGGGATCCGGCACTGATTACCGAAGGGCAAAGACTGCTCGAGCTGTCGGCCAGCGGCCCCGAGCTGACGGAGTATCACGTCGAGGCCGCCATCGCGGCCGTGCACGCGTCCGCGCCGCGCGTCGAAGACACCGATTGGGCGCAGATCGTTTCGCTCTACGACACGCTGATGACGATTCGTCCGTCTCCGGTCGTCGCGCTCAATCGCGCCATCGCGATCGCGCAGCACGCGGGGCCCGAGCGCGGGCTTGAGGAGATCGGTGCAATCGCCGACCACGATCGCCTCGCCGGCTATCCGTTCTACCACGCGGCGCTCGGTGAGCTGGAGCTGCGCCTCGGGAGAGACGACCCGGCGCGCGGGCACTTCCGTGCCGCGCTCGCGCTGGCACGCAACGCCATGGAGCGGCGCTTCCTCGAGCATCGCATGGAGGCGTGCACCGCGGTCGTGGCGATCAAGCCGGTAGGCGCAGGTCACGGGGGCTGAGCGGTCGGAACGGGCCGCCTCGGTCTTTCGTCAGTACTTCGGGCGGAGGCGGCTATCGGGCCGGAGCGCTCCCGTGTCGTCGAGGTCAGCGAGCACGGCGGGGAAGGTCGTTCCGACCATCTTCTTCCACCCCGGGGTCATGATCAGCTTCGCGAGGACAAACCCGCGGACGCCCGTGAAGCCCGTCTGCTCCACGGTCAGCCGCGTGCCACCGGCAAGCGGCTCGAGCGTGTATGTGAGCTGCGTCGGCTTGTCTGTCGCGCCATCGTCCCACGCATAACGGAGCACCGAAGGCTCGCGCGCCTCCAGCAACTCGCACTCGATGAACCCGCGCCAGCTGCGGTTCGGCTTCCCGAAGAGCTTGAAGCGCGTGCCGGCGACGAGCGCGAAGCCCTCCGGTCGCATCCCCCAGAGCGCCATCAGCTGGGGTTCGGTGAGCGCACGCCAGACCTTCCTCGGCGGGTGCCGATAGTCTCGGACGACACGGATGACGGTCACCGGCGCTTCCTCGGTCGGGGTGCGGGTGGTAACAAGGATCGCCTTCTCCTCTTCGAACCGCGAGCCTGGTCCGGGCGCTCGTCGGGCATGGCGTCGAGCACGTGGTCGAGCGCGTCGAGCTGCTGCTCGATGTGGGCGCGATAGCGGCCGATCCATGCGTCGATCTCGGCGAGCGGTTGGACACGCAGGCGGTAGTAGCGAAAACGGCCTTCGGCTCGCTCAGCGACGAGGCCCGCGCTCTTCAAGGTCGCCAACTGCTGGCTGACGGCGGACTGCGTCACGTCGAGCAACGCAACGAGATCAGAGACGTTGCTCTCGCCGCGTGCGAGCGCGTCGAGGAGTGCGCGCCGCGTTGGGCACGCGACCGCTTGAAAGACGCTGTCGTCACTCGTGCTGCGCGACATCGCAGACGCTCAGCGTGCCGCCGACGGTGCCGCCGGGTGGTAGGTCGTGATGACGACGCCGGTGGTGGTCGTCTTGGTCTCGACCTGTCGGAGCTTGATGTTCGGGCCGTCTTCGCGGAAGAGTCGCCGTCCCGTTCCCAGCACCAGCGGATGCACGAGCAGCACGAAGGTGTCGATGAGGTTGCGCTGCATGAGTGACTGGGCCAGCTCGCCGCTGCCGAGAATCACGAGATCCTTGCCGGGCTGGTCCCGCAGCCGAGCCACGGCCGTCGCGGCATCGCCGCTGAGGAGCGTGGAGTTGCTCCACGGGAGCGGCTGCTTCAGGGTGGTCGATGCGACGTACTTCTGGATGTTGTTCAGCAGGTCGGTGAAGGGGTTGGGCTTGGGCCTGTTGGGCCAGACGGAGTAAAAGTCTTCATAGGTCCGTCGCCCCAAGAGCAGGGCACCGCTCGTGCCCATCGATCCTCCGGCCACGCTGCCCAGGATGGAATCGGCGTAAGGCGTGGCCCAGCCGCCGTGCGCGAAACCGCCACGCCGGTCCTCATCAGGCCGGCCGGGCGCCTGCATCACCCCGTCGGCCGTCAGGGATATGAACAGAACGACCTTGCTCACGGAGCTCTCCGGTTCGTTGTGTGGACGTGCGGCGGTCACAACAGTGATTCGCCTTGTCGAGAACGGCGTCCTGGTGTCCCGTTCGCTGGCAGCTACGCTCGAGGGAGTATTATATTAGCATATGCTAATTTGTCAACTCACAGCAAAGGCGCCCGCGGATTTCAGGGATTTTGAGGGCCTGGCGCTGGGGCCAAGGCTGCGACGCGCCCCGCCACGGCACGCGGCGGGTGTACGGGGGTCGGGACGGCGGCGCAGGAACCCGCGACCGCGTGAACCCCATTCACGCCTCTCACTCCGTAGACAAGGCGCTCCCGCGCTGATAGTTTCGCCGCTTCCCTATTCAAGCCTATGCCACCCTTCCTTGCAGAACTGCTCGGCACCATGCTGTTGATCGTCCTGGGCGATGGCGTGGTCGCCAACGTCGTGCTCAACAAGACCAAAGGCCAGAACGCTGGGTGGATTGTCATCACCGCGGGCTGGGCGTTCGGTGTGACGGTCGCGGTGTATGCCGTCGGCAGCTTCAGCGGCGCACACTTGAACCCCGCGGTGACCATCGGCCTCGCCTCCATTGGGAAGTTCCCGTGGGCCTCGGTGCCCGGCTATATCGCGGCCCAGATGCTTGGCGCGTTTCTCGGTGCCACGATTGTCTGGCTCGCCTACCTGCCGCACTGGCCCGTGACCGAGAGCCAGGCAGGGAAGCTGGCCGTGTTTTGCACCGCACCCGCCATCCGAAACCCGGCGGCGAACCTCCTGACCGAGGTCATCGGGACCTTCGTGCTGGTGTTAGGCGTGCTGGCCATCCTGACACCGAAGAACTTGAACCCGGCACACGGCTGGGACGCGGGCTTCGGCCCGTTCCTGGTCGGGATCCTCGTGTGGGCCATCGGCCTTTCGCTGGGCGGGCCGACCGGCTACGCAATCAATCCGGCCCGCGACTTGGGTCCACGAATCGCGCACGGGCTCTTGCCGATCGCGGGCAAAGGGAATTCGGATTGGGGCTATGCGTGGATACCAGTGGCCGGACCGATCCTGGGCGGTCTGATCGCGGCCTTCGTTTACCGGACGTGGTGGCCGGGATGAAACACATCCTGGCCCTGGACCAAGGCACAACGAGCTCGCGCGCCATGGTGTTCGACCACAGCGGGAGCGTCGTTGCTTTGGCGCAGAAGGAGTTTCGCCAGATTTTTCCCAAACCCGGCTGGGTGGAACACGATGCGACGGAGATTTGGGCCACACAGCTGCACACGGCGACCGAAGCGCTCGGCAAGGCCGGACTGACCGCCGCCGACATCGCCGCTATCGGGATAACGAATCAGCGCGAAACCACCGTGGTCTGGGACCGCGAAACGGGCGAGCCCGTGCATCACGCCATCGTGTGGCAGGATCGCCGTACGGCCGCCGCGTGTGACCGGCTGAAGGCCCGCGGGCTTGCGCCGTTGATCAAACGCAAGACCGGCCTCGTCCTGGACGCCTATTTCTCTGGCACGAAGCTCGAATGGATTCTCCGCAATGTTGCGGGCGCGCGGGCCCAAGCGAAGGCCGGCAAACTGGCGTTCGGCACCGTGGACTCCTGGCTCGTGTGGAACCTGACGGGCGGCCGCGTGCATGTGACCGATCCGAGCAACGCGTCGCGCACCATGCTCTTCAATCTGCGAACCGGCGATTGGGATGACGAGCTGCTCGATTTGCTCGGCGTGCCGCGCTCGGTGTTGCCGGCGGTCGGCTCGTCGAGCGAGGTGTACGGAGAGACGACGCTATTCGGCGGCTCCGTGCCGATTGCGGGCATTGCGGGCGATCAGCAGGCCGCGCTGTTCGGCCAGGCGTGCACACAGCCGGGCATGGTGAAGAACACGTATGGTACCGGTTGTTTCATGCTCATGAACACCGGCACGAAACCCATTGCGTCCAAGAACAACCTGCTGACGACGGTGGCGTGGCGCATCGGGAACCGGACCGAGTACGCACTGGAGGGGAGCATTTTCATCGCGGGTGCGGTAGTGCAGTGGCTGCGCGACGGACTGGGCATCATCAAGTCCTCGTCCGAGATCGAAGCCCTGGCTGCGCAGGTAGATGATACCGGTGGGGTGTATCTGGTCCCCGCATTCGCGGGACTGGGCGCGCCGCACTGGGACCAATACGCGCGCGGCCTGCTGGCGGGCGTCACGCGCGGTACGACAGCGGCGCATGTCGCGCGCGCGGCGTTGGAGGGCATCGCGTTCCAGGTCGCGGACGTGCTGCGGGCGATGGAGGCCGATGCGAAGATCAAGCTCAAGGAGCTACGCGTGGATGGCGGCGCGTCCGCGAACAACCTGCTGATGCAATTCCAGTCGAATCTCCTGGGCGTTCCCGTGGTGCGGCCGAAAGTCACCGAGACCACGGCACTGGGCGCGGCGTATCTCGCGGGGTTGGCCGTGGGCTTCTGGAAGGACCGAAAACAGATCGCGACACAGTGGCAAGTCGACCGCCGCTTCACGCACGCGATGAAACCTGCGCACCGCAAGCAGCTCGAGACAGGCTGGCGCAAGGCGCTTGAGCGGGCCAAGCGATGGGAAGAGACCGGCTAAAGGGGGTCATGGTATGAGATCCGCGTCGTGCTGCTTGCCTCTGTTCCTGGTCCTGGGATGCCGGCCGCGCACCGCCGAGGCTGGACTACAGACTGCCGCGACGCGGGCGGTGGTCTATACCACCGCGGACAGCACCAACCTGAGACTCGCGCCCAGAGACACTCTGCTGTTCACGCCGTCGGAGCCCACCTCGGAGGCGAAGGTGTACGTCTTCGTCGATCCGCGGAAGACCTTCCAGCCGTTTCTCGGAATAGGCGGGGCTCTGACCGATGCCGCGGCAGAGACGTTCGCAAAACTTCCCGCTTCACGACAGGAAGAACTCCTGGAGGCGTATTACAGCACCGACCGCGGGATTGGGTACACCCTGGCCAGGACCAACATCCACAGCTGCGACTTCTCGAGCGAGAGCTACACCTATGTTGATGAGGGTGACAAGAACCTGAACTCCTTCACCATCGCGCACGACCTTCGGTTCAGGATCCCGCTCATCAGGAAAGCGATGGCCGCCAGCGGGAACAGGCTCAAGCTGTTCGCCAGTCCATGGAGCCCGCCGGCGTTCATGAAGGACAACAATGACATGTTGCACGGCGGTCACCTGCGCCCCGACTACGCTCATTCCTGGGCACTCTACTACGCGAAGTTCATCAAGAGCTATCGCAAGGAGGGCGTGCCGGTATGGGGGATCACCATCCAGAACGAACCGATGGCCACCCAGCGGTGGGAGTCCTGTGTCTATCAGGCTGCGGACGAGCGGGATTTTCTCAAGAACCACCTTGGTCCGGTCATGGTGCAGCAGGGGCTCGGCGACGTCAACATCATCGTTTGGGATCACAACCGTGACCTGATCATCCAGCGTGCCCAGGCGATCTTCGACGATCCCGAGGCCGCGAAGTACGTCTGGGGGATCGGATTTCACTGGTATGAGGATTGGTCGGGCGGACAGCAAATGTACGGCAACGTGGAGATGGTGAACCGGCTCTACCCCGGCAAACACATCCTCTTTACCGAGGGCACACCGGCGAGCTTCGATTCGACGGCGTATGGACGTTGGAGCCTCGGAGAGGCGTACGGCCGGTCGATGATCAACGATTTCAATTCTGGGACCGAGGGATGGACCGACTGGAATATTCTGCTCGATGAACGGGGTGGCCCCAACCATGTGGGGAATTTCTGCTTTGCGCCGATCCACGCTGACACGCGTAGCGGCAAGCTCATCTATACCAATTCGTACTACTACATTGGCCACTTCTCAAAGTTCATTCGTCCCGGTGCAAGACGGATCCTCGCGTCACCGAGCCGCAGCATGCTGCTCACCACGGCATTCGTCAACGAGGATGGTACGCTGGCGGTCGTGGTCATGAACCCGACACCACGTGGCGGGCCATACTCCCTCGTTGTCGGCTCTTCGTCAGTGGAGATCAGCTCGCTGCCACACTCGATCCAGACAGTGGTCTTCAAGCCTCGTTGA
>WNFA01000450.1_pt1 | contig 40228 bp, 30 predicted proteins | sample 5400481 | NCBI WGS metagenome assembly WNFA01 (sample SAMN13153340, study PRJNA577476) | soil metagenome | isolation source: 120 cm saprolite under Douglas fir tree site 2 hole 1 replicate 2 | place: USA:California | collected 2015-04-18 | reverse complement strand
TTTTGTGTGGTCTATGCCTGGCTTTCCTTCTGTGTCAACTGGCTCGGTTGTTGGCTTGCCGGTTGGGGCGTGTTCTTTGCAGCGACCTTTGTTTTCGCACACGTTTTGCTTTCCCTGCCACTTTCGTTCGTGGGCGTGGTGAGTTGTCTCCTGGTTGCTCTTCTGCTGTGGCCCAGGCAGCGCGGGCAGGTTGCAGAGACGAAACCGCCTGCGTGGGATATCGCGGGCCGTATGCTGGTCGCGACGGGCTTTGTCCTGGGACTGACAGGGGTCGCACCGGTGCTCGGTCCGCGCCTCAGCGGGCTGCTCTCGCCTCTGCAGATTTTTGCGACCATTTTTGCTGTGTTTACGCATCATTTGCAGGGAGCGATGGTTGCTCGTCAAGTGCTGCATGGCGTGGTGATCAGTTCGTTCGCGTGCGCGGTTTTCTTTCTGGTTGTGGCCGGGCTGCTCACAAGATGGGGTATTGTGGCTACGTTCAGTGCGGCTGTGGTGGCGGCTGTGTTGATGCAGGGATGTGCGTTGTGGGTGGTCAGGAGAGTGAGGTAAATGCTTCTAACCTTCACTATACCTGACCGTATATTGGTAAAGAAGAACATCTACTACTTTGTCGTATACTATGCATAAGTGGGAATGAAAAGGCACAAGTCAAGCTGGGTCTCCGTCCTTCAGAGGGAAACGGGCCAACGCGGGCGACCACAAGGGTCCCCACCCAACCTCCGCACCACCCCCGCCCCTACGGAGCTATCAACCAAAGGATGTAGACTTGTCAAGCTAAGGAGAACCTCGTGGATAGTAGATTTTACACCACTGAAAAATTAGACATTGAACTGCTCGCCAACGATCTGGAGAACATTTATCGTTTACAGGGCTACAAGGTACAGCAGATTGCTAACAAGGAACAGAAGATTATACAGTTGCAGAAGGGGGGCGATGTTGAAGCGCTCGTTGGCTTGCAATCGGCGTTAACGGTGACCATACAGCGCACTTCGGGTGGTATACTGGTGATGATTGGCCAACAAAAATGGATTGATAAAGCAGCAGTTGGTGTGGTCGGTTTAGCTGTGCCTATGCTGTGGCCACTCACCATCACCGCAGGTCTAGGGGCGCTGCGCCAGATTGGCCTCTCCAGCCAGGTGATGAATATGATCGATGGTTTGGTGCGGCAGCAGCGGCCTGACGTGCAGACGGGACCAGCCCCAGTGAACCAGTAAAGGAGAGACGAGACGGATGGATGCCAGATTTTACAATTCGGAAGATATAGATATTGAGCGACTTGCTAACGATTTAGAGAACATATACCGGGCGCAGGGCTACCAGGTGCAGCAGATCGGCAGCAAAGATCAGATACTTGTGCAATTGAAAAAAGGTGGCGAGCTTGAGACGCTTGTTGGTATGGGTGTAGCCCTGAGCGTGATCATCCAGCGCACCACGGGTGGAGTGCTGGCAATGATCGGCCAGCAGAAATGGATGGACAAGGCAGCAGTAGGGGCGATAGGTGCCGCCGGCCTGGTGTTCTTCCCGCTATTACCACTGGCAGTCACCGCAGGCGTCGGCGCGCTACGGCAGATGAGCCTCGCCAACCAGATCCTGAATGTGGTCGATGGCCTGGTGCGCCAGCAGCGGCCCAGCGTACAGGTGGGACCGGTTCCGGTACAACTTATGCCCCAGATTCAGCAACAATGGGTGCCACCAACGTACTCATCACCGCCACCAATATACACACCACCAGTGCAATACATACCACCGCCTCCGCAACCCCAGGTTGTCATATCACAGCCTGCCGCGGCGACTCCACCTGCACCGGCCAAATTGCGCTGTCCTAACTGCAATACTCCCTACGAGGCTGGCGATACCTTTTGTTCAGGCTGTGGCAAGTCACTAGTCGCGCCCAAGACGATCTGCCCGAATTGTCAGGCCGAACTGAAACCAGACGCCTCCTTCTGCCCAAAGTGCGGAGCTTCGGTCTTCCAGACCCTTTCGGCAACGCAGGCCGCGAAGCCCGTTCCTCTTGCACCACAGCCATACATGCCGCCAACAGTCGCATATACGCCACCAGCGGCGCCGCCAAAACTAACGCCGCCTAGCACCCCACCCCAGCAACCACAACCGTATGTGCCGCCTGTGCCACAGGAGCCGCCTGTGACGCCACAACCAAAGGTCACCATCGTACCCGGTACGCCAAAGCAGCCGCCACCTGCTACGTCGAAGCCACTATCACGACCAGAGACGCCATACTATATACCTTCAACACAGGCATCGGCACCTGATGCGCCGACAGTGGCTTCAACGCAGGCATCGGCACCGCAGGCACCGACGCCACCAGCAGAGACGCCGTACTATGTACCATCAACAACGCAGGCAACACCAAAGGCGCAGACGCCGCCAACGCCGCCTAAACCAATTGTGGCGAAACCGGCAGCAGTACCAGCCTATGACCCCAACGCTACCTGGGGTTACCTGACCTTCAGCGACGGCAAGCAGGTAAACCTCTCCGGTGAGCGAGCCGTGGTTGGGCGCTACGATCACGATCTGGGTGGCATTACGCCAGAGGTTGACCTTGGTTCAATGCAGGGAGCCGAGACAGTCTCGCGTGTTCACGCCGCTTTTGAGCACATCGGCAGCGCCTATACCCTGATGGACCTCAATAGCACCAACACTACACGCATCAACGGGAAGCGCCTGGAGCCGGATAAGGCCACGCCTATCAATGATGGCGATACGCTGCAGTTCGGCAAGGTGACGTGTACTTTTAAGAAGGCCTGATCATGGAAATCGATGTCGACCGACAACAGAAAGCGCGAGAGTACGCGCGTATACGCCACCGACTTCTGCTCGTAGACCTGGCGATAGCCGCAGCAGGAGTACTCATTGTACTCCTGAGCGGCCTGGGTACCTGGCTGCGTAATATACTCCATCCACTCGCCTGGCAGCCTATCCAAGGCTGGTTCCCCTGGCAGATACTGGTCTACTTCTTGATTTTGATCGTAGCCTACCAGATTACCAGCGCACCGCTCACCTACTATAGTGGCTTCGTTCTGCCGCATCGCTATAAGATCTCAACGCAGTCCCTCAAGGGCTGGTTGCTCGACCTCTGCAAAGGACTGGGGTTGAGTCTCGTCTTCGAAGCCTTTGTCATCGAACTGGTCTATGTGCTGCTGGCCACCCAACCACAAATCTGGTGGCTCTGGGTTGCACTCGTGTTACTCTTCTTCACCGTTGTCATGGCCAACCTCGCGCCCATCCTCATCCTGCCGCTTTTCTATAAATTCAGCCCATTGCCTGAAGGCGAGCTAACACAGCGACTACTGGCACTCGCTGCTCGCGCCAAAACGAGGGTGCGCGGCGTCTTCACCATGCAGATGAGCAGCAAAACAACCGCTGCCAATGCTGCGCTGATGGGCCTGGGCAATACCCGTCGCATTGTAGTCGGTGACACCATGCTTGATCAGTACACTCCAGACGAGATTGAGGTTGTGCTGGCACACGAACTGGGCCACCATGTGCATCACGACATCTGGAAACTCATCGCCAGCCAGTCAGTACTCACCCTGGGCGGACTCTACCTCATCAACCTCGTGCTGCACTGGGCGGTTGATATACAGCATTACTATCCTGGGCTAGCCGATGCCGCCACGATACCCTTGATCCTATTGCTCGCAGGCGCCTTTGGACTGATCGTCATGCCTCTCAGCAACGGCTATAGCCGGGCTATAGAGTATCAGGCCGACGAGTATGCGCTACAGGCGACCCAGAAGGTCGAACCCTTCAAGAGCGCGATGACTCGCCTGGCCAACCAGAACCTGTCTGACATCGAGCCATCGCCGCTCATCGAATTCCTGCTCCATGACCACCCGTCTATTCGCAAACGATTACGGCATGCGGATGAGTTTGCAGCACGTCAGGGCTATGTGCGCGATACATCGGGGGCGAGAAAATGAAGTTTAACGAAGCGGGCGGGTATGCGATGGGTTTCCGGGGGCCGATAAATCGGCGATGGGCACGATAAATCGGCCCCTACACGGTATCTGGGATATTTCGTTGACGTTCATAATCAGGCCCCTACGAATCCCCTTTCAGAGCGTCCTTGAGAGCACCGAGCTGGGAGGCAGCCTCGTCAATCGAGCCGCCGGGCATGGCGAGAAGTGGCTCATCGACACCGGATGCCGCCCACTGATCGAGCTTTGCCACCACCTCTTTGGGGGTACCAATGATGGAGGTCGCATCCAGCATCGCTGGACTCACGGCCTCTATCGCGGTTTTCATGCCCTGCTTCCAGCCTTCTATCACAGCCTGCACATCCGTCCCAAAACCGTGGCGTGTCAGCATTTGCGCATAATAGACGCCCATCTTCCCGATGTAATAGGCCAGGGGCGCAGCCGCATTGAAGCGTGCGACGGCTCGTTTCTCCTCATCAACATTCTCGGGCAGAATGGCAGTGGTGATATAGGGGGCAATGGCGGCACTATGCAGCGGGCGACCGGCGATACTTGCCCCTTCGTCAAGCTGCTGGCGTAACTCGCCCCATTTGTTCCCTGGCCAGTAGATGGGCAGCACACCATCGGCAATCTCACCCGATTGCACCACATTCTTCGGACCCATCGCTGCGATATAGATGGGCAGATCTGCCCGCAGTGGCGTGAAACGCAGCTTGAAGCCGCGTTCGAGATTGAAGAACTCGCCGTGATAGACCAGCTTCTCGCCACGCAGGATCATCCTGATGATCTCGACATATTCGCGGGTGCGCCTGACCGGCTTTTCAAAGCGCACGCCGTGCCAGTGTTCGATAACGTTGGCCCCCGATGGGCCGAGGCCAAGAATAATGCGCCCGCCCGAACGCTCGTCCAGCGTGGCAACAGTGCTGGCGATCAATCCGGGCGTACGTGAGTAAATATTAGCGATACCCGCGCCGATCTTGATACGCTTCGTCTCGCGCACCAGGTCGGCCATAGACGTAAAGAGTTCATAGCCCCACGACTCGCCCAGCCAGACCGAGTCGAAGCCCAGTTCATCGGCTATCTTGACCTTTTCGATCACTTGACGCCATTCACCAGGAAAATTGGGCGAGTCGGCTGTAAAGCCGATCTTACTGCGGTACGCCCTCGTCGCGTTCGAGCCAGATTCTGTTGTCATGTGTGCGATCCTTTCTTTGGTGGCCAGTATCGATAGCAGTATAGCATGACTATCTCTGCCCATGCTATACTTACAGGAAAGAAGGAGGATGTTTATGCTGAGAAGAGCGCGTCGTCTTTTGCAGATGCTCGGTTTGACGGCCCTATGCGCCATTGCGGCGGCTGCCATTGTTGCACTATGGCAATATATTATAAATACCCCTCAGCCACTAGAAAGTATACTACCAGGGGATACCCGCATCTATCGTTGGAAACAGGGCCATATCTTCTATAAAGTACTTGGAACGACAGACGCTCCACCGCTTGTGCTTCTGCATGCACCTGGGGTTGGCGCATCTAGCTATGAGATGCGCAAGATTATGCAACCATTGGCACAGCACTATCGTGTCTATGCTCCTGATCTGCTGGGTTTTGGTCTTTCAGATCGCCCACGGAAAGACTACTCCGCCGAAACCTATATCAGCTTGTGTCACGATTTCCTGGCCGAAGTGGTGGGAGGACCGGCCACTATCCTTGCAAATGGGTTGAGTTGCAACTATGCCGTGGCTGTGGCGGCGCGATCCCCTCAACTATGCACAGGCCTGGTACTGATTTCACCCACAGCAGCGCTCGCAGTGCAGCAGGGACGCAAGCAGTGGGGCTTGTTGAGAGAACTGGTCACATTACCTGCACTTGGTTCACTTTTGTATCCGCTGGTGAGCACTCGCCCTGCTCTCCGCTATGTGATAAAGCGGCGGCATTCCGACTGTACCATGTCCGAGCTTGACTACCTGTACGCGACAACCCATCAACTGGGTGCTCAATATGCGCCGCTGGCGCTGATTGCAGGCAAACTGGCGTACGATGTGTCAGAGCAGATAGATGGGTTGGAACAACCGACTTTGATTGTTTGGGGTACCGGTGCACTGAACGACACTCGCTCTATTCCGAGCCACCTGCCGAGAAGAACACTTGTCATCCTTCTACAGGATAGCGGGACGTATGTCCATGAGGAGCGCCCCGAAACGGTCGTGGCGAATATAGAAGAGTGGAGCAAAGCGGGGAAAGTAGCTATTGCTGTTGCCAGCAAGTCTGTTGGTGGAACGAACGAGGCGGTCGTTAGCAATCCGCCAGCCACTCAAGACGATGTAGTGGAGCTTGCCAGCACGCCGACAGCCGAAACGAACGAGGCGGTCGTTAGCAGTCCGCCAGCCACTCAAGACGATGTAGTGGAGCTTGCCAGCACGCCGACAGCCGAAACGGGCGAGGCGGTCGTTAGCAGTGCGCCAACCGCTCAAGAGGATGTAGTAGAGCTTGCCAGCACGCCAACAGCCGAAACGGGCGAGGCGGTCGTTAGCAGTGCGCCAGCCACTCAAGAGGACAAGGAAGGTCCAGCCGGGGTACTCGAGGTTGAGGCATATTGCGTCAAGTGCAAGAAGAAAGTCGCGATGCAAGACCCACGAGAGGTAACAATGAAGAATGGGCGTCCCGCCCTACGCGGAACCTGCCCAGTGTGTGGTACCGGGCTTTTCCGCATTGGGCGTATCTAGGAAATGCAGACTTATGCAGTCTCCACTGTTGGGCCACCGGCTGGAGCGGCCTGGCTAGAGGCAGCAGGGGCCTCTTCTGCGAAGTCACCTTCCTGCGCCGGACGCTTGAAGATGTAGTAGGCTGAGTTCGCGGTGAGTGGCTGGATACCCACCAGTTCCCAACCATCTTTCCCCAGGCTGTTGAGGTAGCGACGGGCAAAGGTGCTGCGTCGCTCGTTACTAATCAATGTCTCAAGACCTTCGCTGGAAATACGCCCGCGATAGTCAATATACACGACCTTATAGGCAAACTGCTGTGCCATGTTGCTTGCTCCTTACGAGGGCGACCACAAAGATCGTCCCAATAATGACCGCTCGAAACGAATTAGTGTGTCATACCAGGTCATCACCAGCGTAGCACCCCGATACCATATCCGATGGTATCCCTGGATGGAACGACTCACATGAATCCGCCTCGCACGCGGATGAAGAAGGTTCCAACCAAACAGCCGGTATCGCGCCGGGTTCCACAATCAACGCGGTAGCCTGTTGTGGGTGCTACTCCAGGATGTTTCTCTACACATCGGTAAGTATAGTCGCGATTCGTCTGGTGCACACCGCTATTTTCGACGGTTTTTTGTGCCGCTAAAACGAACGGGTTGTACCTGTCTATTTCTACAGGTGAGTAGGTGGAGGCCCGTTAAGGGTTTAGGCCAGACTCCACCCCTGGGCGCGATAAATCGGGCCCCTACGACAAGGATGCGCCATTACATCGGTAAATCAAAGGCGAAAGTTGTTCCCTGGTCGCTCTGGTTTTCTTCAGTGTGGGGTTCGAGACGTAATGTTCCACCGTGGGCCTCAATGATACATTTGGTGATGTAGAGTCCTAGACCGGACCCGCTCCGGGCACTGGTTGCCTGCAAACGCGCATAGGGGCGGAAGAGGTGGGCTATATCCGCCGAGGGAATACTTGTGCCCTGGTTATGGACGCTGATGTGTGCAGCGTTAATGGTTTGCCAGATGCGTACTGTGATGGTGGTGGCATCGGCGGAGTATTTGATAGCGTTGTCGAGCAGATTCCCCAGGGCTTGCTGGAGGCGGCCAGCATCCCAGTTGCCCATAATAGGGGTGTCTGGAACATCTGTGACGAGGGTGTGGTATGGAGCGAGAGGACGTAGTTGCTCTACCACTTCTTTGGCCAATGCTACCACGTCGCACATTTCGCGTATCAGGGTAAACTGGCCAGTGGACACGTGTGCGGAGTCGAGCAGGTCACTGATGAGGCGTGCGAGACGTCTGGCCTGGCTGATGATGATGCTGGTTCCACGTTGGATGGTCTCACGGCGTTGGTTTGGACGAGCGATCATCTGTGCATAGCTGATGATGGGTGTAAGCGGACCACGCAATTCATGAGCGATCATAGCGGCGAACTGTTCTCTTTGTGCCAACTGCTCTTGTAGGAGCATGTTAGCGGTTGTCAGTTCGTCTACCTGGCGCTGCAAGGCTCGTATGATTTCGTCCTGTGATTGCTCGTCTTGAACCTGCATGTGTTTTTCCTGCTGAGCTTGTCCACAGCTTTCTATCCCAGGGTGTTGCAAAGTTCTTTGTTCCTGCCTCCGGCGAGAGAAGAGGAAAAGGGAAAAGTGGGGATTACCTGCCCCCCAGGCAGGATCCCCCACACCCCGCCAAAGGACTGCGTCCCTTGGTTACCTGTCCCCCAGACAGGGTTCCCTGCTTTCTATATCAGCACTATACTAAGTATACGTTATGATAGAGCGGTGAACTTACTGTATAGGAATATTGGGTGGACATTCAGAGTTTGTAGAATTAGCCTGGTTATGGGGTTGGCAGCAGGTTGAGTTCTTGTAATTCTTCCTGTGCTACTTCGCTGAGTTGCGATAAATCGAGCGTCGGGTCGGCGTGCGCGATGAGGTGACGCAGGCGTTCGGCGATCTCCAGACGCATGTAGTGGTCGGAGGTGAGTAATAACTCACCCACAGTTATCTCAATCTGCCGTCGCTGTATTGTGGCAAGTGTGGATTCTGTCATTGTCATCCTCCCAGGTCGTTGCGCATCGCAGTGAAATGTAGTGGCAGGGGGCAGGGTAGGGTGGTGGATGGGCCCTTGCGGCTGCCAGGCTATCTACTAGGTACTCACCGGCGCGGGTGCTTTGTTGTCGCTTTTGCGAGATTTGTTTGAGCTGCTTTCGGCAGGCTTGTTTTCGCTTGAGGTTGAGGTTGTTGTTTCGGCGGGCTTGGCCTCACCCTTTTCGGTAGAACCATTGGAACCGTTAGTAGCAGCGATAGTGCCGTTACCGTGATCGGTCTTGTAGAAGCCAGTACCCTTGAAGACGATTCCTGGCGGAAAGATCACGCGACGAATATGTCCGCCACATTCGTCGCAAATGGTTAAAGGCTCATCGGTCATTTTTTGCCCGATTTCGAAGCGATGATTACATGTCTGACACAGGTATTCATACGTTGGCATACGTTTCTCACCCCTAAAAGATCTCGCTACGCTATGTGTGGGGCGTAGTGAACAATGTTTTCTACTAAATATAGTAGCTTGGTCTTGGCAGGTTGTCAATCACTTTGTGTGACTGCTAACTACTATAACGTGCTGATGTGCCCGATATATTCCTTTACTTTCTGGGCGGCGTCGTGGGTCATGCCATCGAGAGCGGCCAGGTCATCGATGCTGGCGGCGCTGATGGCTCTGATGGAGCCAAAGTGCTTCATGAGGGCTTTTTTGCGTTTGGGTCCGATGCCAGGGATGTCGTCCAGGACTGATTTGAATGTGCGGTCGGAGCGTAGCTTGCGGTGATAGGTGATGCCGAAACGATGGGCCTCATCGCGGATACGTTGTACCAGGTACAATCCCTGGGAAGAACGGGGTAGGATGATGGGATCTGGCGATCCTGGGGTAAAGATTTCCTCGTTCTCTTTGGCGAGTCCTACTGTTGGGATATCGATGTGCAATTCCTGCAAGACCTCCATGGCGGCACTCAGTTGACCCTTGCCACCATCGATGATGATGAGGTCGGGCAAGGCCCAATCATGCGAGTGTACGTTTTGCGGATCTTCATCCTGGCTGCTCTCTTTGGACTCGTCACTGTCCGCTGGTTCTGGAGTGCTTGCCCCAGGTAGGGAAACTCGAGTTGCTTCTGCTTCCAGCGAAGTTCCTACGCCGCGGAACCTTCTGCGGAGCACCTCTTGATGGCTGGCGAAGTCATCTGGCCCCACCACGGTCTTGATTTTGAAACGGCGATACTCGCTGTTTTTTGGCCGACCTGCCTCAAAAACGACCATTGCGCCTACGGAGTTGGTGCCCTGGGTATTTGAGATATCGTAGCACTCGATGCGCTGTGGCGGGGCGACCAGGTTGAGTACATCTTGCAGTTCCTCCAAGGCAAGCTGTGTTTTCTGGCTGTCTGTGAGCCATTTAATGCGCTGTTGCTCTAAGACCTCCTGGGCGTTCTGTTTGACCATCTCGACCAGGCGCAGTTTTTCGCCGCGTTTTGGCACAGTGATCATTACAGCTGCGCCGCGCTTTTCCTTGAGCCATGTTTGTACGACACTGCGGTCATCCGGTTCCACCTCGACAATGATTTCGGCTGGAACGTGCGGTGAACTTTCGTAGAACTGCTGCAGGAAGGAAGCCATGACTTCTCCAGGGCTGCTATCTCGGGTGCCTTGCAGAATAAAGAATTCACGGCCAACCAGTTTTCCGTTGCGAAAGAAAAAGACCTGGGCACATGTTTCATCCTCGCTGCTGGCAAGGGCGATCACGTCCTGATCGTCCTGGCCTTCGGTATGAATGATGCGCTGTTTTTCCAATACACGCTCAACGGCTTTGATGCGGTCGCGTATGCGTGCTGCTTCCTCGAAGTTCAGCTGCTCTGAGGCCTCTTGCATCTTTTGCTGTAAGTTCAGTACGACCTCGTCGTGTTTGCCTTCCAGGAAAAGGATGACCTGTTTGATCACGGCGTCGTATTCCTCGCGTGTGGCGTAGGCGACGCAGGGGGCGATACAGCGGTGGATGTAGTATTGCGTGCAGGGGCGGGTGAGTAACTTTTGCTTCCATCCTGCAGGTGGTTCGCCGGTTTGTGGTGATCGTGGTGGCGCCCAGTAAGTGGCGTCGTAGCGGCAGGTGCGGAAGGCAAAGAGTTTATTCAACAGGTCGAGTGTGGCATCAACTGCTCCTGAATTGGTGTACGGGCCAAAGTAGCGGTTGCCGTCGCGCTGGAAACTGCGCACACGGTAGACACGCGGGAAGTCTTCTGCCAGCGAGACTTTGATGTAGGGATAGTTTTTGTCGTCGCGCAGCAGGACGTTGTACTTGGGGCGGTACTGTTTGATGTAGTTGCTTTCCAGTACCAGGGCTTCGACTTCGTTTTTGACGACGAGAAATTCGATATCGTCGACTTTGGTGACCATACTGCGGTTTTTGGGGCTGAGGTTGGTCGATTCCTGGAAGTAGGAGCGCACACGGTTGTAGAGTGAGATGGCTTTTCCTACATAGAGGATGTTGCCCTCGGCGTCCTTCATCAGGTAAATGCCTGGTTTATGGGGTAGTGAGTTGAGTACCGATTGAATTTTTTCGTTCATACCTTAGTTCTGGTCTTCGTCTTGCATATGGTTTCGTGATAAAGGCAGTGTAGCATATCAGAAATGGGCTGTCGAGAGGTTAAAGGTGAGAAGTTTTTCGGGGTAGTTTGCACGCGGCTACGTGAGGAATTGTTCAATGGTTTGGAGCAGTTCGTCTAATTCAACCGGTTTCTTCAAGCACATGATCTTGCGTTGACGAGCCTCGCGCAGAGGCAGGTTTGCACTCATCATGATGGTAGGGATGTTTGCTAACTCTTTGACTGAAGCTCCTCTCGAAGGTCTCGCACGGCCTGCACAGTGCCATATCCATCCTTCTCAAGCGAGCTCAGGAGCTTTTTTACCTGACCGATGGCATGCGGAGAGTGCATAGCCCCGGCTCGATGGTAAAATGCCCATCCTTCTTTGATACATTCCTCAATCTGACCAAGCATCTGATATGCCTTCGCCCAATCGAGAAGAATCCATATTTCGAGCCGCACATCCTGGTCAGAGCGAATCTGCGCCTCGATCTCCATCCTCATATCAAGCGTTTTCTGCGGCTCTCCTAGTTCCAGGTAGCCGTAGCTACTTTCAGCCAGGATGGAACTCACTCGCCCGAAAACACACTGCGTTCCATCTCCGTAGCTCCCGTTGAGGCTGCTTGCCATTGTCCTGGCGCTGTGTATGGCACGCTCAAAGCGTACTTTGTCGCCAACGCTCGCATATACGCGAGCGAGATAGGCATGGACAAAGGCAATGATGTGTTTACTCGCTCCGAATGAGGTATCGCGCGCTTCTTCCAGTCGGGATAGGGCCACTCCCTTGTCTCCTCGCCGTTCGAACTCCGTCCCCAGGCTCATCAACGAAAGCGCAATCAGGGATGCATCACCAGACTGTTGGGCCGTCTCGTACATCCTTGCATACGTGTCAAGCGCCTCGTCGTAGCGTTTCTTCTCCACATAGGTCACGGCATTGAGCCGTTGAACCTGGGCATACAGGAGTTGAAAACGCGATTCGAGGCGCAGTGGCAGGGGGACGTGTTCCTGGAAGGAGGCAAAGAGGCGATTGAGACGCGTGACAGCCTTCTCAGCATCGACGAGCCGGGCAGCGCAGCGCAAGATCCATGTCTGCTGGATGAGACCTTCAATTGCATCAAGCGTCTCATCATGCAACGATTTCCCACGGCCGAGGAGAGCAAAGGGATGAAACGGATCGTATTCCGATAGCCCAAAGCGCCAGAGAGGGATATGCAGGATTGCAGCGAGTTGACGCAGTGTGCTGGGGTCGTCGATATGTTTCTTCCCGTATTCTACATCCTGGATATAGCGCGGAAGGACACCAACACTCCCGTTCGATTTGGGCCAACGCTCAGCTAGCTCCTCCTGGGTCATACCCCGCAGGATACGGAACTCTTTGATGGTTGTCCCATGATGGTACTTGGAGTCACTCACACCTACCATGGTACCCTCCTGTCTTCCCCAATGACGCACTGATAGCTACGTGGAAAAAGCCCAAAAGGGCCACACACATAGATACGTCTAAATATAGCATTTGGATCATCTAGCACGTTCAAAAGAGAACGTGGCGGAGAGGCGCAGGAGAGTGTAAGCTTCTAGAGGGTGAGCATACGCCCGCCTAAGCTGTGCAGATAGCGAAGGAAGGGGAAACGCGACATGGAACCTACTTGCAAAAGTGAGGTCGCCTGGCAACTGGAGCAGATCAAACAGCAGTATGAAGCGGCGCAAAGGGGGCTCTCAGGTCTTGCTCAGGGAACGGCTCGCCATGCGTTCATCGCTACAAAGATGAAGAGGATAGGGCAAATCCACGAGGAGTTACAACGCCTGGTTGGGCCAGAGCAGGCAATTCGACTGGTTGCTGAAACGCTACAAGTGCCTGCTGACAGCGGGGACAACCAGGAGACTCGAGCAAAAGTATGAAATGAAGATGCTGCAAGCCAGGGATAGGCTCAAGAATAGTAGTTGAATATCACCCATACCATTGTTTCGCATATTGCAGTGTGAGATCAAGGTACTCGTTTCCGTAAGTGACACTGGGTTCGATCATGGCTCCTTCAAACCATTCGTTGAAGGTGGTAATGGTGATCCATTCTGGATTGCTGGCCATTGCTGCTTCCCAACTCATGTGGTATGTTGCCCCATTGTTGCGCGGTACCACATACGTCCCGGTGCGTCCTGGCACCCGCGTATCATTATAGCCTGGCAATACCCCAGCTGCCCAGATTTTCTGGGTATGGTGGGCATTGTTGTACGCATCGACTTTGTTGCGAAATTCCTGGTCTACTGCGGCCATGTTGCCTTGTAAGATGCCCCAATAGCCTGCACTGAAGAGGTGGATGCCATCGAAGATACTCAATACACTGATGTCAACACCCTCCGCTGACCAGACCGTCTGGTTATTCGGGTCTACCTGGCTGCGAATGTCTGCCCAGGTTGAAAGAGAGCGACCTTCGCCGAGAATGGGCGAGGTGAAGAAAATGACGGGTTTGCCATGCCAGTGGAAGTAATAAGGACTACTGGTATAATGCGAAATCACGTATTGCAAAGCGTTGATCATTTTATCGGTCCCATTCAATGCGCCGGCGGAGTTTTCGATATAGACCGCTGAAGCAAAGTGATAGCCGGTGGTGCTCTGTAGGCCAGCTGATTGCGCCAGGAGCTTGACGAAGTTTTTATCCGAGTTATCACCTGGCCCCCACCATGATGCGACGAATCCTGTAATACCGGCATCGGCGGCTTCCTTTACCTGGTGAGCAATCGTCGAATCGTCGTTTGAGTTGTACTGTATAGTGGGCATGTCTGACATCTGGCACGAACACCAGGTCGATGGTTTGTACCACATATAGTAAAAAGCGAGCACAGGACGACCGGTGCTGGCGGGAAGGGGTGTGCCGCCAGCAGTGGGTGTGCCATGAGTTGGTGTTGGCTTGACAGTCGGGGTGACCGTCTGAGGTGGCAGTGGGAAGGAGATAGCGGTAGGATTCTGCTGTGCCTCGCTCGTGGGAGATGGAGGAGGATGTTTGGTGTTCTGCACAAACGGCCATGTGATACTTTGGCAGGCTGAGAGAAACAGGAGCAGACACATGCAGATCAATAGGATGATTGCTTTTTGCGAGTTTTTAGATCGATGCATTCTCCTAGTTTCTCTACTTGCTAGTGCATCATCGCCCAACATTTGGGAAAAAGGAAAACTTGGGGACACCCCATTACCTGTCCCCCAGGCAGGGTCCCCCGGCAAGGAGGCTTCGCCCCCTGCACCCCCTGTTGCCTAGCAGGCCTCTTAACTTTGCACAAGAGTATATATCTCCCTCGAAGTAGTATACACGATTAAAAAGGTAACTTCAGGGATATAGGACGTTTAGGTGATCTCATCAAGAAAACTGTTTGTTACATTCGGAACACTCCGAAGGGTGTGTCAGGCATAGGTGCATTGAGCGATGCGGCAATGCCTAATGCGAGCACCGTGCGTGTATCACGAGGGTCGATGATGCCATCATCCCATAGACGGGCTGTGCTATAGTACGGATTGCCTTCCGCTTCATATTTATCGAGAATAGGTTGTTTGAACGCAGCCTCCTCCTCTTCACTCATCGTCTTGCCGCGTGCCTCCAGGCCCTCTTTACGTACCGTGGCCAGCACACTTGCGGCTTGCTCACCTCCCATCACGGAGATATGAGCGTTGGGCCACATCCATAACTGGCGCGGTGAATAGGCGCGTCCACACATGCCGTAGTTGCCCGCGCCGAAGGAGCCGCCGATAATCACGGTGAAGCGAGGTACGGGCACGTTAGCGACGGCCATGACCATTTTCGCGCCGTCCTTGGAGATGCCTCCATTCTCGTACTGGCGACCTACCATGAAGCCGGTGATGTTCTGCAAGAAGACCAACGGCGTTTGACGCTGCCCACATAGTTCGATGAAGTGTGTTGCCTTGAGGGCGCTCTCCGAGAAGAGGATGCCGTTATTTGCAATAATACCTACTGGATAGCCCATAATACGGGCGAAGCCACACACCAGTGTTGTCCCATAAAGTTCTTTGAATTCGTGGAAATGACTGCGATCGACGATACGTGCAATCACCTCGCGTACATCGTAGCTCTTGCGGCTATCCTGTGGGACGATGCCATAGAGGTCGTTGGGGTCATAGCGAGGTGGCTCTGCCGGGTGGATGTCCCAGGGGATGTATTTGCGCCGGTTGAGGTTGGAGACGATGCTGCGGCAGATGGCCAGGGCATGTTCGTCATTGAGCGCGTAATGATCGGTGACGCCGGAGATACGACAATGCACGTCGGCGCCACCCAGGTCTTCTGCGCTGACCTCCTCGCCCGTCGCGGCCTTGACCAGCGGGGGACCGGCCAGGAAGATGGTGCCATTGCCGCGTACAATCACCGTCTCATCGCTCATGGCGGGAACATAGGCTCCTCCGGCGGTGCATGATCCCATCACGGCGGCGATTTGCGGGATGCGCTGGCTGGACATACGCGCCTCGTTATAGAAAATGCGCCCGAAGTGGTTACTATCGGGAAAGACTTCGGCCTGTAGAGGGAGGAATGCGCCGCCGGAGTCGACGAGGTAGATGCAGGGCAGGTGGTTTTGTTCGGCGATCTCCTGGGCGCGCAGGTGTTTCTTGACGGTGATGGGGTAGTAGGTACCACCTTTGACGGTTGCGTCATTGGCGACGATGATGCATTCCTGGCCTTCGACCAACCCGATACCTGTCACGATGCCGGCCGATGGCGCTTCGTTATCGTACATGTCCCACGCTGCCAGCGGGCTAAGTTCCAGGAAGGGGGTGTCAGGGTCGCAGAGCAGTTGGATGCGTTCGCGTGCCAGCAGCTTGTTACGTTTGCGGTGTTTGGCGATGGCATCTTCGCCTCCACCCTGCTGGACCAGCTGGATGCGCTGACGAAGCTGCTCGAGCAGTTGCTGGAAGTAGCGTGTGTTCTCTTGAAATTCTGGGTTGTTGCGGTCTATGTGAGTTTCGATGATGCCCATGGGTGTAAGTTCCTCTCGACGGTGCTGTAGAAACTGAGGGTAATGTGTCTTTATGTATGTGCAGCATAGCACCGTGTGAGAGGAAGCGTCAAGTTAGAACAATGGCTGGCTCATCCCGTACGTCATCACCTTATTGATAATCGCCACCCTGTCGGGATCTGCTGGTTCTTTATAGGTTGCTTCTACCAGGGCCTCGATTTCCGAGAGAATAGTGTTGATAGTGGCGCGAATCTGTTCACCCTGCGCTTTAACGTCGTCTATTGATGCCATGAAGGCTTTTACAGCATCGAGTGTTGCAGGAACCTGGATGCGTTTGCGTGCTTCTGCCCAGGTCCATCCTTGCAGTTCTGGATGCAACTGGGTCAGGTAGAGTTCGAGATAGCGTAGAAGCTCCAGTTCAGATGATTGCAGGTATGCCTGTGGCTGGCGACGCAACAAGAGGTGTCCTTCTCGGAGTGTTGGTTTCTCGCCGATAGCGCTTTGAACGTCGCCAATGAAGCGCAGCACACCCTGCGCGAGATATCCCTGTACGTCGCGGTAACGAATAGTAGGGTCTGTTGCTAAGGATGCAGGCGTTGGTAGTGCCGCGAATTGCTGGTATTGCACTTGAACGGCATCAACCAGACCGGCAATCTGCTGTTGTCGTTCAGTAGAGGCAACTTTGATGGGCAGGCGCTTCCATATATCAGGGTAAACACGTCCTTCTCTTGTACCCTCAAACAGGTTGGAGGCGATGTACTTGCGTATAAAGCGGCTGTTGATGATGCCCAGCAGGTAACGCAAGTCAAACAATTCAGAGACTGCTGAAAGGCCGTTGATAGCGCCTGCAATCTGCCGCGACTCACGAAGGACAGTCTTGATACCCTTCTCCTCGATAGCTCCTGACTGTTCCAGGGCCTTCCAGGGGACGACAACCTGCACACTATGGTTGGCGAATAGGCCGGCCCGATCATAGTATCCGCCCGATGTCTCGCCAAGGAGCAACTTCTCGGGAGTGCGGAAGAGGGCCAGATGCCTGGGACGGCGCATCTGTGACCTAAATTTCTCATAAGCCATATAGCGCTTGCGACGCAAATAGTAACTGTCTACGTCATCGCCAAGCACGCCATCATCAGTATAAGCAGCAGGACGTGTTGTGCCTGTGGATGGAGGTAGAAAGACATCATCGAGGGTAAACAGTTTCTGCCGTCTTCCATCGATTACAGGATCGAAGGCTTCTTTGCTCTGTGCTTCAACGCCAGTGCCGACGTAAACAATAGCACACAAAGGAGTACTGCCCACTGCCAAGCCCTTGTCGAGAATGGGATCGTAGCGCCAGCGAAAGACCTGGCCATTAGAACCCAATTGGAGTATGGGAGGCAGGGCCTCGTAGCTTGTACAGTCGGGACGCAGGTGTTTGCGCCGTATCACCTCGTATTCCTCGTCGGGCAGGCGATTCTCCACCAGGACTATAGTATTCTCGATGGCGGCATCCTGGAAAAGGCGCAGTCCAGGGAAGAAGTCGATCTCTAAGATGCGGTACTGACTGGTGAGCAACTGCCGCAGAGGTTCGACGTACCCCTCGGTCTCGATAGCATGAGAGACAATGAGCGCCAGTCGCCCGCTTTCTGGCCGCAGAAACTGCAGGTTGCGTTCAAAGAATGGCACAAAGAGATCCCAGCGCTGGTATAGCATATGATAGATGCCGTATCCCCATACCTCGTTGCGATAGCGCAGGTTCTCGGTGCTTTCACCTGCGCTAACATAGGGCGGATTGCCGAGGAGATAGTCAAGACCTTGCTGACCGACTCCAAGTCGGGTCAATTCCGGCAGCAGACCTTTGGTCTCTTTGATACTGATAATACGGCGTTCCTCGTCCGAAATTACCTGACCTCGTGGGCGTGGTGGGCGGGGCACAACTCGCTCTGTCGCTGTGTCGTCAAAGATGGCGCGGGTCTGTTCGGCATGGGTGGGTTCAAGGGAGTCTGTACAGTAGATATGGAAGCGGTCAATGCTGCGACACAACCGGCCCTGTACATCGAGCAAGAAGGGTAAACATTGGATAAGCAAGTTGATCTCTGCCAGGTAACAGGCAAAAGGGTTAAGGTCAAAGCCCAGGAATGTATCTGTTAATACTTGCAGAGCATACTCCGGGTCTACCTCCCGATCGGTGAGAAGTTGCTGTAGGATAGCGCTTTTGCGTGAGGCAGCAGCGACTAAGAATGTTCCACTGCCGCAGGAGATATCGCCGACAGTCTTTTCCAGAAAGCTACGTGCCCTGTCCTTATCTCGCTCGTTACGCTCCGGTATGCCAAGCGCGTTGAGCATGTAATCCACAACCTGGGGTGGTGTATAGAATTGCCCGCGCTCGCTGCGGTCTTTGGTCTCGATATACCCTTCATTGTAAACTCGGCCCAGGACATCGGAGCTTAACCCTTGAAAGTCATAGCGGTTAAGTAGATCGAACAGTGCCAGGATAGTATATTCATCAAGCGTGAACCAATCATAGAGTTCGTGGCGGCCAAAGAAGTTATGATAGACCGTACGTGCGCGCTGGTAGGTCTCCTCAAGCAATCTGAGATACGTGTCCTTAATGCCTGAAAGTAGCTCGACCCGGTATTCCTCGTAGCGCGCGAAAGGCCCATCGGAGATACGCCGTGGGATCAAGCCATGATCTTCGCAGACCCGCACGAAAAAAAGCCGCACGAAATGAATATAAGCGGTTTGCAGGCAGAATTCATCCCGAGGGGTGCCGAAGACACCACGCACATTGGCTTTCCACGTATCGTATGCCTCAAAGGTCTTTTTACTCAGGGCATACTCCTCATTCAGGGATTGTACATGAGCATAGTGATTCTGAAGCAAGACTTTTAACTCGCCCAACCCTTCGGTAGGCGGCTTAATATGAGTCAATCGTGTTGATTTCTTGCCTACGAGAGAAGTTTGACTAAACTGTTGTTTGCCGAGTAACTCTGAGGCCCGTCGTAAATACTCGCTCTCAAATGCGGATATATCACCGTCAATGAGGTATTGCACGGCCAGTTCTGAGAGCAATCCAATGATGGCGGCACGTAATTGGCCGTCTGTATCCATGAAACGCAATGCCGACCCAAACTGACCCATCTTCTCCAGGGCCGCCTGTAGCGTTTCTGCAAACGGTCGCTTGTCCTGTGTACTGGTACAGGCGCATTGTCGTTGGTAGTCATCATAGCGTTCTTGTAGAAGAGCGAATTGGGCTCGGATGGTATCCCGCAGTGATCCAAGCACTTGCTTAATCTGACGCACCAGCGTTTCTACATGCTCTGGCTCCCGTAGAGAAGAGATGCGATGATAAGCGTTATTTGCCAGGTGCTGGCGGAATATATCGCTTTGTTCCCAACGTCTTGCATCGAGGTAGTAGTAGGTAATAGCCAGTGCCTGTTGCATATGTGGCTGCTGTGCTAATCGCTGTTCGACGGTATCTGAAGAGGAGACGTTCTTAAAGAGAGTCGCAAGCTCTAGCAAGCTAAAGGAGGCGAGAGGTTCACGACCTAACGCGAAGTCGAAGAGATGCCACTCATCCCCATTGGTGAGGACGCCCAGGTAGATCCCAGCCTGCGTAAGGTAGCGCTCGAGTTGCTCAACAGGTGTCTCGCTTCCTCGTGTAGTGATGGCTAAATTGCGTGCTGCTGAACTTTTGGTCTCAATAATGGCTATCCTGCGCCGCTCGTGCTTGCTCTGGCTCCATAGCGTGAGGTCAAAACGTTCCTGGCTCTCGAACTCAATTTGTGAGGGGGTATAGTTGAACACGGGGAGAATGTGCTCACGAATGAGGGTCGCGCGCAGCCCTAGCTCATCGCCAGTTGGCCTGCGTGCGAAATAGGTGAAGATATCTTCGCCTGATCGGGGCGCTCGCCAGGAGGTGTATGCCTGAGCCAGACGTAGAGCGAATGTTGATACCCTGGTGAATTGGGGTAATTCGATGGTATGCGATGGCTGCTGCATGATATCTCTACTTCGACTTTTCTACACGATATCTCCTGGTTTATGGTGGTAGTATAGATGTTCGAGGAGGATTGGTCAAGCTAATGAACCCATGTTCTATTCCCAAAAGCGAAAGGGAAAATATTGCTCCATAACAAGAAGATAACAATACATCACACCTCAATCAAGACGGGGAGGACGAGAGGTTGGCTGTGGAATGTTTTGAAAATATGCCCCTCGGCAACATCACTGATGACTCTCCTGAGGTGCACCCTGTTTGTGACACGCCCTTTTTGCGTGGCAAGCACTTTTTTGAGTTCTTTGTCTAATAATTTCGCCAGGTCTTCTTTCGATTCAGACAATGCGGTCCCCCGCATGATTACTTCGGGTTTACTTGCTAATTGACTATTGGAAGCCTTGATTTCTACCAGCAGAATTAATACTCCCTCTTTCGCCAACCGTTCACGGTCACGGACCACGTAACTTTCCAGTTCTTCGCCTGAGACTTCATCGACGTAGACATTTTTAATATCAATTTTCTTTCCGATTTTAGCGCGTTGAGCGGTAAATAATACTTCCTGCCCATTTTCAATCAGAAAAATTTGATTTCTTTTGTAATTCATTTTTTCAGAGAGGTCACGATACGCAATCATATGGTGGTACGTGCCGCTAATCGGTACCAGGAATTTGGGCCTGGTAAGCGAAATGAGCAGCATATGGTCACCAGCAGATCCGTGACCGGAGACATGGAATGAACCGCTGGCAATATCCGAATACATGACTGTTGCACCTTTTTTTGCAATCGAATCTACCAACGAGCTGACAGCAACTTCGTTGCCCGGTATCGGATCGGCGGAGAAGATTACCATATCATTCGGTTGAAGTCGGATGTCTTTGTGTTCTCCGTTCGCTATGCGGGTCATAGCAGAGTTTTCCTGTCCCTGGCTTCCCGCAACCAGCAGCATGATTTGATTGCCCTTGTAGTTAGGTAGTTTGCCTATTTGGATTTCGGTTCCCGGTTTGATATGCAGGTAACCGAGTTTTTGTGCCAGTTGTTTGGCTTTGATGATGGATCTGCCGACAAAACAGACTTTGCGGTTGAGCTTTTCCGCTGCTTCAATCGCCTGGTTCAAACGGGACACATTGGAAGAATTAGTAGTAATAAATACCCTCCCTTTCGACTCACGCATGGTTTTTTCGAAATTCTGTGTAAGCATCTCTTCCGAAGGGGTAAATCCGGGCCTGTCAGCACCAAGGCAATCGGATAGAAGTGCCGTAATGCCTTTTTGTGCTGCCTGCGCTATTTTGAGGAATTCCGTCCTTTGCTGGTCAGCAGGAGTCAAATCGAATTTGTAGTCCGCTCCATGGTAGAAATTGCCTGCGGGTGTTTCAATGAAAAGGTGTGCCGTATCTGGTATGGAGTGTGTGACATGGATAAAGGTAACGGTGAAATCACCGATGTGAATGGTGCCATTCGTAAACTTCACCGTCTGGACAACGGGCTGCAGACTGAAATCGGTTAATTTGTCATTGGCAAGAGCAGCTGTAAGCGGTGATCCGTAAATAGGAAAAGACGGCAATTGTGGTAAGATAAACGGCAAGCCGCCGATATGATCTTCGTGCCCGTGGGTCAAGAGCATGCCAACAATTTTCTTTTTGGCTTTGTCTTCCGGCATAGAGGTATTAAGGAGATAAGCTATATCAGGAAGGAGTAAGTCTACTCCAAACATGGATTCATCGGGGAATCCTATGCCACAATCGACAATAAGTATCCGGTCTTTATACTCATACAGATACATATTGCGCGTGACATCTTCTTCCCCGCCAAGAGACAAGAATTTGACCGTTTCCGGCTGCATTTTTTCGGCTTTTGGGGTTTGTTCTTCTACCATAGGATGTATTATAGCTTGATTCGAGGAGCTAAACAAGCGCAGGATAAAAATATTTCCATATACCAGGGGTGCCTTGTGATATTGACAAGGCCTCCTCTATCGTGTACCATACAATGGGTGCAGTGCTAGAAATGGTAATAATTACACTCTTGCGCATCATTCGGGCGTGGCCAAGCGGTAAGGCAGCAGACTTTGGATCTGCCATTCCTAGGTTCGAATCCTAGCGCCCGAGCCGATCCTACAGCTTTTTGTGTAAGCGTCATTGTCTTGTCCTGGCTATGGTAAGTCAGCGAGCTGTAACTGCCATTCAAATCTGGGCTACAATGATGTCGTTACAAATGTATTCCCGCAGAGCTTCAGATAGCGGAAAAAGGGACTTGTAGTTTCGATTATGAACATATATGCGACCGTTGTGCTTGCAGCGGGCAAGGGTACACGGATGCGTTCGGCGCTGCCGAAGGTGCTCCACCCATTAGTGGGAGTGCCTCTGCTAGCGCATGTGTTGAAAGCTATCGAAGCCATTCCTTCTACCTCTTCATTTGCTCCATTAGCTTCAAGTACGGGCGAGAAATTGATATGCGCTCCGGTAGCTCCCCGATTGATCGCGGGAGCGCTCCATCACGCCCCTACGCATCGTCCAATCGTTGTGCTTGGTCATGACACGCAGCAGGTTGAAGCTATCTTCGGTGAACGCTGCGTCTATGCTCTGCAAGAAAGGCAACTCGGTACAGGCAATGCTGTACTCGCGGCGCAAAAAACAGTTGATGCACTTAACCCTCTACCACAAACGGTGTTGGTTTGCTATGGTGATACGCCGCTTATCAGCGGTGAAACTCTGGCGCGTGTGTTGGTTGAGCATTTGACACAGCAGGCGACCGTCACCTTTTTGACCGCAGTGACTGAGCAGCCTAGTGACTTTGGGCGGGTCGTGCGCAATATGGATGGGCAGGTGTGTGAGATCGTCGAGATGAAACGTGCAACCGAGGAACAGAAAGGCATCAAAGAAATCAATTCGGGGGTGTATTGTTTTGATCGTGCCTGGCTCTGGTCAACGCTGCGGACGCTGCCGCGAAATGCTGCAGGCGAGTATTATTTGACGGACTTGATAGGCATAGCCCGTGCCCAGGGACGTTATATTGCAACGGCCAGTGGGTCGGTCGAAGAGACTATCGGTATCAATAACCGCGTGCAGTTGGCAGCGGCTGAGCAACTGCTGCGCCGCCGTGTGCTAGAGCGTCATATGTATGCGGGAGTAACGATTATTGACCCTGCCGCTACCTACATCGACGAGAATGTGATCATTGGCACTGATACTGTTATTCTGCCCGGTACTATGATTACCGGCAAGACGCGTATCGGCTCGAATTGTCGCATTGGGCCAGGAACAACCATCGATCAGTCGGTCATCGGCGACCATTGCGTTGTGCGCAATTCGGCGCTGGAAGAGGCCACGCTCGAAGATGAAGTGAGCATTGGTCCTTTCAGCCACTGCCGCCCGGGAGCGCACCTGGCCCGTGGTGTACGCATGGGCAACTTTGCCGAGGTGAAAAACTCGTATGTCGGCTCAGAGACGGATATGCATCACTTCAGCTATCTGGGCGATGCCATCGTGGGTGAGCATGTGAATATCGGGGCGGGTGTCGTTACCGTGAATTATGATGGGGTGCGGAAACATAGAACCACTATTGGCGAAGGTGCTTTTGTTGGATGTGATACGATGTTAATAGCCCCTGTCACCGTGGGTGAGCATGCCATAACAGGTGCCGGAGCTGTGGTGAACAGAGATGTACCCGCTAATGTATTGGTTGTTGGTGTTCCTGCGCGTATACTGCGTAAGGTTCAAACAGCTGAAAGCTCTACAGTAGAGGATAATAAAAAGGAGTAGTGGCCCCTATGGATGGCCCTGGCCTAGTAGAGGCGGTCCTTGCGACCGCCCATGCTGGCATCGATTTTCATATACCGCAATTTGACGCAGAAGCGTGGCTGCAGCTCATTATATTGATAATAGCTTTAATCTTGTGTGGCTTAGCCTCCGCTTCTGAAACTGCGCTCACCTCTGTGGGCCGCATTAAACTCAGGAACCTGGCAGAAGAAGGTGACCAGAAAGCTATTCAGATCGAGCGCTTGCTCGCTGAACCAAATACCTTCCTCTCGACTATTCTCGTCGTGAATAGCGTGGCAGTGATTGTGGCTTCTAGCTTGGCTACGGTATTGGCGCTGCGCTTCTCTACCACCTTAGGCGAACTCATCTCGACTATTCTCATCTCCCTGATCGTGTTGATCTTCTGCGAGATTACGCCAAAGACTGCTGCACTACAGAATCCATTACGCTGGGCGCTTGTCATGGTGGGTCCTGTGCGCGCCACGGCCTGGCTGCTGCATCCCATCGTCCGGTCGCTCAGTGCCATTACTAACTTCTTAGTTCGTCTGATGGGTATGCAGATGAAACGTCGTGGTCCCTTCGTAACCGAGGAGGAACTGCGCCTGCTGGTGACGGTGGGCGAGAAGGAAGGCGTACTTGAAGAAGCAGAGACGGAGATGATTCATAGCGTCTTCGAGTTTGCCGATACGACGGTGCGTGAGGTGATGGTCCCGCGCATAGATATGGTGACGCTAGAGAGTGATGCGACGGTTGATGAGGCCGTTGACCTGGCATTGCAGGTTGGGTTCTCACGTATCCCTGTCTACGAGGAGAATATTGATAACATTATCGGTGTGCTGTATACGAAGGATATGCTCAAGCAGTTACGCGAAGGTCACAACAGCTTGCCTGTGCGAGACCTGGTGCGTGCAGCGTACTTTGTGCCTGAGACGAAGAAGCTAGACGATCTGCTGCGTGAAATCCGCCAGAAGCGCATCCACATGGTGATTGTGGTGGATGAATATGGCTCGGTGGCAGGACTCGTAACCATCGAAGACCTGGTGGAGGAAATTGTTGGCGATATCCAGGATGAGTACGATCGAGAAGAAAAACTATATGAGCCGGTCAGCGAAGATGAATATATCTTTGATGCCAAGATCAGCATCGATGAGTTCAATGATCTGATGAACACGCACCTGGAATCCGAAGACTATGAGACGCTCGGTGGTTTTTTGTATGCCCAATTGGATAAGATTCCCAGTGTGGGTGATACGATCACCTTTGAGGGGTGGAAGTTTACTGTCTTGAGTACACGCGGGCGACGTATTACCAAAGTGCGAGTTAAACGCGACGATAGCAACCATAAAGATTCGACACGGGAGATAGAAGGGCGGTCTGGTCCATTGTCTCTGCCTCCACCCAGGGAGCATAAGGTTGACGCAACTCAGGATCGGGGAAAAACTGCTTCTGAGCAGCCTTCATATTATGAGTTCAGGGGAATATAACCCATGCTAGTGACGCTTCCTGCTTTGCCCCATACTGTGCGTGTCGTCGAGGTCGGGCCGCGCGATGGCCTGCAAAATGAAAAAGCTCTGATCCCGACTGAACAGAAGATACAGTTCATTGCCATGCTGGCTGAGGCTGGCTTGCCGGTTGTCGAGGCCACATCGTTTGTCAGTCCACGTGCTATTCCGCAATTGAGCGATGCCGATGCGGTGATGGCTGGGTTGACACGCCTACCTACGACATCGTATCCGGTGCTGGTACCTAATCTGAAAGGGATGGAACGTGCGTTGGCTGCGGGTGTGCAAGCCATTGCGGTCTTTACTGCGGCCAGTGAGAGTTTTACGCACCACAATATCAATGCGACGATTGCGCAGAGCCTGGCAAACTTCCGTCCTGTGGTGGCGTTGGCACAGCAGGAGGGAATACCGGTACGAGGCTACATCTCGACGGTCTTCGGCTGTCCATATGAGGGGGCAGTGGAGCCAAAGCGAGTGCTCTATGTGGCACAGGCCCTCCTGGAGATGGGTGTCGACGAACTTTCGCTGGGAGATACGATTGGGGTAGCGACACCTAACCAGGTTGTGGATGTGCTGGGCCTCTTGCTCACTGTTGGAGCTATTCCTGTCGAGCAATTGGCTGTACACTTCCATGATACACGCGGCACGGCGCTTGCCAATGTGCTGATGGCGCGGCAGTTGGGGGTCAGTATTGTTGATTCGTCGGCAGGCGGGTTGGGCGGCTGTCCTTATGCTCCGGGGGCGGCAGGCAATTTAGCAACTGAAGATTTGCTGTATATGCTGCATGGCATGGGTATCAGAACCGGTGTGAAGCTGGAAAAGGTGGTTGCTGCAACACGCTTTATTGCTCCTCTATTGGGGCATGCGCCGACGAGCAAGTATTATCAGGCAGCAATGGCGGGGTAGGTTTTTTCGTGTCGGCGAGCTATGGGGTACATGTATGGCAAGCAATCTAATCAAACCGCCGCTGGGAAGAAGGCAGGCTCCAATGCCAATTGTCCCAGCGCCAGCGATTGTTCCTGCGAGAGCTGGCCTGGCACCGTCTCAGTCGATGTTGTGGGATGCGTCTCCAGGTAGTGGATTGCTGCTACCACTTGTGTGTCCCCACTACTGAGAATTTGCTGCTCTGTCAGGTGCCCTGCATTTTCGTCATTGGGTTCGATGGGAAGGACATTTGCTTTCAAGGTGACGGTCATGTTGGGAGTGATGCCCAGGTTGCGAATAAAGTGACCATCGGGGGTAAGCCATTCGCGGGTGCCAAGCAGGAGGGCTGAACCGTCGGAAAGCGGAAACTCCTCTAGCACTGTGCCGGTACCGAAGGTTTTCATGCCCATGATGATAGCGCGGTTATTATCCTGTAAGGCACCCGATACGATCTCTGCGGCACTGGCCGTATTATTGTTGACCAACACCACAATAGGGGTGGTTGTGTCGACAGCGTTCCCGTTTACCATATAGGAGGTTCGTACGCCCTTACTGTCCTGTTCCTGCAGGACAGTGCCACTGGCCATAAACTCACTTGCGGTGCCAATCGCCTCTTGGAGATACCCGCCTGGATCATCACGCAGATCAAGAATAATGCTTGTGGCTCCCATTTTTTTCGCCTGGTTTAGTACAGTTTTGAGTTGATCAGAGACGCCGGTAGCGAACTGGACGATTTGAATATGGGCGATATGATCCTGGGGAATGTAATGCCAGATGACGTTGGGCACGTTAATCGCAGCGCGCACCACGGTAATCGTGAGATTTTGTTGCGTTGAAGGACGTTTCACGGTGATGGATACGCTGGTGCCAGCTTTTCCCTGAATGATCGTGCTGACAGTGTTTACATCTTTACCAACGATACTGACGCCATTGACGGCCAATAGGATATCGCCACGTTTAAAGCCAGCCTTCTCTGCTGGCGAGCCGGGAATAGTGGCAGTGATGATGAGTTGTTTGGTTGTCTGATCCTGGCGTAAATAGACACCAATACCGGTGAAGGTGCCGCTTAACTGCTGATTTTCAGCCTGCACATCGGCTGGTGTAAGAAAGCGAGTATGGCCTGTATCGTGCAGCACATCCAGCATAGCGCGAATAGATTGATACGACATTTGCTTATAATCAACGGCTTTACGGTCAACGTAGTTCTGATCTACGTCATTCCATGCCTGCTGAAAAAGGCCCGAATAGGTTTGTGATTGGCTTCTAGGAATGAAAGGGTAGGCGAAACTCTGATGAGTAAACCATCCAGCGAAGAAGGCGATAACCAGCAGTATGATTGGCATCATGATCTGCCGAAACGTACTCCTGGGGCGGCGATAGCGGCCGGAGTAGAATGGAGGACTTGACGTCTGACGTGGCATACGTGGCATGTGGGTACTGTTATTGGGTTCAGGCCATGGAGCTGGCGAAACGAAGTTGTCAGGAGGTGATGGCTGGGGTTGTGGTTGGTTGGTGTTGCTTTGTCCGGGATATTCATACCAGCTTGGATCGTCATAACTGCTCACTGATGGCCTGCCTTTCAAAACGTCCTGGAATGTAATCGTTTGCGATGAACAGAACCCCCTTGCGGGGAGCCGTTTTGAATGGGAACGGCCAAACCCACACCGGTTTCCCGGGTAATGTGGGCCTTGACGATGTTATCAGCTAGTTCTCCTTTGGCGTGCTGGTTGCGTTGACGTTTTCAGGAGTAGGGACAGGCGCTGGAGTAGTTGCACCATTCTGTGCGGTTGACGAAGCCTCAAGACGTTTGCTAGTGACAGTGGAAGGAGATGCCTGCTTTTTTGGCGACTCCGTGCCGGGGACGCGAGAAACGAACATGGACATGATCCGACCTTCCATCATAGGCGTGCGCTCAATGATAGCCGATCCCTTCAATGCCTCTGCGATCCCTTCCAACAATTTACGACCAATCTCTGGGTGACGCATCTCCGCTCCACGGAACTGGACACTGACCTTCACTTTATCGCCTTCCGCCAGAAACTCTTGAATCTTGCGCGTCATCCATCCGATATCATGCTCGTCTGTACGTGGATGGAGACGGATTTCTTTCAGTGTCGTCGTCTTCTGATTCTTACGAGCCTCATTCTCTTTTTTAGCTTGCTCGTACTTAAACTTACCGTAGTCCATCAACTTGCAAACCGGAGGTACTGCGTTAGGCGATACCTCGACCAGATCAAGGTTCCGTTCATGGGCAATATCAAGCGCACGCAGTGGGGGCATGACTCCAATCATTTCCCCGTTCTCATCGATTAAGCGCACCTCACGAGCACGAATGCGCTCGTTCACCCGTGTCTCACGCGAACGGTCGTTCCCCCGAAAATCCCTGTTAATAGGCTAAACCTCCTCTTTTGTTCAACTGAATATGACATAAACTGCTAGATGTGTAGGGGCGTGAGCTTGCCTCCGCCCTGGGACCACACAGTGGGCAAACTGTGTGCACACTTTTCTCCCTGCATAACTATAGCATATCATCGGAAGCAGGGCAAGGGGAATGTAGATTTTTCAACATCCTCGTCAACCTGGCTACGATGTCATAGCGTCCGTAGGACGGCATGAGGTAGACGCCCTGTACCAGACTGCGCGCCTGTGTTAGCAGTTCCTGAGCCAGTCTCAAGCCTTCCTCGTGGCCACGCTCACCGGCGGCACGCATGCTGGCACGCACGTCATCAGGAATGGTTATGCCGGGGACCTCGTTATGTAAAAATTCGGCATGGCGCGAACTGTGTAGGGGAATGCAGCCGAGAATGAGAGGAATAGGTGGTTTCCCGACAAGTTCCAGGAAACGTGTCAGGGGTGCCAATTCGTAAATTGGCTGGGTCATGATGAAATGTGCCCCAGCGTCGATTTTCTGCCGATACTTTTCGATCTCTTTCTCCGTCTGTTCGACGGTCATGTTCAAGTTGAGCGCTGCACCGATATGGAATGATGCCTGTGCACCTATCGATGATCCTGCTGCATCATGTCCTTCATTCATGCCGCGTATGACGCGGATCAGGCCCACAGAATCAACGTCCCATACACCTGTGGTGTTCGGATAATCACCCACACGTAGTGGGTCACCCGTCAGCGCCAGGATGTTGCGTATCCCCAGGGCATGAGCACCCAGGAGTTCGGACTGCAAGGCCATCAGGTTGCGGTCTCGCGAGGTAAAATGGATGATGGTTTCCATGCCGAGATGATCCTGGATCAGGCGTGCGAGTCCCATGCAACTCATGCGCACGCGGGCCATAGGACTGTCGGCGATGTTGATACAGTCAGTGCCTGCTTCCTGCATCATAGTCGCGCCTACGAGAATTTTGGCCGGGTTCAAGCCTTTGGGTGGGTCAAGCTCTACGCTCACGACGAACTCGCCGACCGCCAATTTCTCTTGCAGGCGTGTCGTTGAACCTTGTCGAGGTAGAATAACCTCTTCCTCAATTGGCCTGACAAGGATTACATGCCCATTAGTGACATCTGTAGACTTTGGCTGAGGCCTGGTTTGAGCGATCTCCTGAGAGACGTTTGTGCTAGGCTGGGTAGATGTACCATATTGCTCATCGAGTGCTTTGCGCATGGCGGCGATATGGTGCGGTGTAGTGCCGCAGCAGCCGCCGATAAGCTGCACACCGGCTCGTGCGAAACGCAGCGCGTAGTCTGCGAAGTAATCAGGAGTAGCGACATAGAAGAAGCGGTTCCCGATACGGGTTGGCAGTCCAGCGTTGGGTTGTGCGGAGAACAGTTGCGGCCTGGCTTCTGTGATGCCTTGACGTTGTTTGATCTCGGTGATCATCTCTTGGAGTGCATCCAATGTAGCGGCTGGCCCTACGCTACAGTTGGCTCCCATGACATCGACGCCTAAATCGCTCAGGACGGCTGCTACTCGTGCAGCGGATTGCCCGGCGAGGGTGTGAACATCTTCGTAGAAGCTCATCTGGGCGATGATGGGGAGTCCGCCGACCTCTTGTGCTGCTAAAACAGCCTGTCGTAGTTCTGCGAGATTTGAGAAGGTTTCAAGGATGAGCAGGTCTACTCCCCCTTCTTGCAGGGCCTCAATCTGTTCGCGGAAGATGGCTCGCAGTTCGCTGAGCCGATGCTCGTCGGGTGCTTGCAGTGGTCGTCCGCTAGGACCAACGGCTCCGGCGATAAAGACGGGTTGGCCTGTTATCTCGCGTGCCTCGCGTGCCAGGCGTACCGCACCCTTGTTGATTTCGCGTACTCGCTCGTCCAAATTATAGGCTTCGAGTTTAGTGCGATTTGCGCCGAAGGTGTTGGTTTCGATAATCTGGGCACCGGCACTGATGTACTCACGATGAATGCTTTGAATAAACTCTGGTTGTGTCAGGTTGAGTGCGTCAAAGCATTGTTCATAGGGTATTCCACGTGCATACAGCAGGGAACCCATGGCTCCATCACAGAGCAATGGGCGTTTTTGCAGTTGTTCAAGTAGCGAGTCGTTCATGCTTCTCCTAATCTATTTTTGGGCGTAGGGTTAGCCTGAGCGGGGCTTGCCCCCCGCCAGATTCCCTACAATCTCTACCCTTGTATTATACTCTCCTGGGGCAGTAAAGAGATTTTAGATAATGGAATAGATGATTATTTACGGAGGAAGGGACTATGGCTTAGAGATATCGTTCTCTGCTATACTTGTCTATATATTGTTCCTTTGTCAAAGAGCAGAAGGATGGGCTTTCTTTTCGCAGGGCGGGGGCTAGCCCCCGCCAGGTACCCACGTCTGGAGAACGGCGTGCCTATGACGAATTCTCAACAACCTCTGATCGTGGCCGTCTGTGGTGATAGCGGATCGGGGAAAACGACGCTGACCGATGGCATGGTGCGGGTCTTCGGGCAAGAGCGTATCACACATATCTGCCTGGATGATTATCATTTGCTTGATCGAGCAGCCCGTATGCGAGCTGGTATCACGCCATTACATCCCGATGCGAATAACTTTGCACTGATGACGGAGCATATCCGTTGTCTTGCCTCTGGTCAGATGGTGGTGAAGCCGGTCTATAATCATAAGACGGGTACCTTTGCCCCTGAAGAAGAAGTGAGCCCTGCTGAGATCATCATTGTACATGGTCTGCATCCATTGTATACGGAGCAATTACGCGAACTGGCCCATGTGCGTATCTACCTCGACCCTGAGCCGATGCTGCGCTACCAGTGGAAGATCATTCGTGATAGTACGTCCCGTGGCTACACTGTTGAGCAAGTGCAGCAGGAAATCGTGGCACGTGAGCGGGACAGTTATCTCTATATTCATCCACAGAAACAGTTTGCAGATATAATTATACGCTTCTCACGGCCCAGCGCCCATTGCCGCACAGGAGATCCAGCGCACCTGGATGTGCGTTTGATCGAAGGGAAACACACACCCAAAATTGATCTCACCGATGTGCTGGAAGTCTCCACGAATAGACAGAATGGCCTGAAACCGGCCCTGCGTTTCTCTGAAGAGGAGTATGAAGGAACGCGTCTCGATGTGCTGGAGATAGATGGTGATATCAGCCATGAGAAGGCGTGTGAACTCGAGGATCGCATCTGGGCACATATGGAAAATGTCAGCCATCTGCGTCCAGATAGCCTGGACTATCTGGGTCGCTTCCACGTCGGCAATGAGTTGCGCCAAAGCGATCCACTTGCCCTTACCCAACTGATTATGTTATATCACGTTGTGAGTGCGCGTGACCGCATGGAAAGCTAGATAGCGAGTCCCATCCGTTCACTAGAACTCCGTTCTGGAGGCCCACCTCATGTCCTCACACGGCGGACCACTTGTCGGATGGCCCAGTGGAGTGGCAACACTCCCGTGATGTGTCGTGCCGTGAAGCCAAAGCGGAAGAGCGATCTTCCGAGTTGCGGTCGAGCCTAGACACAAGCTCATCCCCTTCTAGGGGTTTGAGTATCTGACGTTTACACACCATCTTCATCGCGCCTGATCTCGTTGCTGTGCTTTTCCCACCAGGGTCAGGAGTCTTGCTGGCGTGACTACTTCGTACTCACTGCCAAGTTGTTGAACTATGTGTTTGAGGTCCGAAGGCGTCATGCGCCATGCTAGCACATAGACATTGAGAAAATAGGGCCGTTGCTGGTTGGCCGAGGTAGCCCGTTTGATCATGGCCAGCGTTCCATCGATACTGCTTGCGATACCCAGATTCTGATAGACTGGAATATCAGAGATGATTACCCAACTGGCTTTCTCTTGCCCAGCACCAGTTAAGAGACCATGTATGCCAAAAATGGACAGGGTCTCGGCAAAGCGCTCCTGGAGGTCCCGCTTAATCAAAGCCATGCCTGTCCCTGCGAATATAGCTCGCAGCATAAGACTTAGATTCTGCCAGAAGTTCGAGTCCAGGACTTCCAGGACCTTCAGGTTCATCTGTTGCATCCACTGGCCTGTACGCTGCAGGAAGGCTGGCAGGTGCTCACCAGGCCAGCGAGAAGGGTACATATAGCCAGCGCCACTGGGTCCTGCCACTAACTCATCTTGCTCGGTCGCAGTGCGAGCATAGTAGGCAGCCATGGCCGGGGCGGCTTGCAGCAAAGCGGGCGAAGTCGTCCAACCCAGCGGAAGCGAGCCACGAGCAGGGTCCTGCCAGAGGCGCAGCATGTGTTCCTGGATATACTGCCAATTGTCCCCTTCACTGAAGGTAAAGGATAGATAGATTGAAGGATTTGTAGGGGCAAGGGTGGTGGAGTGGAGTGAGGTGGGCCCTTGCGGAACCCTGTCTGGGGGACAGGTAAGCCCTGGGGGCTGGAAGCTCGTCCACACCTCCAGGTTCGAGAAAAGATCACTGGCGAAGACGGGCAAAGCTGCTTCTGACGTCATGCTGACTCCCGAACCCTCGTGGATAAACCAGCCGAGATGCGCTACACCAGGTGAGAAACTGTGCAAAAGCTGTTTCAGCAGGCCGCGCTCAGATAGCCATCCGACGGATGGATTGGGAAGTACATTGAGTGGGTTAAGCCAGTAGATGAAGGTACGTGTAGCAACTAAAAACGGTCGTATTCCGAGTGCGATCTGGGGATCCAGACCGGCAATAAGCTGTGATGAGGCATGGTCGAGGAGATTCTGTTGCGCCCAGCGATAGGCCTCTAATCGACTGCCCCATCCGTAGGTGCGCAGGTCAGCCAGCACTGGTAGGGCGTAAGGGGGCTGCTGGAGTTCAGATGCCTGGGCAGGTGAGACTATAATCCCATCCTGTTGCCCCGCCAGCATGGTGGCAATATTAATACTGTCGCTGAAATCGGGGTCATAGATAATGATGCCCTGTACCCTATCACGATAGGAGGCGAGCAGAGCGATGAGGATCTCGTTGGCGGCGAGGGGAGAAATGTCATACGGGATGGAGGCAAAGATCTCTTGCAGCCAGAATGCATCATTGTTTCTACTGATCAGGTAGACCTGGGGACGTGGGCGATTGATGAGTCCGACCAGCATTGCCACGCTGAGTTGTACTTCACGCGAGGCCGTTCGGAGGTCGAACACATCAAGATGCTCTGGTGCTTGAAATGCGGGTAGAATCCGATCCGCCGACCAGTCAAGACCGGGTCCTTCAGAGTTGTTAACCATTCTGCTATTCTAACACCACGCCTCCAAAAAGTACCAGTTACTCCCAAACGCTACATAGCTTGTCACCTTGTATGCTACACTACCATGAGACGCTTTCTTTGGTTCTTCAATCTCAAGGAAGAGTGATTGTTCGTGAGTAGGAAATACTGGTACCTGTCTGGTTTGCTGGGAATGGTGCTTTTGGCAGCATGTCAATCAGAGCAGGCGAATCGGTCTGTACCAGAACAGCCGATGACCGGTGAAGTGATTAATATACAACAATCATCACCTACGCCCGTACTCGTGATCCCCGCGCAGGTCGCAACGCCCGCGTCAGCTGGTCAGCCGATTCCTCCAGGCCCTCAGCCACCATCGACGGTACCTGGCACGAGTACGGGTGCCGCTCCCTATGGCCCACCTCCACTTGTGACGGCGGAAGAGCTAGACCTGACGCAGAGGTTATTTGAATTGGTCAATCAAGACCGTGCCGCGCGATCCCTCTATCCATTCGAGTGGAATGATACTTTAGCAGGTGGTGCACGTTTGCATGCCTGGAATATGTATCATTGTGGATTAAACCATTATTGTCCGGATGGTCGTTCTCCATGCCAACGTATCGCCGATGAAGGCATTAGCTATACCGACTGTGGTGAGAATATCTCGTATGCAGGGCCATACCCAAATGCATGGGCGGGCGTGTATACCATACAGGAGGGCATGATCAACGAGTCGCCAACAGGCTGGCATCACATCCATTTGGCGAGTACGACGCTTCATCGCATCGGCATTGGCGTCTATGTCGATCCCACAGGCTACATCTGGTTTGTCGAGGATATGGCAAGCTGAGGGAGCTCCTTATTGGACCCAAAGTCGGAATCGAGCATTTCCAATTAAGGTTGCTCTCTTTGCAATTAAAACTGTTCGTTTGTTGCAATTATTGTGTTTTTCATGTAATATCTACTTTGGATAGGAAAATGTACCTGCAAGCATGTTGTCATTTTGTGCTTCCCTTGTAGTGTCTGCATTCTAGATCGATCAAACCCGCTAAAGAGAAAACTACCACGTTCAAGAGACAAGAAGGATCACATGGCTCAAGTTCAGTTTTGCACAGTCGAGATCCCTGAGGGCCTGCACATCCGCACACAACCCAACACCAACGCTGAGGTCGTCTGGAAAGCCGATCCCGGCACCACCCTCAATTACTTCGAGGTCGTGCCGGGAGAGAACGTAGGGGGGAATCCCAATTGGGGTCATTCAGTGGAGAACCACTACTACTGGATGGGCGGGACTGACCAGAAAAATGGATGAGGAGCGCAGCTTTACATTCCAATGTTTGCCGCGACGGGGCTCCTGAGGCAGGTAGGCACACGTCCACATCAGGGTTGTATCGACCACCAGGCAATGGTGAGGGAGGCAGTTGCCTCCTTGGCGCTGCTTGCCTTTTTTGAGGGCATCATAAACTGGAATCGAGGAATGTACGATGATCCCCCATGATGATTTCACCACACATGGCTACCTCGACAACCCCTATCATTCCTGGAAACTCAATCCTAGCGGCGTTCTGCGTTCACTGCCACCGCTTGGCATGGGCTGGCACGTTCCCAACCTCGGCAGCTACGTACGCAACCAGTTTCAATACACCGCCCACCTCAACCTCGGCCTCAACCTCGGCAAAACCCTCCTCATCAGCCCCGAAGACTTCAAGCACCACAACTGCGCCATCACCAGTCACCTGCACACCAAAAATCGCTTCGAATATACCTGCATCGTCCCCCAATACGATCTCACTCTCACCGCCCGCTATTTTCTCGTCCAGGAACACGCCCTCGGCTGCATCCTCACCCTCTCGACCTCTGCCAAAAACCCCCTGCCCATAACCTGCTACCTCATCCACCAGCATACCCACAATCCCCATACCAGCCGCCTCTGGGAACACGGCCTCTACGCCATCCAGAGTCCTCAGAAGGACATGGTCATGCTCGGCATCGCCAGTGAAGGCGACGTCTTTACCCATGGTGCCCGCTCAGCCGACGGTGGTGAACTCACCTTTGACGACATGGGCTTTGTTCTCACCCTGGAAGAGGCAGTAGCCTGGGCGCATGGCATTGCTGTGCCACGTCCGAATATCACCGCCCATCAGGAGGGCACCGGCTGGCAACCTCGCATTGCCATCCTGCCCTGTTCGCTCACCCTCGCCGCCGACAGCGCCGGCACCTCGGAGCGCATCATCAACCTGGTATTGGCTCGTGGGGTCTCGCTAGATGCATCCTACCAGCACTGGTCAGATAGTATAGAACAGATTGCTCGCATCGAAGCAGCGCACCGCACCGACGACGAACAGTTCTGGCAGCGGGCGCCACAACTCTCCGGCGACTGGCCTGAGAGCTGGCGTCGTGGCCTCGTCTACGACCTGGAAACCCTGCGTATGGTCACACGCCCTTCGGTAGGCGTGATCCCCCATCCCTGGGATGGCATGCAAATACAAGCTCCCCGGACCGTGCTGGCTGAGGCTGCCATGGATACGCTTTTCCTCAGTTACGCCGATCCCGAACTGGCCGCCGAAGTCATCCTGGGGCATTTCGAGTCCGCACCGCACCCACATCTCCCCTGCATGCGCGAGGACGGCAGCTATAATATGGTCGCCGACGATGGCCAGATCTGTGGCACCGCGCCCGAGTGGGGTTTTCCAATTTGGTGCTGTGACCAAATATTTCGTAAGACAGGCGATCTGCACTGGCTGCGTCGCCTCTATCCGAAAGCCGCGGCCTATTTGCGCTGGTGGTTGGACCATCGCCGCGATGCCGAAGGCTGGTTAGTCTACGCCGTTTCCTGGGAGAGCGGGCAGGATGTCTCCAGCCGCTTCGGACCGCAGCAGACTGGTGGCACGATCATTCAGCACGTACGCCCCGTCGATTTACAGGCCAGCATGGCACAGGGCGCAGCACTACTGGCTCGTTGGGCCGTCACCTTAAGCCAGGCTGACGCAATAGATGCTCCTGATGACTTCTTCGCTAAGGAAGCGGCATGGTGGCAGGATATCGCCACCGAATTCACGGCAAAAACACGCCAGATGTGGCAGAATGGTTGGTTCCGCGATTATGACTCCTCGACAAACGAGTGGTCAACCCAACAAGATACCATGCACCTGGCTCCCGTGTTCTGTGGTGTAGCAAGCTGGGGACATATTGAGCAACTGCGTCCGTTCCTGGCGCAGCCGCCCAGGCATAGTTCGGGTTGGGCACCACTCTCCTGGCCACCTGTCGTCATGACGCTGATAGGTGCAGCCGCTCACGCACAAATGCCGTTTGATGCCGCTGAATTGGCCTACCGCTTCATCGATGCTTCCTATCGTAGTACCGATAGCCGGGAGTTGGACGAGCATGGTGGGCTGCCTGGCGTGACCCGCGAGTATCGACAGGCAGTGACAGTTGGCAAATGGGGTGCAGTCGATTATGTGAACGCCGGCATTGAGGGATACGGTTGGGGGGCATTGAGCATTCTTCTGCTCATTCGTTACCTGCTGGGTTTCCATGAGGAAGAGGCAGGCGTAATCAAGGTTGCTCCTGTCTTGCCGCAAGTGATGCGACGAGTTGGTGCTACGTATCGTGCGGGGCCGGTGCCATGGGGGAAATACCTGTTGCACGTCGAGTGCGTCGTGCGGGATGTCCAGAGCTACATCATGCGTGTGCGCTGTTCTATGCAAGCTGTTCCTGATACTGTTCAAGAGATAGCAGAGCAGCAATGGGAGTGGGAAGGAGCATGGGGAGATGAGCGAATCCTTCAGCTCTCTTAGCTCCTCTTGCCCGATTCTTTGACGTCTGGTGAGCAGCTTTTGTTCGCTCAGTGTTTCTCTTGCCCGTAGACAACATGTTTACCTCGCAGTAACGATGCTGCCGCCCCTATGAGGCACATTGCCGCTGAGATATAGAAAACCGCGTGCAAGCTATCCATGAATGGTGTAGAGATCAAGTTCGGGAAAAACGTCTTGCCGAGCAGTATCGCCCGATGTGTGGGTGAGATGGCTTGCAGCACCGATGGCGGTATAAGCTCTCCAATCGGGTTATACCCCAGAAACGCACCAAAGAGCGCAGCCGTTGGGGGCAGATGCGCGATGGCTATAGCCGCCTTGTCGGGAACGCCATTCGTAATCAGCCCAGTTGCGAGGGTCGAAGGAAGTGCTGACGCCAAGCCCACGGTGACGATACTGAAGAAGAAGCCGATGCTGACCAGGGTGGCACTATTTTGAAAGGTGGCGCGCATGCCGGAGGAGACCCCGCGTGTCTCCGGTGGAACACTACTCATGATCGAACTCGTGTTGGGCGAGGCGAACAAGCCTGAACCACAGCCCAGGATGAAGATCAGCACGGCAAAGAGCGGATAGTTGAAGTTGGCTGGCAGCAAGGTCAGCCCGAGGAAGCCGAGCATTTGGATCAGCATGCCAGCCGTCGAGAAAAGACGGGCTCCGAAGCGGTCCGAGAGGTAACCGCTGATAGGACCAATCAAAATGAAGCCGATCAGCAGGGGGGTCATAAAAATGCCTGCCCACAAGGGGGTCTCTGCAAAACTATAGCCGTGCAATGGCAGCCAGATGCCTTGCAACCAGATAATCAACATAAATTGCAGGCCGCCACGCCCCAGAGCGGAGAGAAAGCCAGCGATATTGCCAGCAGCGAACATGCGAATTTTGAAGAGATCGAGCCGAAACATAGGGTTGTCCACGTGCAGTTCGATCCAGATGAAGGATGCCAGAAGCACGATGCCCAGAAGAATGGCTCCGATGACCAGGGGGTTGCCCCAGCCTATTGGCGACCCCCCGTATGGTTCAATACCGTAGGTAATTCCCACCAGGAAGATGGTGAGGCCAAGCGCGAAGGTCACGTTTCCCAGCCAGTCAATCTTTTGATGTTCACGGATGGTCGCTGTTTCGCGCAACATCGTGTAGGCCCAAATGGTTCCGGCGATCCCAACCGGCACGCTGACGAGGAAGACGAGACGCCAGTTAATCGCAGCCAGGATGCCGCCGACAATCAAGCCAATGAAAGACCCGGCAATCCCTGCAATCTGATTAATGCCGAGTGCGCGCCCCCGCTGGTCCACTGGAAAGGCATCGGTCAGGATCGCCGCGCTATTGGAGAGGAGAAACCCTGAGCCGATGCCTTGAATCAGACGGAAGATGATGAGTTCGAGGGCTCCGATATTCCCTGTGCTCGGTGTCAGGGCCAGCAGAGTACTGCCAATGGCGAAAATGAGAAAACCGAGGTTATACAAGCGCACCCGACCGAACATATCGGAGATGCGGCCAAAGGTCACCAGCAGCGTGGCGGTCACGACCATATAACCAAGCAGAAGCCAGAGGAAATAGCTGGCTTCGCCAGGGGCCAGTGGGTTAATTCCAATCCCTTTGAAGATAGCGGGAAACGCGATCAGCACAATGCTGGCGTCAATGGTTGCCATTAACGAGCCCAGCGTGGTGTTGGTCAATGCCACCCATTTGTAATGAGGCCCGACTGGCCGCCGGTGGCGATCGTGTGTGCGTTGTACTTGTTCCTGTGTGAGTGTTTCTGTCATGTTCGTCCCATCTAGGTGGCGGAGACTGCTGCATGCATGATATGGCGTCTCTCTTACCAACATGTCCAGATATGGCAGCTCGCCTTAGAGCAACCGAGCCAGACGTTCCAGGAGCGGAAGTGCTGCGATCAGCACCTGTTGCTCTTCGGCAGTGAAGTGATCGGCAAGGGCACGAGCAAGTCGCTCTTCCCGCTGCCGTCGTGCGCCCTGAACTGCCTGGAGCCCTGCCTCGGTGAGTGAGATAACGAGAGAGCGCCCATCGGTTGGGTCTGGCGTGCGTGAGACCAGTCCAAGTGCCTCCAACGAGATGAGGATAGCCCCCATGGACTGTGGGCTAATATGCTCCCTGGTGGCCAGGATACCTGGGGTTGCTGCGCCTTCCCGTTCGAGTAAGCTCAGCACTGATGCCTGGGAGAGTGTCATTTCGCCAACCACGCTGGTCTGCCGCAGGCGGCGAGAGAGACGACCGACCAGTGCGCGCAATTCGCCAGCGGCATGTGTTACTTCAAGCGGTAGTGGCTCCACGTGTTTCTCCTTTCACTTACTAAGGGACTCAAGAATTATTACCTATTCCGGATAGCTGGGAGGGGATAATTGATATCCACGAACCACTTGCCCAGAAGCGGTAATCGCTGAAGCTGGGTTTCCAGGGCGTCCATCGCCTCCTTGGTCAATTTGACTCCGAT
>WNFA01000835.1_pt1 | contig 40578 bp, 38 predicted proteins | sample 5400481 | NCBI WGS metagenome assembly WNFA01 (sample SAMN13153340, study PRJNA577476) | soil metagenome | isolation source: 120 cm saprolite under Douglas fir tree site 2 hole 1 replicate 2 | place: USA:California | collected 2015-04-18 | reverse complement strand
CGAACCCACGTAACGGTTGCCCGTTAACACGCTTTCCAAGCGTGCGCCTTCAGCCACTCGGCCACCCGTCCTGAGATACTCAACGCCGAGACGCCGACGCGCCTAGACGCCGAGGACAAGCTAATCACCCATCGCGGAGCTTTCTACGGTCCACCTTGCCGAGATGGGTCCGTGGGAGCACATCGAGAAATCGAACCACGCGTGGTGCCTTGTAGGGTTCCAGCCGCTCTCGCACGAATTCCTGAAGCTCTTCCCCCAGACCCGGCCGCTGCTCGGTCGCCACGACGAACGCGTGCGGTTTCGTGAGCCCGCTGGCGTCCTCGATCCCCACGACTGCGACCTCTCTCACGAGCGGATGCTGCAGGAGGCAACCCTCCACTTCCTGCGGCGCGAGCCACTTGCCGCCAACCTTGAGCAGCTCGTCGGCGCGGCCGCAGTACGTGAAGTAGCCGTCCGCGTCGCGGCGAACCAGATCGCCGGACACATACCACTCGCCGCGGAACGCGGCCTTCGTCTTGTCCATTTGCTGCCAATAGCCAATCGCGCGCGACTCGCCACGCACCCACAGCATGCCGACTTCGCCGTCGGTCAAATCGTGCCCCAGATCGTCGCGCACCCTGACATCGAAGCCCGGTACGACGGTGCCGATGGTGCCGGGACGCACGGCACCGGGCTTGTTCGAGATGAAAATGTGCCACATCTCCGCAGTGCCGAGGCCATCGAGCAGCTCCACGGCGAACGTCTTATTCCAGCGCTCATACAGTTCGACCGGCAATGCTTCCCCGGCCGAAGTCGAAAGACGCAGAGACGAGAAGTCCTGCTGGGCCGCATCAGGATGGGCCACCATCTGGTTCACCATCGTCGGCACGTTCACCAGCACGGTCGGCCGAAACCGCCGAATCTTGGCGAACAACGTCTCGGCGGTGCTCTTTTCGGGGAACAGCGTGGCGGCCGCGCCCACCGAAAATGGAAAGAACAGATTCGATCCCGTCGCGTACCCAAAGAACAGCTTCGGCACCGCCAGCGTGATGTCGCGCTCCGTGAGCCCGAGCACGCCCTGTCCGTAGCACACCGTGGTGTTGGCGAACGAGCCGTGACTCTGCACGACCGCCTTCGGCTTCCCCGTCGTGCCGCCGGAGAAGAGCCAGATCGCGGCGTCGTCGCGGTGACTGGAGAATGTTTCGAGCTCCGGCGAGGCCCCGGCGATCGCCCGGGTGGTGGCGGGCTCGCCGACGACGATGATCTGCTTGAGATGTCCCGCTCCTCGCTGCGCCGCCTGAAATGCCGGCGCGGTGTGCCGGTGGACGAGCGCCACGGTCGCCCGCGTGTAGGAGTAGAAGTACTCGATGGCATCCACGGCGAGCTGCGGGTTGACCATCACGACCACCGCGCCAACTTTGAGTGTGCCGAACAGCGCCGCTACGAACTCCGGCCCGTCGGGCAGAGCGATGATGACCCGTTGCTCGGGCTGCACGCCGGCGCTCTCGAGCAGATGACCGAACCGGTTCGCGAGCGCCTGCACCTCACGGTAGGTGAGCGTGCTCTGGTCCGTGAACAGCGCCGGCCGGTCTCCCCTTCCCTCGCGGACGCGCGCGTCCAACAGCCAATCAGCGATGTTTAAGCGTTCCGGAAGCTCTGCGGTCATGGGAAAGGATGATGATGCCGGTACATGAGCTGGCGCAACTCACGTGGGAGGAGGTTCGCGAGCTCGACCGCAAGAACGCGGTCGCGATCCTGCCCGTGGGCGCGATCGAGGCCCACGGGCCCCATCTGCCGCTCGATACCGACGTCGTAATCGCCACCGCGATGGCGCGTGCGGGCGCCCGCAAGCTCATGGACCACGGCCATGTCGTGCTGATCCTTCCGGCCCTCGCCTATACCGCGGCCAGCTTCGGGTCCGCGTTCCACGGTACCCTGTCGATCTCCGCCATCACCGTCACCGCGCTCATCGTGGACGTCGCGCGCAGTCTGTCTGACCAGGGGTTCCGCCTGCTGGCGCTCGCGAACGTACACCTCGACCCGGAGCACCTCACCGCGCTGAACGAGGCCGTCAAGCTCGCGCGAGCCGACCGGCTGCTGCCGATCGTCTTCCCCGATCTCACGCGCAAACCCTGGGGCACGCGCCTGGGCGATGAGTTCCGGAGCGGCGCGTGCCACGCGGGCCGGTTCGAAACCTCGATTGTCTTGCACGAAAGGGCTGATGCCGTCCGCGATGAAGTTCGCCAGTCCCTGGCCCCCAACCCCCAGTCCCTCTCAAAGGCGATCAAGGCGGGCAAGCGCACATTCGAGGCGGCCGGCGGACCGCGTGCCTACTTCGGCGATCCCGCGGCGGCGGCGGCGGACGAAGGCGCACGTCTCGTCGACGCCCTGGGCGCGATCCTGGAGGAGGCCGTCAGTGCGGAGATTTGACCGCGCGGTCGCGGTCGTGACGGGTGGCGGACAGGGGATCGGCGCGGCAATCGCGCACGCCCTCGCCGCTGAGGGCGCCGCGATTGTCATCGCGGCCCGGACTGCCGATCCCATCGAGAAGGTAGCCGCTGAAATTCGTGGTGGAGGTGGCCAGGCGTGGGCCGTGCAATGCGACGTCACCGATGCCGCGAGCGTCCATAGTCTCGCCCAAGCGGCAGGTCGGCGCGCCGGAGTGGTGGATATCCTCGTCAACAACGCCGGCATCGCGCACAGCGCACCGCTTGGCAAGATCACGCTGGAAGATTGGAATCGGGTGCTCGCCGTGAACGCGACTGGTACGTTTCTCTGCACGCAGGCGTTCATTCCGGCGATGGTTATGCGCAAGCAGGGATCTGTCGTGAATGTCGCGTCGGTTGCGGGGCTAGCCGGCGCCCGGTACATCGCGGCCTATTCTGCCGCGAAGCATGCGGTGATCGGCTTTACCCGCAGCGTCGCCGCGGAGCTCGAGGGTACCAAAGTGACGTGCAACGCCGTCTGCCCCGGATTTGTGGACACCGAGATGACGAAGGAATCGGTCGCGCGCGTCGTCGCGAAAACCGGCAAGGCTCCCGCTGAGGCGCTCACCGCCATGCTCGCCTCGGCGGGCCAGCAACGGCTCATCACGCCGGAGGAGGTTGCGCAGGCGGTCCTGAGGCTGTCTGATCCGCACGGCCAGCGGCCCAACGGCAAGGCCATCACGATCACCGGCTGAGGAAAACCCATGGCGTTTGAGATCATCAACCCTGAAGTCTTTGGTGCTCGGCCGAGCGGATGGAGTCACGGTATGCTCGCCGAAAAAGGCGGGCGTATCCTGTTTGTGGCGGGCCAGATCGCGCCTGTAGGCGATTTCGTGGCGCAGTGGGGAGGCGCGCTCGGCCGTGTGATGGAGGTCGTGCGTTCGGCGGGCGGAAAGCCGGAGAACGTCGGCCGGATGGTCGTCTACATCACCGATCGCCCCGCATATCTCGCCAGCCTCACGCCCCTCGGCGAAGTCCACCGCAAGCACATGGGCCGCCACTACCCCGCCATGGCCGTTGTCGAAGTAAAGTCGCTGATTGACTCGAAGGCTCTGGTGGAAATTGAAGCGGTGGCGATCCTATGAAGTCGTTTCTCTACGATGTTGACGCGAAGACGTCGGTCGCCACGATCACGCTCAATCGCCCCGAGCGCCTCAACGCCCTCACGTTCGAGGTCTACAGGGAGCTGCGCGACACATTCCAGCGCCTCGACACGGAGGCGGGCGTTCGCGCGATTGTCATCACCGGCGCCGGGCGGGCGTTCTGCTCGGGCGGCGATGTCGAGGACATCATCGGGGCGCTGCTGGGCCGCGATCTCAAGGCTTTACAAGATTTCACGCGCCTCACCTGCGACCTGATCCTCGCGATGCGCCGCTGCCGCCGGCCCATCGTCGGCGCATTGAACGGGACCGTGGCGGGCGCCGGGGCGGTGATCGCGGCGGCGTGCGACATCCGCATCGCCGCGGAATCCGCCAAGATTGCTTTCCTCTTTACAAAGGTCGGGCTGTCAGGCGCCGACATGGGGGCGGCCTGGTTGTTGCCGCGCATCGTCGGGTACGGCCATGCGACCGACATGCTGCTGACGGGCGACTTCGTGGACCCCAAGCGTGCGTACGAGATCGGCCTGTACAATCGTGTCGTCCCGCAACCGCAGGTGCTGCCTGAAGCCCGGGCCATCGCCGAGAAGCTGGCGCGGGGACCCACGGCCGCGCTCGGCGTGACGAAGCAGGCGCTCGAGGCCGAGGCGGCACTCGACTTCGAGGCGGCGCTCGCGTACGAGGCCGAAGTCCAGGCGCGGCTCATGCAGGGACCGAACTTCCGCGAGGCTCACGAGGCATTCCGCGCCAAGCGCGACCCCAAATTCATCTGATGCTTGATACCGCACCGGTCCGCGCATTTCTCGACGACAAGCATGTGACGTTGGCGGAGCGCGTGAGCGATTTCGCCACGCGCCTGCTCGCGCCGCTTCCTGAACCCAAAGACGACGCAGCCGCGCGCCGGCAGGCCCGCGAGCTGCTGGCCCAGCTCGGCGCCGCCGGCTGGTTCCAGCCGATTCGCGACCAGGATTGGCGCGCCTGCTGTATCGTCCGGGAGGCGTTCGCCGCGGCTTCGCCGCTCGCAGATGCGGTATTTGCGCTCCAAGCGCTTGGCGTCGTCCCGATGTTGCTGTCGTCCAACGACACGATGCGCAAACGCTGGCTCGACCCCGCGATCCAGGGTCGCGCCATGGCGTCGTTCGCAATGACGGAGCCGGAAGCTGGGTCCGACGTCGCCTCGCTTGGAGCGACGGCCGAGCCCGATGGCGACGGGTACCTGCTGTCGGGCACCAAGACGTTCGTCTCCAACGCCGGGATCGCCGATTTCTACACGGTGTTCGCGACCACCGATCGCGCCAAGAAGGACAAAGGCATCGGCTGCTTCGTCGTCCCGGCCGACACGCCCGGCGTCCGGCTGGTTCGGCCGCTCGTGCTCTCCTCCCCTCATCCACTCGGGGAACTCGCTTTTGAGAAGGCGCGCATCCCGGCCGAATGCCGGCTCGATGGCCCTGGTGAAGGATTCAAGCTCGGCCTCGCCACGCTCGATCGCGTCCGCGCCACCGTGGGCGCCGCCGCGTGCGGCATGGCGTCGCGCGCGCTCGCCGAGGCGCTGGCGCATGCGAAGTCGCGCCGGCAGTTCGGGAAGCCGCTGGCCGACTTCCAGCTCATTCAAGAGAAGCTGGCTCGCATGGCCACCGATCTGACCGCCGCGCGGCTGCTCGTCTATCGGGCGGCGTGGGAGAAGGATCGCGGCGCGCCGCGCGTCACGCTCGAGGCGGCGATGGCGAAGGCGTTCGCCACCGAAGCGGCGCAGCGAATCGTGGACGACGCGGTCCAGATCCTGGGCGGCCGGGGCGTGCTCGCCGACCATCCCGTGGACCGGCTGTATCGGTCCGTTCGCGCATTACGGATCTACGAAGGGACGACCGAGATCCAGCACCTCATCATCGCGGGGCAGCTCATCAAGTGAAGATCGTCGCGATCGGCGGCGGACCGGCCGCGCTGTACTTTGGGATCCTGATGAAGGAAGCCGATCCCGCTCACGAGATTACGATCCTCGAGCGCAACCGGCTCGACGACACGTTCGGATTCGGCGTGGTCTTCTCCGACGCGACGCAGAACAACCTCGCGGCCGCGGATCCCGAGACGTATGACGCCATGGCGCGCGAGTTTTTCCATTGGGACGACATAAGCATTCACTGCCGCGGCCACGTCATTCGTTCGGGGGGCCACGGATTCAGCGGGCTGTCGCGCCGCAAGCTGCTCGCGAACCTGGGTCAGCGCTGCAAGAAGCTGGGCGTGTGCGTCGAGGTCGGAACCGACGTGAAGGACCCGGAAGTCTACCGGGGCGACGCCGATCTCGTCATCGGCGCGGATGGTTTCAACAGCACCGTGCGCCAGCGCTACGCCGACCACCTTCATCCCAGTACGGATGAACGGCCGAACCGCTTCGTCTGGCTCGGCACGACGCGTCCCTTCCCCGCCTTCACATTCTATTTCAAGCGCGACGCGCACGGATTGTGGCGCGTGCACGCGTACCAGTACGAGCCGGGACACTCCACGTTCATCGTCGAAGCGACGGAGGCAACCTGGCGCAGCTCCGGGCTCGATCGGGCGACCGAAGACGACACCGTCGCCTTCTGCGAAGCGCTCTTCAGGGAAGAGCTCCAGGGCCACCGCCTCCTGAAGAACCGCTCACTGTGGCGGAACTTCGTCACGATCAAGAACGGCCGATGGTCGCACGGCAACGTCGTGCTCCTGGGCGACGCCGCGCATACGGCGCATTTCTCGGTGGGTTCTGGTACCAAGCTGGCGATTGAAGACGCGATTGCGTTGGCGGGCGCGCTGCGACGCGAGCATGACATCCCAGCGGCGCTTGCCGCCTATGAAACGGAGCGCCGCCCCGCCGTCGAGAGCCTGCAGCGCGCGGCACAGGTGAGCCTGCAGTGGTTCGAGGACACCGAGCGCTACATGAGTCTCGACCCGCTGCAGTTCGCGTTCAACCTGCTCACCCGCAGCCTCCGCATCACGCACGACAACCTCAAAGTGCGCGATCCCAAGTTTGTGGAGAGCATCGACGAGTGGTATGCAAAGGAAGCGGAGAAGCAGTCGCACGTACCACGCACGACGCACGACGCACGGCCTCCTATGTTCACTCCATTCCGGCTACGCGACCTAGTCTTGAGCAATCGGGTAGTGGTGAGTCCGATGTGCCAGTACGTCGCCGAGGACGGTACACCGAACGAATGGCACCTGGTGCACCTCGGCAGCCGCGCGATCGGCGGCGCGGGGTTGGTCTTCACCGAGATGACCGACGTGTCGCGCGCCGGGCGGATTTCCCCGGGATGCACCGGGATGTACAAGCCGGAGCATGTCGCGGCGTGGAAGCGGATCGTCGACTTCGTGCACGTGAACAGCAGCGCCAAGCTCGCGATGCAGCTGGGCCACGCCGGACGCAAAGCCTCGACGCAGCGGATGTGGGAGGGAATGGATGAGCCGCTGCCCGACGGCAATTGGCCGATCATCTCGGCGTCGCCCCTGCCCTACTTTCCCTACAGTCAGGTGCCGAAGGAGATGACGCGGGCCGACATGGACGAGGTGAAGTACGACTTCGTGCGTGCGGCCCAGATGTCGAATGACGCGGGGTTCGATCTCCTGGAGCTCCATTTCGCCCACGGGTATTTGCTCGCGAGCTTCATCTCGCCGCTGACGAACAAGCGCACCGACGCCTACGGCGGCGCGCTCGAGAACCGGATGCGGTTTCCGCTCGAGGTGTTCGACGCCGTGCGCAGCGCGTGGCCCGATTACAAGCCGATGTCGGTGCGCATTTCGGCGGTCGACTGGGCACCTGGGGGGATGGAGCCGGCCGATTCGGTCGAGGTGGCGCGGCTGCTGAAGGCGCATTCCTGCGACATCACGGACATCTCCGCCGGCCAGACCGTGGCCGACGCGAAGCCGCAGTATGGCCGCCAATTTCAGACGCCCTTTGCCGACCGGATTCGCCACGAGGTGGGGATCGCGACGATGGCCGTCGGCAACATTTCGTCGTATCAGGACGTGAACACGATTCTCGCGGCGGGCCGCGCAGATCTATGCGTCCTGGCGCGGGCGCACCTGTGGGACCCGTACTGGACACGTCACGCAGCCTACGAACAAGGCTATCCACTTCCCTGGCCCGATCCCTACGCGACGCTCAACCGCTACAAGCCGAGACCATGACCGTCACCTACTCGAGCTACCTGAAACTCGAAGAACTCCTGGCCCTCCAGCAGCCCCGACCCGGTGAGTTGGAACACGACGAGACCCTCTTCGTCATCATCCATCAGATCTACGAGCTGTGGTTCAAGGAAGTCCTGCACGAGCTCGACTACCTGCAGAAACTGCTGCGCTCGAACGACACGCCGCTGGCCGGCGCCACGCTCAAGCGCATTCTGACGATTCTCAAGACGCTGGTCGCGCAGATCGACGTGCTGGAGACGATCACGCCGCTCAACTTTCTGGCGTTCCGCGACCGGCTGGAGTCGGGCAGCGGCTTTCAGTCGCATCAGTTTCGCGAGATCGAGTTCATGCTGGGCAAAAAGGGGCAGCCGTCGTTCGAGCGCTATCCGGAGGGCAGCGAGAACCGCAAGCGGGTCGAGCGGCGGTTCAGCCAGCCGACCCTGTGGGATGCATTCCTCGACTACCTGAGGGCCAACGGATACCGAGTCCCGAAGCCCTTGCTGCAAAGAGATTACAGCAAGGCCTACGAGCCGTCACCCGAAGTACAGCGGATTCTCGTGGACGTCTACAAGACGAATCCGGCCGTCGCACAGATCGCCGAGCGGCTCGTCGATCTCGATGAGGGGTTCATGGAGTGGCGGTACCGGCACGTGAAGATGGTGCAGCGCACGATTGGAACGAAGCAAGGAACCGGCGGCTCCGCCGGCGCCGAATACCTAATGACAACGTTGAACCAGCCCGCCTTCCCCGATCTCTGGGCGATTCGCTCCGAGCTGTGATCAATCCGGAAGAGCTGGCGAAACACTACACGCGGTTCAGAGTCACCGAGCGAGTCCTACTGACCGGTCATTCACATCAGGCCTGGCCGGACGTCGCGTTCGAAGCGCAGCAACAAGCCTGGCTGGATACCGCGGAGTTGGTCGACGATGTGTGGGACAGGGCATTCGAGAAGGCCAATGAAGTCCGCCGGGGGTTCGCCCGCCTGCTCGACGATTCGCCCGATCGCATCGCGCTCGCCCCGAACACGCACGAGCTCGTCGTCCGGTTCCTCTCTGCCCTTCCATTAAAGAAGCGACCCAAGCTCATCACGACCGACGGTGAGTTTCACACGATTCGCCGCCAGCTCGATCGGCTCGCCGAGGAGGGCATCGAGGTTGTGAAGGTGGCGTCCGAGCCGGCGACGACGTTGGCGGAGCGGCTGGCACAGCGCGTCGATGATCGCACCGCGGCGGTGCTGGTATCGGCCGTGCTGTACACGACCGCGCTCATCGTCCCCGATCTCAGAGCCACCCTCGAGGCGTGCGAGTGGAGCGGCGCGGAGCTGCTGGTCGATGCCTACCACGCCCTGAATGCGATTCCGTTTTCGCTGAAGGTCGAGGGCCTGGAGGGCGCTTACGTCGTCGGCGGTGGGTACAAGTACTGCCAGCTTGGGCCGGGCAATGCGTTCCTGCGATTCCCCGCCGACACCACGCTCCGGCCGGTCGTGACCGGCTGGTTCAGCGAGTTCACCGATCTGAGCAAGGCGCCGAGTGGGCACGTGGAGTATGGGCCCGGGCCGGCGCGGTTTGCGGGAGCCACGTACGACTTCACGAGTCATTATCGCGGAGCGGCGGTTTTCAAGTTCTTTGAAGCGCAGAATCTCACCGTGGAACGGCTGCGCGAGCTGAGCCAGCAGCAGATCGCGCTTCTGGTCCGGGGACTCGAGCCCGCGCCCGATGGAGCGGTAGCGGCGCTGGGCGGGTTTATGTCGTTTAGCGCGCCCCCGGCCGCCCAACTCCAGGAGACGTTGCGCCGGCAGCATATCTGGGTTGATCATCGAGGCGACCGCCTCAGGCTCGGGCCCGCACCGTACGTCACAGAGCGCCAGTTGCGGGCCGCGATTGACGCCGTGCGAACGGCTGCAGCGCGACGGGGCTGATATATATTGCTCGCCTAGCCACTCCACGATGAGGACGGCGACATGATTTTCCGAAAGTTCGTCACCGTAATTCGGGCGTTCTTCAACAGCATCGCCAACGCCCTCTGGGAGCGCGATCCCATCGCGATCATGCGGCTCGAATACGACCGCTCTGTGGAACAGCTCCAGGAGGGCCGCAAGGGCCTCGAGCTGTACCGGGGGCTCGTCGAGCGCGTCGTGCGACAGACGACGATGGGCAAGTCCCAGGTCGAGAAGATGAAGGCGGAAGTGAAGGCCTACCTCAAGGCCGGAGACCGCGAGACCGCCGGCAAGTTCGCACTCCAGCTCCAGAAGGCCGAAGCGGACCTCGCGCAGAATCAGGAACAGCTGAAGATGCACGAGGAGGCGTACGAGAATAACCTCAAGAAAATCCAGTACGCGAACAAACAGCTCGCCGAGGTGCGCGAGAAGATCGAGCGCTACAACGCCGACCTGAAGATGACGGCGGCGGAGGCGGAGATCGCGCGGATTGCCGGCGATCTCGACTTCGACGTCACGACCGACTTCGGGCAGATCGAGCAGATCATCCAGCAGAAGATCGACACCAATCGCGGCAAGGTGCGCGTCGCGGCGGATCTCTCCTCGCGGGGCGTCGCCGACATCAAAGCCAAAGAGCGTATGGAATCGCAGCTCGCCGAGGATGTGTTACAGCAATACGAAGTGGAGCTCGGTCTCAAATCTCCCGAGACGACACCGGTGGTCGAGTCTAACAAGAACCTGGGTCCTGCAACCGACAAGAACACCTGACGGAGCGCACCTCCATGGCGAACGGAAAACCGAGAGCCGCATTCTACGTCGTCCTGCTGCTGGTGGTGGCCGGGTTGGTGTACTTGGGCCTGCACCGTTTCGGCGGCAAGGAAGGTGGGATCGGATCCATCTTCCATCCGTCGGACGCGGCGAAGGCCGGGCTCGAAGCGAGCGATACGAGCACCGTCACGACGGCCAAGGAGTACACGTACGTTCCCGCGCAGCGTCTGCCGCCCGTTCGCGGGATTTCGAACTACAAGCCGCTCGCGAACCGCACGGTGCGCATGGCGCTCAACGTGTGGGCCGGCTGGGCGCCGGTCATCTACGCGAACGGCGGCTTCAAGGCGGGCAAGGTGTGGCACACGCCGGGCGGCCAGGACTTCAAGGTGGATTTGGTCCTGATCGACGACCCCGTCGCGATGCGCGACGCGTATGCCGCCGGCAACATCCACATCGGCTGGGCGACCCTGGACATGATCCCGCTGTTCGTGGAGCAGCTGCGCCGCGACTCGCGCACCATGCCGCGCGTATTCCAGCAGATCGATTACTCCAACGGCGGCGACGGCATCGTCGCGCGTGACGCGATTCGCTCGATCGGGGATCTGCGGGGCAAGACGATCGTGTTGGCCCAGAACTCCCCGTCCCACTACTTCCTGCTGAACTCCCTGATCGACGCCGGGCTGCAGCCGGGCGACGTCGAGCTGAAATTCACCCAGGATGCCTTCCAGGCAGCGGCGGCGTTTAATGCCGATAAATCCATCGCCGCTGCAGTGAGCTGGTCGCCCGACATTTACAACCTGTCGAAGGTGCGCGGGAATCGGCTGCTGGTCTCGACGCAAACGGCGAACAAACTCATCGCCGACGTCTGGTTCGCCCGCGCCGACTTCGCCAAGGATCATCCCGACATCATCGAGGGTATGGTCCGCGGCATCTTCGATGCGATGGAAGCGTTGAAGAATCAACCGGCGAAGCAGGAAGTCGCACAGCTCATGGCGACCGGGTACTCGATTCCCGCCACCGACGCGATGTCGATGCTGGGCGACGCGCACTCGACCAACTGGGCGGAGAACCGGGAATTCTTCATCAATCAGAACAACCCGTCGAACTTCGAGCGCACCTGGAACACCTCGTATTTCCTCTACCGCCGCATCGGGATGGTGTCGAACCCGGTCCCCTTCGACCAGGTGATGGACTTCACGGTCGTGAAGAAGCTCGGCGCCGACCCCCGCTACGCGAATCAACGCAACGAGTATCAGGTGCAGTTCGTGCCGACGACGGCGACCAGCGTGCAGGCCGAGAACACCGAAATCCTCACCAAGACGGTCGTGATTCACTTCTTTCCGAATTCGTGGGATCTGCACATGAAGGTGGTGTCGCAAGTCAACGGGCAGAACCGCGAGCAGCCGTACGACCCGAATGTGGATTTCGTCGTCGACGAGATCGGGCGCCTCGCCGGCCAGTACGGCGCCGCCCGCATCATCATCGAAGGGCACACCGACGGGTCGATGAAAGGACAGATCGATCCGGCGGCGGTGAAGGAGTTGTCGCTGCAACGCGCCAACGCGGTGAAGGAGGCCGTGCTGCGCAAATTCCGCACGCTGCAACCGAACCAGTTCCTGGCGAGCGGCATGGGCTGGGACCGGCCCTCCGACCCGACGGACCCGATGAACAACGCCAAGAACCGCCGCGTCGAAGTGAAGGTGTATCCGCTGGAGGCGACGCACTGACGGCACGGCCCCCGTTGTTCACGCTGCGGGTGGCTCCCCGCCCCGGCGTGGCGCGGCTCCTGGGGCTCGGTGCCATCGCGCTCTGCCTGGTGCTGTGGTGGATCTTCACGGCGGGCGCGACGCCCGAGACCCGGATGATCTCGCCGGTCGTCCTGCCATCGCCGGGCGAGGTGCTGCGCAGCTTACCCAGTCTGTTGACGGAACGCGCGCTGCTCGACAGCGTCGCGGCCACGCTGCGCCGTGTGCTCACAGGCTTCGCACTCGCCATTCTGGTCGGCGTCCCGTTCGGCATTCTGGCGGGCTCCTATCGAGCCTTCGATGCCGCTCTGGCGCCCATCGCGTTGTTCGGCCGCAACATTCCGGTCGCCGCGTTGATCCCGCTCACGATTCTCTGGTTCGGCATCGAAGAGACACAGAAGACGATGTTCATCTTCCTGGCGACGGTGCCGTTCGTGTTTTCGGGGACGGTGGAAGCGGTGCTCGGCGTGCACGACCGCTACGTCGAGACCGCCCAAACGCTAGGCGCCAACCAGCGCCAGGTCGTGAGCAAGGTGCTCATCGCTCTGGCACTGCCGAGCATCTACAACAATCTCCGCAACCTGTTTGGCCTCGCCTTCGGCTACATCATGCTGGCGGAGTTGATCAACGCGAAATACGGGCTCGGCTACCTGCTCAGCACGAGCCAGCGCCGCGGTCTGACCGAGCACATCATCTTGATCCTGATGATCATCGGGCTACTGGCCTTCGCGATCGATCGCCTGCTGTTGTGGTTCCAGAGCCAGCTGTTCCCCTATCTGCAGCGATCGGAGTAGTGTGAGCGCGCTGGCTGAGCCGCGACCCGCACTCCCGATACGGCCCCCGATCGTCGAGTTCGAGGGCGTTTCGAAGACGTACGATGACGGGTTTACGGCGATCAAGAATATCACATTCCGCGTGGACGATTTGCCGGGGAAAGGCGAGTTCATCACGATCCTCGGACCTTCGGGGTGCGGGAAATCCACGATCCTGCGCCTCATCGCGGGACTGCGGCCGCAGTTCCCGGCGACGACCGGACGTGTCCTGGTGGCCAGTAAGCCGGTGACCGGACCGGGTGCAGATCGAGGTATGGTATTCCAGGACTACACCGCATTCGAGAACCGGACGGTCGAGGAAAACGTCAGTTTTGGCCTCGAGTGCCGCGGAGTTCCGAGACGGGTGCGGCGCGAGCAGGCGCTCGAATGGATCAGCAAGGTCGGCCTGGATCCCACGCGTGACGCGCAGAAGTACCCGTCGCAATTGTCAGGGGGGATGCGGCAACGCGTCGCGATCGCGCGCACGTTGATCCTGCGACCCAGGATTATTTTGATGGACGAGCCATTCGGCGCCCTGGATCCGACCACCAGGATGCGCATGCAGGATCTGCTGGTCCACCTCTGGCGGGATCTCCAGGCGACGGTGTTTTTCGTGACGCACTCGATCGAGGAAGCCGTGTACCTCGGCGATCGCACATACGTGATCTGTTCCGCGCCCGGCACGATCCTGCACGAGGTGCAGGTCCCGCCACCCGATCGCCCTGCGGCCCAGATGCAGAAAGAGCCGGAGTTTCTGAAGGTCGTCTTCGAGCTGCGGGACATGATCGAGAAGCTGCAGCCCTCGACCCGCGCGGGTGACTGATGGGCATCGCGCACTATCTGCGGAAGGCGTTCACGTCGCCCTGGAACCTGCTGATTTTCTTCGGCAGCGGCGTCGCCGCGGTGCTCTCCCCCTGGCCAGACGTCTTGCTGCCGTTGATCGGCGCGGGTGAAGCCCTGTACCTCGGCGCCCTGGTCTCGCTGCCGCGGTACCGCGAGGCGATCGACGCGCAGGAGGCCAACCAGACGCGCGGGCACGCGGCGGCGGTGAACATCTACCAGCTGGTGGTCAGCCTCGGCACCGACGCGCAGCAGCGCTTCAACGCGCTGAAGCGGCGCTGCCTCGAGATGCGCTCCATCGCGAGTGCCACCCGGCCCACCAGCGTCGACGGGACCACCGATGCCTGGACGCCTGCGCTCGATCGTCTGCTGTTTGGCTTCCTGCGCCTCCTCGGCCAACAAAACAGCCTGTTGCGCTTCCTCCGCTCGACCACGACCGCCGAGCTGACCAAACGGCTCGACGAGCTCAAGAAGCGACTCGCCGACGCCAAGACGGGCGGCGATGACCGCATGATCCGGTCCCTCGAGGAAAGCACGGCGATCGCGGAGCAGCGCCTCGACAATTATGGAAAGGCGGTGAAGAACGCCGACTTCGCCGCGGCGGAGCTCGATCGCGTGGAGGCAAAGATCCAGGCGCTGATCGAAATGGCGGCCAACCGGCAGGATCCGGATCTGCTCAGCAGTCAGGTGGACGCCGCCGCAGCGAGCATGGATCACACCGAGGCCACGCTCAATCAGCTCCAGCAGATCACGCCGCTCGCGGACGACATGGATCAGGCGCCGGCCATCCTGGATGATGCGGGCAAACCGCCCGTCCGGGACCGTGGCTGAGACCCCGGTGCTGCCGGCCTGGGCGCCGCCCTGGGCGTCGCAGCTCGCCGAACTGTGCTTCTCGGGCACGACTTCGGTGTTTCTGCTGCACGGCAACACGAACGACCTCGCGCCCCGCGGGGACTCGTCCGACGACGGGTACGGCACGATCGCGGACCTGCTGGCCGAGCAGCTGTTCGGGAAGTGGGATCTGCTGCTCCACTACGACCTGGGACGCGGATTGCGTGCGTTCGCGGGGCGCAATGAGAAGCGGCTGCAGAAGATGATTGCGACCGCCAACGACAAGATCGCCGACCTCAGCACCGTCAAGAACGACCCCGGGGTGGTCCTGGCGCTGATCGATCGATTCGTCCGGAACAACATCGTCGCGGCGGCCGACCGCCAGCTGAGCTTCGCCGTCCTCATCGATCAGGCCTCGTTTCTGTTTCCCTCCGGTGAGCCGGGGCGCACGAGCTTCGCCGCCGCGGCGATGCTGGTCACGCTGCTGAACTGGGCCAAGAGCCCGCACGTCAAAAAGATGCCGATGGCGTTCGTGCTGATGGACGAGCGGCGCGCCGATCTGAGCGAGCGGGTGACGGGAAGCCCGCATGTCGCCGCGATCGAGCTGCCGCTGCCGTCCGCGGACGAGCGCGAGCGCTTCATCCGGGCGACCATGGTGGGCGGCGCGCGTGAACTGGCCGCATTCTCCGACTTCGATGCCCCTACGCTCGCGCGCTTGACGGCGGGAATCTCGCTGACCGATCTCGCGGTCCTGGTCAAGGTTGCGGCGGAAACGGGCCGGCGCCTCGATGCGAAGGCGTTTCAGGACCTCAAGAAGCGACTCATCGAGAAACAGGCGCAGGGGTTGCTCGAGTTCATCGAGCCCAAGTGGACCCTCGACACCATCATCGGTCACGAGGCCGCCAAGAGCCGGCTGCGCCAGGACGCCGAGCTCTTGCGCAAAGGGCGCCTCGCCAGTCTGCCGATGGGGTATCTGCTGTGCGGGCCGGTGGGCACCGGCAAGACGTTCCTCGCGCAGTGCACCGCGGGCGAGATTGGCATCCCGTGCGTGATCCTCAAGAACTTTCGCTCCAAGTTGGGGCCGGTGATGGTCGTGATCGACGAGGCCGACGCGGCGCTGGGGAGCCGCGAGGCAGAAGGCGATTCCGGCACATCGAGTCGCGTGTTCGGCATGATCGCGGCGCAGATGGGCGACACGCGCTACCGCGGCGCGATCCTCTGGATGCTCCTCACCGCGCGTCCCGACCTGATCCCGATCGACCTGAAGCGCCAGGGTCGAGCCGAGGTGCACATCCCGCTGTTCTATCCGACGGAGGACAAGGAGATTCGCCAGATGTTTCTCACGCTGGCGAAGAAGCTGCAGGGACAACTGGCTGCCGAGGATATCCCGGCGGTGCCGCACATCGGCGAGCTGTCGGGCGCGGATGTCGAGGGCCTGGTGGGACGGGCGCTGCGCGTATCGCTGCTGGCGGGCAGTGAAACGATCACCCGCGCCGCCCTCACGGAAGTGTTCGCGGAGTTCTTGCCGTCAACTCAGGGGATCGAGAAGGAGCTGCAGGAGCTGGCGGCGATCCTGGAGTGCACGGACCGGCAGTTTTTGCCTGCGGCCCTTGCAAAACAGATGGACAGTGAGGGGCGGGCACGGATGCAGCAGCGGTTTTTGGAGCTCAGGCGGCTGGTGGAATTGAGTTAAGCTCGCTTAGCTGCAAAAAACTCCCTGATCATCTCGGCACACGCCTCTGCCTCTACGCCGCTTTGCACATCTACGCGATGATTCAGGCGCGGATGCCGCACAATATCCCCGACCGATCCGCACATCCCCGCCTTCTCGTCGTACGCTCCAAACACCAGCGTCTTGACCTTCGCCAGCACGATCGCCCCGGCGCACTGCGCACACGGCTCGACGGTGACGTACAGCGTGCAGTCGGTGAGACGGTCCGTCTGTAACGCCTCGAGCGCCCGCTCGATAACGAGAAACTCGGCATGATATGTAGGGTTTTTGCGGGCGACGGTTTCGTTGTGTGCCCCAGCGACGATCTCATCGCCGCACATCACGACCGCGCCGATCGGAACCTCGTCTTTGGATGCAGCGAGCCGCGCTTGGTCAAGCGCAGCCTCCATCCCCTTTCCCCCTTCCCCTTTCCCCGCTTTATGCACGCACCGGCTCGCGCTTCGCGCCTTCCGCCGGAATCCGCTCGAATGCGAGCGCATTGCCGTCTTTCGACCGATCCACGACGATCTTGTCGCCCTCGCTGTACTTCCCTTCCAGGACCTGGAGCGCCAGCGGGTTCTGGAGCAGCCGCTGAATCGCCCGCTTCAGGGGCCGAGCACCGTACACTGGATCGTAGCCCTCGGCGACGATGAGCTTCTTAGCCGCCGGCGTGATTTCGATCGTGAGCTTGCGATCGGCCAGCTGCTTCTCGACGCGCTTGATCTGGATGTCGACGATCTGCTCGATGTCTTCGTGCGTCAGCGGCCGGAAGGTGATGATGTCGTCCACGCGATTCAAAAACTCCGGCTTGAACGCCTGGCGCAGCATCTCCATCACCTTGGTCTCGGCCTGCTCCCACGCGACCTGCCCCGTGCCCGCCTCGATCAGGTACTGCGACCCGACGTTCGACGTCATGATCAACACGGTGTTGCGGAAATCCACCGTCCGGCCCTGCGAATCGGTGAGACGACCGTCGTCGAGAATCTGCAGCAGAATGTTGAACACATCCGGATGCGCCTTCTCGATCTCGTCGAACAGGATGACCGAGTACGGCCGGCGCCGGATCGCTTCCGTCAGCTGGCCACCCTCTTCGTAGCCGACGTATCCCGGTGGCGCGCCGATCAACCGCGCGACAGCGTGCCTCTCCATGTACTCAGACATGTCGATCCGCACGAGCGCCCGCTCGTCATCGAACAGGAACTCGGCCAGCGCTTTCGCGGTCTCGGTTTTTCCAACGCCGGTCGGCCCGAGGAAAATGAATGAACCGGTCGGACGGTGCGGGTCCTGGAGTCCCGCGCGCGCGCGCCGCACCGCGTTCGCCACGGCCGCCAGCGCCTCCTTCTGCCCGATGACGCGCCTGCCGAGCTCCTCCTCGAGCTTGACCAGCCGCTCCTTCTCCGACTCGAGCATCTTCGTGACGGGAATGCCGGTCCACTTGGCAACGATCTCCGCGATGTCTTCCGCGTCCACCTCTTCCTTCAAGTACTTCCCTTTCTTCTGGATCTCGGCGAGCCGCTTCTCGAGCTGCTGAATCTCCTTCTCGATCGCCGGAATCCGCCCATAGCTGATCTCCGCCGATTTCTGGAGATCGCCGCGCCGCGTCGCCTGCTCCGCTTCCGTGCGCAGCTGCTCCATTTCGGCCTTCTTCGCCTGGATCTTCTGGATCGCGTCCTTCTCCGCCTGCCACTGCGCCTTCATGGCGTTCGACCTCTCGCGCAGCTCCGCCAGCTCCTGCTCGATCTTGGTGCGGCGTTCTTTGGCGGTCTTGTCCTTCTCCTTCGCCAGCGCCTGACGCTCGATCTCGAGCTGCACGATCTTGCGCTCGACTTCGTCGATCTCCTGCGGCAGCGAATCGATGGCGATACGCAGCCGCGCCGCCGCCTCGTCTATGAGATCGATCGCCTTGTCGGGCAGGAACCGGTCGGTGATGTAGCGGTGCGACAGCGTCGCCGCCGCGACGATTGCGTTGTCGGTGATGCGGATGCCGTGGTGGACTTCGTAGCGCTCCTTCAAGCCGCGCAGAATCGCGATCGTGTCCTCGACCGAGGGCTCGCCCACGAAGACAGGCTGGAAACGCCGCTCGAGCGCCGGGTCCTTCTCGATGTGCTTGCGGTACTCATCTAGCGTAGTGGCGCCGACGAGGTGCAGCTCGCCGCGCGCCAGCGCGGGCTTCAGCATGTTGGACGCGTCCATAGACCCTTCGGCCTTCCCCGCGCCGACGAGCGTGTGCAGCTCATCGATGAACACGATGTACTGTCCTTCGGCCGCGGTGATCTCCTTGAGGACCGCCTTGAGCCGCTCCTCGAATTCGCCGCGGAACTTGGTGCCCGCGACGAGCGCGCCGATGTCGAGCGCGACGAGATGCTTGTTCTTGAGCGAATCGGGCACGTCGCCGTTCACGATGCGCTGCGCCAACCCTTCCACGATCGCCGTCTTGCCGACGCCGGGCTCACCGATCAGTACGGGATTGTTCTTGGTGCGGCGCGACAGCACCTGCATGACGCGCCGGATCTCCTCGTCGCGGCCGATGACCGGATCGAGCTTGGCCTTGCGCGCGAGCTCCGTGAGATCGCGGGTGAAGCGTTGCAGCGCCTGATACTTGTTCTCCGGCTCCTGATCCGTCACCCGATGGGCGCCGCGCACGCCTTCGAGGGCCGCGAGCAGGTCTTTGCGGCTGACGCCGGCCGCCGACAGCAGCTGCCGCGCCGTCGTGTTCTTCTCCTCGGCGAGCGCCAGGAGCAGATGCTCGGTCGAGACGTAGGCATCGCCGAGCGATTTCGATTCCTCGTCGGCGCGATCCAAGACGCGCGACAGCTCCCGGGAAATCGTCGGATCAGCGCCGCCCGACTGCTTGGGAAAGCGCTCGATCTCGCGCTCCGTCTCGGCCTGGAGCTGCGTGACGTTGAGCCCCGCCTTCTGCAGCAGCGGCATGACGATTCCTTCGTCCTGCTGCAGCAGCGCGAGGAAGAGATGCGCATCGTTGATGACGGGATTGCCCTTGGACCGGGCGGTCGAGGCGGCCTGCTGAAGCGCCTCGGCGGCCTTAACTGTAAGTCTGTCTGGTTGGATCATGGCGGTCTTTCAAGGCAACGGGTGTGCCGTGAAATAATGCCAAAAAGACAGAGGGGCGGTAGTTACCCCTACCGCCCCTCTACCGCCCCTCGCCGCCCCTACTTCATGATGATCATCTTCTTCGTAAATCGCCTGCCGTCCACAACCAGTTGATAGATGTAGACGCCGGACGCCGCTTCACGGTCGGTCTTCAGAACCTTGCCGTCCCAGTACGCGGTGAACACGCAGGATGATCCCGCGGCGCTGCACGTCAGCTCGAGATTGTCGAGATCCTCGCCCGTGCCCTGAAGAATCGGCACCGCGACGAGCTGCGCGAGCACGTTGTAGATCTTGAGCGATACCCTGGGCCGATGACCGTTGGCAAACAGATCGCCGTTCAACGTGAACGGGATCGTGGTCGCCGGATTGAACGGGTTCGGATAATTCTGCTTCAGCTCCACCAGCGGAGGAGGGGTCGCCTGCCCGAACACTCCGTGTACCCCTGAAAGAAGGCCCCCTCCGAGCCCCCCGACCAGCACTGCCCAGCCATACAGCTTCATCCCCGACTCCTCTGCGAACGGAAAAGATGCGTTAGACCGCTCTCCTTGTTGGTACAGGGCGCGAGAGTTGATGCTGCCTAGCAAAAACTAGGAAGTGCTAACTCACTGTCAAGCACGTAAAACCCTGGTATCTCCCTTCCGGCTTGTAATCCCGCGCCGGTCCGCCCACTCGAGCAGCGGTATCAAGTACTTGCGGGTCAGGCCCAGACGGTCCCGAAATTGCGCAGGCGTCGCGGCGCCCAGCTCGCGCAGCGTTTCTTCGACAGCTCGACGGAACTCTTCCAGCGCCGGTTTCAGCGCATAGCGCTCCTGATCGACGCGCTCGACCGATCCTTCGCGCGCGAGATGCGCGAGCAGCGCCGGAACGGTCGGGTCCGAGAACTCACGTTGCAGCTCCGCAACAGTCGGAAGCTGCCACCGCGCTTCTGCCAGCCGCTGCGCCAGCCGCCCGCCCGCATCTCCCGCCCGCGCACGCAGGGCAGCCTGCCAGCCTGGCTTCCGCACCACCGCGCCACCCTCGGCCAGCTCCCACGCCTGCTTCTTCACGCCGTGCTCGAGCAGCAAGTCGAGCACCGGTGCGGGAGCATCGACCCCGGCCCGCAGCGCCTGCAGCGACAGGCCGGCGTCGAGCGGGTGCTGGTCGTGGTGGGCGGCCACCACCGCGGCCAGCCTGTCCACCTCTCCGGCGATCGCCCGCCGCGCTACCAACACATCGCCTACCGAGAGGATGCCTTTCCCCGCGTCCGCGATTGTGGTGGGCACGTCAGAAGGAAGGACGCCGACCCGAACAGCGATGTCACCGGTGCGCAGACCAGCAAGCCCCGCTTCCTCCACGAAGCGCGCCAGCCGTTCGGGAGGTAGCTGACCTGTCGCGAGACCGCGCTCCGACACGCGGGGCCGCTTAGGTGGGTAGGGATCGAGCACCACCCCACCACCGATGGTCGTGACGGGAGAAAAGCTGCGGATGACAAAGCGATCGCCGCCGCGAGCAACGAGCGGCCGTTCGAGCAGCAGCCGAGCGACGCTGGTTTCGCCCGGGGCGATGGCGCGGACCTGCGCGACGCGTCCCAGGACTTCGGCCGTTCCCAGGTGAACCCGAATGCGGGTACGAACCGCGAGCGGCTTCTTGGCCGTGGCGAGCAGCTCGAGAGAGACGTCCAGAGTACTCGTAGACGCCCACCCGGTGCCGGTTACGGCGACATGACCGCGATCGATTTCTTCTCTGGCGACGCCCACGAGCGCGAGCGCCGTGCGCCGGCCGGGGCCCGCGTGATCCGCGTCCTGGCTGTGCACCTGGATCGACCGCACGCGCACGTCGCGGTCGAGCGGCAGCAAGCGCACGCTCGTGCCGGGCGCGACCGTCCCGCTCCACGTAGATCCGGTCACGACTGTCCCCGCCCCGGCCAGCGCGAAAACACGATCGATCGGCAGTCGAAACAGATCGTCGGAGGATCGGTCGGGAAGATCCTCCACAACCTCCACCAACGCTTTTTTCAGATCCTCTAGACCCTCCGCCTTGAGCGCACTGACAGCGATCGGGCTGCGCCACCGCAGCCTGCTGCGCGAAAGGCGTTCGGCGACCTCGGTGCGGACCAGCGCCAGCCATTCGTCATCCACGAGATCGCGTTTGGTGAGGACGGGGATGCCGCGCCGCACCCCGAGCAGCTCGACGATGGCGAGATGCTCCTCGGTTTGCGGCATGATGCCTTCGTCGGCGGCGATGATGAGCAGCGCGACGTCGATCCCGGTCGCGCCGGCGAGCATGTTCTTGACGAATGCTTCGTGACCGGGAACGTCCACAACGCTCGCCTGGATACCGCCGGGAAGCGGAAGGGGCGCGAAGCCGAGATCGATCGTGATGCCGCGGCGCTTCTCTTCTTCCCAGCGATCGGTATCGACGCCGGTGAGCGCCTTGACGAGCGCCGTCTTGCCGTGGTCGATATGTCCCGCGGTACCGACTACAAACCGAGTGGGACCCACGCGCGGCGCTCCCAGATGTCGATGGCGCTCGACTTCGGCTCCTTGCCGTTTCGTCCAGTCTCATCGAGGTGATGACGGATAAAGCGAGCGACCAGCCGGCGGTGGGCCGCGGCGTGCGCCGCATCGAGCGTGGGGAGTGACGCTTGCTCGTCGTTCAAGGCCAGGAGATCGCGGTAGGCCTGCGGTGGCAGCTTGGTGGGTGGCTGGAGCCCCGCGCAGCCCGCGCACAGCACTCCCCCTTCGGCCGTGCTGAAGGCCACGGTTCCGGAGACAGGATTGCCGTCGCGGACGCACGCATCGAGCTGGGGCGCAAAGCCAAGGACGCCGACCAGGAGCCACAGCCAGCGGACGGCCACAGCGTCAGCTTGCGAGGGCTCCGCGTTCACCAACGCATCCAGACCCAGGATGAACGCCTCATATGCCGCCGGCAGCGGGGCCGGCGGCGCCATCTTCAGCATCACTTCGGAGAGCGCGGCGGCGCCGGCGAACCGGCCCAGGTCACCCGCGAGATCGCGTCGCAGCTGGACGACATCGAACGCCGCGAGCGTCTGCAGCTCGCGGGTCTCTTTGTGATACAGCTGCGCGACCCCCTCGCTCAGCGTCTCGAGCGCGGCGCCGAAGGGGCTGCGCGGCCGGAGCACCCCCTTTGCGATGGCACTTTGCACCCCGTAATCGCGCGTCGCGAGGCGCACGATCTTGGAGGTCTCGCTGTAACGGTAGGTCCGCAGGACGACCGCGGGTGTCGAAACAAGACTCACGCAGGGAATATAGCCGACGCCAGCATTTCCAGACCGTCCACGACACGTGGGCCCGAGCGGCTGAAGTAGGCCGACGCATCGAGCAGGTGCACCCGGGGCGCGAGGCCGCGCAGCACGTCGTCGTAGCGCTCGGCTTCGCGGCGCGTCTCCGCGAGATTGAAACCGCACGGCATGATCAACAGGATCTCGGGATCGAGCGCGCGCAGCTCCGACCATTCCATCCGGTACGACGGCCGCCCAGCGGTTCCCGCCAACAGATCGCCGCCGGCCGCGGCGATGAGCTCAGGCACCCAGTGACCGGGGACGTACGGCGGATCCAGCCACTCGAGCGCGAGGACGCGGGGCCGCGGTCGATTGGCAACACTCGCGCGCACCGCGCCGATGCGCCGCTCCATGTCGGCAACGCAATCCTCGGACTGCTCCACCGCTCCGGTCGCGCACCCGACGTCGCGAACGCTCGAGAGAATCGCGGCGAGGTCATGGGCATCGAGGGCGAGAACCTTGGTCCCCTCAAACGATGCGAGGACTTGCTTCTCCGGCACCGCGCACACGTCGCAGATCCCCTGCGTGAGTATGAGATCGGGCTCGAGTGCGGTGAGTCCATCGACGTCGATCTCATACACGCTGCCATAATCGCGCAGCGCCGCACGCACTGCCGCATCGATCTCCCCGCTCGACAAGCCTTCGAGAATCGTGCGCGGCCGTGTGAGCCTCGGCCGGTTTGCGATCCTCTCAGGGTAGTCGCAGCTGTGCGAAATCCCGACGAGCCGGTCTTCGAGCCCGAGCGCGCAGACAATTTCCGTCGCGCTGGGCAGCAGCGAGACGATGCGCGAGCTCGAAGCTAGCACTCGGTCATTGTGCAGGGTGGAGCACGATGAACTTTACGTCGTCCTTGGAAACAGCCCGGAGCCATGCGATCAGCTCGTTCACGCTCTCGGGCGGCGCGATACCCTTGTGGCCCGACATGGTGTGCGTGACACGCAGCTCGCGACCGTCCTGTGCGTACGCCGCAGTAAAACTCCCGAACTGACTCGTCTCGGTTACGTTTGGTGGCAGCTCCGCCTTCCAACCGGGCGGCAGGGTCATCCGCAGTTCCGACGAGAGCTCGATTGGACCGACGACGGCGGTGATGTTGATCGGGAAGCGGCGCGGCTTCCGTCGCTCGAGCTGCGACGCGAGACCGGTACCCACCGAGGAGGAGCTCGACACCACGGAGGGCAGCGTGAAGAATCGCGTGCTGCCGCTACTCGAGAGCACCGGGGCGTCGTGCACGGCGACGGTGACGAGTGGCTTGGCCTGGAGATCGCGCCCATCGAACAGCGTCACACTGTCGCCGGTAGCGCCTGCGAACACCCCGTTCGCGAGCGCCTGAGCCAGACGACTCAACTCGTCCTTGTTTAACACGCGGGCGTAGGCACGGCGCAGCCCATACTGCAGCCGCCCGCTCTTCGTCTCGACGTAGCGACCCGTGAAATGACCGTCGGCGCGGAGTTCCCCGACGAGACGAATCTCCGAGCGATTCGCTGATATCGGACTTTCCGGGAGCGTCACTTCCTCGAATTTCCCGTCGTCATGCACGACCAGGGCAAACGAACCTTCCTCGGACGGGGGCAGCTCGCCGTACGGTGTCAGGTCGGACGTCAGATCGAGGTAGATGCGGCCACCTCGCGGCTCCCCGCGATCCACCGCGGCGATCATGTGATTGAACTGCTGCGCTGTCGGCAGCGTCGAGTCCGCGCCGCCGGTCGCGCTCAGGAGTACGGGAAAGGCGGTCAGACCCATTCGGCGCGCCAAGGCGATGAAGAGCGTCGCCTTGTCCTTGCAGTCGCCATAGCGCGTCTCGACGACCTGCGCCGGCAATCGCGGCAGGTACCCGCCGATCCCAAGCGAGAGCGAGACGTAGCGGAAATCCTGTGACACCCAGCGATGCACGGCGCGCAGCGAATCATCCAGCGTACGCGCATCCTTCACGTGCTCGGCCAGCTGCGTCTCGAGCTCCGGATTGAGTGTGTAGCGGCCGGCGGAAAGCCCGGCGTACCAGCTGGCGAGATCGCCCCATGTGATCGGCGCTGCGACCTCGATCCTAACGGAGAGGGTATTGGGCACGGCCGCGAACGGCTCTCCCTCGATCTTCTGCACGTCGTTGGTGGCCCACGTGTAGACGTGCCGGCCGTGCGATACGGCCTCCAGGCGCTTGAAGTGGACGTTCTCTTCCTGGATGCGGGGAGTGAGCGATGCGGGCACATCCATCACCAGGCGCGAGCGCCGCGTGAGCAGGCCCGTCGTCACGCGCCAGCCGCTGTAGAAATCGCGCGGCACGAGCGGCTTCATGCGCTCGACCGTGTAACTCCAGTCGACCAGCGTCCCCGGGGCGACGCCGCTCAGCGTGACCCGACGGACTTTCTGATCGGAGTACACCGGCGCCTCGAATGCCACGGGCGCGAGCGACTCCTGCTCGTGCGCGGGCTTCTCGCTGATGACTTCGCCGTCCGGCTTCAGCACACGGATCCAGTTTACCGTGAGCCGCTCGGAGCCGCCCGAGTAGGAGAAACTCTGCTCACCCCAGGCCTGCGCGCCGTCCTGATTCAGAATCTGAATGACTTGCCGGTAGGTGCGGCTGCTCCGGCCGTCGGCCTCGAAGCGCAACACGCCATCGTCGAGCAGGTAGATGTAATCGTCGTCGGCGTAGTCCGCGGGATTCACCGACAGCTTGTAGATCGTGTCGTTCCGGACCGACGGATCGCCCCCTGGGGTAATGCGGGGGGCCTGTGAAAGCGCTGGACGCGCGAGAAGAGCGAGTAGCGCGGCAAGAGCGAAACGGCGCATCGGACACCCTCCAACGACTGGTCGAAGCTCGAAAACTAATTCAGCGTCACTCCTACCCCAAGGAGCAGGGTGCGGCCCCGCGGACGAAAGCCCGGAATCTCCTGCGCCTGATCGTTGAAGAGGTTTTCAGCACTTCCTGAGAGCAAGACGCGATGCAGCGTGTACTCGGCGGCGAGATTCACGCGGGTGTAGGAATCTCGCGACACCCGCCGCTGCCCCGCCGGACGACTAAAATCGAGATCGTCGCGCTTCCCCACCCAACGGGCTCCCAGGGTCACGCGGATCTGCGTACCCATCGTGGCGACGAGCTGCGGGGCGATCGTGTGCACGGGCCTGCGAATAAGCGGCTTGCCTGGCACGAACAAACCGTCGGGATCGCTCGCCGAGCCCGACAGTTGGACGCGGGTATGGAGGTACGTGTATTTCACGGAGAGCGCCACGCGGGTCGTCACCTTCTGGTCGAGACTGGCTTCGACCCCGTCGGCGATCGCGGCGCCCACATTGAAATAGTTGACGGAATCGGGTCCGACCGGCGTCGAGGAGTATTCGATCAAGTCGCGGAATCGCTGGTTGAAGTACGTCACCGCGACGGCGCCCCGCTCGACGCCCACCTCCCAGCTCAGCGAGCGCTCGGGCTTGAGATGCGGATTTCCCACCACAAAGCCGCGCGCGAAGTTCTCGAAGAAGGTGGGCTCCTTGAACCCCGTCCCCACCGAGACGCGCACCCGAGCCAGGTCCAACCGGTAGGCTACGCCGCCCCGGTAAGTGGCGTGTGTGCCGAATTGCGAGTTATCGTCGACTCGGGAACCGACCGTCATGGCCGCTCGTCCCGCTGGGACGACCGCCTGCGTGAAGTAGCCGGTGTTGTTGCGTTGGACATCAATCGAGTCGGGGAACGGCCCGAACGCAGCGGAGGTGAACTGGCTCCTGCCGTGCTGCCGCTCATCCTCGTACTCGATGCCGCCCGTCACGGACGCTCCACCATGGGCACGCCAATTGACCATCGCGCTCGTCATCGCCCGGCGCACGTAATCGCGGCTCCAGTAAGCGTCCTGGCCCGGTGAGTCCGGATCGTCGGTGTAAGACAGACGCGCTTCCTTTACTCCGGCTGTGACGCGCGCCTCGAGGTGCCGCCCCAGCACCCGCCCCGCAGTCAGACTAAGCAGCGGACCACGCTCGGCGGCGCGCTGATTCGAGTCCACCGGCGCGCCGGTGCCGTCTGTCGGGAAATGGTAGAGGTCGTCGCCGTAGCGATACGTCAGGCTCGCGTCGGTGCGCGCATCCGGTGCCACCCGCAGTCCCGCGGTGACCACGCTGTTGCGGTACTGGTTGTTGTACGGATACAGGCCGTCGGAGGAGAATCGGGACACCCGCGCGGAGTAGCCGACCGTTCTGGTGCCGCCCGCAATATCGACCGCACTTTCGGTGGAACCGTAGGTTCCGCCGCGCAAATCCGCACCGAGGCGGGCAGGGCCCTGCCCCGTTCGCGTGAATAGCTGAACGACGCCAGTCACAGCATCGGTGCCGTAAAGCACACTCACGGGTCCCCGGACAATTTCGATCCGATCGATGTTGTCGGTGGTGAGATGCGCCAGATCGATGGCGCCGCCCGCCTGGTTCAGCGGCACGCCGTCGAGCAGGACCTTGGTGTAATCGCTCTCGCCGCCGCGCATGAACAGCGATGTCTGCCCGCCGAAGCTTCCCGTTTCGACCACGTGCGCCCCTGGAACGGTCTCCAACGCCTGCGCCACGGTGCGAATGCCCTGCGCGACGAGATCCGTCCCGCGGAGCACGGTCACCGCCGAAACGACAAGATCCGCCGCGACGGGTACGCGAGTGGCCGTCACCACGACGGGCTTCAGCATCACGGTGTCTTGCGGTTGCTGCATGGTGAGGGCGAGCACGAGTAGCGGCAGGTTCATGCGCGGGACTCCTTCGGTTGGCGCAAGGGGACCATCTGGGGACGGCCATCGACGGTCTGCATCGCGACTGGCCACGAAAACACCTTCTCTACGGTCTCTTGGGTAAGGACGTCGTTCGGTGCGCCGGCAGCGACGGGCCGTCCGCCTTCGAGCAGCAGCAGTGAGTCGGCGAACCGGGCCGCGAGGTTCAAGTCGTGCGTGATCATCAGCACCCCTAGGCTCTGCTCGTGTACGAGCTCGAGCACCAGCTCGAACAGGCCCATCTCGTGTTTCAGGTCGAGCGACATGCCAGGCTCGTCAAGGACGAGCAGCTTGGGTTCCTGCGCGAGCGCCCGGGCGACTCGGACCCGCTGGTACTCGCCGCCCGAGAGGGTCCAGAGCCAGCGGTCGGCGAGGTGGAGCGCGTCGCAGGCCGCGAGCGCGCGATCCACGGCGTCATGATCTGCGGCCCGTTCGCGGCCCCAGAGCGAGAGATGGGGATAGCGGCCGAGCAGCACCGTTTCGCGCACGCGCTGCGGAAAGAGATTGTCCTCACGCTGCGGCACGACGCCGACAGTCCGGGCGAGCTCCTGGCGCGACCACTCAGATGCAGGAATGCCGATCACGTCGGCACGTCCCACGAGCGGCGCCAGCGCCCCGAGCGCGATCCGCACCAACGTGGTCTTGCCGCTGCCATTCGGGCCGAGGACTGCGTGGAACTCTCTCGGTGCAATCGCCAGCGACACTCCTTCTAACGCATCCGACGTTGCGCCTGGATAGCGATAGCGCACACCATCGAGACGGAGTAGCGGTTCGGTCATAGGATCGTGCGTCGTTTGCGGTTCACGCTACTGTCCAGCGGCGCAGGAGCAGTGCAAAGACCGGGACACCGATGAGGGCAGTGACCACGCCTACCGGCAGCTCGCGCGGCGCCACGACGGTGCGCGCCAGCGTGTCGGCAAACGCGAGCAGAGCGCCGCCGCCGAGAAAGGCAGCCGGGAGCAAGGACCGGTGCCGGTGGCCCCAGGTGAGCCGCGCGATGTGCGGCACGACCAACCCGACGAAACCGATGACGCCGGAGACCGCCACGGCGGCCGCCGTGAGTAGCGACGCCGCCAGGTACACCCGCCGTTTTACCTTCTCGACGTCGGCGCCGAGATAGCTCGCGGACTCTTCGCCCAACGCCAGGAGATCGAGGGGACGAGAGGCCGCGAGGAGTACGGCCAGTGGAATTGGGGCGTAGAGTGCCACGAGCAGCACGGAATCCCACGACGCTCCCGACAGCCCGCCCCACAGCCACAGGAACGCGTTCCGCAGCTCGGCGGCGTCGGCGAGCGACACGATCGCCGTCGTGATCGCGGCCGCGAACGCGCCGATCGCCACGCCGCCGAGCAACAGAATGCGCGGGTCGAGGCTCGCCCCGCCGATGAGCCCGAGCCGGTACACCAGGCCGAGCGCGGCGAGCGCGCCGATGAACGCCGCAATGGGGAGCGCCCACGGGCCGGGTAGGTGGAGCGCGATCGCGAGAACCGCGCCGAGCCCCGCGCCACCGGACAAGCCCAGGAGGAACGGATCGGCGAGGGGATTACGGACGAGCGCCTGCAAGCCCGCGCCGGCCACGCCGAGCGACCCGCCGACCAGAAAGGCGAGCAGCGCGCGGGGCGCGCGGAGATTCCAGACGATGTCCGAGTGGACCAGCTCGCCGAGGGGCACAGCGGCGGGGCCCAGCACCACGCTGAGAACCAGCGCGAGTACAGCCATGATGGCCAACACCGTCCATTTCATCGGGCGAGCCGGGCGCGGAGCTGCTGGATCGCTTCGGCGGAGCGCGGCCCGGGGCGGCCGAACAAGGAGCCGGGGAGCAACAGGAAGTGTCCCTCGCGGACGGCGCGCACGACCCGCCATTCGCGTCGCTTCGCGAACGCGGGCGGGACCGCGGAATCCGCAAGGACGGCAATCCATTGCGGATCGCGGGCGACGATCGTCTCGAGCGAGACCTGAGCGGAGGGCGCCGCGACGTCGCCGAAGACGTTGCGGGCACCGGCTTGCGTCGCCAGCTGATCCAAGTAACTGCCGTGACCGATGATGATCGGCGGGTTGTCCCACACGACGAACGCGAGGGACGTAGTCGATGCTGGTGGAGGACGGCCAGCCAGACTATCCAGAACGATCGCGAGTGACTCCGCCCGCTCCTCTCGCCCGGTCAGCCGGCCCAGCGTCCGGGCCGCCGGACCAAGATCCTCCAGGCGGTTCAAGTCGATCAGGACTGTCTGGACCCCGGCGCGTTCGAGCTGCTTGGCGGCCGCGACGTTTGGTCCCGCGTTGTACAAGACGACGAGGTCCGGCCGCCGCGCCAGGACGGACTCGATATTCGGAGGCAGACCCTCACCGACGCTCGGAATGTCGAGCGCCGCGGGCGGGTAGTCACACCACTGCGTGCGGCCCACGACACGGTCGCCCGCGCCAATGGCGAAGAGAAGCTCAGTGAACGAGGGGAGTAACGAAACTATTCGTTGGGCAGGCCGTCCGACCGTCCGACCGTCCGACCGGCACGAAGCAACAACGAGAACCGCAAATACGAGACGTCGAAGCACCATCCCTCCCGCGAGGGAACCGACTGGTGGCGCGAACGGAGACGTCTCCTGGCTTCGGGCGATCCAGCTCGCCTTCCCGGGTTACCCCAGTGGCATTGAGCCGATCACATCATGCCCGTTACAGTGGCGGGGCCGCGCCGGAGTTGCACCGGCTTCCGTATCCCCATTCGCGAAATTGAACTGCTAGCTCAGTCTAGGCGGCGTCGGTCTCCGGCGCAATGCCCACACCAGCGCGACCACCATGCCGATCGCGAGCAGCGCGATGACGTACGGCAGCAGCATCTGCGCCCGGAATTTTCCGCCGGGCAGCCGAATCTCGACTTTGTCTGCCGGCGCAAGCGGACCAGCGCGATACGCGGCGAAATGTCGTCCCTCGAGCTCTTTCACGCCGAGCGATTCGCGTTTCGGTGCGCTGACCACCGCGGTGGTGTCCTCGACCAGCAGATTCATTTCGTCGGTCGGTTGATCGATCGGAATCACGAGTGCCCGTGTGCCGGCGGGAAGCGAGTAGCCGTAGCTGATCTGCTTCACCGGCCCGGGCGGAATCGGCGCGAATACGATCACGCTGTCGTGGCGGAACTGCATCGCGTCGCTCGAGATGTCGCCCTGCCCACCGCGAAATTGTCCCGCCCCGGTCGGGACGCGGCCCGCCCATGTGGGAGCGAGCGTATCGTTGGTCACGCGCGTCGTGACGCCGCTGTTCTGCAGCTCCAGGATCTCGAGGACCTCCCGCGTCCCATCGTCGCTGGCACGCGCCACCGTGGCAAGCCGCCGCGCCAGCCGGATCGGCGGGCCCGTGGTCGTGGTGGAAAACGCAATGAGATCTTCGACGTGGACGACGGGGCGCCCGGTGGCGTTGAGCGGCAATGAAAAGTAGGCGATGCTGTCGAACAACACACTGACGGCGTACGCGCTGGTGCTGTCCGGACTGCGCAGCGTCATGCGATAGCGCCCGCGGGCGTCGCTGCGCACCGAATCGAGCGGACCGGCCGCGTCGCGCGCCAGGCGGTGCATGACCACCCAGGCATTGACGAGCGGCACGGTGTCGCGCCCGCCCCGCAGCACGCGCCCGCTGACGCTCACCGCTTGGGAGCAGAGCGCCGTGGGGATGCCTACCAGCAGCAACAGGCTACGGCGTAAACTTGCCGAAATCTTCGGGATCGAGGTTCTGGAGGTACGACTTCAGCGTGTCGGCGTCGAGGGGGCTGGCCCCACCAGGCTGGATGGCGCCCTCGCTCGTGTCGACGGACGTGAGCTCGAGCAGCGTCTCGCTCGTCAGGATCGGCGCCTTGAGCCGCAGCGCCAATGCGATCGAATCGGAGGGACGGGCATCGATCTGAATGACCGTGTCGCCGCGATAGATGTGCAGCTCCGCGAAATACGTGTTGTCCTTCACCTGGGTGATGATCACCTTGCGCAGCTCGGCGCCCAGGCCGACGATCACCTGCTTGAGCAGGTCGTGCGTCAGGGGACGTGAGAATTTGACGCCGGCCAGCTCCATCGCGATCGCGCTCGCTTCGGCCGGTCCGATCCAGATGGGCAGCACACGCTGTCCATCGTTTTCTTGAAGAATCACGACCGGCGTGTTGGTCGTGCGATCCAGCCCGAGGTGAGCTACCCGAACCTGCAGCATGGCTCCCCCCGGGGTGCTCATCAGGTGCCCATATCCCAGGACGCGAGATACTTGCGCTGTGCGGCGGTGAGGGTGTCGATCGCCACGCCCATCGACTGCAGCTTGAGACGCGCGATCTCCTGATCGAGATCGGCCGGGATGCGGTGAACGTCCTTCGTCAGCTTCTTCGCGTTATTGACGACGAACTCGGCGGCGAGCGCCTGGTTCGCGAACGACATGTCCATGACGCTCGCGGGATGGCCCTCGGCGGCCGCGAGGTTGATCAGGCGGCCTTGGCCGAGCACGAAGAGCTTCTTGCCGTCGAGCTGGAACTCCTCGACGAACTCGCGCACGGCGACGGGTCCTTTGGCGACCTTCTTCAACCCCTCGAGATCGATTTCCACGTTGAAGTGCCCCGAGTTTGCGACCACCGCGCCGTCTTTCATCGCACGCATGTGTTCCACCCTGAGGACCTCCACGTTGCCGGTCAGCGTCACAAACAAGTCACCGATCGGCGCCGCTTCTTCCATCGGCATGACCCGGTAGCCGTCCATCTGCGCTTCGAGCGCTTTCATTGGATCGATCTCGGTCACCACCACGTTCGCGCCGGCGCCGCGCGCCCGCAGCGCGAATCCGCGACCGCACCAGCCATACCCCGCGACGATCACCGTGCTCCCGGCGATCAACAGGTTGGTGGCCCGGATGATTCCGTCCAGCGTGGACTGGCCGGTCCCGTAGCGATTGTCGAACAGGTGCTTGGTCAGCGAGTCGTTCACGGCAATCACGGGGAACTGGAGCACGCCGTCCTTCGCCATCGCCTTCAGGCGGATGACGCCGGTCGTCGTCTCTTCAGTCGAGCCGATGACGCCGGTCACCAGCGCCTTCCGTTCGGCAGCGGAAAGCGTCTCCACCCACTTGCGCACGGGCGGCGCGAGGTCGTCCAGGCGGTTCAACGCGATCATGTGCAGCGCGCCGACGAGATCGGCGCCATCGTCCATGGTGATGTCGGCGCGATGCGCGAGCGCGGCGCGAATGTGCTCGTAATAGGTCTCGTGATCTTCGCCTTTGATCGCGAAGACCTTGATGCCGTGATTCATCACGAGATGCGCCGCGACGTCGTCCTGCGTGGACAGCGGGTTCGACGCGCACAGCGCAACGTCGGCCCCACCGGCCTGGAGCGTGACCGCGAGGTTCGCCGTCTCCGTCGTGACGTGCAGACAGGCGGCGAGTCGCTTCCCCGCCAGCGGCCGCTCGCGCGTAAACCGCTCGCGCAGCTGCCGCAACACCGGCATCGAACGCTCGGCCCATTCGGTCCGCCGCCGTCCCTCATCCGCGAGCCGGATGTCCTTGATATCGTTGGTGGCTTTCGCCCCAGCGCCAGCGCCGCCTTTAGTCATCGTATCAGACATTTGCCTTCCGGGTTGTACGGGACGCCCGCTCCGCCGCGACTTTCAGCTCTTCGGCGCGATCGACGTGCTCCCAGGTGAATAGCTCGACGTCACGCTCGCCGACCTTCCGCCGCTCGGGCGCCCGGCCGAAATGGCCATAGGCCGCGGTGGGCCGATAGATAGGATTGCGCAGATTGAGTGCCTGGATGATACCGCCAGGGGTGAGATCGAAAACTTCACGGACCGCCGCTTCCAGAGCGTCCTGGGGCACCGTACCCGTCCCGAACGTGTCGACCATGATCGAAACGGGCTCCGCCACACCGATTGCGTAGGCGACCTGCGCCTCGCAGCGCTTCGCGAGCCCGGCGGCGACGATGTTCTTCGCCACCCAGCGCATCGCGTAGGTCGCGGAGCGATCGACCTTGGAGGGGTCTTTGCCGCTGAACGCGCCGCCCCCGTGCCGTGCCATGCCGCCGTAGCTGTCGACGATGATCTTCCGGCCCGTGAGCCCGGCGTCCCCCTGCGGGCCGCCCACGACGAACCGACCCGTCGGGTTCACGAGCACGTGCTTGTCGTTCACCTCGAACCCGGCTTCGCGCACGACCGGCCGTACTACGTGGCCCAGGATGCCCGCCCGAAGCTGGGCGTTGTCGATCATGTCGGAGTGTTGCGCCGACACCACAATTGTGTCGATGCCGATCGGTTTGGACCCTTCGTAGGTCACGCTGACCTGCGTCTTGCCGTCTGGCCGCAGCCAGGGGAACTCCCCGCTCTTCCGCACCGTGGCGAGCCGCTCGGCGAGCCGGTGCGCGATCACGATCGGTAGCGGCATCAGCGACGGCGTCTCGTCCGTCGCGTAGCCGAACATCATCCCCTGATCCCCCGCCCCACCCTTGTCCACGCCCATTGCGATGTCGGCGGACTGGCGGTCGATCGTCGTCAGCACGGCGCAGGTCTGTGCATCGAAGCCGAAATTCGCGTCGGTGTAGCCGATCGAGGTAATCGTGCCACGCACGATGTCGGGGATGTGGACGTAGGTGGAGGTGGTGATCTCCCCCGCCACCACCGCCATGCCAGTCGTGACCAGCGTTTCGCAGGCGACGCGGGCGTTCGGGTCCTCGAGGAGGATCGCGTCAAGCACGGCGTCGGAGATCTGATCCGCGATCTTGTCGGGATGTCCTTCCGTGACCGACTCGGAAGTGAAGACGTGACGATGAGTTGGCATGTTTTAGGTCCTTAGAGTTTCAAACTACCGGAGCGCCGTCCCGCGGGCAACCGCGCGTCGGGATCGAGCAGGGTTTCATCCACCGCTTCCGTGAGTGCAAATCGCAAGATGTCGAGCGCCAGTTCTGCCGAGCGCGCCGCGAGCGCCGCGTCGGCGGCGGCGCGGGCCTGCGCCGTCGTCACCTGCCGGATGAGCCACTTGATGAGCGGCAGCGCTGGTGGCGCGACGGACAGCGTTTCGTACCCGAGGCCTAGCAAGAGGAATGCCGAGAGCGGTTCCGATGCCATCTCCCCACAGACGCTGGCCGGTTTGCCAGCGGAGCGCGCCGCATCTGCGACCAGTTTGAGCAGGCGCAGGACGCTCGGATCGTGCGGGGTGAAGCGGTCCGCCAGGCGGGCGTTGCCGCGATCCACCACGAGTGTGTACTGCGTGAGATCGTTGGTGCCGACGCTGAGGAAGTCGCTGACCTCCACGAGGCGATCCGCCATGACCGCCGCCGCAGGCGTCTCGACCATGACGCCCAGCGGCACCGTCTTGGCAGCGGGCACGCCTTGCTTCTCCAGGCGGGCAGCCTCCTCGTGCATCATCTCGCGCGTGCGCTCGACTTCGTCGAGCCGCGTCACGAGCGGAATCATCAGGTGAAGATTCGCGGTGACCGCCGCCCGCAACACGGCGCGGATCTGCGTCCGAAACATCGCCGGCTCGTCGAGGCACACACGGATCGCCCGCCACCCGAGGAACGGATTCGCCTCCGGGGGACCGCGAAATGGCGCCGGGAATTTGTCGCCGCCCAAATCGTAGGTGCGTATCACCACCGGCTGTCCGGGGAACGCCTCGCCGACATGACGGAAATAGTTGGTCTGGGCCTCCTCATCCGGCAGCTCACTATGCCCCGTGATCAGGAATTCCGTCCGAAGCAGGCCGACCCCCTCGGCACCGTGGGCCTTGGCCGGGGCGACCTCCTCGGGCAGATCCACGTTCCCGCGCAGGGCGACGTGGACGCCATCCACCGTGACGGACGGCTGCGTGACGGCTTCTTCCAGACGGACGGCGAGCTCGCGCCGCCCCGCGTCCTTCCGCTCAGCCTCCTCGATCTCCGCGGGCGTCGGGTTGAGGAGCACCGTTCCCTGCGTGCCGTCCAGGATGGCCTTGGTGCCCTGGGGAATGCGCGCCACCGCCCCGCGCAACCCGAAGATCGCCGGGATCCCGATCGAGTGGGCCAGGATCGCCGCGTGCGAGGTGCGCGTTCCTTCTTCGCTGATCAAACCGACCACGTGGTCGCGATCGAGTTGCACCGTGAGGCCGGGGGACAGCTCACGAGCAACGAGAATCGATGGCTCCGAGAGACTTTCCCAGACGTCGGACGAACCCTGCTTGTGCATGAGATGCTGGATGACGCGGATCGCGACCCCCGTCAAATCGGCGAGGCGTTCCTTGAGCAAGGGGTTGCCCGCCGCGGTCCAGAGATCACGGACCTCGAGCGTCTTGAACTCGAACGCCTTTTCGGCGGTGAGATGGTTCTCCCGAATCAGCTCGGCAACACCGCCGATGAAGTCCTTGTCCTCGAGCATCAAGATCTGCGCGTCGAAGATTCGGGCCTCGTCCACGCCGGCACGGTCCTCGGCCTTGGCACGCAGCTCGGTGAGTTGACCGCGCACATCTTTGAGCGCGGCGCGCAGGCGCCGCACCTCTTTTTCCACCTGGGTGCGTGGCACGACGCGGTGCGGAACCTCCGGCAGCGCCCAGCGCACCGTCACCGTCGGCCCCATCGCGATGCCCGGCGACACCCCGATGCCCTTGAGCAGGCGGTCGCCCGGAGTCACGCGTCTTCCTTTTCCTTGGCCTTCAAATGCATCTCATGAAAGCCCGCGGCCACCAGCGCGCACAACGCCTCCATCGCCTGCTCGGCGTCTTCCCCGTCGGTGCGGATGCGGATCGACGAGCCACACTCCGCGGCGAGCGTCATCATGCCGAGGATGCTCTTGCCGTTCACGACGGCGCCGTCTTTGTGCACCTCGACCGCCGACTTGAACTTGTTCGCCGTCTTGACGAACTCCGCCCCCGGGCGGACGTGCATGCCGAGCGGATTCACGATGAGCGCATCCCGCTCGATCATGGCCATATCAGCCCCACAACCAGCGCCACGGCGGCGAGCCCGAGCGAGAGCCGCAACCCATTGAGCCGGTCACCGCGCAGACGGAATGCGAGGAAGCTCAGGGCAGCGACGATCCCCAGCGCCACGCGAGCCCACGACTCGAACGGCGCCGAAAGGTAGGTGGCCGTCAACGGCAGGGCGGCGCCGACGGAAAATGCCATCGCGGGGCCGAGCAGCGCGCTGGCCTTCTGCAGCACGGGATTGTGCAACGCGACGCTCACGCGTGTCCCGTGGGTCCAGCCCGCCTTCAGCGCCCACCAGCGCAGCGAGACGTGACCGATGTTGTAGACGATCAGAAACACCGCGACGGCGACCCAGCCGGCGCCCAGCGCAATCGCCGCCAGCGTCAGACCGGAGAGAAACGGCAGCCACCCGGCCCAGACGAGTCGATCGCCGAGCGACCCGAGCGGACCACAGAGCGCCTCGCGGAGCCGCTCGATCTGATCGGGCGCGGCGCCGTCGTGCTCGGCCCGGGCGGCCGCGCCGACGGCGAGACCGATGAGATAAGGGTGTGCGTTGAAGAAGTGCGCGCCGCGCGCCACCGCGGGGCGATACTTGCCGTCCGCGAGATCGCGCAGCAGCGGTTCTTCCGCGACGCCGACGCCCACGCCGAGCAGCCGCTCGTAATTGTACGAGCCCTGCACGGCGAACAGCCGCAGCAACGCGCGCGCCAGCGCGCCCTTCACCGCAGCCATATCGTCGCTGCAATCCCGCCGGCGAGGCCGGCGGCGAACCACGCGAGGTTGGGCCCGCGCCCCACGAGCCGCAGCGTCCCGGCTGCGCCGGCGGCCAGCGCCGTCCCCACAATCGCGACGGCGAGCAGCACGGCGCCCCGCACCGAGAGGACGCCGCCCAGCAGCGGTCGTGCCAGCCAGGCCAACACGAGGCCAAATACCGTCACCAGCGCGGCGCGCAGCGCGTCGCGCAGCAGTCCGCCGACATGCAAGTGCACCAGCGCGCTCGGGTCGCCCGACTCGAGTTGAGCGGCTGCCGCATGGACGATACGCGAGTTTACTCGTCGCAGCACATTGATCGTCAGGCCGCCAAATAGTCCGGTGACCAGTCCCACCAGCGCGCCGAGGCCAAGGCCGAGGACACCGGCCGACGCATGCGCGGTCGCGACCGCGGCGACCGTCGCTGGGCCGTATTCGGGGTAGCGCACGGCGCCCACCGGCAGGATGTCGTACTGCAACAGCTCGAAGACGACGCCGAGCTTGAGACCCGTCGGGATGTCGCCGAGGATCGCGCCGGCCACCGTCCCTGCCACGAGCGGACGGGCGATCATCATCTGCGGCAGGCTGACGAGATCCACCCCGACCAGCGTACCCCAGACGAGCAGTGCGATTAAGAGCTCGATGGGCAGGATCATGTGAACTCCGCGACCGGGACCGCGCGGGCCGTGGGGACGTCCTGAGCCGTGACGTCTACGCCGCGGGCGGCGAGCTGGCGCAGCTTCGCTGCCTCGTCGTCCGTCAGATACACGAAGCGGAGGCGCTCTTTGCGCCCGGTGCGATGGTGCACACCCCCCACATTGAATTGCTTCACTTGCGGCGCGCGGCCGGCGAGCGCCACGGCGGTGTCGATGTCGGCCACGAGCAGGATTCCGACGCGCGAGTCCGCTTCCCAGCTGGGCAGCGTCGCCGCCGCCTGCTCCACAGAGGCGAAGATCACCTCGATCTGCGGCGGCACGCCCATCCGGTAGAGGTCCTGCTCCCAATCGCTGCCGCTGACTTCGTCATCGACGAGCACAATGAACGAGACGTCCAGTGGTTGGCCCCACCCGACTACAACCTGCCCGTGGATCAGGCGGTCGTCGATGCGGTACAGCGCCAGGCTCATGTACGCGTAACGCGGATGGCTTTGCCGCCGGCATCGACGGCTCGGCGCGCCGCTTCCGCCGGCGGGATGTCGCGATTGAACACGAAATCGAGCAGCATGGCGAGATTGACACCCGTCACGACCGCGATGTCGGCGCCTCCCTCCTTCGCATAGCGGGCGGAGCTGGTGAAGCATGAGCCACCCGGGAGATCGACGAACAGCACCGCGGGACCAGCGCCCACCACGTCACGCAGCCGCTCGCCAAGCGCTTCGGTGCCGCAGCCTTCATTAGAGATGGGTGTCAGCGCACCCTCGATGCCGGTGATCGCGGTGACCGCGTCCACCATGGCCTTCGCCACCGCGGCGTGCGACACGATGACGCCACGGAGCTCACTCATAATCTTCCTCCAGATAACTCTGCACGCCGCCCTTCTCCCGCATGCGCCGGATCAGCCGCTCGTTGAACGCGTTCGCGGAATCCACGCCGCTGTAGCGCAGCAGGTGAGTCATCGCCACGACCTCACAGATCACGGTGAGATTCTTTCCCGGATTGAGCGGCACCGTCACCAGCGGCAGCTCGATGTCGAGCAGCTCGGTCCGCTGCTGATCGAGCCCCGTCCGGTCGTATTCGCGAGTGTTGTCCCAGTCCTCGAGCTGCACCACGACCTCGATGCGCTTCTGCTGGCGCACGGAGCGTATCCCGAACAGCGCGTTGATGTCGATCAACCCAACACCGCGAATCTCCATATAGTGCCGGGAGATCTCGTGCCCGCGGCCGATCAGGACGTCGTTGCCCCGGCGCGTGACGTGCACGACGTCGTCCGCCACCAGCCGGTGACCGCGCTCGACGAGGTCCAGAACGCACTCGCTCTTGCCGATTCCAGAGCGGCCGCGAAACAGCAGGCCCACCCCGAAAACATCGGCGAGCGAGCCGTGCACGGTGGTGCGGGGTGCGAAGGCGTCGTCGAGAAACGGCTTGAGCCGCCGGTAGAACTCGGCCGTCTTGAGTCGCGTGCGGATGACCGGGACGCCCTTGTCGCGCGCCACGACGAGCAGCTCTTCGGGCGCGTCCTGGCCCTTCGTGATGATCACGCACGGCAGGGCGTAGGAGAGGAACGTCTGGATTGTCTTGCTGCGCGCCTTCGGATCGAGGGACGCGAGATAGGTGATCTCGGTCTCGCCCAGGATGTGAATGCGGTCGGTGCCGACGAAACGCGCCGTGTATCCCGCCAGCACGAGGCCCGGACTCGACGCCTCCGGAGAACGGATCTCGCGGTCGAGTCCGACCTCAGCCGTCAGCAGCTCGAGCTGCAGCGGATCCCCCTTGCGGGCAAGAAGATCGCCAACCTTGAGCCGCGGGGGAGCGGGGGGAGGCGACGCGGGCGTTGCGTTCACCGAGTCCCGGACACCTTGGTGCGCTGCGCCGCGCGGCGCGGGCGTAGGGTCTCTTTCTCGTCGAGCAGCTGGCGCTTTATCCGTGCGATGGCGGCGTCCAGCGCCGAGCGGTGATCGGCAGCCTGGGACTTCGCGACGTGGATGCGGCCACGGGGCACATGGACCGCGATCTCGACAGCCGCTTCGCCATGATCTTCGGTGAAGACTACCTGCGCATGATGGGGGCGTCGCGCCAACTTCACGATCTTCTCGACGAGCTCCCTGGTGTGCGCGCGCAGATCGTCATCGATCTCGGTGTGGCGCGCGGTGATGGTGATCCGCATTCAGCGTGTCCTTTCGCGTTCGGCAACTGTTGTCTCGATATGCGCTAGCGTCGCGCGCGCGGCCGAGTCCCAGGACAGCCCTTCGGCAAAGCGCCGGGCCTCCCGCCCGAGACGCTCCACTAACGATGGATCCGCCGCCAGTGCCAGCATGCGATCCCCGAGCGCGCGGTAGTCACCATGCGGCACCAGGTAGCCCGTTACGCCGTCCTGCACCGACTCACGCAGGCCCGGGCTGTCCGATGCCAGCGCCGGGGTTCCGCTGGCAGCAGCCTCGACATTCGTAATACCCCACCCTTCCTTAGGACTTGGGAAGACGACCGCCCAGGCACGGCGCAGTAACCGTCGCTTGTCCTGGTCTGACACGAACCCGAGGAATCGAACCGCTTCCCCCAGACCGAGCCGTCTCGCGAGACTCTCGAGGCGGGGCCGATCATCGCCCTGACCGCAAATGTCCAGCGTAATGTCGCCGCGTGCCTGACGGGCCGCAGCAACCGCCATCAGCGCAAATTCAACTCCTTTATAACGCTTCAATCGGCCCAGGTACAAGAATGTAGGCCGCTCCGCGCGCGTCGTTGCGGGATCCAGGCGGTACCAGTCCGAATCGACGCCCGGATGGATAACCGCGATCC
>WNFA01000270.1_pt1 | contig 40763 bp, 37 predicted proteins | sample 5400481 | NCBI WGS metagenome assembly WNFA01 (sample SAMN13153340, study PRJNA577476) | soil metagenome | isolation source: 120 cm saprolite under Douglas fir tree site 2 hole 1 replicate 2 | place: USA:California | collected 2015-04-18 | reverse complement strand
TTCCTGTCGGTCCTCCTCGTGCCCGCCCTGCTCGCGGTGGTCGGGACCGCGGTGTGGTGGAAGCAGCATTGAGGCGCCACGGGCTCACCGTCGTCTGGCTGCTGCTCGGGGTGCTGGCGGTGGGGATCGGGGCGCTGGAGTGGACCGACCATCTCCGCGCGAAATCGGGAGGAGCCGACCCCGCGGACCCCCGCCTCCTGCTGCCGGTCCCGCTCGCCGAGATCGGGGCGATCGAGATCGCCGACGCGGGAATGGTCCACCGGTTCGAGCGGGACGCGACGGGCGCCTGGTTCTATCACGGCGCCCACGGCGTCGCCGCGGGCGCCCACTCCCACGATCCCGATCCGGCGCGCGCGGAGCGCATCGCGCAGGCCTTCGCCGCGCTCGGCCGGGCGCGCGCCGAGCGGGATTTCCCGCTGGGCCGCGACGGCGCGACCTACGGGGTCGCGTCGCCGGAGCTCGTGATCCTCGTGTACCGGCCGGGCCAGTCGCAGCCGCTCGTGCAGTACGCGGTCGGCCACGTGGCTCCGGATACGGTCAGCCGGTACGTGGCGGTGGTGGGGCACCCGGTGGTGGTGACGATTCCCGCGTATCAGATCGACAACCTGCGGGACTTGGTCCGGACGATGGGCGGGCCGCCCCAGCCGCCGGGGGCGACCGGGGCGGCGCGCCGATGAGGGCCGCGTGCGCCGCCCTGGCCGGCCTCGCGCTCCTGGCGACGGCCGCGGCGAGCGTCTCGGCCCACACCGGCGGTCGCAACGGCTATGCCGCGATCGCGGTCGACGGCGCGGGCGTGCGCTACTCGCTGACCCTGTGGCCCGCGAGCGTGCCGCCGGCGATGGCCGAGACGTTTCGACTCGCGCACGCCGGGCCCGGCCCGGAGCGCACCGAGCTCCTGGGCTTCATCCGCGACAAGGTGGCCCTCGTCGCGCAGGGACGGCGATGCGACGCGGGCCCCGGGTCGGTGCCCGAGCCGGCGTCGCGCGCCGAGAGCATCATCTTGGTGGTGGACTACGCGTGTGGCATCGAGGTCCGCGACCTCCAGATCCGAGACGACCTCCCGGACGTGCTGGGCGCCGACTACCACACGCTGGCCCGGATCGACGCGGCCGGCGCGACGAGCCAGTTCGCGTTCGGTACCGAGGCGCGCGAGGCCCGGGTGAGCCTCGACGGGCGGCGCCGCGGCGCTGCGAGCTTCGTGCTGCTCGGTATCGAGCACATCCTGACCGGCTGGGATCACCTGCTGTTCCTCCTCGTGCTGCTCCTGCGCGGGGGCGGCTGGCTCTCGCTTCTCCGGATCGTCACCGCGTTCACGCTCGCGCACAGCGCGACCCTCGCGCTGGCGGCGCTCGACGTGGTGACGCTGCCCGATCGCCTCGTGGAGTCGGTCATCGCCCTGTCGATCGCGCTGGTCGCGGGCGAGAACCTCCTGTTCCGGTCGCTGGTGGCTCGACGGTGGCTCGTCAGCTTCGGCTTCGGGCTGGTCCACGGCTTCGGCTTCTCCTCCGTGCTCCGCGAGGTCGGGCTCCCCACGCAGGGGCTCGTCCTGTCGCTCCTCGGCTTCAACGTCGGGGTCGAGCTCGGGCAGGCCCTGGTGGTGGCGGTGGCCCTGCCCGCGCTGGCGCTGCTGCGGAGAACCCGCTGGGAGCCGCGCGTGGTCCGGATCGCCTCGCTGGCCACCCTGCTCGTCGGCGCGGCCCTGTTCCTCGAGCGGGCGCTCCTCTGAGCGGCCGCCACGTTGTCAACTCCGCGGCCCCTGTGCCACGCTAGGACGCTGTGACGACGGCCCTCCGGTTCCTGCCGCCGATCGCGTGGTCGGTGCTGATCGCGTGGTTCTCGGGCGCGGGCTGGCACGGCGGCGCCACGACGCCGCTCTTCGAGCCCTGGCTCCGCGCGCTCCTGCCCTGGGCCGCCCCCGAGCAGATCGCGGGAGCGCACTGGCTCCTGCGGAAGACCGGCCACGTCGTCGAGTACGCGGTGCTCGCCCTGCTCTGGCGCCGCGCCCTGGCCGGCCCGGACGCGCCCGCGACCTGGCGGTGGCCGCTCGCGCTCACCGTGCTCACCGCCGGGCTCGACGAGGTGCACCAGGCCATCACGCCCACCCGTGAAGGGCGCGTCGCCGACGTGCTGCTCGACGGCAGCGCGGCGGCCGCTGCCCTCCTGGCGGCCACGCTCGGGGCGCGACGCGCCGCCGACGGGCTCGCGTGGATCCTGCTCTGGGCCGCCGCGGCCGGCGGCACCGTGCTGCTCGCGATCGATCTGGCCGCCGCCGCGCCGTCGGGCTGGCTCTGGCTGAGCGTCCCCGCGGCGTGGCTCACCCTTTGGGTCTGGCGGCGGAGGCGCACCCGCGCGTGAGCGATCTGCCCGCGTGGCGGCAGGGCGACCTGCCGCACGCGCCCGCCTACAATCCCATCAACCTGGTCCGGGTCATCGGGCCGGGGGCGATCCTGCTCGGGCTCTCGCTGGGCGCGGGCGACTGGCTGCTCGGCCCGGCCGTCGCCGCCGCCTACGGCCCGACCCTGCTCTGGATCTGCACCCTGTCGATCCTCTTCCAGGGCGTGCTCAACGCGGAGATGGCACGCTACACCTTGGCCACCGGCGAGCCCATCTTCACGGGCTTCATGCGCCAGCGGCCGGGCGCGCGCTTCTGGGCCGCCGGCTACTCGCTCCTCCATCTCGCTCAGGTGGGCTGGCCCGGCTGGGCGCTCGCGGGCGGCTCCGCCCTGGCCGCGCTGCTGCTCGGCCGCGTGCCGCGCGCGGACGACCGCGCGACGGTGGTCGGCCTCGGCTACCTGCTTTTCCTGGGCGCGGTCGGGCTCGTGCTCCTCGGCCGGCGCGCCCAGCGCGCGCTCGAGATCACCGAGTGGATCATGATGGCGTGGATGCTGCTGTTCCTCGTCGCGCTGGCCCTGTATTTCGTGCCTGGGCCGGCCTGGGCCGCGCTCGCGTGGAATTTCGCGGGCCGCCCGCTGTGGGAGCCGGGCTGGGTCCCGTCGCCGCTCCCCGCCCGCGCGATCGACTGGGCGCTCGTCGCGGCCTTCGCGGCCTATTCCGGCGCGGGCGGCACGATCAACGCCATGCTCACCTACTGGCTGCGCGACAAGGGCTTCGGGATGGCGGGCACCGTGGGGGCGCAGCCGACGCCGGTGGGCGATCAGACCATCCTGCTGCCGCGCGACGGGGCCATCTTCCCACCCAGTGACGCGAACCTCGCCAAGTGGCGCGAGTGGTGGCGCTACCTCCGGGCGGACCTCTCCTATCTCTGGACGGCCGGCTGCCTGATCGGCATGGGGCTGCCGGTGCTGCTCGCCCTCGACGCGGTGCCGCCGGGCACGGACATGGGCGGCTTCGGGGCGGGCGCGGTCTTCGCGCGCGAGCTGACGCGACGCTACTGGGCCCTGCTCTGGCTGCCCGCGCTCCTGACCACGCTCTGGATCTTCTTCTCGACCCAGGTCGGCATCATCGAGGGCTTCGCGCGCAACGTGACCGAGATGCTCTGGACGGCGGGCGTGCGACCAGCCACCGCGGGCGCGGGCTGGGTCTACTACCCGGTGCTCGTGCTCTTCGTGCTGGCGGGCGGCCTCGCCATGACGGTGGCCGACCCGCTCACCCTGATCGTGATCGGCGCCGACATCGCGGCGGTGAACTTCGCGGTGCTGTCCTTCCACACGCTGCGCCTGAATCGCGCGCTGCTGCCGGAAGTGCTGCGGCCCCCGCTCTGGCGCGAGGTCGTGGTGGCGGCGGGGGGCACGGGCTTCGCGGTCCTGGCGCTCCTCGCGGCGGCGGCCCGGCTCGGGCTACTCGCCACCCCCGGCCGCTGAGCTACGCCCCGCCCCGCGGAGCTACGCCCCTATCAAGACGCGGCCGCTCACCAGCACGAGCTTCAGATCGGCGAGCGCCTCGATGCGCTCGGCCGGGTCGCCCGCCACCGCGATCAGATCCGCTGCGTAGCCGGGGGCCACCCGGCCGGTCACCTCGCCCAGACCCAGGCAGTCGGCCGCGGTGACGGTGGCGGCCCGGATCGCCTCGAGGGGTGTCATGCCGTACTTCACCATCAGCGTGAGCTCGGGCAGCAACGAGCCGTGGAAGTTGAGCGGGGTGCCCGAGTCGGCGCCCGCCGCGATCCGCACGCCCGCGCGATGCGCGAGCTGGAAGCTCGCCACGTGCGCCGGCACGACCACCTCCGACTTGCGCACCATGAAATCGGGGATGCCCGCAGCGAGCCCGCCGGAGGCGATGGCCGCGGGCGCGTTGAGGGTGGGGACCAGAAAGGTTCCGTCGCGCCGCATGTGGGCCACGATCTCCTCGGTGAGATAGATCCCGTGCTCGATCGAGGTGATCCCCGCCGCGATGGCGTCGCTGATGCCGCTGGACGCCATCGCGTGGGCCGCGGTGCGGCGCCCCGCCCGGCTAGCCTCCTCGATGGCCGCGCGCATCTCCTCGAGCGTGAGCTGGGGCGAGCCGGGCTCCACGCCCGGGGTCATCACGCCACCGGTGGCGATGATCTTGATCACGTCCGCCCCCGCCTTCAGCTGCTCGCGCACCGCCTTCCGCGCGTCGTCGGGCCCGTCGGCCTCGCGGGCGAGCCAGTGCCCGTGCCCGCCCGTCATGCACACCGGTCGTCCGGCCGCCAGGATGCGCGGCCCGTCGATGAGACCCTCCTGGATGGCGCGGCGCACCGCGATCTCCACGTACTCGCGCCCGCCCAGGTCCCGCACCGTGGTCACCCCGGCCCGGGCCGTCTCACGCGCCCGCAGCAGCGCCTTGATGGCGGTGAGCCCCAGGGGCTCCTCGCGCAGTGGCCGCACCGGATCGGCCTCCGCCCCGAGGCAGAGGTGCACGTGGCAGTTGATGAGCCCGGGCAAGAGCGTGTGGCCCGCCAGGTCCACCCCATTCCCCCGCGGCGCCCGCGCATCCTCCACCACCGCCGCGATCACACCCTTCTCCACCACAACCGACCGCCCGCGCACGGGCTCCGCCCCCGTCCCATCAATGATCCGCGCCCCACTCAGCACCAGAGTCTCAGAACTGTTCATAAGCGTCGAGGGTGATCGAGTAGTAGGTGCTCATCAGGCTGTCTCAGAGCTGGCCATGAGCTTCGAGGGTGATCGGGTGGGTGGCGTCGGGACGCGCCCCCCGGCGACAGGACCCACCCGCCTCGCGCCGGGCCGATGACCGAAGACGCGTGACACGGCTAGACCTTGAGCCGCGGGTCGAGCGTGTCGCGGAGCCCGTCGCCGAAGAGGTTGATGCCGAGCACGGTGATGAGGATCGCGAGGCCCGGGAACGTCGCCAGCCACCACGCGGTGGAGAGGTAGACGCGGCCGTCGGCGAGCATGCCGCCCCAGGTGGGCGTGGGCGGCTGCACGCCCAGCCCCAGGAACGAGAGCGCGGACTCGATCACGATCACGCGCGCCATGTCGAGGGTGGCCACCACCAGCCAGGGCGTGAAGGTGTTCGGCAGCACGTGGGTCATCAGCACCCGCCAGTGCCGGCTACCGAGCGCCACCGCCGCGTGCACGTACTCGCGCTCACGGATCGAGAGCACCTCGCCCCGCACCACCCGCGCGTAGACGACCCAGGACGACACGCCGATGACGATGATGATGTTGCGCAGGCTCGGCCCCAGCACTCCGATGACCGCGATCGCGAGCAGGATGAACGGGAAGGCGAGCTGGATGTCGGCCAGGCGCATCAGGAAGTCGTCCATGCGGCCGCCGAAGTAACCGGCCACGAGCCCGATGATCATGCCGAGCACGCCCGAGATCACCACCGCGGCCAGCCCGACCAGCAGCGCGATGCGCGAGCCGAAGATGATGCGCGAGAGGATGTCGCGCCCGAGGTGGTCGGTGCCGAGCGGGTGCACGCGGCCCTGCGCGTCCTGCCAGCCCGGCTCGCGGAGCCGCTGGCCGATGTCCTGCTCCAGCGGATCGAACGGCGCGACGAGCGGAGCGGCCAGCGCGGCCAGCATCACCACCAGCACCACGAGCATGCCGAACAGCGCGGTGCGGCGGCGCACCAGCCGCCGCAGCAGCGCCACCCACTCGCGCTCCGCCCAGGGGCGCGAACGCACTCGCGGCCCGACCACTTCGGGGGGGGCGGGGGCGGCGGCGGGATGGAGCTGCGCGCCATCGGCGGGCGTGGAGGGCGGCAACGCGGCCATCAGCGGTACCGGATGCGCGGATCGAGGTAGGTATAGATGATGTCGACCAGGAAGTTGACGATCACGAAGGTGCTGGCGAGCAGGAACACCGCCGACTGGACGACGGGATAATCGCGGTTGAAGATGGCCTGCACCGAGAGCCGCCCCACGCCCGGCCACGCGAAGATGGTCTCGGTGATCACGGAGCCGCCGAGCAGGGTGCCGAGCTCGATCCCCACGATGGTGACGATCGGGATCGACGCGTTCTTGAGCGCGTGCTTCCACACTACCGGCGGCTCGCCGACCCCCTTGGCGCGCGCGGTGCGGATGTAGTCCTGGCCGAGCACCTCCAGCATCCCGGAGCGCGTGAGGCGGGTGATGCGCGCGGTGGTGAAGAGCCCGAGGGTGATCGCGGGCAGGATCAGGTGCTCGAGCCCGCCGCGTCCCGAGGAGGGCAGCCAGTTGAGCCGCACCGAGAAGACCAGGATCAGCATGATCCCGAGCCAGAAGGTCGGCATGGCCTGGCCGAGCAGCGCCACCACCGTCGCGACGTAGTCCACCGCGGTATTCCGCCTGACCGCGGACACGATACCCGCCGGGATCGCCAGGCACAGCGCGATGAGCAGCCCCGCGCCCGCGAGCTGGAAGGTGGCGGGCAGCCGCTCGACCACGAGGGCCATCGCGGGCTCGCCGTGGCGCAAGGACTCGCCGAAGTCCCCGCGCACCGCGCCCTTCAGGAAGCGGAGGTACTGGACCGCCACCGGATCGTCGAAGCCCATCGCGGTGCGGAACTTCGCGATGTCATCGGCGGTCGCGTCGGGCGGCAGCAGGAGCGCGGCCGGGTCGCCGGTCAGGTGCAGGATCAGGAACACCACCACCGAGACGCCGAAGAGGACCAGCAGCGACTGCCAGAGCCGCCGCAGCAGGTACGACTTCACGAACCGACGCGCTCCAACCGGGCCACCGCCTCGATGTGCGGGGTGTGCGGGAACATGTCGACCGGCTGCACCCACTCGAGCCGGTAGCCGCCGCGCACCAGCTCGCCCAGGTCCCGGGCCAGCGTGGTCGGGTTGCACGACACGTAGACGATGCGGCGCGCGCCGAGCGTGATCAGGGCGTGCAGCGCCTTGGGATGGAAGCCCGCGCGCGGCGGATCGGCCACCACCACCTCCGCGGTCACCCCCTTCGCGATCAGGGAGGGCAGCACGAAGCGGACCTCCCCGCACACGAAGGTGCAGTTGGTGATGGCGTTGGCCGCCGCGTTCACCCCCGCGTCGTCCACCGCGGCCTGGGCCACCTCGATGCCGTACACCCACCGGGCGCGCCGGGCCAGGAGCAGGCTGATGGCGCCGGTGCCCGAATAGAGATCGTAGACCGTCTCGGTCCCGGTCAGGCCCGCGGAGTCGATGACGAGCTCGAAGAGGCGCTCGGCCTGCCGGGTATTGGTCTGGAAGAACGAGCCGGCCGAGACCTGGAAGATGAGCCCGCCCACGCTCTCGCGGATGTGGTCGCGGCCGCCCAGCAGGTGCTCCTCGACCCCGACCGCCACGCTGGCCTTCCTGGGGTTCACGTTCATGACCACGCTGGTCGTGCCCGCGTCGCGCGCCTGCAGGCGCTGGGCGAGCGGGGCCAGCTCGGAGACCGCGGGCGCGGACGTCACCACGTTGGCCATGAGCTCACCGGTGTGCGTGCCCTCGCGCAGCATGAGGAAGCGCAGGAGCCCTTCGCCGCTGTCCTGCTCGTAGACGGTGAGCCCGCGCTCGGCGAAGAAGCCGCGCGCCTCGCCGAGAAGCGCGTTCATGCGGTCGGACTGCAGCAGGCAGCGCTCGATGTCGAGCACCGAGTCGTAGCGATCGGCCTCGTGCAGCCCCACCACCATCGGCTCCTTCGGGCCCCGCGCCACCGTGAACTCCATCTTGTTCCGGTACCCGAACGTCTCCTCGGCGCCGATGATGGGCCGGACCTCGATGCCCTTGAGCCCGCCGAGCCGCTCCAGCGCGTCCACCACCTGCTTGGCCTTGAAGGCGAGCTGGGCGGGGTAGGCCATGTGCTGGAGGCGGCAGCCGCCGCAGCGCCCAAAGTATGGGCAGGGCGCCTCCACGCGCTGCGGCGAAGGCTGCTCGACGGCGTCGATGACCCCGCGCCCGAAGCGGGAGCGCACCTGCACGAGCCGGACGCGGAGCCGATCGCCGGGCAGGCCGCCCGGGACGAACACCACGTAGCCATCGGCCCGCCCGACGCCCTCGCCGCCGAAGGCCAGGTCGTCGATCGTCAGGGACAGAATCTCCCCGCGCTTGGGTCGGGCCATGGTAGCGACACTATAAATGTCGGTACGATCTGAGTCAATTTGCCCCCGGACCGTCGGGCCAAGCTTCAAGCTAGCGACCGTCCACGCCTTCAAGCTAGCAACCGTCCACGCCTTCAAGCTAGCAACCGTCCACCCGTTCAAGCTAGCAACCGTCCACCCGTTCAAGCTAGCGAGGACATACCCGGTCAAGTATCATGGACTCACGATGGGCTCGGCCCGCTCTTCCTTTCCGGTCCGTGTGGGCACGATGCTGACCGCCGCCCTGCCCGCCCTCGAAGAGCGACTGCTGGCCGAGCGCATCCGCCAGGGCTGGCGCACGGCCGTCGGTTCCGAGCTGGCCCATCGCACCCGACCCGGCGAGCTGCGGGCGGGGACGCTCACGGTGATGGCCGACAATTCCCCCTGGCTCCAGGAGCTCTCCATGCGATCCGCGGAAGTCCTCGACGCGGTCCGCGCCCGCTTCGGCCCGACCGTCACCGCGCTACGTCCGAGCCTCGCCGGCCCCGCGCCGGCCCCAGAGCGTGGGGCCCCGCGCCGCGCCGCGCCCGCCGCCCCTCTGCGGCTCGACGCCGACGAGCTGGCCATCGTGGAAGGCGCGGCCGCGCCGGTGCGCGACGAGGCGCTGGCCTCCACCGTTCGCCGCGTCGTGGCCAAGGGCCTGATCGCGCGCCGGGGCGGGGCCCTCGCGGGCATCCTGCTCGCCCTCGGCGCGATCGCCGGTTGCGCCACCACGCAGACGAGCGAGGCCGAGCCCACGCCCGTCCCGAAGACCATCACGATCGTCCCGCCCGGCCGCCGGGCGGTCGGCGCCCAGGGCGAGGCCTACGACCACTATGTGATCGCGCAGATGGAGGCCCGCGCCGGCCGGATGCCGCAGGCCATCGTCCAGCTCCGCGAGGCCATCAAGTCCGATCCCAACACCGCGCTCCTCTGGATCCAGCTCTCCCAGTGGCTGATCCGGGTCAACGACACCGCGGGCGCCTTCACCGCCGCGCAAAAGGCCATCGCGCTCGAGCCCAACAACGCGGGCGCCCACATGACGCTGGCCGACCTCTACAAGCGCCAGCGCAAGACGGCGGAAGCGGAAGCCGCGCTGGAGCGGGCGGTGGCGCTCGACCCGCAGACGCCCGACGGCTATCTGGCCCTGGCCCAGCTCCACTTCGAGCAGAAGAGCTACGAGAAGGCGCGCGCGGTGCTGGGCCGGCTGGTAACCGCGCGCCCCAATCTCTCGCAGGGCTACTACCTGCTGGGGCGCATCGGCATCGAGAACGAGCAGTGGGACGAGGCCTTGACCAATCTCAAGCGCGCGGTGGACCTCGACCCGGACCACGACGGGGCGTGGTCCGCGCTCGGCTTCGTCTACGAGTCCCAGAACAAGCTCGACGAGGCGGTGGGCGTCTACAAGGAAGCGCTCAAGGCCAACCCGGACAACGCGGCCTTCGTGGAGCGGCTGGGCGACCTGCTCGTGAAGCTGGGGCGCTACGGCGAGGCCCAGAGCGAGATCGAGTCGCTGGTCGATTCGCTCCCGCGGGACCCGCGGGTGTGGCTGAAGCTGGGCGCCATCCACTACGAGCAGAAGCAGTACGACAAGGCGATCGCCGCCTTCCGCCAGGCCGTCGCGCTCGAGCCCGGCAACATGCGGACCCGCTACTATCTGGCCACCGCGCTGATGGACGCGGGGAAGGACGACGAGGCCCGGAGCGAGCTGGAGAAGATCCTCAAGGCCGATCCCCGCTCGGTGGACGCGCGGGTGCAGCTCGGCTTCCTCTACGGGCGCGCCAAGCGCTACGACGAGGCGGTGGCCACGCTGCAGGAGGCGGTGAACCTCGAGCCCAAGCGCCCCGAGCTCTTCCTCTACCTGGGCACCGCGCTCCAGCGCGCCAACCAGTACGATCGCGCGGCGACCGTGTTGCGCGAGGGGCTGTCGGTGGACGACAAGAACAAGGATCTCCACTTCCAGCTCGGGGTGGTGCTGGAGAAGCACCAGCAGTTCGACGACGCCATCCGCTCGTTCCGCCGCGTGCTCGTCCTCGATCCCAAGCACGCCGAGTCGTACAACTACATCGGCTACATGTACGCCGAGAAGGGCACGAACCTCCCCGAGGCCGTCCAGCTCATCCAGCAGGCCCTCGCGATCGAGCCCGAGAACGGCTACTTCATCGACAGCCTGGGCTGGGCCTACTACCAGCAGGGCCACTATCCCGAGGCCCTGCGCGAGCTGAAGCGCGCGGTGAGCCTGGCCAAGGAAGACCCCGTGCTCTACGAGCACCTGGGCGACGCCTACCTCAAGAACAACCTGGCGAACGAGGCCGTCGAGGCGTGGGAGAAGTCCCTCCAGGTGGACCCGAACGCCCCGACCGCCCCCCAGGTGAGGAACAAGATCCGGGACGTGCGGGAGAACCAGCTCCGGGTCAAGGGTGCGCCGCCCAAGGCCGAGCAGAAGTAGCCGGCTCCGCCTGGCCGGCGGCGTCCTGCTGACCGCCAGCCTGTCCGCCTGCGCCACCGCGCCCCCGGCGCCCGCGCCGCCCATCGCGGACGAGGCCCGCGCGGCGCTCGCCCGCATCGAGCAGCATCGCCGCTCCCTGGTCGACCTGCGATCCCTGGCCGACATCACCGTGCGCCGCAGCGGGCGGGCGCAGCGCCTTTCCGGTGTCATGCTGCTCCTGGGCGAGCCCGCCTCGCTCCGCTTCGAGGCCCTCTCGCCCTTCGGCACGCCGGTGCTGATCGTGGCCGGCGATCCCCAGAACCTCACGTTGTGGGAGGTCCTCGACAACCGGGCGTATCTCGCCCCCGCCTCCCCCGAGGCCAACCGCCGCTGGCTCGGCCTGGCGCTCGGCGGCGAGGATCTCGTCGCGCTGCTCGCGGCCCGCGCCCGGGCGCTACCGGAGCCGACCCGGGTGGAGCTGGTGGCGCCCGACGAGACCGGCCCGTCGGTCCGGCTGACCGGGAGGGACATCGAGCAGCGCATCTGGTTCGACCCAGACAGCGGGCAGGCGCGACAGGTCGAGTGGACGGGCAAGAATCCCGCGCGGGTGACGTTCAGCCCCACGCCGCCGGAGGCCCCGCCGGCCGGGCTCAGGCTCGAGACGCCGGACGGATCGCTGCGCGTCTCGGTCACCTACCGCGACCCCAAGATGAACACGGGGCTCGACCCCGCCCTGCTGAAGCTGACTGTCCCAGAACACGTTAGAATTCAGGACTTCCGTTGACACTCCGTCGCCGCACATGGTAGCCTACGCTGCCTTGTCGAAGCGGTCACGGGGGAGCACGGAGGTGGTGCTCCGCACCCCCGCCAAAGTGAACCTGGCCCTCGAGGTGCTGGGAAAGCGGGGCGACGGGTATCACGAGATCGCGACGGTGCTGCAGGCGGTGGACCTGTTCGATCGCCTGAAGCTGGAGGCGGCCGACACCCTTTCGCTGCACACGGATGATCGCGACTTGCCCACCGACGATGGCAACCTGGTGATACGCGCCGCCCGTCTGCTCCAGAAGGCGGCGGGGGTCGAGGCCGGAGCCCGGATCCGGCTGATCAAGCGCATCCCGGTGGCGGCCGGGCTGGGGGGCGGTTCGAGCGACGCGGCAGCGACCCTCTGGGGCCTCCACCGGCTGTGGCGGCTCCGCTGGCCCAAGGCGCGGCTGCAGGAGCTGGCGGTGGAGCTGGGCATGGACGTACCGTTCTTCCTGGGGTCGGGGCGGGCGGTGGCGAGGGGGCGTGGCGAGCGGCTGACCGCGCTGCCGGGCGGGGGCGGCTATGCCCTGGTGCTGGTGAATCCTCGCGTGCCGTTGTCGACGCGGGAGGTGTACGGTCGAGTTCCGGAGGGCTGGCGGGCGGAGCCCACCGGCACGGAGCGGGTGATCGAGGCGCTGCGGACGCGGAACGTGACCAAGATAGCGGCGGCGCTGACGAACAATCTGGAGAGTGTGGTCGAGCCGGTGCTACCGGTGATCGGCCGCATGAAGGCAGCCCTCTTGGCGGCGGGGGCGCTCGGAGCGATCATGTCGGGCAGTGGACCCACCGTATTCGGGATGGCGCGCTCCCTGGACCACGCGCGGCAGATCCGGACCCGGGTGAGCCGGGCGGGCTGGGCCTGCTGGGCAGTACGCACGAACTCCGGCCCCGCGATCCGCGCGAACCGATGACGGCACGCAATCGGATGAAAAGCCAGGCGCCGGGCGGGATGTCCGCCGATCGGGGGAGTGCGGGCGCCATCCGGATGTCCGCGGACTGGGGGAGTGCGGGGGCCATTTCGGGGCCCCCGCTGCTGAAGACGGTCTCGACGATCTCATTGGGGCGTCGTTCAGTGGTAGGACTCGGGGCTTTGGCCCCCGCAATGGAGGTTCGATTCCTCCCGCCCCAGCCACGCTTACAGGAGACGGCATGTACGAGCTGAAGCTCTTCTCCGGCAACGCGAACCGCCCGCTGGCGGAGGAGATCGCCAAGACGCTCCACCTCCCGCTGGGCGACGCGGACGTCTCGCGCTTCTCCGACGGCGAAGTGTACGTGCAGATCAACGAGAACGTCCGGGGCCAGGACATCTTCGTGATCCAGCCCACGTGCCCGCCGGTGAACGATCATCTGATGGAGCTGCTCGTGATGATCGACGCGTTCAAGCGCGCCTCCGCGCGGCGCATCACCGCGGTGCTGCCCTACTACGGCTACGGCCGCCAGGATCGCAAGGTACAGGGGCGGATGCCGATCACCGCCAAGCTCGTGGCCGACCTGCTCACCGCCGCCGGCACCCAGCGCCTGCTCGCGGTGGATCTCCACGCCGGGCAAATCCAGGGGTTCTTCGATATCCCGGTCGACCACCTCTTCGCCGCGCCCCCGGTGATCATCGATTACCTGGCGAAGAAGGACCTGAAGGACCCCGTCCTCGTCTCGCCCGACGCGGGCGGCGTGGAGCGCGCGCGGGCCCTCGCCAAGCGGCTCAAGGCGGGCCTGGCCATCATCGACAAGCGGCGCGAGGGCAACAACGTGGCGGTGTTCATGCACCTCATCGGCGACGTCAAGGACAAGGACGTCGTGATCGCCGACGACATGATCGACACCGCGGGCACCCTGATCCAGGCGGTGGACGCGCTCCGGCGCGAGGGCGCGCGGCGCATCCTCGCCTGCGCGGTGCACGGCGTGCTGTCCGGACCGGCGATCGCCCGCATCCAGGAGTCGGTGCTCGAGGAAGTCATCATCACGAACACGATTCCGCTCACGCCCGAGCGGCAGATGTCCAAGATCCGCGTTCTCTCGGTCGCCCCGCTGCTCGCGGAGGCGATCCGTCGCATCCACGACGAAGAGTCCGTCTCGACCCTCTTCGTGTAAGACAAATCCCAACTAAGGAGTGACGAGTCATGGAAATGCGTGAGTTGACCATCCGGAAGCGCGACGGCGTCGGGAAGGGGCCCGCCAAGCGCCTGCGCCGCGCCGGCCAGGTTCCGGCGACCCTCTACGGGGGGGCGGGCCCGGTGAACGTGGCGGTGGCTCCCAAGGACGTCCTCCGCCTCATCCACGGCCACGAGGGCAGCACCCAGTTGTTCCGCGTGACCTTCGAGGGGACCACGGACGCCAAGATGGCCATCATCCGGGACATGCAGTTCGATCCGGTCTCGGAGACCCTCGTCCACGTGGACCTGCAGGAAGTGGCGATGGACCGCGCCATCCAGGTCACGGTGGCCGTGCACCACGTGGGCGACGCGGTCGGCGTCCGGGACACCCAGGGCATCCTCGAGATGGTGCTCCGCGAGGTGCGGGTCTCGTGCCTGCCCGGGAATATCCCGGATTACCTCGAAGCGGACATCACGAACCTGGCCATCCACGACGTGCTGACCGTCAAGGACCTGAAGGTGCCCGAGGGCGTGCTCGTCCTCAACGACCCCAACCAGGCGGTCGTCACCGTCGCCCCGCCGGCGGCCGAGGAAGCCGTGGTGGCGACCGCGGCGACGACGGAAGTCGCGGCGGCCGAGCCCGAGGTGCTCACCGAGCGCAAGCCCAAGGAGGAAGCGGCCGAGGGCGACGCGAAGGACAAGGGCGGCGAGAAGAAGAAGTAGGTGGCCCAGGCCATCGTCGGCCTGGGGAACCCGGGCCCGGAATACCGCAACACCCGGCACAACGTGGGCCAGCGCGTCGTCGACGCGCTGGCCCGCCGCATTCATGCGCGCTTCGAGCGCGACGGCGCTCACGCGGTCGCCCACGGCCGCTGGCAGGGCGAGCCGCTCTACCTCATCAAGCCGGGCAGCTTCATGAACGTCACCGGCGCCCCGGTGGCGCGGCTCGCCCGCAAGCTCCACCTGGGCCCCGCCGACCTGATCATCGTCTTCGACGATCTGGATCTCCCGCTGGGCAAGGTGCGCGTGCGCCTCACGGGCAGCGCGGGCGGCCACAACGGCGTCCGCTCGCTGATCGCGGCCTTCGGCACCGACGAGCTCCGCCGCGTCAAGATCGGCATCGGCCGGCCCGGCCGGCCCGGCGAGGACCGGGATCGCGTCACCGATCACGTGCTCTCGCCGTTCTTTCCCGAGGAGCAGGAGGCGGTCGCCGCGGCCTGCGACGAGGCCGCGGACCAGGCGCTCGGCCTCGTGGAGCGCCGCTGAGGGCCCCGCGCGCATGACCCCCGCGTTCAGGCTCTCCGCGGGCAGCGGCGGCCTCGAGTGGTCGCAGGTGCTGGCGCTCCTCGCGCGCGAAGCGCGGACGCCGATGGGCCGCGAGCTGGCGACCGCCACGCTCCCGTTCACGGATCCCGGCGCGATCCGGCGCGCGCTCGGCGAGACCCGCCAGGCCCGGGCCGCGATGGTCCAGACCGGCGTGCCGCCCTGGGAGGGCATCCCGGACGTGCGGCCCACGCTCGAGAGCGCGCGCGTGCCGGGCTCGGTGGCCGAGGCCGCGGACCTGGCCGCGCTGATCCCGCTGCTGGACGCGGCGGGGCGCCTCGTGGCCTACGGCCGCGCCATCCAGCCGGTGGCCCCCGATCTCGCGGAGGCGCTCGCGGGCTTCCCGCGGCAGACCGAGCTGGCCGAGCTGCTCCGGCGCTCGCTCGACGCCGACGGCCAGGTGCGCGACGAGGCGGCGCCCGCGCTGCGCCGCGTTCGCCAGCGGATCCGGGACCTGCGGCGCGAGCTCGTCAAGCGGCTCGAGGCCTACTTCGCCGGGCCCAATGCCGACACCACGTTCCAGGAGCGCTACGTCACCGTCCGCCACGGCCGCTACGTGCTGCCGATCCGCGCGGAAGCCAAGGGCCGCCTGCGCGGCATCGTGCACGACCGCTCGCAGAGCGGGGCCACCCTCTTCGTGGAGCCGGAGGCGGTGGTGGAGGCGAACAACGATCTCGTCCAGGCCGCGCGCGAGGAAGAGACCGAGATCCTCCGCATCCTGGCCGCGCTGACCGACGCGGTGCGGGCGGCGCTGCCGGAGCTCGACGCCCTGGTGGCCGGCATCGGCGGCCTCGACCTGATCTTCGCGCGCGGCGCCCTCGCCGAGCGCATGGAGGCCGTCGAGCCTACGATCGCCGAGGAGCGCGACGTGCTCTTGCGCGGCGCCCTCAACCCGATCCTGCTCGCGCAGAGCTGGGCGTCCGAGGGCGGCCGCCCAGTCATTCCCATGGACATCGAGATCGGCGCCGAGCGCCCGGTGCTCGTGATCACCGGCCCCAACGCGGGCGGCAAGACGGTGGCGCTCAAGACCCTGGGCCTGCTCGTGCTCATGGCGCAGTCGGGCTGCCACGTCCCCGCGCGCGACGGGGCGCGGCTGCCCGTCTTCTCGCAGTGCTTCGCCATCGTCGGTGACGAGCAGAGCGTGGCGGAGAACCTCTCGACGTTCTCCGCCTTCGTCAAGCAGCTCCGCGAGGTCCTCGAGCGCGTGGACGCCCGCTCGCTCGTGCTGCTCGACGAGCTGGGCGCGGGCACCGATCCCGACGACGGCGCCGCGCTGGCCCAGGCGGTGCTGGAGGCCCTGGCCGAGCGCGGCGCGGTGGTCGCGGCCTCCACCCATCTCGAGCCGCTCAAGGGCTTCGCCTCCACGCATCCCCGGGCCCGCAACGCGTCGGTGGAGTTCGATGCGGAGCGGCTCGCCCCCACCTTCCGGCTCGTCTACGATCGCCCGGGCCAGAGCTACGCGCTCTCCATCGGCGCCCGCCTGGGCCTGCCCGCCGCGCTGATCGAGCGGGCGCACGCGCATCGCTCCACCCAGCAGCGGCAGCTCCAGGAGCTGCTGGCCCGCCTCGACGACCGGGATCGCAAGGACGCCGAGCGCGGCGCGCTGCTCGAGCGGCGCGAGGCGGAGAGCGCGGGGCTGCTCGCGCGGGCCCAGGCCGAGCTCGAGGCGGCGAAGGCGAGCGCGCGCGAGACCGTGGCCCGGGCCAAGGCGGAGGCGCAGCGCCTGGTCACCGAGGTGCGACGGCACGTGAACGAGGAGTGGGACCGGCTCAAGCGCGCCGAGAAGAGCCGGCCGGAGCTGGAGCGCGCGCGCAAACGTCTGGTGGCAACCGCGCAGCAGGTGGAGCACACTGCGGGTGCCGCGCCGGAGCCGGACGGGGCGGGCCCGGCCGCCGCGGGCGATCGCGTCGAGATCACGCATCTCGGGCTCAAGGGGGACGTGCTGGGCGTGGACGGCGAGACGGTGACCGTGCAGGCGGGCACGGTGACGGTGAAGGTGCCGATGCAGGCCCTGCGCGTGGTATCACGCGGCCCCTCACCCCAGCCCTCTCCCCAGAGGGGAGAGGGTGCAATGTACCCTCGCCCCCGCAGGGGGAGAGGGCAGGGTGAGGGGGCTCAGATGGTTGAGGGGGGGCGCATATCGACCCCCGGCAAGAGCGCGGTGGCGGTGGAGCTGAAGATCATAGGACGGACTACCGATGAGGCCCGCGATCTGCTAGAAAAGTACCTCGACGATGCGTTCCTGGCCGGGCTCACTTCGGTCCGTATCATCCATGGCAAGGGCACCGGTGCCCTCCGCCGGGCGGTCGAGGAATTGCTGAGCGCCCACCCTCTCGTGGCCGAGCATCGCCCGGGGGCGTCCTCCGAGGGCGGCGCCGGCGCCACGGTCGCGACCCTCACCCAGGGCTGAGGCGACCTCCAATGCCGGGCGGATACTCCCAGCAGCTCCTCGACGAGATCCGCTCCCGCGCCGACATCCTCGAGATCGTCGGCCAGGTCGTGAAGCTCAAGCGGACCGGGGAGAACTGGAAGGGTCTCTGCCCCTTTCACACCGAGAAGACGCCCTCATTCACCGTGAACCCGAAGCGGAACATCTATCACTGCTTCGGCTGCGGCGCGGGCGGCGACGCCTTCAGCTTCCTCATGCGCCAGGAGCGCGTGGCCTTTCCGGAGGCGGTGCGCACCCTGGCCGACCGCGCCGGTGTCGCGCTGCCCGACGCGGGCCAGCGGGCGCCCGAGGTGGACGGCAAGCTGGAGGCGCTGCGGCGCGCGATGGCGCTGGCCGCCGAGTTCTATACCCGGTCGCTCTGGGAGCCCGGCGGCGAGAAGCCCCGTGCCTACCTCGAGCAGCGCGGCGTGGATCCGGAGGTGGCGAAGCGCTTCGGGCTCGGCTACGCGCCCGAGAGCTGGAACGCGCTGCTGGGCGTCATGGCCCGGCAGGGCATCGGGGAAGACGTCCTCGTGCAGGCCGGCCTCATCCTGGCCCGCCAGAACGGGCCCGGCTTCTACGACCGCTTCCGCGGCCGGCTCCTGTTCCCCATCCGTGACGTCCAGGGCCGCGTGGTGGCCTTCGGCGGCCGCGCGCTTTCGGGCGAGGAGCCCAAGTACCTCAACTCGCCGGAGACTCCGCTCTACGTGAAGGGCCAGATGCTCTACGCCCTCGACGTGGCCAGGATCGCGATGCGTGAGCGGAGCCGCGCCATCATCGTCGAGGGCTACCTCGACTGCCTCATGGCGCATCAGCACGGCTTCGGCGAGACGGTGGCCGCGCTCGGCACCGCGTTCACGCCCGCCCAGCTCGGCCTGCTGCGCCGCTACGCCGACGAGGTGGTGGCCCTCTTCGACGCCGATGCGGCCGGACAGAAGGCCTCGACGCGCCTCGAGGAGATGATGAACGACGTGATGGATCTGCAGAACCTGGGCTGGTCCGTCGCGCGCACCGGCGGCTTCGAGAAGGCGGGACACCTGCCGATCCGGGTGGCGCTCCTGCCGGCGGGCCACGACCCCGACAGCCTGCTGCGGGCCGAGGGTGCCGCCGCGCTCACCGCGCGGCTCGACGCGGCGCGTCCCCTGCTCTCCTTCGTGCTCGAGAAGGCGTTCGCCGACGAGGACCTGACCACGTCGCGGGGCCGGGCCAATGCTCATGCCCGCGTGGCCTTGATCCTCTCCAAGGTGGCCAATGCCGAGGAGGCCACCGCGCTGGCGCGGGAGGCCGCCCGGCAGCTCGGCGTGGACTCCACCCAGCTCTGGATCGAGGCACAGCAACTGCAGGGCGCCCGCGCCCGGGGTCGGCGGTCCGAGCAGCTCACTCAATCCGGGCGCGGAGTGGCGGAATCGGATGCCTGGCCGCCTCCCGTTCCCTTCGAGCGGGACCTCGTGGCCCTCCTCTTGCAAGTTGACGAGGCTCGGGCCGAGCTGCTGCCGGTGCTCACGGATGAAGACGTCGCCCATCAGGGGCTGCGCCTCGTGCTGACCGCCTTGCGGCGGACGCCCAGCGCCCTGCCCGAGGCGCTGATGGCCGACCTGGAGGGGGATCGCGAGCGGGGGCTCCTGGCCGCCCTGCTGGTCGAGGACCGCAAGTGGGGCGATACACATAGTCACGTCGCGGAGCTAAAGAGGCGGTACCATATCCGGCATCGCAAACACCGGGTCCATCAGGTGACGCGCGCCATCATCGATGCCCAGGCTACCGGGGATCCGGCGCTGCCCGCGCTCGAGGACGAGCTTCGGGGCCTGCAGCGTGATCTGCAACGGGAGGCGGAGGCGGTCAGGGAGCTGGCCCTGGCGCGCCCGGTGCTGCCGAGCGAGTGGCCGGTGAGCCCTCAGCGTCAGGCCGAAACCCCCTAACCCCCACCAGGAGAACGGCGAGGCATGGCGGACGAATCAAGGATCGCGGAAGAGCCGAAGATCGAGGAGCTGGACAAGCTCATCGCCAAGGGGAAGCAGAAGGGCTTTCTCACCTACGACGAGGTGAACGATGCCCTCCCCTCCGACCTCGTCACCCTCGATCAGCTCGACGACATCATGCTGCTGTTCGGTTCGATGGACATCGAGCTCGTGGACTCGACCAAGGCGGTGCGCCTGCCGTCCGAGATGGCGGCCCAGGCCGCCGATCCCGAGCCCGACGACGAGGAGCCCGAGCCGCGGCGCATCGATCTGACCCCGGGGCCGGTCGGCCGCACCGAGGATCCGGTCCGTCTCTACCTGCGCGAGATGGGCAAGGTGGCCCTCCTCACCCGCGAGGGCGAGATCACGCTCGCCAAGCGCATCGAGGAAGGCAAGGACGAGGCCACCGCCGCGATCCTCTCCACCAGCCTGGCCGTCGAGAAGATCCGGGCCCTCCGCGAGGAGCTGCGCCAGGACATCATCCCGATCAAGGACGTGGTGGATTTCCCGGAAGAGGAGTCCACCGAGGAGAAGGAAGCGGCGCTGCGCCGCTCGGTGATCCGCGAGCTGGGCAACATGGACCGGCTCCTGCGCGAGCGGGAGCAGCTCACGCACCAGTGGCGACGCCTCAAAGCCAAGACCGGGGGGCGGAAGCGAGGCAAGGCCGAGCCGGCGTGGAAACGGGTCGAAGGGCAGGCCGAAGCCAAGAAGAGCAAGGTCCTCTCGATCCTCCGCGGTCTCAACCTCCAGCAGTCCCTCCTCGATCTCTGGGGCAACGATCTCAAGAAGCTGGTCGAGAAGATCCATCGAGCCGAGCGCGAGATCGCGCTCTGGTCGGACGGCAAGCGCCCCGCCCCCACCGCGGTGGACGCGTTCCTCTCCTCGCTGGCCGACGACGATCGCGACGACGGCGACCGCGACCTCTACCAGAAGGCGGCGTCCAAGCATCCCTCGATCAAGGAGCGGCTCGTGTGGGTGGCCCAGCAGAAGATCAAGCGCGCCGAGGAGCTGGCGGACGCCCGGGCCGAGGAGCTCAAGACCATCGTCAAGATCATCAAGCAGGGCGAGGCCAAGGCCGCGCGGGCCAAGAAGGAGATGGTCGAGGCCAACCTGCGGCTCGTGATCTCGATCGCGAAGAAGTACACCAACCGGGGGCTCCAGTTCCTCGACCTGATCCAGGAAGGCAATATCGGCCTGATGAAGGCCGTCGACAAGTTCGAGTATCGCCGCGGTTATAAGTTCTCGACCTACGCCACCTGGTGGATCCGGCAGGCGATCACCAGGGCCATCGCGGACCAGGCCCGCACCATCCGGATCCCGGTGCACATGATCGAGACCATCAACAAGCTCATCCGGACTTCCAGACAGCTTGTTCAAGAGCTGGGGCGCGAGCCCACCCCGGAAGAGATCGCGGTCAAGATGGAAGTGCCGGTGGACAAGGTCCGGAAGGTCCTCAAGATCGCCCAGGAGCCCATCTCGCTCGAGACGCCCATCGGGGAGGAGGAGGACAGCCACCTGGGCGACTTCATCGAGGACAAGCAGGTGGGCTCGCCGGTCGAGAGCATGATCGGCCTCTCCCTGCGGGAGCAGACCAACAAGGTCCTCAACTCCCTGACGCCTCGAGAAGAAAAGGTGCTGCGGCTGCGCTTCGGATTGTCCGATGGCTGCGAGCACACGTTGGAGGAAGTCGGCCAGGACTTCGCGGTCACCCGCGAGCGCATCCGCCAGATCGAGGCCAAGGCACTGCGCAAGCTGCGGCATCCCTCGCGCTCCAAGAAGCTCCGGAGCTTCCTCGAGTCGTGACCAGGAATGGTATGATGGCCGCCGGGCCCATAGCTCAATTGGCAGAGCCCCCGGCTCATAACCGGTCCGGTCTTGGTTCGAGTCCAAGTGGGCCCACCATCACGATCAGACAGGGGCAGTTGCAGGGCGAGGCGCAGCCGAAGGCGAGCCGAGCGGATACAAGAAATGCTTGAGGGGGGTCATTGGACCAGAAGCTCCAGACGCTGATCAGTCTGCAGGCGATCGACTCGCGCATCGCCGCCCTCGAGGCGGACGCCGCGCGGCTCCCGAGGGAGATCGCCGCCATCCACGCCGGAATCGAGGACGCCAAGAAGCAGGTCGAGCAGGCCAAGGCCCAGCTCGACGCCGCCCGCAAGGACCAGCGCGCCAAGGAAAAGGACCTGGAGGTCGTCCAGGGCAAGCGCAGCAAGACCGAAGCCCGCCTCTACGAGGTCAAGACCAACAAGGAATACTCCGCCGTCCTGATCGAGATCGAGGATATCAAGCAGGAGAAGGGCCGGATGGAGGAGGAGGTCCTGGTCCTCATGGAGGCGCAGGAGCGGCTGACCAGCGACATCCGCGAGGCGGAAGCGCGCTTCAAGCAGCGCGAGACCGAGGGCCGCCGCCAGGAAGCCACCGCCAAGGAGCTGCTCGGCGTGGTCGAGGCCGAGCTGGCCGCGGTGCGCACCGAGCGCAAGGAGCTGGCGGGCCAGCTCCCCGGCCCCATCCTGGCCGACTACGACCGGATCCTGCGTGCCCGCGGCGGGCTGGCCCTCGTGCCGGTGACCAGGCCGAACTTCTGCGGGGCCTGCCGGATGACGATCACGCCCCAGCGCCTGCAGGAGCTCCGCGCGCAGGCCTCGCTCATCCCCTGCGAGTCCTGCGGCCGCTACCTCTACTGGCCGTCGTAGGAGATCCCCCTCACCCTTCCCTCTCCCCCTACGGGGGCGAGGGTTTCACGATTCCCTCTCCCCTTTGGGGAGAGGGCCAGGGTGAGGGGCGGGTCTGATGCCGCAACCCCCGATCGTCATGTACACGGACGGCGCCTGCTCGGGCAATCCCGGGCCGGGCGGCTGGGGCGCCATCCTCATCGAGGCCGGCCGGGAGCTCGAGCTCTCGGGGGGCGAGAACCCCACCACCAACCAGCGCATGGAGCTCACCGCCCCGCTGGAAGGCCTCCGCTCGCTCGCGGGCCGCCGGCGCGTCGCCATCTACAGCGACAGCGCGTACGTGATCAACTGCTTCCGCGACAAGTGGTACGAGCGCTGGCGGAAGAACGGCTGGATCAACTCGCAGAAGAAGCCGGTGGACAACCGCGACCTCTGGGAGCCATTGATCGCCCTGGCGGAGCACCACGACGTCACCTGGCACAAGGTCGCCGGCCACAGCGGCGACCCGCTGAACGAGCGCGCCGACGCCCTCGCCCGCTCTGCAATCGTCCGCGTCGCGCGCTAGGCTGGACGCTAGATCGGGGTCAGGTCTTGAATTACGACATTTTCATCGCAGTCTGGACACACGCCGCGCGCGGAAATGTCGTAATTCAAGACCTGACCCCTACCCGATGAAGAGGCCGCCGTTGGGGGAGAGCCACTGGCCCGTGAAGTAGGAGCTGTCGTCGGAGGCCAGGAAGAGCGCGGTGGCCGCGATCTCCTCCGGCTCGCCCCAGCGTCCGAGCGGGGTGCGGGCGATGAGCAGTCGCTGCATGATCGGCGACATGGGCTTGGTCATCGGCGTGTCGATGTAGCCCGGGCAGATCGCGTTCACCCGGATCCCGCGCGAGGCCACCTCGCGCGAGACCGCGCGGGTGAAGGCCAGGATGCCGCCCTTGGCCGCGCTGTAGTGCGGGGAGGCCTCGAGGCCCATGAGCGCGGCCACGCTCGACATGTTGATGATGGCGCCGCGGTTGCGGCGGGCCATCAGACGCAGAGCCTCGCGCGTGCAGAAGAAGGTACCGTTCAGGTGCACGCCGATCATCCGGTGCCAGGCCTCGTCCGACATGTCCTGGGTGAGGTCCCAGTGGGTGGTCACCGGCCCGCCCCCCATGAGCTCGCCGATGCGCGCCTCCGACCGCGCGCGGAGCTTCTCCCGATCACCGGGCGCCCCTTCCGCGATCCCCGCGTTGTTGACCAGGATGTCGAGCGCGCCGAACTCGCGATCCACCTCCGCGAACATCCGCTTCACCTGCCCCGAGTCGGCCACGTCGGCGGCGAGCGCGCGCCCCCGCGCCGCCTCGCTCCCCGACGCGATCGCGTCCACCGTCTCCTGGGCCGTCTCCTGCTTGACGTCGTTGACGATCACCCGCGCCCCTTCCTGGGCGAAGCGCAGTGCGATGGCCCGGCCGATGCCGGAGCCGGCGCCCGTCACCAGGGCCACCCGGTCCTCGAGGCGCACCGGCTACCGCCCGACGCCCGCCGGCGTCTCGGCGAGCAGGGCCGCGGCGGCCTTCGCCACCGCGGTGCGCTCGAAGGTGAAGCCGCGGAAGTCGTCGCGGGGGCGTTCGGGGCTCTGGTGACCGTTGGTGTCCATGAATGACCTCCTTCGGGGGCACGCCTCGTCGAGAACGGGTGAACGCTACGTCGCCCCACGTGCCGAGTCAAGACGCTTCCCGCCCCCCTCACCATCTGCGCCCCTCACCATCGGTACCCCTCACCCTGCTCTCTCCCCAGAGGGGAGAGGGAGATATTTTCACTGCCGCGCAGCGTCACTCGAGGCGGCTCTTATTCTTGCCGGAGGGCGGCGGGGGCCATGCTAAGACGAGACTATGCTGATCGATCACGAAACGCGACGCGAGCACGACGAGCACGACGAGCGCGAGCTGCCGCGCGAGGGCCTAAGCCCGCGCGAGCACGACGCGCAGATGCGATTCCCCGCCCTCGAGGAGCCCGCGTGGCTCGAGGACGATCGCGACGAGGAGATGGAAGAGCCGTCGGACTCGCCGTTCCGCGGCATGTCGATCGGGATCGCGGCCGCCGCCGTCACCTTCGTGCTGGTCTTCGCGATCCCGCAGTGGCTCGGCTGGTACGACATCGGCCCGCCGCCCCAGACCAAGCGCGACGCGGCACCGGACTCGATCATCTCGACCGTGACCGCCAAGCCCTCGGGCGCCGCCGTCGTCGAGACGGGGCCGCCGGCGGTACCGGCGGTCGCGGCGCCGCCCGCCACGGCGCCGCCGGTCAATCTCCCTAGGGCCCCCATCACGAAAGAGACGGTCACGAAGGAGACGAAGCCGGCGCCGCCCGCGGTCACCGCGCCGCCGAGCCCCTCCCGGCGGACGTTCTCGGTCCAGATCGCGGCCTTCAAGAACGCCAAGCAGGCCGGCCTGCTCGCCGAGCGCGTGAAGCGCGACGGCTATCCCGCCGACGTCCGGCGGATCGAGTCGTCCGCGGTACCGTGGGTGGTGCGGGTCGGCGGCTACGCCTCGCGCGAGCAGGCCGAGTCGGCCCGCGACGCGCTGGCCCGCAAGGGGTTCCGCGGCTTCATCCTGTAGTCGGCCACTTGCTCTCGATGGTGAGCCCGGCGCGCCGCACCTGCTCCCGCGCCAGCACCTCCACCCGCTCGTAGATCGCCCGCTCGTCCACCGTGGTGATGCGGCCGTCGTCGAGGACCAGGCGGCCGTCGATCATCACGCTCCGCACGCTCGATCCGGTCGCCGCGTAGACCAGGTTGTTGAGCGGGTTGAGCAGCGGCCGCCACTCCGGGTGATCGCGGTCGTAGAGGACCAGGTCGGCGCGCTTGCCGGGCTCGAGCGAGCCGATCCGGCGCTCCATCAGGAGCGATTCCGCGCCGCGGATCGTCGCCATCTCCAGCACCGTCTCGGGCGGCATCACGGTCACGTCGAGGCGTGCGTCCTTGTAGATGGTGGCCACGAGGTACATCATGCGCAGCATGTCGAAGTGATTCGAGCCGTTGCCGCTGTCGCCGCCGAGCGAGACGCAGACTCCCCGCGCGATCATCTCGGGCACGCGCGCGTGCGCGGCCAGCCCCTTGGTGTGCTTGAGCGCGGCGGTGGGGCAGTGGCTGATCTTCACCCCGCGCCGCGCGAGCAATCTGATGTCGGCGTCGTCCAGGTACACCATGTGGGAGAGCTTCGCGTTCGGCCCGAGCACGCCCCAGCCATCGAGCGTGGCCAGCGGCAGGCGGTCCCGCGTCTTCCGCGAGGGATGCGAGGCCAGGTGCATCATCCCCCACCCGACCCCGTGGCGGTCGGCCAGGGCCTTGGCCCCGCGGATCAGCTCCTCCGAGCAGGTGCCGAAGCCCAGCAGCAGCGGCCACGCGGTCACGAGCCCCCCGCTTTCCCCACGGTTGCCATTCACCTGCTCGAGCATCGCCTCGTTCGCGCACAGGGCCTCGCGGGTGGACTGGCGCATGCGGTCCGGCCCCGACTCGAGATCCCAGGTCCAGCGCCCGAGGATCGCCCGCATCCCGAGGCGCTCCACCGCCGCGGCCACCACGGCCGGCTCGAAGAGCGTGCCCGCCTCGCAGAAGGTGGTGGTGCCGGTGCGGATCATCTCGATGCCGGCCAGGAGCGCCGCGTGCACCTCGTCCTCCGCGGTCATGACCGAGTAGAGCGGGATCAGCCAGTCGGGCAGGTAGCGGTCCACCGGGATGTCGTCGAGCAGGAGCCCGCGGTTGAGATGCTCGGAGAGGTGCACGTGAGTGTCCACGAAGCCGGGGGTCACCACCATCCGGCGCGCGTCGATCACCCGGTCCGGCACCCGCGAGGGGCGCACGTCGCGCGCGGGCCCGACCTGGACGATCTCGGCCCCGTCGATCAGGACGGAGCCGTCGGTGAGGATCCGCCGCCCGGCATCCACCGTGATGATGGTGCCGTGCTCGACCAGGATCACAAGCGCCGGGCGACCACCCGGTGCTGCTGGGTTCCGAGGCCGTCGATCCCCATGGCCACCGCGTCGCCGTCGTCGAGATAGCGCGGCGGCCGGGCCCCGTGGCCCACCCCGGCGGGCGTGCCGGTGGAGAGCAGATCGCCCGGCTGGAGCGACATGAAGCGGCTCACGTAGGAGACGAGCTGCCGCACCGGGAAGACCATGTCCCGGGTGCTGCCCTGCTGGCGCCGCTCGCCGTTGACGGTGGTCCACAGGCCGAGCGCCTGCGGGTCGGCGATCTCGTCCGCGGTGACCAGCCAGGGCCCGATGGGCGCGAAGGTGTCGCAGCTCTTGCCCTTGGTGGTCCCGCCCCCGCGCTCCATCTGGAACTCGCGCTCGGAGACGTCGTTCATCAGGCAGTAGGCGGCCACGTACCGGAGCGCGCTGCCCTCCTCGACGTGGAGCGCGGCGCGGCCGATCACCGCCACCAGCTCGACTTCGTAGTCGAGCTTGACCGCGCCGCGCGGCCGCGCGATCGGATCGCCCGGCCCACTGATCGCGCTGTTGGCCTTGATGAAGATCGTGGGCTCCTTCGGCAGCGCCATCTTCACCTCTTCCGCGTGGTCGGTGTAGTTGAGGCCGATGCAGACGATCTTGCCGATGCCGGCCAGTGGGCAGCCGAGCCGGGGCTTGCCCTTGACCGCGGGCATGAGCGAAGGCTTCGCCGCGCGCAGGCGCTTGAGCCCGGCGGGCGTGAGCGTCTCCGGCGTGATGTCCCGGACTATCCGAGAGAGATCGCGTAGGACCCCGTCCGCGTCGATCAATCCGGGCTTCTCGGCGCCCGCTCGGCCGTACCGTACGAGTTTCATGGCGGGCGCTCAGTGGGCCGCCAGGCCGGGAACCGACATCACCAGATGCAGGTAGCCGCCGAGCTCGTTGATCTTCCGCATGTCGCGGGCCACGAAGGCGGCGCGCTCGGCGTCCGTGAGATCGAGCCCGACCAGGGCCGCGCGCGCGTCGGCCGCGAAGCGCGCCCGGAAGTCCTGGTCCTTCTTGAGCCGGTACAGCAGGCTGTTGACCGCGTAGCGGCTCACGGCAGGCTCCACTCGACGGCGGCCAGGTTGATCCGCGGCAGCTCGCCGAAGTAGCGCACCTGGGCGCGCGCCGGCGTCACCGCGCCCAGCAGCACAATCCAGTTCAGGAACTCGTGCTCGCCCGTCTTGTGCAGCTCGTCCACCCCGAGATTGCGCAGCGGCTCGTGCTCGCCGGCCTCCATCCAGTGGATCAGCTTCCGGTCGAAGACGGTATCGGTCTCGCCGACCCGCGGCAAGGACAGCTCGGGGAAGTGCGAGAGCCCCCCGGTGGCGATGATGCCGACCTTCCAGGGTCCATTCGCGATCACCCTGGCGATATGACGGCCGAAGTCGAAGCAGCGCTTTGGCGTCGGCTGAGGCGCCACGAACGAGTTCACCCAGATGGGCACCAGCGGCGGGATGGGCCGCGTGCCGTGCATGGTGTTCACCGGGCTCAGGAAGGCGTGGTCCACCGGCGCCTCCCAGGACATGGCGAGGTCGAAGCCCGCGTCGATCCCCTTCTCGAGGATCTGGTTGGCCAGGTCCTCGTGCAGCGGGTACTCCTCCGGCATGTGATCGAGCACCGCGTCGAAAGCCTCGGCGTGGTCCTGCTTCATCCGCTGCACGGTGCGGCCGATGCGCACGCAGAGCGCGGGCACCGCGTTGAACGAGAACGCGTTCAGGTGGTCGTCGGCCACCACGATGAGCGCGTCGGGCCGCGTCGCGGTGAACCGCTCGCCCATCCGGGCGATCTCGGCCATGCAGGCGGTGACCTTCTGGCGCCCGTCGTCGCCGCAGGCGCGCTGGTAGTAGTCGGGATCGAGCACGTGAGACATGGCGCCGGCGAAAACGATCTTGCCCATGCGGGCCTCCTCCTGAGGACGCGTTCAGTCGCAGCGCGGATCGTAGCGGATGGACTGGGCGGACGCAAGGCGCGGCGCGGGCTCCTCGATCGCCTGGCGCGCGCGTCTTGCGGCCCCGATGCTCTGCGACTAGACTGGGGCCCCCGGGAGGGACACCGACATGGCCCAGGCACTCGACGATCTGCTCCGCACCCACGTGGCCCGCTTCACCGACCGCCGCGCCGACTGGGACGCCTTCGCCGACGCGCGGGTGGAGGGGTTCAAGCGCGCGCAGCATCGCTTCATCGGCTCCGGCGCCTCCGGCAAGGCCGACGCCTCGGTCATCCCGGCCCAGCACTTCACGCTCTCGGTGATGTTCATCCCGCCCGGTCAGGGCAATGCCCCGCATACCCACGAGGTCGAGGAGGTCTTCTTCATCCTCGAGGGCAAGGTGCTGGTCTTCATCGAGGACGGCGCCGGCACCCGCGCCGAGACGGTGCTGGGCCGGTGGGACTGCGTCTCCTGCCCGGCCAACGTCATCCACGGCTTCACCAACGTGGGGCTCGAGCCCGCGTATCTCCAGGTGATGCTCGGCAAGGCCAAGCCCGAGCTGATGACCTATACCGACGGCGATCTGCAGGCCCGCCGCGACGAGCACCTCCGGGCCGCGGGCTCCCGCGGCTAGGCTCCCGGGTCCCCGCCCTCGTGCTGGTCGGCGCCTCGCCGAAGCGGAAAGAGGACGGCCGCTTCGTCGCCGGCCACGGCCGCTATCTCGACGACCTACGCGTGCCGGGCCTGCTCCACGTGGTCCTGGTGCGCAGCCCGCACGCCCACGCCCGCGTGGTGTCGATCGACACCCGGCCGGCCCGCGCGCTGGCCGGCGTGGTGGGGGTGTGGACGCTCGACGATCTGCCGGAGCTGGCTTCCGCCACGGTGCCCCCGCTCGTGCCGGAGCCGAAGGGCCGGCCGTACGTCCACCCGATCATGGCGGGCCGGCGGGCGCGCCACGTCGGCGAGATCGTCGCGGTCGTGGTCGCGGACGATCCCTACGTCGCAGCCGACGGCGCCGAGCGCGTCGCGGTCGCCTATGAGGCGCTGCCCTCCGCGCTGTCGCCGGAGGCGGCCGCCGCGCCCGGCGCCCCGCGCGTCAACGAGACGTGGCCGGACAACCTTGTTTCGGTGAGCACCGGCGCCAAGGGCAATGCCGAGGACGCGCTGGCCACCGCGGAGGTGGTCGTGTCCGCGCGCCTGGCCTATCCGCGCGTGGCCGGGATGCCGCTCGAGACGCGCGGCGTGCTGGCCGCGCCCGATCCGATCGGCGGCGGCCTCACGGTGTGGACCTCCACCCAGGTGCCCTTCGCGGTGCGCAGCGGCATCGCGCCGGTGGTGGGGCTGCCGGAGGAGCGGATCCGCGTGATCGTGCCCGACGTGGGCGGCGGGTTCGGGGTGAAGGGGCACGTCTATCCCGAGGAGATCCTGGTGCCGGTGGTGGCCCGGCGCCTGGGGCGGCCGGTGAAGTGGACCGAGACCCGCAGCGAGCACTGCCTCACCGCCGCCGGCGACCGCGACCAGGTCCACGAGGCGCGGATCGGGCTCCAGCGCGACGGCCGCATCGTGGCCATCGACACCGCGTTCACCCGCGATCACGGCGCCTCGCCCATGCTCGGCGAGGCCATCACGCTGAACACCATCAATCACCTGCCCGGCCCGTACCGCGTGCCGAACTACCGCGGGGTCGGCCGGAACATCCTCACCCACAAGACCTTCGCCGCCGCCTATCGCGGCGCCGGCCGGCCCGAAGCCGCCTTCGTGCTGGACCGGCTGCTGGATCGCGCGGCGCGGCGCATCGGCATGGACCCCGCCGAGCTGCGGCGGCGGAACCTGATCCGCGCGGAGGAGATGCCGAGCCCCACCGGTCTCACCTACCGCGACGGCGCGCCGATCACCTACGACCCGGCCGACTACCCGGCGGCCTTCGACCGGCTCCTCGGCGCGCTCGACTACCGAGGCTGGCGGGCCGAGCAGGCGAAGCGGCGCGGGAGCGCGCGGCCCATCGGCTTGGGTCTCTGCGCCTACGTCGAGGGCACCGGCCTCGGGCCCTTCGAGGGCGCCGACATCCGCGTGGATCCGGACGGCACCGTCTTCGTGCACCTGGGCGTCTGCGCCCAGGGCCAGGGGCACGAAACTACTTTGGCCCAGATCGCGGCCGACGAGCTGGGGGTGCCGCTCGAGTCGGTGGTGGTGATGGGCGGCGACACGAATCTGGTCGGCTACGGCATGGGCACGATCGCGAGCCGCGTGGCCGCGGTGGGCGGCCCCGCGGTGCAGCGCTCCGCCGCGCAGGTGGCATGGAAGGCCCGGCTCGTCGGCGCCGAGCTCTTCGAGTGCGCGCCCGAGGACGTCGTGCTCGCCGAGGGGCGCGTGCACGTCAAGGGCGTGCCCGGCAAGAGCGTGAGCCTGGGCCAGGTGGCCCGCGCGGCGGTGCGGAGCCGCGCGGTGGCCGAGGCGGGAGGCCCCGGGCTCAGCGCCTGCGCCTTCTTCTATCCCGATACGGTCACGTGGGCCTTCGGCGTGCAGGGCGTCGTCGCCGAGGTGGATCTGGAGGCGTGCAGCATCTCGCTGCTCAAGCTCGCCGCCATGCACGATTGCGGGCGGCCGATCAACCCGGTGATCGTGGAGGGCCAGCTCCACGGCGGCATCGCCCAGGGCCTCGGCAGCGCGCTGGGCGAGTCGCTGATCTACGACGAGGCGGGCCAGCTCCTCACCGGCACGCTCATGGACTATCCGCTGCCGCGCGCCGACGAGATGCCGCCGTTCGAGGTCATCCACATGGACTTCCCCTCCGCGATCAATCCCCTCGGCATCAAGGGCGTGGGCGAGAGCGGCGTCATCTCGCCCGCCGCCGCGGTCGCCAATGCGGTGGAGGACGCGCTCACCGACTACGGCATCGAGATCGACCGGCCCCCGGTCACCTCCGCACGCGTGTTCGAGCTGCTGCGCGCCACCGGGCGCTGGCCCTCGCGGTCTTGAAGCCCCTCACCCCGGCCCTCTCCCCTGGGGGGAGAGGGGGATCAGAAGAGGAGAGTTCGCCATGATCGAGCGCCGACCGTTCGGACGCACCGGGCATCAGAGCTCCGCCACGATCTTCGGGGCCGCCGCGCTGGCCCGCGCCAGCCAGGACGAGGCCGACCGAGCGCTGGAGGTCCTGCTCGGCCACGGGGTGAACCACATCGATACCGCCGCGCGCTACGGCGACTCCGAGCTGCGCATCGGGCCGTGGATGGCGCGGCACCGGAAAGACTTCTTCCTGGCCACCAAGACCGGCTCGCGGGGAGCCCGCGCCGCGCGCGAGGATCTCCACCGCTCGCTCGAGCGGCTCCGGGTGGACTCGGTCGATCTGATCCAGATCCACTCGCTGGGCCATCCCGACGACTGGGACCAGGTGATGGGGCCGGACGGCGCGCTCGAGGCGCTGGTGGAGGCCCGGGCGCAGGGGCTCGCGCGCGCCATCGGCGTCACCGGCCACGGCTGGAGCATCGCGGCCATGCACCGCCGAAGCCTCGCCCGCTTCGACTTCGACTCGATCCTGCTGCCCTACAACTTCTTCATGGTCCAGAACGACCGCTACCGCGAGGCCTTCGGCGAGGTCACCGCCATCTGCCAGGAGCGCAACGTGGCGGTGCAGACCATCAAGGGCATCGCGCGCGGGCCGTGGGCCACCGCCGACCGGAGTCATGCCACCTGGTACCAGCCCCTCGAACGGCAGGAAGAAATCGATCTGGCCGTCCACTGGGCGCTGGGCCGGCCCGGCATCTTCCTCAATACCGCGGGGGACCTGGCCCTGCTGCCGCGCGTGCTCAACGCGGCCGCCCGCTTCACCCGCCGCCCGCCGGACGCGGAGATGGCGGCCATGCACGATGCGACGCGGATGTCCTCGCTCTTCGGCCTGCCCGCATGATGCAGCCGAGTGCGAGGGCGGTCCTGAGACAACCGAGATGGCCGTTCTGGTACACGAGAAAGCGCTCCTCCCACGCCGGCTCGAACTTGGCCTTGTACTGTCTGAGCCCCTTGAACGAGAAGAAGCCGGTCAGGTGCTCGTACACTGCGTGGACCGCGCGCTCCTCCAGGCCGGCGCCCGGCTTCCCCGCGAGACCGGCCAGAGGGGCCAGGCCCAGGCTGAACCACCGGTAGCCCTCTCGCCGCATGAGCAGCATCAGCTCGCCGAAGAGATAGTCCATGAGCCCGTTGGGGGCATCGCGCCGGTGCCGCATGAGGTCGACCGTGGCGACGCCGGGCCGCACGTCGGGCACCTGGTTCGCGAACGCGACGAGCCGGCCCGCCGGATCCCTCGCGACCACGAGCGGCTGCCGCGCCAGGTAGCCACGATCGAACCGCCCGAGGGCGAAGGCCCGTTCACGGCGGCCCGGCAGCGAGAGCCATTCGCGTGAGACCTCCTCGACCTCGTCCAGGACGGGCTCCGAGTGCGGGCCGGGCTCACGGGTAACTCGGTAGCCCCACGCTCCGAGGCGCCGCCGGGGCCGGCGGAAGCTCCGTTGCTGGCTGGTCCGCGTCGCGAACCGCTCGAGGTCAACCAGCGCCTCCTCGCCGATCTTCAGGACGTGGAGTCCCAGGCGCCGGTACACGGGCAGGAAGTCGGGCAGCACCTGGTGGAAGGCCGCGTTCCAGCCGTTGTCGGCGCACAGGCCCAGGAACGACCGGATGGTCAACTCCAGCTCGTCGAGCGGACCCACCGGATCGCCGAGGCTGACCGCGACCGAGCAGGCGACACGGTAGGCGACCACGCTCCGGCGGCTGGGCGAGAAATGGTACGACTTGTCCGGCCAGAGCTTGAAGTAGTCCAGCGGCGTCCGCCCGTGGAGGCCGACGATCACCTCGGCCTGCGCATGGTCCGTACCCGAGCGGAACGTCGTCTGGAGCATCGGCAGCTCCTCCCCTCGTCAGGCAACCGCTCCAACCGAACGGTCGCCCGGCCGGCGGCGCACACGCGGTCCGACTCCGATCGTCAGCACCGGGCACGGGGCGTGCCGGATGACGGCATCCGGCGTGCTCCCGAACAGGAGCCGCCGGAGCCCGTGGCGGCGGCTGGCCCCCATCACGATGACGTCCACCCGCAGCGAAGCCGCCCATCGCGGAATCTCTCGTCCAGGGACCCCCTGAACCACGAGGCCTCTGGCCCGGACCCCGCGCCGCCGCGCGCTCGCGACCAGCGCGGCGACGGTCCGCTCGCCCGCGCGCCGGGCGGCGGCCTCGTATGCCTCGCAGAAGGCGGGGGATCCGATGACACTGACCTCGTACGCCGAGATCGTGAAGACCACATGCACGACGATCAGCTCGGCGCCAGGCCCGCGACCGAGCTGGACGGCCCGGCGGAAGGCCGGGCGCGACGCGCTCGAGAGATCGGTGGCGTGGAGGATGCGCTTCCAGCGGTTCACCGCTTGGCCTCCTGGAGTCATCAATAGCATCGCCACATGAGAGAACGGTGAGAACCGGATGAGAATGTACGCCTTGCTGACGTCGGCCTTCGAGGCCCATGCTTGGGGAGATGACGCTGGTCGAGTTCGTCCTGCTCATCGGCGCCGGCTCTCTGGGCGCCGGGTTCCTCGGCTCGCTGACCGGGCTGGGAGGTGGTGTCGTCCTCGTACCGCTGCTGACCCTCGTCTTTGGTATCGACATCCGCTATGCGATCGGGGCGTCGCTGATCTCCGTGATCGCCACCTCGTCGGGCGCGGCCGCCGCGTACGTGAAGGAGGGCTACACGAACCTGCGGGTGGGAATGTTCCTCGAGATCGCGACGACGATCGGCGCTCTCGGGGGCGCGTTCCTGGCGGCCCGGGCACCGACCTCGTGGATCGCCGTGGTCTTCGGCGTGGTGCTGATCCACTCCGCGTACCTGTCGAGCCGGACGCAGCGCCCGGAAGCGACGGCAGCGACCAGCGACGCCTGGGCGATCCGGCTACGGCTCGATGGGAGCTATCCGACGCCGTCGGGCCCCAGAGCCTATCACGTGAGCGGGGTGCCCGCCGGATTCGGCCTCATGTTCGGCGCCGGGGCGCTGTCGGGACTGCTGGGCATCGGCTCGGGGGCGGTCAAGGTGCTGGCCATGGACCAGGCGATGCATCTTCCGTTCAAGGTCTCGACCACGACGAGCAACTTCATGATCGGCGTGACCGCGGCCGCGAGTGCCGGAGTCTACCTGAACCGCGGCTACGTCGATCCCGGACTGGCGATGCCGGTCATGCTGGGAGTGCTGCTCGGCTCCCTGGCCGGGACCCGGGTCCTCGCCAGGGCCCGGACGCGCCCCCTTCGGATCATCTTCAGCCTGGTGCTCCTTCTGCTGGGCGTCGAGATGATCTACAACGGCCTCACCGGGAGGCTCTAGCATGCGCGGGCCGGCGTGGACCGACCAGCGAGTGGACGAGATCATCGGCAACCTCCTGAGGGTCGGCGTGATCGCCGCGGCGGCGGTCGTGCTGTCAGGGGGGGCACTCTACCTGGTGCAACACGGCGCGACGATACCGGATTACGGAGTGTTCCACGGCGAGCCCGCCTACCTGCGGGGAGTGTCCGGCATCCTGAGCGCGGCGCGCGCGCTCGATGGCCCCGGCCTCATCCAGCTCGGTCTCTTGGTGCTCCTGGCGACTCCCGTTGCCCGCGTGGCATTCTCGGTCTTCGCGTTCGCGCTCCAGCGAGACCGGACCTACGTCGTCGTGACCTTGATCGTGCTCGCGGTGCTCCTCTATAGCCTCGGCGCGGGCGGCGGGTAGTCCTCCGTCCCCGGCAAATGCGGCGAACCGGAAGCTCTCGTAGTACGCTCCGGACGGCGTGACGATCGATGATGGAACACGGCGCGGATTCGAGAGCTGGGAGCGCAATGTCTGGGCACTCGCCCTCGTCGTCTTCATCGCGTTCGTCGGCTTCCAGTTCTTCTCGCCCTTCCTGCCGCTCTACGTGATCGAGCTGGGCGTCACCGACCCCACCCGGGTCGCCCTCTGGTCCGGCGTGCTGACCGCGGTGACTCCGGCGGTCTCGGGCCTGCTGGGCCCGCTCTGGGGCCGCTTGGCCGACCGCGTGGGCCGCAAGATGATGATGATCCGCTCGCTCGTCGGCTTCGTGATCATCGTGGCCGCGATGGGCCTCGTGACCTCGGTCACCCAGCTCTTGATCCTGCGCGTGCTCCAGGGCGTCATCGCCGGCTTCTCCGTCTTCGCGATGGCCCTGGCGAGCGTGTCGTGCCCGAAGGACAAGGTGCCGGTGGCCATCGGGCGCGTGCAGGGCGCCCAGCTCTTGAGCGTGGCGGTGGGGCCGGCCGCGGGCGGCTACGTGGCCTCCCACTTCGGCCTGCGCTACGCCTTCTTCGTCACCGCGGGGATGTGCGCGATCGCGCTCGTCGGGCTGATCCTGCTCTTCAACGAAGGCCGGCCGCGCGACGCCGGGGACACGGGGCCCGCCCGGGAGCGCAGCTTCACGCTGCGCGACGTCCTCGGCCTGCGCGGGTTTCCGCTCGTGCTGGGCCTGCTCTTCATCGGCCAGTTCATCGACCGCGGCCTGTCCCTGCTGGTGCCCTTGAAAGTCGCGACCCTGCCCGACGTGACCCGCATCGCCGCCACCTCCGGCGAGATCATCTCGCTCGCCGCCATCTGCGCCACCGGCTCGGCCCTGGCCGCCGGCCGGCTCGCCCAGCGCTGGCCGGCCGAGCGGCTATTACTGATCGGCCTGCTCGTGGGCGGCCTGCCCTGCGCGCTCATGGCCCTGGCACCCGGCTGGCAGAGCCTCATGCTGCTGCGCTGCCTCACCGGCCTCTGCCTGGGCGGCGCGCTGACCCTGGCCTACTCCCTCGGCGGGATGCTGGTGTCGAGCGAGCGGCGCGGCGCCGCCTTCGGCTGGCTCGCGCTGAGCGTGCAGGTGGGCACCGCGGCGAGCCCGCTGGTCAGCGGCGGCCTCGCCGCGCTGAGCCTCCCCGGCGCCTTCCTGCTGGACGGCGGGCTGGCCTGGCTGGGGGCGGCGGTGCTGCTGGCGGGCGCGCGCCGCCTGCGCCGCGGCGCCGCGCCCGCTTGACGACGCGGGCGGGATTCTCTACTGTCGCCGCATCACCTGAGTCGCACCCGGGAGGACACGCCATGCCGCTCGATCCCCAGGCCCAGAAGGTCGTGGACACGATCACCGCGTTGAACCTCAAGCCGATCTCGCAGTCCACCCCCGACGAGGCGCGCGAGGCCATGCGCACGCGCACCGCCGGGCTCGGTCCGGTCGAGGACGTGCCCGCCGTCTCGGACCACCGGGTGCCGGTGACGGGCGGCGAGATGACGGTGCGAGTCTACAGCCCCGCCGGCCACGGGCCGCACCCGGTCCTGGTCTTCTATCACGGCGGGGGCTGGGTGATCGGCGACCTCTACACCCACGACGGCATCTGCCGGTCTCTCGTCAACGCGGCCGGCTGCGCGGTGGCCTCGGTGGACTATCGGCTGGCGCCGGAGTTCAAGTACCCGACGCCGGTGGACGACTCCTACGCGGGGCTCCAGTGGGTGGTGGCCAATGGCGCGCGCCTCGGCCTCGATCCCGCCCGGGTGGCGGTGGGCGGCGACAGCGCGGGCGGCAACCTCGCCGCGGTGATGGCGCTCCTGGCGCGCGATCGGCGCGGCCCGCGGCTCGCGCTGCAGGTGCTGGTCTATCCGGCCACCAGCTACGACTTCACCACCGCGTCCTACCGCGAGAACGCGACCGGCTACCTGCTCACCACCGAGGACATGCGGTGGTTCTGGCGCCACTACCTGTCCCGCGAGGAGCAGGGCCGCGAGCCGAACGCCTCGCCGCTCCTGGCCAAGAGCCTGGCCGACCTGCCGCCTGCGCTGGTAATCACCGCGGGCTGCGATCCCCTGCGCGACGAGGGGGAGGCCTACGCGACGCGCCTCCGCGAGGCGGGCGTGTCGGTGACGATCACGCAGTACCCCGGGATGTTCCACGGCTTCGTGCGGATGACGCGCATCCTCGACCAGTCGCGCGCGGTGCTCGGCGAGATCGCGGGCGCGCTGCGGAAGGCGCTCGGCTGAGTGCGCGCGGGCGCTCCCGAGCCCGGCCCTTCGTGAAGGAGCCATCTCCCGGGCTCGCGCGCTGATCGTCCATGGGTGAGACCCGGGTCGATCTGCTACGCCTCCTCGAGGACCTGCGCGACGCCTATCCAGGCCCGACCGATGAGACGATCCTCACCGAGATCGTCGCGAATGCCCTCGATTCTGGCGCGGGCACAATCTCCGTCCTGACCGATCCGGTTACCAGCACCTTCACGCTGGTGGACGACGGCCTCGGCATGCGCCGACGCGAGCTGGCCCGCTACCACGACGTCGCGATCAGCTCGAAGACGCGAGGCCAGGGAATCGGCTTCGCGGGCGTCGGCATCAAGCTCGCGCTCCTGGTGAGCCGGGAGGTCGTGACCGAGACCCGGCGCGCGGGCAAGCACGTGGCCACGTCGTGGGCGCTCGGGGGCCGGCAGCGCGCGCCCTGGCGCTGGGTGCCGCCGCCGGGACTGGTGAGAGCGCGCGGGACGGCGGTACGTCTCGTCCTGGAGAACCCCCTGGCGCCGCTGCTCGACGCCGGGTTCATCGAGGCCTCGCTGCGGCGGCACTTCCAGACGCTGCTGGACCCGTCCTTCGACGAGATCCTGGCCGACCAGTACCCAGGCGGGATCCGGTTCGTCGTCAACGAGCGCGCCCTCACGCCCGAGCGGTGGCCGGGCGATCAACGGGGGCCGCTGGCGGTGCGGATGGCCCGCAAGCGCAAGCCCTCCGCGGTCGGCTACCTGGTGCGCGATGGCGCGCCGCTTCCCGAGGAGCGGCGCGGGCTGGTGGTCAGCACCTTCGGGAAGGTGATCAAGGGGGGATGGGACTGGCTGGGCGTGACTCCCGCGGCGGGCGACCGCATCGGCGGTCTCATCGAGGCCCCGGCCCTGGCCGAGTGCCTCACCCTCAACAAGGGCGACTTCGTGCGCTCGGGTCCCCGCGGTGCCCTCTACCTCGCCTATCGCAAGGCAATCCAGGAGGCGGTGAGCGTGCAGCTCGCGCAGTGGGGCGACGCGCCGGCCGAGGCCGACCGGAGCCGTCGCCGCGCGGCCCGGCCGGTCGAGCGCGACCTCGAGACCGTTCTGGTGGACCTGGCCGAGGACTTTCCGCTCCTGGCATCGCTGGTCGAGCGGCGCAGCGGCGGGCAACGCGCCCTGCCGGTGGGCGGGCGCGGCGGTGCGGGTCCCGCGCCGAGCGCGGCCTCTACCCTGACCGGCGTGCCCAACGCGCCGCTCGCCTCCAACCTCGCCAGCCCCGTGCCGGCGCCTGCCGAGCCCGAAGCCCCCGGTTCGCCCGACGCGACGAGCGACGTGGCGCCGGTGCCGGAAGTCGCAGGGCCGCCGGGCGCGGGTGCGCGAGACTTGAGCGGCGACGGCCGGGGGAACCGACCGGGCCGGTACGGTCTGAACATCCAGTTCGCGGCGCGGCCGGACGACGCCGAGCTGGCTCGGCTCATTGACGCGACCGTGTGGGTGAACGAGGCGCATCCAGCCTACCGCCGCGCGGTGGCCTCACGCGCCGAGGGCTACCACGTCGCGCTCGCGGTGGCGCTCGCCCTTGGGCCGCTCGCGGTGGAGCCGGCGCGCGAGCACGCCTTCGTCACTGCGTTCCTCGCGAGCTGGGGTGAGGCGCTCGAGCGCCGCAGCGGTCGCGCCCGCCGGCGCGCGCGCAACTGACCCGCGCCCGCCACCCCTCACCCTGCCCTCTCCCCTGAGGGGAGAGGGTTCTGGCTTCTCCTCTCCCCTTTGGAGAGAGGGTAGGGTGAGGGGCCCAGGTCAGGCCAGAACGAAGGGGACGCGGGCGGCCGCGGCGACGCCGCGGAGCTGGGTCATCAGGTCGTCGGGAATCGGCACGCCCTGCTCGAGCCGCTCCGCGCGCGTGAGCCGCTCCGGGTCGCCCGCCACCATCACCGGCTGGTTCGGGTCCACGCGCTTGGCCCCGTGCAGCACGTCGATCACGTCGTCCAGATCGCCCTCGAACTCGCCCGCGTCACGGAAGGCGCCCGGATCGATGGCCATGAAGAAGTGGCCGATATTGTGCGGATCCGAGTCGCGCTGGGTCTTGTTGCGCAGCGGCGAGAAGGACGCGCCCGCGAGCGTGCCACCCAGGATGTGCACCAGCACCGCCAGGCCATAGCCCTTGTGGCCGCCCAGCTCGCGGCTGCCGCCGAGCGGGGTGATGCCGCCGTCCGGCCGCTCGAAGACGTGCTGGAAGGCGGTCGACTCGTCGGTCACCGACCGGCCGTCGCCGTCCACCACCCAGCCCGACGGCACCGGCTTGTGGTTGAGCTTGTAGACCTTCACCTTGCCCGCCGCGACCGTGGTCGTGGCCATGTCGAGCTCGAACGACGCGTTCCTTCTGGCCGGCGCCGCGAAGGCGAGCGGGTTCGTCCCCATGATGGGCTCCGCCGCGAAGGTGGGCACCAGCGTGACGCCGCGGGTGGCGGAGGTGACCATGCCGATCACGCCGCGGTCGGCCGCGATCTTCGCGTAGCAGCCGGCCGCGCCGAAGTGGTGCGAGTTGAACACCGCGACCACCGCCACCCCGGTGCCGAGACACTTGTCCACCGCCAGGTTCATGGCGTGCACCGACACCGGATGGCCGAGCGAGCGGTCCGCGTCGATCCGGGCGATCGACGGCAGGTCGCGCACCGTCTTCCACTGCGGGCGCATGTTGAGCCGCCCGGCGCGGAACTCCTTGTCATAGGTCGGCAGCATCGAGATGCCGTGCGAGTCCACCCCGCGCAGGTCGGTCTCCACCATCATCGCCGCGGTGGTGGCGGCGTGCGCGGCCGACATGCCCCAGGCGGTGAACACGGACTCGAGCTGCTGCTGGATCTGGCGGGCGGGGACTCGCATGGCTAGCTCCTGATGCGGCGTCGGACTTCGGGGAGGACTTCGCGGCCGAGCAGCTCGATGCCGGCCAGGACGTCTGCCTGGGGCATGCCCGGCCAGCTCACTCGCATGGTCAGATGCGTGGCGCCGGCCTCGTGCTGGGCGAGCAGCATCTCGGTCACCTGGGCGGGCGAGCCGATCGCGAAGCGATTGGCGGCCAGGCGGCGGAGCTGGTCCTCGGGCCTGGCGGCGGGGTCGACCGAGACGCCCTCGAGGCCCCAGGAGAAATAGGCCGCGTACTTCTCCAGCAGATAGGGCGCGGCGCGGCGGATCGCGGTGTCCTCGTCGGGGGCGCAGACCACCTCGAGCAGCCGGCAGATCTGCGCCTCCGGGGGCACGCCCTCCTTGGCGCGCGCCGCGGTGAAGACCTTCACCTGCGCCGCGAACTCGTCCACGCGCGGCACCGGCACCACCAGCCAGCCGTCGGCGATGCGGGCGGCCCGCGCGATGCCGGTGGGGACCTGCGAGCCCACCAGGATGGGAGGGCGCGGCCGCTGGATGGGGCGCGGGCGAATCGTGACGTTCTCGAAGCTCCAGTGCCGCCCGCGATGCGTGACCTTGTCCTCCGTCCAGAGCCGCCGGATGATCTCCACGCCCTCGGTGAGCCGGCTCACCCGCTCCCCCAGCGGCACCCCGAAGATCGCGAACTCCTCCGGGCGGTAGCCGAGCCCCATGCCCAGCATGAAGCGCCCGCCGGTGATCACGTCGAGAAAGGCCCCGATCTCCGCGATCTCCACCGGATTGTGCAGCGGCAACAGCACTAGGTTGGTCCCGATGGAGAGGCCAGGCACCTCCGC
>WNFA01000397.1_pt1 | contig 40773 bp, 44 predicted proteins | sample 5400481 | NCBI WGS metagenome assembly WNFA01 (sample SAMN13153340, study PRJNA577476) | soil metagenome | isolation source: 120 cm saprolite under Douglas fir tree site 2 hole 1 replicate 2 | place: USA:California | collected 2015-04-18 | reverse complement strand
CCGAGCAAAGCGGTGCGGTTGTGTTCGTCAAGGATGGGATTAATCTCGACCACTTCCAGCGAGGCCAAAGATTCCGTGTCGGCAATCATTTCCATGGCGAGGTGCGCCTCGCGATACGTTACGCCGCCGCGGACAGGGGTGCCAACGCCCGGGGCGTCAGAGGGATCAACGAAGTCCATGTCCAAGCTGACGGCGACGCCACCGGTGTCGTCCATGGCGTACTTGAGAGCTTCCGACATGACGTCGCGCATGCCGCGCTCGTCAATGTCGCGCATGGTGAAAACGTGGACGCCGGATTTCTTGACGATTTTGCGTTCCTGAGCGTCCAGGTCGCGCGCGCCGACGATGACGATGTTGCCCGCCTCGGCCTTGGGTTTGAATCCTCCGAGCTCGACGAGTTCGGGCGCGCCGTAACCCATGATCGCGGCCAGCGGCATGCCGTGGATGTTGCCGGACGGAGAAGATTCCGGCGTGTTCATGTCGCCGTGCGCGTCTAGCCAGAGGTAGCCGATTTCCTTTTTCTGCTGGCGGAAATGAGAAGCCACGCCGGTCGCCGCGCCAACCGCAATGGAGTGATCCCCGCCGAGAACGAGCGGGAGAAAGCCCTCGGCGAGAGATTTTTCCACGGTCTTGCAAATGTCCTGGCAAGTTTCTGCAATTTCCCGGAGGTATTTGGCGCGCTTTTCGCCGACGGGCATTTCTTCCGGCTGCTTTACGGAAAGATTGCCGATGTCTTCGACTTGGAGGCCTAGCTTCTTGAGGCTCGCTTGGAGGCCCGCGCCGCGCAGGGCGGAGGGCCCCATGTCCACGCCGCGGCGGCTCTGGCCGAGGTCCATGGGAACGCCGATGATGCGAACTTTCTGTGGCACGGCTAGACTCGATTCGTTGGAAGCGACGAGCGGCCACCGACTTGTCGGCACACCAGTCACCTCCAATAGCGGCCCCGACCGGGGTCGCGCCGCTACAATGGATGCCAGTCTGAAAGCTGGCGCTACAAGCAAAATGCTGGAACGGCTAGAAGCGAAGCAACTACCCCGCTCTAAGGATACACGCGATAAATCATGCGGGGGAAGGGGATGACCTCGCGAATGTGTTCGGTGCCGCAAATCCAGGCGACGGTGCGCTCGAGGCCCATTCCGAAGCCCGAGTGCGGGACGCTGCCGTAACGGCGCAGGTCGAGATACCACTGGAAGGACTCCTCTGGCAGGTTGTGTTCGCGCAGGCGCTTCAGGAGCAAATCGTAATCGTGGATGCGCTGGCTGCCGCCGATGATTTCGCCGTAGCCTTCCGGAGCGATCATGTCAAAGGCGAGAGCAAGCTCGGGGCGATGGGCGTCCGGCTGCATGTAAAAGGCTTTGATTGACGAAGGGTAGTGATAGATCAGGACGGGGCGTTCGAAGGAGCCGGAGATGATAGTCTCTTCGTCGCCGCCGAAGTCGTCGCCAAATTTGGCGGGATTCCCGTTCTTGTTGAGGACCGCGACGGCTTCGTCATAGCTGATGCGCGGGAACGGGGGCTTGACGTTTTCGAGCTTGGAGGTGTCGCGCTTGAGGGTTTCGAGTTCGCGCGTTTTGTTTTTCAGGACACCTTGCACGATCGCGCTGACCAGGCCCTCAGCGAGCCCCATCGCCTCCTCGAATTCGACGTAAGCGCCTTCCGGTTCGAGCATCCAGAATTCAGTGAGGTGGCGGCGGGTTTTGGATTTTTCAGCACGGAAGGTAGGGCCGAAGGTGTAAACCTTGCCGAGAGCCATGGCGATGGCTTCTGCGTAGAGCTGGCCACTTTGCGTGAGATAGGCTTTCTGGTCGTCAATGTAATTGACTTCGAAAAGCGTGGAGGTGCCTTCACACGCCGCGGGAGTGAACATCGGCGCGTCGGTGAGTGTGTAGCCCTGCCCGTCCATGAATTCGCGCGCTGCCCGGATGGCTTCGGCGCGAATGCGGAGAATGGCCGCCTGGCGTGGCGTTCGAATCCAGAGGTGGCGCTGATCAAGCAGGAAATCGACGCCGTGCTCCTTGAGTTGGATAGGAAAGGGAGTGCTTTCGGGAACTTTTTGAACGATCCGAATTTTCGTGACGCCGATTTCGTAGCCGCCCGGGGCGCGTTTTTCCATGCGGATTTTCCCGGTAACGATAACGCTGGATTCCTGTGTCAACCCCTTCAGCGATTCAAACGCCTCGGGATTCTCCTTCAACGCGCAGACGCCCTGGATGATGCCCGTGCCGTCGCGGAAGATCGGGAAGAGCAATTTGCCCGATTCGCGAAGATTGTAGAGCCAGCCCTTGAGCGTGACTTCCTGCCCGTCGTACTTGCCTGCCTGGTCGACGGTGATCGTCGTCATCTGGCCCGTTTCATTTGCGACGTTCATTTTGCGGAGGTCCATTCCTTTTCAAAGCGATCCAATGACTTGCGGGCGGCAACGAGCTGCTCGGCGGCAGCTGGTGCTTCGGGGCGCTTTTCCTTCAATTCGAGGACAAGCGGCAAATTAGTTTGCGGTCCCGACTGGAGGATTTTGATGGCGGCGGGCCAATCGATGGTGCCGTCGTAGGGCGGGAGGTGTTCGTCCTTCTCGCCGTGATTATCGTGGAGGTGAACAGACGAGACGAGGTCGCGCAGTGGGGAGAGACCCTTTTCGAGGCGCTCGTCTTCTGGAAAGTCAGAGAGATGCGCGTGGCCGATATCAAAATTGAAGCGGAGCCCGGTGAGGCGGGTTTCGTCCACGAACGCGCGGAGATAATTAGGATCGCGCATTTCGCTGGTGGTGTTTTCAATGCAGATCGTGACGGCCGCACGATGCGCGTGCAGGATCAGATGTTCGAGGGTGCTGAAGGCAGCGTCGCGCTTGCGGGGATCGGCTGTTTCGCGCGAGCCGCCCATGTGCAGGATGAGGCGCTCGTAGGGCAAGTCGTCGGCGACGTCGATGACGCGTTTTAGTTCGTCCATGGCTTCGATACGGCGGACGCGCTCGACTTCGCAGATGGAAAGCGGCATTCCATTCTCGCGCATGGCGCTGACGTCGCGACTGGTGGGCGCGTGGAGCGAGACGAGCTGTAAATTGTTCGCTTCTAGCGCGCCAGCCATGGCGCGAACTTCCGTCTTCATGGAGTATTCAAAGTGGCTGCGCGTGCAGAAAATCTCCAAGCCTTCGAAGCCGGTGCCTGCGATTTGGCCGAGGAGTTCGGGCGTCAGTTTTCGCGATACGAACAGGTAAGTTGAAAGTAGTCTCTGCATGATCTCGCCGAAAATATTGCTTTCTAATAGTATCCTACGGCAGCGCCGCCCCGGCGCGGATCGGGTACACCTAGCATGTCACCTGTTGCCAGCGCGAATGCCACGGCGACAGCAGCATCCAGCAAGATCAGGGCAAGGATAAAAGCACACAGACAGAACGTTTTTCGCATCCTCATGGCAGCTCAAAGACACTAAGTGATTCATGGAACAGCGTCAAGGCGGCGGAGATGTAAAACGGACGAATACTTGAGGTGAGAAGGGAAGGAAGGAGATTTCTTAGGATTCGCTAAGAAATTCGACATCCGGCGGGCCCGGAAGAAGACCAGCCTGGGTGCCACGCTTGATCAACTCGATTACGGCGTGCCTGCCTTTTTCGCCGTAGCCGAGCGTCCATTTGTTCACGTACATACCGACAAACTTGTCGGCCAGTTCGGTATCCATCTCGCGCGCGAATTGCATGGCGTAGTTCAAGGCTTCTTCGCGGTGTTCAAGGCCGTAGGAAACGCTGTCGCGGATCGTCTTGGAAATTTGCCGGCCAAGATCCGCCCCCAGGGCACGGCGCACGGCGTTCCCACCCAGAGGGAGGGGCAAGCCGGTTAGTTCCTGCCACCAGACACCTAAATCAAGCACACGGTGCAGCCCCATCTGGGGGAAGAAGAGCTGCCCTTCGTGGATGAGAAGGCCAGCCTCGACCAGCTCCTTCTGAACGGCGTCGATAATCTTGTCGAAGGGCATGACCACGGGTTGAAAATTCGGCTCGTAGAGTTTCAGGGTGAGATACGCCGAGGTCTTCAGGCCGGGGACAGCGATGCGCTTGCCCGCAAGCTCAGCAGGCTTTAGCGACTTTGTTGCAACGACGATAGGACCATACCCCTCGCCGAAACTGGCGCCGCAATCGAGCAGGATATACTTGTCACGAAGTGCTGGGTAAGCGGCAAAGCTGATGGCGGTGACGTCGTACGTTTCGGTGAGCGCGGCCTCGTTCAGCGACTGGATATCCGAGAGGATGTGAGTGTATTTATAACCGGGCGTGGCGAGCTTATGGGTAGCCAGAGCGTAAAACATGAAGGCATCGTCGGAATCCGGGGAATGCGCCAGCTTGATCTCGACCGGTTCTTTTTCGGTCTTCGAGGCTGTTTGTTGGCCAGGCATGGGCGTGTCCGTATCCTTTTCCCGAGTTGCGCCGACAAGGCCGGTCATTTCATGGGCAACCGCGAAACAGTTCCCTCGCCCTGTCTTTGGTTCTTCTCGGAGAGACTTTCCCACCACGGAGAGTGTCTATCGGAGACGAACGGGAGAAAACGTGCGCGTCGCAGGGGCTTGCGTGGGCCCAGGCCGGGCAATTTCTTGCAACAGAAAGCCTAGCATATTGGCGCCCGGTGAACAATTGGAAGGAACACCAAGTGCAGGGACGGGGCCACAACGGTTATCCGCGTGGAAACTGCTGACGTGACGACAATTGCGCGTCGACAAGAATGCATAGCGAGGGAGCAGCAGAAGATAGTTTCGAATGTTATAAAGAAGAGACCATGCGAGCGATGGCGTCGTCGAAGGAGGCAGTGCCGTCAAGGTAGGGTTGCCAGAATTTTTGCAGCAACTTGAAGTACTCGTTCCAACCACGCTGATAAAGGCCCTCGCGCAAGGCGTAGGGAGTGTAGCCGCCACCGGGGACGCTGCCGTCCTGGTCGCCAGAAGTAGCCTCGGAAGAGCCGAGCACCGGCCGGATCACTTCACCAGTGGTGTAGAAAACCAGAGCGTGCCAGAGGTCGCGTGGAATAGCTTTGTCGCGCTGGCGGCACTCGCGAATGATGGCGGCTTGCACGGGCTCGGCGATACCGTGCGAACCTTCGTGGAAAAGAACTTCGAGGGCCGCTGCGCCTTGATTGCGTGAGTCCAGGCTGGAGATGGTGACTCGCAAGGGATCGGCGGTGGTGTAAGCACCGCTCCAGTTGGCGTAGCCGGTGAGATCGACCCGGATTTTTTCGCGCGGCCAACGCGCCTGGTATATGTCAGCGAGGCGTTCCGAGAGGCCTACACCCTGCTCGCGCACGAGTGGAGCGACACGCATGATCCAGCGACGGTTGGCGCGATCGTGCTCCGGCCAGAGGTGCGCGCGGTAGGCGGGCGCAGCGGCTTCCAGAACCTGCGTCAATTTTGCGGGCAAGCCGGCGTCACAGAATTTTCGCTTCCTGCCGGAGAGTTCATCGCAATCCTCGAAATCGCCCAACTGATCTTTCAATTGGATGAGCTCAGTAGAAAAGAGCAGGTCCTTTGCAGCGTAATTAGCAATGTAGTAGGCGACGGCATCGTTCCAAATGCGCTGTTCGGCAGGCGTGAGTGCGGGTTTCGCATCCGAGGTAGCATTCGAAGAAGGTCCGGAGGTCTTGGCACTCTTGTCCGGCGGCGCGGCGGCGGATCGCAACTTGGCTTCGTGGTAGAGCGTGTGATGTAGATTGATCCAGAAGCCGCTGTGAAGCTCAAAGACGGGAAGAGGCCCATAGTTGAAATTGTTTTGCGGCCGCGCAGCTGCTGGGACTGGAGCAAGCAGAGAAATTGCGAACAGAAAAACAGGGAATCGCACTGGCGTTCGGCGGGGCATAGTGAATCGGACGATAGTAGCGCCAAGTCTTGCGGAGCACAAACGAGGTTCAAGCGCCGATCACGGCGAACAGGAGAATGCGATCCGTCGAACGGCCATCATGTCGGGCATTGCAAGAGGTCTACTCGACCTTGGGGTCTGACTCGCTGCCGATTGCACCGCGCCGGTCAGCAGCGTGCACTGCGCCGTTCGAATCGCGGAAGAACGAGCGGCGTCCGGTACGGCCGTACTGTAGTGGAGTTGCCGCCAGCTCATATTTTGCCGGAGCGCCAAGAGTGCTCGCGCCGACAATCACGTAGCGAATGGCGTAGCCGTTTTTTATTCCGTTCGCGAGATCCGAATCGAGGAGACCAGCGGCCTCGCCGTTCGCTGCCCCGTGAAGAGGATGATCCAGGTTCGCCAGAGATTCGGGCAGACGCAAATATTTGTTACGGTAGGCTTCGACGGCTCGCGCGACTTTGTTCAACACTTCCAGCGCCGGAAGATCCAGCAGAAGCAAGCCCAACGAGAGCAGTTTCCATTCTCCGTCTTCGCGAACCAGCCCCATGGTGATCTGGTGGACGTTTGCGCCCGTGGTATCGGTGGTATCGCGCAACTCCATGGGAAGAAAAGCAATATTGTCGCGAAGTTCGCTACCTCCAATCTGCATTTCTGTTGTGACGTCGGGAGTTTGACAGCGAACAACAGGCCGGCCGGCAGGATTTTCCGAGGCCGTGGGTTTGCCTGGCTCATTCAGAAGCACGAAGCGCTTCATCAACGCGACACGCGCCGTCGGCGTCATGCGGGAAAATGCCTCCTTGTTGCGAGCCGTGAGAAAGCGAACAAACTCGGTTTGATTCTGCGCGCATGCGGCGGAGAGTTCGGCTTTCAGCGCGGCGCTGGGTCCGCCGGTATTTGCCGCTTCGCTTGGAGCAACTGCTGAGTTCCCATCCGGCTTGGAACTGGATTCCTGGGCAATGGAGCTCGCGGCTGCGAGCAAAACCGCACAGCTTAAGAAGAAGACTTGTCCGGGGATTTTCGATTTCCTCGTGTTCACGTCAGTCCTTTGCCGAGCTCAGGATCGTGCCCAGACTCTGCGTGAAGCTTGAGCGCGGCAAGACCTCGTTGCATCCCGCCGCCTTCGCCTGCGCGGCAAGCTCTGTTTGCACATGCGACAAGAAGCCGATTATGCGGATATCCTTTTGCGTCTGCCGCAGCTTTTCAATTGCCGCAATAGGTTGGCTACGCGCGTTCAAGTCTACGATGACTAGTTTGGGCTCGCTTGCCATCAGCCCCATCAAGGCCTCGCCGCTCGTGGCCACTTTCACTTCGAGGCCAAGCTGCTTGGCGGTTTCCGCCAGCTTCATTTGGAAAAACAAATCGTCCATCAGTGCTATCACTCTTCCCATTTCGCTCCGCCTCATTTTAGCCGCAGCTCAACGACCGCCCTGTTATTATGCGCCCGTTCTTCCCAACGGCGTCTGCTGCCGGGTAAGATGCAGTTTCGAGATCAAACGATGAGCGCTCATCCCGAAGACGCTCGCCTCGCTGCTTCCAGTCCGCGCGACGTTACCCTCTACACGCGGCCGGGATGCCATCTCTGCGACGAAGCCAAGTCTGCTATCGCCCCGCTCTTGCGAGAATTCGGGATGGCCCTCCGCGAAGTGAGTATAGATGCCGATCCGATACTAAGGGAGCGCTACGGTTTGGATGTTCCTGTGATTTTCATCGGCAGGCACAAAGCTGCCAAACATCGTGTGGATCTGGAACAGTTTCGACGGCAGCTTAAGGACGCTGGCGCAAACTGAAATTCTCGGCTAATAATTCTCGAGCACAGAGTGGTGAGCCTAGTGGGCGCTGCCGATTTCGTGTGCGCCAACGGTTTCGTCGGGTACTGCGCCTTTGCGGCCCTTAACGCGGTCGTAGACGCTGATTTGGCTGACGGAACCGAGCGCCTCGTTGTAAAACGTCGGAACGCCAAGCGCGGTGCGCAGTTCTTCGTTGAACTTGCGCAAATTCTGGAGATGCGTTGCGAGCGCCGGCAATTTCTGTCCGTCGTCCGTGAGCAAAAACTTCTGGTAGCCGGCGTCCCATAGCCGCGTGAATTGCCCCTTCAGCATGATGGTGGGCATGATGGTCATCTGGTAGAGATCGTCGCTGCCTTTACGGAACTCCGCGCCACAGCCATATTTTTCGACGCGCACCACGCCGCGCGTGCTGCCCACGGCAAACCCCAGTGCTGCCAGACTCTCGATTGCTTTTGGTGAGAACCGCTCTTCGACATTCCACATGAGGGATTCAGAATACGACGCGCGTTGCGCGCATGTAAAGGCAGTCAATCGGGTGTTGGCAGAGATCGTTTAGAGCACTGATCGTGGGCTTCCAACCGTGCCATCGAAGGCCAATCGAGTCCTCACCATTTTCGTTGCTAGGGCACCACTTCGCCGCACACAAGCGCATTGGTTTGCTTGACCACGATGGAGATGATCAATGAAACGCTCTCTTCTTGTTGATGGTTCGGGGTGGCCTTCAACGTAAAAGGAGCCGCGCCGCTCGCCGTTTTCAGCATGAATTGCTGGTAGGAGAGTCCGGGGATCTGCTGTCCGATTTCGTGAAAAACCTGCCATATCTCCGGGCTAGGCTGGCGCATCTAATTCGGAGTAAAATGGTCCCATATACCATGCCCATTGGGTGGGAGGAGAGACTCGGACTTCATCGCATGGCCACCACTGGCCACATCGCTGCATCTCCTCGCGAATCAACGGCTCAGCCGGGCCGATCGGGTGAATCCTTGCTGGACCGCATCGGGAACACGCCATTACTACGGCTGCAGCGCGTTGGCCAGGAATTCCCGAGCGTTGAATTCTGTGCAAAAGCCGAGTGGTTCAATCCTGGTGGATCGGTGAAGGACCGCCCGGCTCTGAGCATGATTCAAGCGGGTTTGGACAGTGGGGCGCTACAACGGGGAAAGACCATCATTGACGCGACCAGTGGCAACACTGGCATTGCCTATGCGATGGTCGCCGCGGCGCTGGGTTTTCCTGTGCAGCTGTGCCTGCCGGATAGCGCTTCGCAAGAACGCAAGCGCATCCTCACGGCGTTAGGTGCGGAGCTTGTGATCACTTCCGGCGATGAAGGTACCGATGGCGCGATTCGCAAGGTGCATGAAATCGTTGCGGGAAATCCTGAAAAATATTTCTACCCGGACCAGTACAGTAACCCCGCGAACTGGCAGGCACACTATCGCACCACAGCCAACGAGATTTGGCACCAAACCTCCGGCCGCATCACGCATTTTGTCGCCGGGCTTGGCACGAGCGGAACTTTTGTCGGAACGACGCGGCGGCTCAAAGAGCTGAATCCGGCAGTCCGGTGCGTGAGCTTGCAGCCCGACGCATCGTTCCATGGCCTGGAAGGGTGGAAGCACATGCCAACGGCCATCCGCCCGGCGATTTACGATGACATGCTCGCCGACGAAAATTGGACGGTCTCCACGGAAGAGGCCTACCGGCTGGTGAAGCGCCTGGCGCGGGAAGAGGGCTTACTCGTGAGCCCTAGCGCGGCGGCGGCGCTGCTTGGGTGCTTCCAGGTTGCGGTTGGAATCCCGAAGAATGAGAAGGCAGTGATCGTCACCATTTTTGCGGATTCAGCGTCGAAGTACCTGAACGAACGTTTCTGGGACGAAGAATAATTATGGCGGACGCAGCAGCACTATGGATCAGCGGACACCTTGCGGAGAAAATCCGCGCGCATGGCGCGGAGACGTATCCACATGAATGTTGCGGCGCGCTGTTGGGACGCGATTCGAACGCGGTCCTTGAAAACGATCGAGGAACTGGCGCGCTCCCGCCTGCGCGCGAAATCCTGCAACTTTTTCCGCTCGTCAACCGGCGCGATGATTCGCCGCGTAACCGTTTTTCGGTCACCGCAGAAGACGTTCGCGAGGCAGAAAAAGCGGCAAGCGAGCAGGGGCTGGAAGTGGTCGGCTGGTATCATTCGCATCCCGACCATCCGGCGCGGCCGAGCGAATATGACCGCGATTACGCCTGGCCGTGGTACAGCTACATCATCGTCAGCGTGCAGAACGGTGCGCCACAGGACATGACTTCCTGGCGCTTAAACGACGATCGAGTGGAGTTTTCACCTGAAGGGATTGAGATTCGTCACCGCGCGGCAGTGTAGGCCGGTCGATGCAGCACAACGGAGAGATGAAATGCCCGTGAAAGTAATGATTCCATCCCCGCTTCGTCCCTATGCAGGGAAGCGAGACTCAGCCGAATTCAATGCCCGTACAGTTGGGGAAGCGCTCGGCCATCTGACTGCCGAGTTCGGCGACCTGCGAAGGCACCTCTTTACCGAGGAAGGCAAGCTGCGCAGTTTTGTCAACGTTTACGTGAATGACGAGGATATTCGTTACCTCGCGAAAGAGAACACACCTACGAAGGATGGCGACACGATCAGCATCATTCCGTCCATCGCGGGTGGTTGTAATTGACTGTTTTTCGGCGCTATTTAATCCCGTAAGCCGAATTGAAACCTGAAGGAGTGAAGAAAAGCAATGGCCACAACCGCACAGCCGCAGACCGGCGCAAAGCCCGTTGCGAGCCTTTCGAATGAAGAGATTCTTCGCTACAGCCGCCACCTCATCATGCCGGAAGTCGGCATGGACGGGCAGCTCAAGCTGAAGAACGCCAAGGTCCTGCTCATCGGCACAGGCGGGCTTGGCGCACCGCTTGGCTTGTACCTTGCTGCCGCGGGCGTCGGCAAACTCGGCCTGGTTGATTTTGATGTCGTTGACTTCACCAATCTCCAGCGCCAAGTCACGTTTGGCACCAGCGACGTCGGCAAGCCAAAGAGCGAAGCCGCGCGCGCGCGCCTTGCGAACCTCAATCCGGACATTCATATCCAGTCGTTCGAAACGCAGTTGACCAGCGCCAACGCGCTCGAACTCTTCAAGGACTTTGACGTCATCGTCGATGGGACCGACAATTTTCCCACTCGGTATCTCGTTAATGACGCGTGCATTCTGCTGGGAAAGCCAAATGTGTACGGCTCGATTTTCCGGTTCGAAGGTCAAGCCACCGTTTTCGGCATGCCTGATGGTCCTTGCTACCGTTGCCTCTACCCTGAACCACCTCCGCCAGGCCTCGTGCCTTCCTGCGCGGAGGGCGGTGTCCTCGGCGTTCTGCCCGGCATTGTAGGCTCCATCCAGGCGATGGAAACGATCAAACTGATTCTCCGCCGTGGGGACAATCTCATCGGACGATTGCTGCTGTTCGACGCTCTCGGCATGAAGTTCCGCGAACTCAAGCTCCGCAAGAACCCAAATTGCCCGGTCTGCGGAACGCATCCCACAATCACCGAGCTCATCGATTACTATGAATTCTGCGGCGTGCGCGGCGAAGAAGCTCCCGGCCCGTCCGTGCAAGTACCGGAAATCACTCCGCGCGAACTGAAAGCCAGGCTCGACCGCGGCGATGATTTGTTCATTCTCGATGTGCGCGAGCCCCACGAATACCAAATCTGCAATCTCAAGGGGCATCTGCTCCCGCTCGGGGAATTGACGCGGCGAGTCCACGAACTCGATTCATCGCGGGAAATCGTGGCGCATTGCCGAAGCGGGAAGCGTTCCGCCGAGGCCGTGGACTTTCTGCGAAAGGCGGGATTCCGCAAAATCCTCAACCTGAAAGGCGGCATCCTTGCGTGGTCCGACGAGGTTGATCCCTCCGTTCCAAAGTACTGATTTGCTTGAGGAGAATCTGTCGCGTGATTCCAGCGCTTCGGGCTGATCGGGGCGTTGTCATTAGTGCTTGTGGCTGCGCGGAAGTGTGGGCATACTCTCAGTTGCCTAGGAGAATGAATGGCGGCCACGAGAATTACGGTCAATCACAACGGGTCCATTCGAGTAGAAGGCGACTTCGAAATCTTCGACCCTGAAGGTAAACCCTTTGGCTTGGCCGGAAGAACGACCATCGGGCTCTGCCGTTGCGGGCATTCCGCAAACAAGCCCTTTTGCGATGGCTCCCATAAGACCTGTGGATTCACCGATTCCGTGGCTGCCAGGGAGTTGCCTGCCCCAAAACCCAAGTTCTGAGGGGGCCTGAGCTTACCAACTGTTTCAAATGTTGAGACTGTCTCAGCCTGAGACAGTCTTGGATTTCTTCTTGATACTGGCCATCGGCCCGGTAACTCTAACGAAACAAAAATGATAGCGTCCCAATCCATAAAATCGTAGAATGTCGCGGCGTCTCGCAGTCCATCGCTGAATGCTTTCCTCTCCGATGTGGATCAATAAAGCGGCTTAGTTTCAACTAGATACGAGAAACTAATCTTCTGGCCAGAAAAGGGCACAAACTTGCAATCTTCGGTAGTTGGCAGTTTTTCTTCGGGATTTGGGGGATTTCGTGGGTGGTTGGGGCAAGATCATCGGGTTTCTCCGCAGCGGCCGAAGCTCGGTCTCTGCGCAGAATCTTCATCGACGAATCCTGGTCGTATCCGGGGCGGTTTCGCTCATCCTCTTCCTTGCTGGAGTCTCCTATCTTCGGCAGATTGGTGTGGCGAGTTCGCCACAAAGCTATTTGTATCTGGAAGTTGGCGGCACTCTTGTCAGCTTTTGCTACGCCGCAAATGCCCTGGTCCGCTTCCGTGGTACCCATGATCGCACGGCACTAATCCTTGCCTTCGGTTTTGTACTCTCTGGAATAATCGAAACTGCGGGCTGCTTTGGCCTCAATGATTCGGTGATCTCAGGTGCCTTGGCGCTCTCCCATATTCCCATGGGTTGGATGGTGAGCCGCACCCTGCTTGCCGTTCTATTGCTGGCCGCCATCGCCGTCGAGCGCTATATGCCCACGGCCCGGCAGCCGAGCAAGGAAACAGCCGCAGCGTTGCTGGTTGTCGCCCTGGCCGCTTACATGACTAGCGCCGCGTTTCTTGCCGCGCCAGCAGCGCCCGTCGCCCATGCCGCGAACTTGCTCTCCCGTCCTTGGGACTTGCTTCCCGCTGCGCTATTCTTGTTCGCCGCGGTTTGTTTTCGTCAGCGCCTCAAGAACGATCGAGACAGAAAAGGTGCCGCATCCCTCTTTGATCATTCTCTCTTTATCGTCACCTCGCTCAACGTCGTATGCCACGTATCTGCGGCATTTTCCCGGCAGCTTTTCGACGGCCCGTTTTTTTTCGCTGAGTTGAGCAAGACCTTCAGCTACGTCGTCATGCTTTCCGGCGCGTTGCTCGATCAGGCTCGCCTTTTCGAGCAAGTGCGCTCGATGGCCATCACCGATCCGCTCACCGGTTTATCGAACTACCGCCGCCTCATCAGCGTTCTCGAAGCGGAGCTTGACCGTTCGCGCCGCACGCAACGCCCTTTCAGCGTCGCGCTTCTCGACATGGACGGCCTGAAAGTCATCAACGATCAGTATGGGCATCTGACCGGCAGCCGCGCGCTGGTTCGCATCGGCAAGATTCTGCGCAATCATTCCCGCGCCATTGACACGGCTGCGCGGTACGGCGGTGACGAATTCGCGTTGGTACTCCCGGAAGCCAGCAAGGACATTGCATCGCGCGTCGTCTCTCGAATCCGCGAGCGTCTCTCAACCGAGCCGGAGCATCCTGCGCTTTCTGTCAGCGCTGGCGTCGCAGCTTTCCCGGAAGATGGCGATACGCCAGAGAAACTTCTTGGCGCTGCCGACCGCGCCCTCTACGTGATGAAGCACCACGGGCGGAGCAGCGTTCAAAATCTCACGCGCATTGCCGCGTGCCTGTGAGGATGAATAAAACATGCCTCACGCGAACAAATTTGTATTTCACAGAGTCGAACGACGCATCCCGATGGAAATCCCCATTTTGATTGACGGACATCGCGAGGCGCCAGGCTTGGAATCTACCTTTACTGAAAATGTGAGTGCGCATGGCGCGCGTGTGGTCAGTGTGCGCCGTTGGGAACAAGGTGAGCCATTGGTGCTTGCTTCGCGCACTGGAGAGTTTCGCTCCCCGGCCCGGGTTGCTTACTGCCAACCATTGCAAGGCGAGGGCTTTGCCGTTGGCGTGGAGTTCCTCGAGCCAAAGGGACGATGGGTTGTTCAATCCCCAAGATAGCTGGACGTAAGACGACGAGCGGATAGGAGGGAAACGACTGGAACAAAAAAGAAGACAGAAAACTGGTGCAAAATTTATAAGAAGGCCTGAAGCGCTTGGCGGAGCTTAAAAGATCTGCTAAGCGCTTCATGTTTTTCTTACGGGCCTCCTTCGGGACTCGCGATTGCGGCCTTGACCCGCCTGCATGCCAGATAGAATTAGCTCTTAGCACTCGGCCTGATCTGCCTGGCCTTTCCTCGTTATCTGCAGTACATCCTCGTAGACACGAATCGTGTTTTCGACCATGCGTCTTGCCGAAAACCGTTGTTCAACTTCGCGGCGGCCTGCCTCGCTGAGTTTATTTCTGAGCATCGCATCGTCGATCAGTCTAAGCATCGCAACAGCAAATTCTTTTCCATTTGGTTCCACTACCAGCGCCGTTCGTTCGTTTGCCACCACTTCTCCAAGCGCCCCACGCTTAGTCGAAATGCAAGGCAGGCCCGCAGCCATTGCTGCTTGCAAAGCGGTTCCCAGTCCTTCGAACTCCGAGGGAAACACAAACGCATCGAGCGCGGCGTATACTTGCGCGACTTCCTTTACGAAGCCCGGGAAGAGCACCGCTTCTGATTGCCCTAGATGCTTTGTAAGCGCCTCCAGTTCCGCGCGGCAGGCGCCCTCACCCGCCAGAAGCAGCCGCACTTCTGGATGCAACTCTCTTACCAGGGGAAGTGCTTCGATCACATGCCGCTGTCCCTTTTCTGGGACAAAAACGCTGACGCACCCCAGCAAGAATTCACTTTCTCGCACACCCCAGTGTCTCCGCGCGCTGCTTCGTTGTTCCGGTGTTCGCAACGGAAACACTTCCACGCCTTCATTTACGATCGAAATTCGCCCAGCCGCGATGCCCGAATCCATCAGGCTTTGTGCCACATCTTTGCTGTTTGCCACGAACCGGTTCACGGCTCTGTATCTGGCTTGCGAAACTGCGTTCTTCTGCAGTGGGAATCCGATTCGGCGAGAGAGCAGCAACGGAAGCCGCGTGTGCGCTCTCGCCAGCCATGCAGCTGTTAACGCGTGCGGCTCATTCAGATGAACAAGCTCAAATCTCCGCGGGGCAATCAAACTGCACATCGCCCGGGCAGCCCAACCACGCAAGCCGAATCGTGGAACTCGATGAACTGCAATCCTGGCTTCCGAGAGGCGCTGTGCAAGCGGCGAATCTTGCGCCGCCAGCAGTTCGACTTCGTGTCCGCGTTCGCGCAATCCAACGACCGTCAGCAATGCCTGGCTCTGACCGCCGCGCCATTCCCGCTCAAGGTCCACGTAGAGCACTCTCATCGTGAATCGGATCCGCCGGTGTTCCGTCCTGCCTTAATTAGCAGCCCGAGTTTCTTGAATTTCAACCACGTGCTGCGCGCCGCCATCCTCGAAATGACCCAACCACGAGAGCCGTCGAGAAAGCCCAGTTGCAGCGCATAGGACTTGAACCAGCTCCAGGGTGTAGCCAGCCACATTGCTGCGCGCCAACCGCGTTTTCCCGCTGCATGCATCTGCTGCGCCGCAAGAGTGGTGTAACGCTCGACCTTCTCCTCGTGCTCGGCAAAAGTGCGAATCGTGTAGTGAAGCAGGTTTCCTTCGAGGCGTCCGGGCTCGCCCTTAAACTGCAGTGACTCGTGGACGATCCCCGAGAAACGTGCGGCATCGCGCCGGTAAAGACGCCGTTGACGGTCCGGATGCCATCCCGAGTGATTGATCCAGCCGCCCACGTACCAGGCTCGCCGAGCGAATTCATAGACCGTAAATGCAGGTTCCTTTTTCTTCCACGCGAGCAAGGCATTGCGAAGTTCAGGGTTCAGTTCTTCGTCGGCATCCAGCGACAGAATCCAATCGTTGGCCGCTTCAGCCGCAGCCACATTCTTCTGCTCCGCAAAATTCGTCCAGGAGTTTGTGATTACCTTCGCGCCGTACTCCCGTGCAATATCAGTTGTTCGGTCCCGGCTTCCGCAATCCACCACCACAATCTCGTCGACAATCCCACGGATCGATTCCAGGGCTCTCGGCAGATTTTGCTCCTCATTGAAGGCAATCAGGCAGGCGGAGATGCGGTTCATCGGACTCCGGACAATCTTGAACTCGGCGTTAGTATCTCACAAAGCCAATCTTGGCAATTGAAGCAGGAGTGGAACCGTCTCCCGCAGGAGCGAAGCCCGGCTACTTCTTCTGAAAATTAACGCGGATCAGGCTGCCGCCGATTCGAAACTCGGTACCGTCTTGCAACATGGCCGCGCGCACGCGCTCCTCGTCGAAGAAAGTGCCGTTAGTCGAATCCATGTCCTTGAGATTTATATACGTCTCTCTGACTTCCAGCAGGCAGTGATGCCGTGAAATTTCTGGGTCCTTCAGGGGGATGTCCGCGCCTTTGCGGCCCAGTACGACACGCGGCTTTGCCAGTATGTGGCTTTCGCCTTTCGATGGACCGGAAAGAACGCTCAGTACAACCCTTGCTTTTTCGGGCAGCCGAATGCCGGGATCGGGCGGAGGCAAATTCAGATTCGAACTCGTTGCGTTTGCCCGCGCAAACGAGGGAAGTGGAGACATCACCACGGTGGAATCCACGCGCCGCTTGATCTCCACGATCGTGGTTTTCCCGCATTTGGAGCATTTGAACTGCACTTTCGAATGGCCGCCGAACTCCCCATCCTTCAGCAAATGCTCAGCGCCGCAATGGATGCAAGCCGTCTGCATAATTCAAATTAACACCATCCGAACCGCCATGTTGCGCGCCGGACAATTTTCGGTCGGAACAGTTAATCTGCGCCACTGCGCGCGCCGCTTGCGTTCCGCATGCGCTCGCGAACGGCATCTTTATGTTACGATTACTGTTCCCAGACCATCCAGGAGAGCATGTGTGTCCGAGCATATTTCGCGCAAAGAACTAAAGCAGGACAAGATTAAGGAAACGATCGAGCATGGCGCCGAAGCCGTTATTTCCCACGGTCAATTCACGCTCATCGTTGTGGTTGTTATTCTGGCGCTGGCGCTTGGCTATGGGGGCTGGCGTTTTTATATCGATCGCCAGACCGTGGAAGCGTCCTCCGCCTTCGATACCGGCATAAAAGCTTACCAGGGCCGCATCGCCTCGGTTCCTGACCCCTCTGACCCCAATGCGGCCTTCTATCCCGATGAGCTCGCGCGGGCCCAGGATGCTTTGCAAAAGTTCACCAAGGTTGCCGATAAATATCCTAGCACCAATCCCGGGAAACTCGCGCGCTACTATTCCGCCCTTTGTCTCGAAGATCTCGATCGCCAGAATCAGGCACTCGAGGAATTAAAGAAAATCAGTGGCGGCAGCGACAAAGAGCTCGCCGCCATGGCGCAGTATCAGATGGCGGTCATTTATTCACGCACCGGCAAGACCGATGATGCCGTCAAGACTTTTCGTGCCCTGGCGGAGAAGCGGAGCGCTCTCGTGCCGCGGCCCCTGGTGCTCTTGGAACTTGCCGGTATCCTTCGCAATTCCAACCCAAAAGAGGCTGCCAGCATCTACCAGCAGATTAAGAAGGAATTCCCAGACTCCACCATTGCGGATCAAGCGGATCGCGGCCTGGACACCCTTTTGCCGAAATCCTGATCCGCTCCGCGCTTAGGCGTTCGCGCGTTTCATCTGGAATATGACGGAGAGGCCCATCGATCGAGTCCCCACTCCTGCTCCCTGGGCGATGCGTGCGGAACAGTCACGCGGGCGGCGCTATCCTGAACCACCGCATCCTTACCGCAGCGCGTATGCGCGGGACCGTGATCGCATCATCCATTCCCGCGCTTTTCGCCGCCTGGAAGCCAAAACGCAAGTTTTCACCATTCGCTATTCCGACCATTTCCGCAACCGCCTTACGCACACCCTGGAAGTTGCCCAGATTGCCCGCACTGTCGCCATGGCCCTGGGGTTGAACACCGAGCTAGCCGAAGCGCTCGCTCTCGTCCACGACATCGGCCATCCGCCGTTTGGGCATGCCGGCGAACGCAAGCTCGACGGATTAATGCGCGCGCACGGCGGCTGTTTTAATCACAATCTTCACGCGCTTCGTATCGTCGAACACTTCGAGCAGCGCTACCTCGATTTTCCCGGTCTGAACCTCACGTTTGAAGTTCGCGAAGGCATCATCAAGCATTCACGCGATTACTCCACTGTCGATTTCCCGCAGCTCGCCGAATATCTTCTCGATTTGCGCCCTCCCCTCGAAGCGCAACTCATCGACTGGGTGGATGAAATTGCCTACAACACCGCGGATCTTGATGATGCCCTCGAAGCCGACCTTCTGGATCTCACTGTTTTCCGCAAGGACGTCCCGTTTTTTGGGGAAGTCTACGCGGAGGTCGATTCCGCCCATCGCGGCGCCCGTCAAAGACTCATCTTCAACGACGCTCTCAAACGCGTACTTGATGCGCTTGCCTCCGATCTAATCGAAGCGACACAACAGCGTGTCCTGGCCTCTGCCGCCTCATCCGTGGAAAACATACGCCAGTCGCCAAAGCGCCTTGCCGGCTTCAGCGAAGCTGCGTCAGCCCGCAATCACGAGCTGAAGCGCTTCCTCTTCTCACATATTTACGATCATCCCTCGATCGCCGAGGACCGCGACCGCTCCGTAAAGTGCTTAGAAGAATTGTTTACTTACTATTTAGGCCGCGATGGCTCGATGCCCGCTTCTTATGAAGAGCTCGCGCAAATGGAATCGCGCCACGTCGTCGTCTGTGACTACGTCGCCGGTATGACCGACCAGTTCCTTCTTCGCCAGCATCGCGAACATTTCGGCGATTCCGCCCACGGAAAATCGGCCACGCCTCGATAAGCGTAGGAGAATCTCTCTGCCAAACGTAAATGAGATCCTGGAAGCGTTGGAGAAAATCTACGGCCCACAACGTGCCGCCGGGCCGACGGACCCGTACGAAATGATTGTTTACTTGAATTGTGGGTATCCCGCCACGGACGCATCGTGCTCGAAAGGATTTGACGCCTTGAAGCGCGAAGTGGGGTTGAGCCCAAAGGAGATCCTAGCAGCCTCCACGGCAAAACTGGCAAAGTTGCTCCGGCTCGGCGGAATCGTGCCTGAGCAGCGCGCGGCGAGATTGCAGGAAATCGCCCGCAAAGTGAAGGCTGAATTTGGCGGGGATCTCAATGCAGCTCTAAAAAAGAGAATGCAGCTGGAAAAGGAGCAATCAGGCAAAGGCATTCGCGGCGCGAAGAATGCCCTCCGGGAGTTTCCTGTGATTGGCGAGCCCAGCGCCGAAAAAATTCTTCTCTTTTCAAAATTGGCGCCCCTGGCCGCCGTGCCCTCCGGATTTGTTGAAGTGCCCGCCAGGCTATGGTTTGGCAAGGCCGGGAAAAACTATGCTGCCGATTATCGCGCCGCGCGCGACGTCATTAGCGCCGGAACGGCGGACACATTTGAAGCTCGGCAACGGGCCTACCTGCTGTTGAAAAAACACGGGCAGCAGACTTGCAAGAGGTCCCGTCCGAAATGCGAGGTTTGTCCGCTGACCGGACAGTGTGCCTACATTCAACTCCAGGCCGCCGACCGCCATATCGTCTAGCTCTGAATTGGCAAGCATGGATCGCCCCACTTTTCCGCTAACGAAAGAGTGGGGCAGCTCATCCCCATGGACAAATTCAGCGATTCAGCGCTGTTCCGCAGCGAACCTAGAAGCGAATAAACGGCCCGAAGGCCAAGCGCGCGTTGTGATGCGTGCTCCCAGCAAAGTAGATCTCATCGCCGGCCTCTAGGCGCAGTCCGACAGGCCCGATATGCCCTTCCAGACCAGCTCCCGGATAGAGCGCCCCGCTTACGTTGTTCCGGCGAAGATTATCAATGGAACTGACGAATCCCGCGAAGCTAGCGGGTCGGGGATCCAGCCGGAAGTTGACAAATCCGCCTTTCAACGTCACAAAGGGCCGAATCCCGCCATGGCCAGCCACTATTTTAGGGCCGAAGAGACCATGTAGCACCTTCACGTTACTGTTCTGAAATGTGACGGTGCCGCCGCTCGTACTCGTGAACCCTTCCGTGAAGGCCTGTTGGAAGTCGTAGCTCATTTCTCCTTCCATCATCACGTGCGGGAATACCCTAATGGCCGCTCTGCCTCCCAATCCCGCCATGTTGCTGTTTGTTTGCGAGAGGCGAAAATAATCCGCATAGGCGCCAACTTGAAGATGATCCTGTGCGCACGCCAGGGGCACTAGCCAACTCCCGAGAAATAGCAAAAGTGCGGCACGCTTCATTCGTGTTCTCCTTGCACGGATATAGTAGGAATTGCAAAAAACAACGGCTGGCTTCGGCTGGGGTGAAGCTTCTGCTTCCCCCACTTAGATGAATGCCCGCGATGTAGAGTTGCCACGGCGATTCGCAGATTCTCAAGATCCCCGGGCCAGCGTGAGAAAGAGCGTTAGGTAGCGCTTCAATTTTTGCGTGATCAGAAAATTTTCTTTCACGTGCTCATGCCCATGCTCGCCGAGCTTTGCGGCGATTTCCGGGTGAGACAGCAAAAAGCGAATCTGGTATGCAGTGCCTTCCACGGAATGCGCCAGCATCCCCGTGTGTTTGTGGATGATTTGGATCGGGATGCCGCCAACAGCTGATGCCACTACAGGTTTTTTCTTCCACAACGCTTCGGAGACAGTCAAACCGAAACCTTCGCGCAGGCTTTTCTGAATCACAATCGTTGATGCCCGCTGAAGTGCGTTGACTTCCAGAGGCGCCCAGGCGGGCAGTTCGATCACTCGAATATCCGGATCGTTATCCGCTTCACGCAGCACTTCTTTCAACACAATCGAGCCCTCGGGATCGTCCGAAGCGCTCCCGCCCGCCAGCACCAGTTGACAATCGAAATATCGTTTCACGATACGGTACGCACGAATCACTCCGACGGGGTCTTTCAGCCGGTCGAAGCGGGAAATTTGCGTGAGAATAGGGCGCTGAGGATCGATGCGATATCGAGCCAGAATCTGCGCCGTGAACCCCGGATCAAGGTCACAGTTCTTTTCCGAAAGCGGATCGATTGCCGGATAGAAAAGATACTGCGGGATGGGAAGTTGCCGTGAGAATTCGGGGGAGGAAAATATGGCGCCGTCATACCGCGACACGAATTTTTCCAGAAAATCCCACACTGCCCGATGAGGATGCGAGAGATCAATGTGGCAGCGCCATACCCAGTGATTCAAGCCAGGTTTGCGGGCGTCAATCAGAGCCGCCGGCTGCGGGTCGTGAACCACGACGAATTCGGCATCCAGAGGAAGTGACGCGCGATTGCGTTCGTTGTATGCGAGGAATACATCGAAATCCTTCGAGCTTGCATGATAGGGCGCGCCATGCAGCGCATTGTGGAAAGCCTTCGTCACCTCAAAGAAATCTTCGCCGCCCGTCATCACATTCCATTTGACGTTGAGCTCCAGTTCTTCCGCCAAAGGCACCAGACGATTGAGAATTTCCGCGACGCCGCCTCCAACCGCCGTGGAATTAATCATTTCAATGCCGCGGCCTCGCAACGGCTTCGCCAAAGCGCGCAACTCCTCGATCTCTCCCGCGCCCAGTAGTTCGGCATAGTCGTCCAGCGGGATGCGCGTGAGGGCCAGGGTCTCGCTCATGCTTTTCTCCTTTCACGGTCGATTAGCCGCAGCAGCTTGGTGCGCGAGCTGTCCAACGTATTGGTGTAAATGTCAATGTGATTGACGCTGTCGGCGAGAGTTCGCAGCCCCAGTCCATTCGAAAGCCAGTGGGAGAAGTCGTTCGTCTGGAGCTGCAGCCGCAGGCGCGAAGAGATGAAATGAAAGTAGAAACCTGCGTGGCTAAGATGCGCGATGCCATCGCGGAATTCGTCCAGCGTTCGCGCGCTTCGGCCGAGGGGCGCGGTAACTTCCACGCTCTCGCAAAAATAGAAACGTTCCAGGGCTGATTGCCCTGCAAAATGGGGAAACGCCGCGCAAAAGTCCCCCACAACGCGACAGAGATCGCGTCGCAACGCCGCGATGGACACATAGTCGCGAATGTCCAATGCGGCGAGCTGTTCCGCCAGATCGTTCCGGTTGGTGTCCGCGAGCACCCATTGCGCGAAATCGTTCGAAAAACCCTCGGTGAGAAAGTGATGGCTGCCGAGGGTTTGGTATGTGTGATGAAAGATGGAGGCGTCGCTGCAACTTTCAAGTCCCGTCAATAACTCCGCGAGCGTGCCCGCCGATTGGTTCCCAATTCGCGTGAGGTAGGAAACTGTAACGAACTCAAACGGGGTTTCTGCCGCGGTCATGCGGATGAATTCTCCTTCCTGACGAGTGCTGCAACACTGCAGCGACGCACCGGAACTGCACATTCGGCTTGTTCCGGCCGGCTCATGATGTCTGGGGCGCTTCCACCCGTTCCGGTAGTTCGACGCGAATCTCCGTGAGATCGGAGAGAAGATTCGCCGCCCATCGGTAGATGTTGTGCTCTCGGACGGTGTGCCGCATTCGCTGCATTCGCCGAGCCTGCTCCTCTTCGGGCATCTCCAGCGCCCGATGGATGGAATCGGCGAGTTGCGAGACGTTATAGGGATTGACCAGCAGTGCGTCTGAAAGTTCGTGTGCCGCGCCTGCAAACGTGCTGAGGATCAGCGCCCCGCGTTCGTCGTCGCGCGAAACCACGTATTCCTTGGCCACCAGGTTCATGCCATCGTGCAGCGAGGTCACCATGCAAAAGGACGAAGCGCGATAAAATCGGGAAATCTCTTCGTGCGAATGGTGTTTTTTGCGAAACACAATGGGTTTCCAGCGCGCCGTCTGGAACCGCGCATTGATGCGTTCGGCTTCGGCGCCAACTTCGTCCAGAAAATTCTTGTAGCGCTCGATGTCCGTGCGGCTGGGCGCGCCGATTTGCACAAAAGTGAGCCGCTGCTGGTAGGCAGGATTAAGCTCGAAAAAACGCTCCAGGGCCCGAAAGCGCTCGAGAATTCCCTTCGTGTAATCCACACGGTCCACGCCCACTCCGAGGAGCGAAGCCTCGACGTGCATTTCGGCGCAAAGGGCGGCGCGTTCCTCACCGGAGTTGCGCGATTCGCTAGCGGCCTGTCCATTTTCTGGAAACGCCACACTAATCGGATACGGTCGCACTCGCGTGATATGGCCCTGCCTGTTTACGGCGAAGCGGTCCCATTCGGTGAGCGCTTCAACCGCGCGGTCGACCGTTTCCAGAAAGTTGTTGCAGTGCGATTGAATATGAAAGCCGATCAGATCGGCACCAAGCAGGCCATCGACGAGTTCGCGCTGCCACGGACAAATCCCAAAAACTTCCGCGTTCGGCCACGGAATATGCCAGAAGATCGCCACCCGGGCGTCGGGCCGGGCGTCCTTGATCATTCGCGGCAGCAGTGCAAAGTGATAGTCTTGCGCCAGGAGAATCGGCGATTCCGTGCCTTCCATTTCCTGCAGGACGGCGTCGGCAAAGCGCCGGTTGATTTTTTGATACTGCAGCCAATCTTCGGGACGAAAGACCGGGCGTGTGTGCGCAATGTGGGAGAGCGGCCACAACCCCTCGTTCGAAAAACCCTCGTAATACCCTTTGTCCTCCTCGTCGGTCAGCCACACGCGGCGCAGCGTGTAACTCGGATGATCCGGCGGAACGCGCAGGTGATCGTGTGCATCCACCACCTCGCGGTCGGCGTTGCCCGAGCCGTTGGCAATCCACATTCCATTGCATGCGAGCAGTATCGGCTCCAGCGCCGTCACCACGCCACTGGCGGGCACGATCATCTTGATCGATTTGTCCTTTTCATTGAAAACGTGCATGTACGGCTCGCGGTTCGAAACCAGGAACAGCGGCTTGTCCTGCAATTTGTTCCGCAAGCTCACGCGCAACCGTTCCGCCGTCCAAGTCGAAGCGTTCGAATCGCGCAAACGCGCTTCTTCTTCCGCAACCGCCCGCGCTGTATTCAAATCACGCGCCAGGTGCGTCACTTCGTGATGCAACTGATCGAGGATTTCGCCTTTCGGCAGCGGCGGTGCCGCGCTGGACTGTCCCGTTCGAAGCGTTCGCAGCCAATTGGCCGTGCGCGTCAGCGGCCCTGTAAACGTCCACCGTACAAGTATCAGCGCGAGTCCCGTGATCAGTAATGTTTGGACGAGCGCATTCAGCAGGGAATCGCGAAGCGTGTGGGAGACCTGCTTGTCGATGTAACTCGTGTCGTGGAAGAGCGCCAGGGCACCCACGATTTCCCCATTGCGGTGAAGCGGTAATGCATAAATGTGTACGGGCACTTCTTCTTCCACAGTTAGGGAAGGAGCTTGTTCCGCGCTCAAGAATTCACCGACGCCCGTGTTCTCCTGTGAAGCCCGGATTGCGGCCGTTGGCCGCAACCTGAACGCCGGCCCTAGCCCGGGGGTGATCGCCAACGGGGAACCCGCGTTACCGTAGACCGCCACGCCCTTCAAGTGTTCACGCTGGCCGAACCTTTCTACAAGGCGTTGCAAGCTCCTGTCCGGCGCACGCTCCAGCAGCGGCTCGACGCTTTCCTGAAGACTTTCTCCCAGTATCTCCGCCCGGCGCGCGAGGTCATTGCGCAGAAGGCGTTTTTCCGTCCGCACTTGATACGCCGCAAAAAGCAAAGACACGACTGCGACGCTCACGATCAGGGGCAGGACGATTTTCAGCGTCGTGCGCATCAAGACCCCTCGATTGGATTACTCAGAAAAATGCCGCGGAAGGCTGGGTGCCGGGCGGCCACAATCGATTCAAAAAGATAGATGTCCGGGTTAGCTAAAAGGCACGAAAGAAACCAAAGTGGGTGATATTCCCACAGGTCCAGATAAGACACTTTAAATCAATAAGATGTGCGGAATAATAGCAATTGAAGGTGAAAAAGGACCGCGTACTAGTGCTATGCAATTTTTTCCTCTTACGCGTTGCCAAGTGGACGATTGACCCTACCCTAGCTAAAAAGTAGGATTGGCTGCCAATCCTGCGAATTAGTGGAATTATCAGGAAAAGCGGAGGTAAGACTGTGTATTGTTCCAAGTGCGGTGCAGCGATGACGGATGGCGCGGCGTTTTGCTCGAATTGCGGACGATCGTTTTCGATTGCTGCCGCGCCTCCTCACGCGCCTATGTCTATCATGAGCCCATCCGTTGCCGCGCCTATGGGTGGCGCCGCGGCTGCCGTTCCCGCCTACTCCGAATACGCCGTCGTTCCGCGCATCGAGTATGCAGGATTCTGGCTGCGGTTCCTGGCTCTCCTCATTGACAACGTGGTGATCGGTTTCGCCTTCATCTTGATTTTGATTCCACTTATTTTTCTCACCGGATTGCGCGAGTTGCTGGGCCAGTTTCATCCCGACCAAGAGTTGAACGATGCCGGCGTCTTCATGCTCATGGGACTCGTATTTCTTGCCGCTACCGTCAGCCTGCTCTTGACCTGGCTCTATCACGCGCTGATGGAGAGCGCGGAGTGGCAAGCAACGCTTGGGAAAAAGGCGCTGGGCCTGGTCGTAACGGACATGGCCGGACACCGCGTCAGCTTCGGCCGCGCCACGGGCAGGCACTTCGGCAAAATGATCACCAACTTGATCCCCGCTTTCAGCGGATACATCATGGCCGGCTTCACCGATAAAAAGCAGGCCCTCCACGACATGCTCGCAGGCTGTCTGGTGTTGCGCCGAAGCGGTTGAACAGGAAGTGTAGCTGCCCAGATTCTCAGACCCCGATAAATTTTCGGCCGTCCCTTTGTCTTGCCTTATTTGTTAGCGTAGAAGCCCGCCAAATGGAAACCGCATCAAAGCCGTCAACGCCGCGAAGCATTCTTGAGCAGCGTTGCCCCCGCTGCCGCATTGGCAGGATCTTCCACTATTCCATCTTCCGCGGATTCCCCAAAATGTGCGAGCGCTGTTCCATATGTGACCTCAAGTTTGAACGCGAACCAGGCTATTTTCTGGGCGCCATGTACCTCAGTTACGGCTTGGGGGTCTTGTTCATGGCTCCAATCGCTCTGCTGTTATGGGCTGTATCAGGGTGGTGGCTTACCAAAGTTATAGTCTGGTCCGTCGTTTTGTTCTTGCCCTTCGCCCCGACCATCACGCTTTTCGCCCGTGTACTGTGGATCTACTTTGACCAAAAGGTTGATCCGGAGCGGCAACCCTAGCGGGCCGTCCACAAGCGCCAGCCAGAAACGGGATTGTCAAAACAGAACGCGGAAAATCGACAGCAAGAATCTCCTTCAGGGGAGAGTGCATCGTTCTGATTGCTTCTAAGCGTCCACTTCCGGCTGCATTACACGGAGTGCAATAGTGAACAGACGTCTGTGGGGCCATGTACGACCATTACCATTAATGTTCTCACGAACATAGAAGGGGTATGTCTCTGTGATTCAGGAGTGCAATTCCCCGGTCTCTCTGATAGCAGATGAAAACAACAATGGTCACCCAACCTGCATCTGGCTTACCGGTCAATGAAAAAAGTTTGGTCCACGCAGGCCAGCGGGGCGATGTCCAAGCGCTCAACACGCTCTTTCAACTCTACCAGCGAACGCTTTTTCATTCCGCTCTCCGCATCATGGGCAACCCAGAAGATGCGGAGGACGCCTTGCAGGACGGATTATGCTCCGCCTTTCGAAACTTGCACTACTTTGAAGGCCGCTCGCAATTCTCGACCTGGCTCACGCGTGTTGTAACCAACGCTGCTCTCATGCGCCGCCGCGGTCAGTCGGTTCGTCCTCCCGCCGCCGCAGCCGAACCAATTGGCGGGGATGAACTGCCGATTACGGAGCGTTTGATGTCCAAGGGTCCAAACCCTGAGCAGCTCTTCGGGCGCTCGGAAATCCGGCAAATCATCAACGATCATATCGATGAGCTTACGCCGATTCTTCGTACCGCATTCGTCCTCCGCAAAGTGCAGGAGTACAGTTCCAGGGAAACCGCGCAGATATTGCGGGTGTCCGAGCAGACCCTTAAAGGGAGGTTGTTGCGGGCCCGCCGCGCCCTTGCCAAACGGGTGAGTCGTGGTCTTCTCCAAGGAGTGAACCAACTCCCTGACCACGAATATGAGCCGTGAAAAAAGGCCAGGGAGTAAGCGGTGTGCATGTAGTTCCAGAAGGTCAAATCGGAATCAGACGCTCGCAACACGCCTAGACACTGGGATCATTCTAATGTCCCGCTCTTCCACTCGACTGAATCCCGCCAAACAAAGCGGGCGCGCGGGGGCGGCTGCTACGTTTCCTCTGGCGCTGCCAGACTATTCACGACTTTGCGAACGCCCTCAACGGATTTCGCGGTATTTTCCGCCAATAGTTTTTCCGCACGGGACAGAACCGTGCCCGTCAGCGTAACGACGCCGTTGTCGGCATGAATTTGTACCGTCTTCAGAGAAATTGCCTTTGTGGAGTAGAGTGCAAACTCTACGCGGCGCGCCAGTTTATTGTCAGCACTCTCCGGCTCTGCCGGGGCATCGGTGACGCTCAAATTATCGGTGAGGCCCTGGACGCCCACGACCTGCCACGCGATTTGGTCGGCCGTGTATCTCTGACTGACGCTCTGGACAGTTCCACTGAGAGTCACCGTCTTGTTTTTCACTACCGTGGCAATGTGTTTCTCCGCCAAATCGGCGTTTTTCGAAAGCGCATCGGTGACGAGCGTCTGGATTTCCAGATCCGCCACTCGTTCTCCCAGGTGTTCCCTGTCAGGGTTGCGCTCCGTCGAGGGGTTGACGCTCAGATTGTTGTGCACTTGTTTGACGCTCGAGGTGTCCTGCGCGATCGCACCGGCGACGCTCTTGACTTGTTCCGAAGCCACTTGGCCTTCCAACGTCACTTCGCCCTGAATTGTTTGCACTTTGACGTCGAAGGGAGATACCTGTTTTGACAGAAGCAGGGCCGTGTGTACCCTGGATGTTGTAGCCGCATCTTGCGTTGATTCCTTAATCGAGAAATACGCGTTCTGCACCGACGAATTTCGCGTAGATACAAAGTAGACCGCTACTGCGACAAGCACCAGAACCACAAGCGCGAGCATCGCCCTGCTGGAACCCTTTTCACCGTTTCTAATGGATTTCAACTCTTCCTCCTCGGGCACTTCTTCGACTGCGCCCTGCCCTGACTCCGAGAACTGCCAGCCTATAAGGATAAGCGAGTGGAGAACGCGTGTCTGTCCGTTCCGAGACACATTTCTCTTGATCGGGCAAATTCTCGCCATGAGCAGGGCGGGGATGCTCGAGTCCTGATTGCGAATTTGGCGGACTGACTTAGGATGTGAAGAGCATCCCGGCAGCCGCCGCTGTCATAACGCCAAAGGTAGCCCAGCCTAAGGATCTGAGCACCGGCGAATTCGCGCGCTGACCCATGACTCTACGGCTGCTGGTCAGGAGGATGACGAGCAGGATCAGTGGTGGTGCCAGTAGCCCATTGATGACCGCTGACCAGAACAGCATTCTTACCGCATTAAAACCAGCGAAATTCAGCGCCAGGCCCAACGCCATAGCAACGGCCATCACCGCGTAGAACTTGCGCGCGCTTCCTGGTTTGTCGGCCATGGAGCCGCGCCACGCTGCTCCTTCCGCTACCGCATAAGCGCACGACCCCACCAGGACCGGGACGCCCAGCATTCCCGTGCCAATCAGCCCCAACGTGAAGAGCAGGTAGGCTCCATCGCCGGCAAGGGGACGCAGGGCCTCTGCAGCTTGCCGGGCCGTGGTGATATGAGTCTGCCCATGCGCATGTAGAGTGGCGGCAGTGGTCAGAATGATGAAATACATGATGAAATTCGAGAAAAACATGCCCGCAATGGTGTCGGCGCGCGCAGTTTTTAACTCCCTGGTGGTCGCGCCCCTGCTCCGTGCCGGGGTTCGCCCCTCAGCCCGCTCTTCTTCTACCTCCTCGGCCGCCTGCCAAAAGAAGAGGTAGGGAGAAATCGTGGTGCCCAGAATGGCCAGCAGCACCGCCAGAAATCCGCGTGACCACTCCAGATGGGGCACCAACGTCACGGCCAGCGCGTGCCTCCAATCGACGTGGGCGTAAAACGAAGCCACCACATACGCGAACAACACCAGCGTCAGCCACTTGAAAATCTTCGCGATCAGCTTGTAGGAAATCCAAATCAATAAACCGATGATGAACAACGCATAGACCGGAATCCAGATGACTGCCGGAATCCCGGTGATGAGCTGTGTGGCCTCCGCCATGCCACCCAGGTCCGCACCGATGTTGATGACGTTGGCGACGACCAGAATCGAGCAGGCTCCCCAGAGCACCCACCGGGGATAATAAATCCGCACCGCGGCTGCCAATCCCCTCCCCGTAACCATGCCCAGCCGTGCGCACATCAATTGGACTGCTGCCATCAGAGGAAACGTGAGCAGCGCGATCCACAGTGTGCCGTATCCATACGCAGCTCCGGCGACGGAATACGTTGAGATTCCCGAAGGGTCGTCGTCGGCCGCGCCGGTGATCAGTCCTGGTCCCAGGACGGCGAAGGATCTCTTCAAAACATTTTGTTTCTTGCCGGTTTGGGCATTCTTGGAAGGAAGATTTATTCTCGCCGTCATTTGCGTCAGATGCGATGCTCGGCAACCCGCGCGTCCATGCCCTTTGCGGGACGCTCCGGCCGTGAATTCTCCGAGCGGAGAAACCTGCTTGCAAGACTCGCCGGAACGCCAGATTCTGCCGTGCTGTTATCCTGCAGGATCTCTCTGCCGCGTCGCTTTTACACCCGTCAGGATTCCAATGCCTAAGAGCACGATCGCGCCGACAGCAATCCAGTGCCCGGGCATGTGCACCAAGTACCCGGCATAAATCAGTCCGCCGATCAAGATGGCAAACCCAATCGCGTAAAGTCCAAACGACATGGCAACTCCTTCTGGAGCCACACGTCGGCTCATTTGCTGCACAACTCAATTCGTCTGCAGAAGCGCAGCCCGGAACGCGGTTGCTTTCCTACCTCTGCCGCGCTCAACTCCTCATCCTTTACTGCGAAGAGCTGTCTTTCTGGTTTTTGACCTGCAGATCGTTCACCACCTGCTTCACGTTGGGCACTCGGCGCGCCACTGTTTCCGCTCGGTCGCGCTTGGGCTGCGAACTCATACACGGAGCTTTCAACTCCGGTCACATCTTAGCCGTTCCGAAAAAGCATTGCTGTCCCCTTAAGTACACATTTGAATCGCGATAAAAGGCCCCATCTGCAACCAAACCGCCCAGAAAGGAATTGCCAAGCCCAGAACGCTAAGCGCCAGATCGCTAGGATTAAGTGCAAGGAAAAAGCTGGTCTGCCGCATCCCCACCGCAAGTACTAGACCGCGATCCTGACCAACAGGTTGTAAAAACGCACAGATGGCAGCCGCCCTTCCTTGACTTGCCGCGAAGCCGACTCAATAATGGTAAAGCATGAACGTACGCGCCGGAGGCGCTGAAGACATGTTCCTTGACGTTAAGGAATTAGCCGTCCGTAAGCTGCGCATCCGGAAGACTTATGCCCCGGGCAGCATCGATTTTCATTCGGCGGAGATCAAGCAGATCGAGCCGCTGGAAGTCACAGCCACGGCAGAGCTGCTGGAATCGCAGATTCGCATCGAGGGCAACCTCGAAACGAAGATCGAATTGGTGTGCGCGCGCTGTCTCGAACCGGTCGTGGAAGACGTCAGCCGCTCCTTCGACCTTTTTTACGCCCCGCTTCCCAAGGAAGCGAAGCCGAAAGAGGACCGGCTCAAGGACGACGACACCGAGATTGGTTTTTACGAAGGCCCAGGACTCTTCCTGGCCGACGTGATCAAGGAGCAGGTGCTGCTGGCATTGCCGTTAAAAGTGATCTGCCAGAGCGACTGCCGGGGGCTGTGCCCGAATTGCGGCGCGAACCTGAACCACGAAGAGTGCCGCTGTGAGACCCACGCGACGGACCCTCGTATGGCCCCTCTCGCGCGCCTCAAGCAGGACTGGCTCAAGAAACAATAGTTTCCCGGGGCTGACAACCCCTATATAATCCGCCCACTGGGGCGGCAAAAAAGAGGTGTATTGCTATGCCTAACCCAAAACGACGGCATTCGAAGCGCAGGACCAGCACGCGGCGCGCCAACGACTTTTTGACCAAGCCCGCTCTGGCCAAGTGTCCGAATTGCCACGAAATGAAACAGCCGCACCAGGTTTGCCCTCATTGCGGATACTACAAGGGCAAAGCGGCGCAAGAAGCGGCATCCTGAGGTTTCGCGTTTCTCTCGCTTTGCCTGCGGACTAAAATCCCATGATCACCATCGCCGTTGACGCTATGGGCGGAGACCACGCGCCCCGCCCCGAGGTCGAAGGCAGCGTGCTGGCCGCACGAGAGTTCGGTGTTCGTATTTTGCTTGTCGGCCAGCCGCAGGTCGTCCGCATGGAGCTGGCAAGACTCGCTTCCCCCAGCTTGCCTATTGAGATCGTGCCGGCCAGCGAAGTGATCACCATGCAGGACCACCCAGCGCAAGCCTTTCGCCGCAAGAAAGATAGTTCGGTGCATGTCGCTGCACGTCTGGTGCGCGAAGCGAAGGCTGACGGCATGGTCAGCGCCGGGAACACCGGCGCGGTAATGACTGTAGCGAAGTTTCTCCTGGGCACCCTGGAATCGGTGGATCGCGTCGCGCTCGCGGCGCCCTTCCCGAATGCCAAGGGTGGCGTCTCCGTGCTACTGGACGTGGGTGCAAACGTCGATTCGCGGCCTGAGCATCTGGTGCAGTTCGCCGTCATGGGAGAGGTCTACTACCGCGCCACGTTTGGCAGCAAGCGCCCGCGCGTCGGTTTGCTTTCCGTCGGGGAAGAAGAGATTAAGGGCAACGAGCTGACGCGCGAGGTTTACGCGCGGCTGAAGAAGAGTCCCGTGCACTTTGTCGGCAATGTCGAAGGCGGGGATCTGTTTTCCGGCAACGTGGATGTGATCGTCAGCGATGGTTTCGTGGGGAACATCGCGCTGAAGATTTGCGAAGGCCTGGCGTTTCAAATTTTCGGCCTGCTGCGAAAGTCCATCGACAGTTCACTGATGTCACAGGTGGGCGGGATGCTTTCGAAAGGCGCCTTCAAGGCCTTGCGAAAGACCATTGATTATACGGAGTACGGCGGCGCGCCGCTCTTGGGCGTGCGCGGCGTTTGCGTCATCGGCCACGGCCGTTCGAACGCCAACGCGGTGAAAAACGCGATTCGCGTGGCCGCGGGCCTCGCCCGCGCGGGCATGAACGAGAAAATTGAACAGGAGCTCTCCTCCGCAGGTGTCCTCGCCTGACGGCGCTAGAGTAAGGATGAGCTATGGGCAAAGTCGCATTTGTGTTTCCCGGACAAGCTTCGCAATACCCGGGCATGGGCAAGGAGCTGGCGGAAAAATATCCGGCAGCCCGCGCCGTTTTTGACGAAGCCGACCAGGCATTGGGCTTTTCCATTTCCAAAACGTGTTTCGAGGGCTCCGAAGAAGACCTCAAGCTGACCGCCAACACGCAGCCCGCGATTTTGACTTGTTCCGTTGCTGTAGCCCGCGTTCTCGCAGAGAAGGGTTTGACGCCCGATTTCGTCGCCGGCCACAGCCTCGGTGAGTATTCGGCCCTCGTCGCTGCGGGCGTTTTGAAATTTTCCGATGCCGTCCAGCTTGTCCACAAGCGCGGAACCTATATGCAAGAAGCGGTTCCCGCAGGTGTAGGCGCCATGGCCGCAATTATGGGCTTATCCCCCGCAGTTGTTGCCGATGCCTGCAAGCGCGCCGCCGAGGGCGAAATTTGTTCGCCGGCCAATTTGAATTCGCCGGAGCAGACCGTCATCTCCGGCCATGCCGCCGCCGTGAAGCGCGCCGTGGAAATTGCCTCACAGCTCGGTGCCAAACGGGCCGTGATTCTCGCTGTCTCCGCTCCATTCCATTCGGCTCTGATGATGCCCGCACAGATAAAACTGGAGCTAGACTTGAAGCAAACCGCATTTGCCCCGTTGCGCGTCCCGCTCGTCACCAACGTAGATGCAGACACTGTCGAAACCGGCGACGAAGCCCGCGAAGCTCTAATCCGCCAGGTCACCATGCCCGTCCGCTGGCAAGAATCCATCCGCCTCCTGATTGACGAAGGCGTGAACACCTTTGTCGAGGCAGGCCCGGGCCGCGTCCTGACCGGACTGCTCCGCCAAATCGAACGTTCCGTGGCAACCTTGAACGTAGAAGACGAAAAAAGTTTAGCCGCAACAGTAGAGAAAATCGCCGGAGCACGATCCGATGCTGCTTAGTAGCACAGGCTTCAGCCTATGCAGGCACGATTTCAACCCAGAGGAGCAGCACAGTTTAAAACTCTGTGCCACAGATTGAATGTTTAGCCTGAAAGACAAAGTAGCGTTGGTAACTGGAGCCTCACAAGGTATTGGCCGCGACACCGCCCTGGCTCTTTCCCAAGCCGGTGCAAAGGTAGCGGTAGCCGCGCGCAATGAAGAAAAACTCACTGCGCTGGTCACAGAAATCTCCGCCGCAGGCGGCGAAGCCTTCGCCGTCAAGATGGACGTAACCGACGCCGAGCAAGTAAAAGCCGGCTTCAAGCAAGTCCTCGAAAAATTCGGCCGCCTGGACATTTTGGTCAACAACGCCGCCATCACTCGCGACGGCCTCGCCCTGCGCATGAAGCAAGACGACTGGGAAGCCGTCATTCGGACCAATTTGACGGGCGCTCATCTGTGCATCCAGCAGGCCATGCACACAATGATGCGGGCGCGAGCCGGACGCATTATCAATATAGCCTCCGTCGTCGCGCAAATGGGCAACTCCGGGCAAGCGAATTACGTCGCCGCAAAAGCCGGCTTGATCGGCCTGACTAAAGCAATTGCGATAGAGATCGCCTCGCGCAACATCACCGTAAATGCCGTCGCGCCAGGCTTCATCAGGACGCCCATGACCGACGTTTTGCCCGACAAGGTGAAAGAAGAGTTGAACACGCGCATTCCGCTGGGCCGCATGGGTTCCGCCTGCGACGTCGCGTCAGCAATCGTCTTTCTAGCCAGCGACGAAGCCGGCTACATCACCGGCCACGTCCTAGACGTAAACGGCGGAATGTATCTCGCGTAGCCCTTGCCTTGACCATGAAGACACTCAACCCTCTAGAGTTTGCGCGCTGGTGTGATGGACGCGGCATCGAACTGGATGAGCATAGGTGGCTCCGGTTTCGAGTGGAAGACCGACTGACGTTCTTGGCAAAACTGCCCAGAGGGCCGTATCAAACCGTGGCGCTAGCACGATGGTGCTTCCCGTTCAGTGAGGACAACCCATTTCCAGGGGCTGTCGTTTATTTCAGGGAGTGGGGTATTTGGAATGCGCTAGATGAAGAGATGGGCATGTGTGCCGTTCAAAGCATGCGCGCGGCCTACGGTGAGAATCGAGGCCTATCAGAGGCTCCAGCGCAAGTCTTTTCGGAGGCTGAATTCCCTGATGCCAGAACTTTCTGGGCTCTGCCGATCATTCTCGGTTGGGACGCATTCCTGATCCCGGAAAGTCCCGACTATTTCGTTTTCAATAGTCATGATGAGGTTGTTTCGTTTGTATGCCGAACAAAGGAGAGATACGAACAGCTCCTGGATGCCTTCAAAGACTGGGATATTGAAAAGGGGGATTGGTACTTCCATTGAGGCGAAGCTCCCGCGCTACCAAAGTTGACCTTGAGGGGCGGGGTAAATAGAATGGGCAGGTTGCTCAGAGGGGCCCAAAACAACGATTTTGGCGCGGCTGTACTCCGCGCGCATAGTGCAGGCTAGTAAGCCTGGGAAAAGAAGACCGAAGTACACAGACAGTGCGATTAATGATCGCGGAGGAATGGGAATGGCCAGCGTAGAAGAACGCGTTAAGCAGATTATCGTCGAGCAGCTCGGCGTGGACGAGGCGGAAGTCACCCCCACGGCGTCCTTTGTGGACGACCTGGGTGCGGATTCGCTCGACCAGGTAGAATTGGTCATGGCGTTTGAAGAAGCTTTCGGCATTGAAGTGCCGGATGAAGACGCCGAAAAAATGACCACTGTGAAAGACGCCGTCGAATATATCGACAAACACGCCAAAGGTAAGTAAGCCACGGAATTCACACCTCAACAGGGAGCGTTCGAAAGTTGACTCGCCGAGTGGTGGTCACGGGTGTTGGGCTGGTCTGCGCGCTGGGCATCGGCACGGAGGAGACGTGGAAAAACCTCCTTGCCGGGGAAAGCGGCGTCGGCCCGATTACGCAATTCGATACCACGGGATTCGACTGCAAAATCGCCGGCGAAATCAAAAACTTCGACCCCTTCCAGTGGATCGAAAAAAAAGAACTGAAAAAGATGGGCCGCTTTATCCAGGTGGCGCTGGCTGGCGCCGATTTTGCGGTGAAGTCTGCCAACTGGAAACGGGAAGATTCCGACCTGGATGAAGTGGGCGTTTACGTTTCCTCGGGCATCGGCGGGTTCGATATCATCGAGCGCGAACACTGGAAGCTGGTGCAGGGCGGGCCGGGCAAAATTTCTCCGTTCTTTATCCCTTCCGCAATCGTCAATCTTGCTTCCGGGCATATTTCGATTCGCTACGGTGCGCGCGGGCCGAATTCCGCCACCGCCACGGCGTGCTCCGCTTCGGCGCACGCCATCGGCGATTCCTTCAAAATTATCGAGCGCGGCGCGGCGGAAGTGATGATCTGCGGCGGTACCGAAGCAACCATCACTCCGATGGGCGTCGGAGGATTCGCGGCCATGAAAGCGCTCTCGACGCGCAATGATGATCCGGCGCGTGCTAGCCGCCCGTGGGATGCGTGCCGCGATGGATTCGTTGTGGGCGAGGGTGCAGGGATTGTGATCCTCGAATCGCTCGAACACGCGCAGAAACGCAACGCGCCCATCCTCGCGGAGATTGTCGGCTACGGCATGTCCGGCGACGCATACCACATCACGCAGCCGGCCGAGGACGGCGACGGCGCATTCCGCGTGATGCGCGCGGCGATCAAGGACGCGAAGCTTACCCCCGACGACATTGGCTATGTGAACGCGCACGGCACTTCGACGCCGCTCGGCGATGCCATCGAGACGCGCGCGCTGAAAAGGGTGTTCGGCGAACGCGCCAAGCAGGTGCCCATCAGCTCGACAAAATCCATGACCGGGCATTTGCTGGGCGGCGCTGGGGGACTGGAAGCAGGCATCAGCGTGCTGGCGCTTCGCGACCAGATTCTGCCGCCCACGATCAATCAGGAGACTCCCGATCCCGAGTGCGATCTTGACTATATTCCAAATCATGCGCGCAAGGCTTCGGTCGAGTACGCGCTATCGAACTCGTTTGGTTTCGGCGGCACCAACGCCGCTCTGATTTTCAAGCGCTGGTCCGGCAAGTAACATCCCTTCCGTGCGTGCCGCAACTAGGCTCTAGTTTCAGCAGAAAGAAGAATCTCGTGAAAATCATTGTCTGCATCAAACAGGTTCCGGCGAAAGACGCGCCGCTCGCGATTGCCGGAAACTGGATTAAGGAATCCGACATCGGCTTCGAAATGAACGAGCCGGACAGCTACGCCCTCGAAGAAGCCCTGCGCCTGAAGGAAAAGCACGGCGGCGAAGTAATCGCGCTTTCCATGGGCCCCGAGCGCGTGAAACAAACCATCAAGGAAGCGCTCGCTAAGGGCGCGGACCGCGGCATTCACATAGTGGACGACAATTTCGCCCAACTCGATCCGCTCGGATCGGCGAAAGCACTGGCAGCAGCAATCCAAAAAGAAAAAGCGGACTTGGTGCTGACCGGATTGCAGAGCGACGACCACGGCTTCGGACAAACCGGCGTGCTGCTCGCCGGGCTGCTGGATTTGCCGCACGCGACGATCATCATGGCGATTGACGCAAGCGAAGGAAAACTAAAACTTAAGCGCGAACTCGAAGCCGGCTGGTTTCAACATATCGAGTGCCCGCTGCCCGCGGTGCTCTCGATTCAATCCGGCATCAACAAAGTCCGCTACGCCACGCTCAAGGGCATCATGGCCGCCAAGAAAAAAGAAATTGCGGCGATCACACGCGAGTCGCTGGGCGTCTCGGCGGAACCCACCCAAAAGATCGAGAAAATTTACGTTCCGACAAAAACCAAGAAGACTGAATTCCTGACCGGCACCCCGAAGGAAGTAGCCACAAAGCTGGTCGAAAAATTGAAGTTCGAAGCACGAGTAATCTGAAGTAGCGCAGGCATCCTTGCCGGCGGTTTCGCTTGGTTGTCATTCTGGGGCGAACCGATGAGGTTCGCCGAAGAATCTCAGCGTAATGAGTGAGCAAGGAAACTTGGGAGTTGAGATCCTTCGCTGCGCTAAGGATGACAGATATTTGAGTTGCATTGCGAGGCGGACCATGAAGATTCTCGTAATAACCGAGCTGCGGCAAGGAAAGTGGAACAACGCCAGTTTCGAGACGCTGGCAGCTGCCCAGCAAATCGCGAAAGACACTTCAAGCGTAGTCAGCGCATTGGTGATTGGAAAAGGCATCGCCGCATTCGCAAACGAACTAGCCACCAAAAACGCCGCCGAAGTCCTGACCGTCGAACACGATTTGCTCGAAGCATACACGCCGGATGGTTTTTGCGTCGCCCTGAAACAGGTAATCGAAAGCGCCAAGCCGGATTTGGTTTTGTTTCCGCATACTTATCAGGTGCGCGATTTCGCGCCGAAACTTGCGGCGATGCTCGGCAAAGGCATGATCGGAGATTGCATCGGCTACCGCAACGAAGCCGGCAGACTCGTTTTTGTGCGGCAAATGTTTCAGGGAAAAACCGCCGCAGACGTCACTTTCGCCGGAGCCGCGCCGTGGTTTGCATCCTTTCAATCGGGAGCGTTTCGCGCGGATTTGCTCGCCGCGCATCCTTCTGGAAAAGCGCCCGTAAATTCTGTGAGCGTATCTTTGAACGCGGCACAAATTCGCACCAAGCCGCTCGATCTTTTCAAGGAAGCGAAGTCAGCGGTTGATCTGACGCAAGCGCCGCTGATCGTGGCGATCGGCCGCGGCATCAAAGCTCCGGAAAATATTCCGCAAGCCGAAGCGCTCGCAAAAGCCTTGGGCGGTGAGATCGCCGCTTCGCGTCCGATTTGTGATGAAGGCTGGCTTCCGATGGACCGCCAGATCGGCAGCTCCGGCCAGACCGTCGCGCCAAAATTATACTTAGCACTTGGCATCAGCGGTGCGATTCAGCACGTTGTCGGCATGAAGGGCGCGCGCACCATCGTCGCCATCAACAAGGATGCGAACGCTCCCATCTTCGAAATTGCCGACTACGGTGTAGTCGGCGACATTTTCGAAATCATGCCCGCCCTGACCGAAGCCCTCGAAAAAGTGAAATCCGCGTAGTTACCGGGCAAATGCGGTTTGGCGTATACTTTGAAAAGCGCCATGAAACTCGAAGATTACAAAACGATTCTTTATCGCCAGGAAGATGGTTCCTGGGTCGCTGAGATCCCTGCACTTCCTGGTTGTTACGCCCTGATGGATACTCGAGAAGCCGCGCTCGCGGAACTAACCCAAGTTTTCAATATGATCGCCGACGAGTATCGCGAAAAAGGTTTGAAACTCCCCGCCGACTCCACCGAGATCGTGAATGCCTAACGCGACGGCGCGCGATTTTCAGCGCGTCGCCCGCTTCCTCGGATTTATTTTAATTCGTCAATCAGGCAGTCACGAAAGATGGAATCACCCTGACGGCCGTGCCGTGACTATACTGTTCATGGAGGCCGCGAAATCGGACCTCCGCTTTTCTATAAGATTCTCCGCCAGTTAGGTGTCTCTCTGGATGAATTTGAAAAACTGCGCTAATCGCCCAGTGTTGAAAGCCTATCTGATAAAATCAATCAGGTTCTAATCATGACCATGCAGCGGGAACAACTGGAAGCGGATGTGCTGATCGTGGGCGCGGGGCCGGCGGGGCTGGCTTGCGCGCTGCATCTGGCGAATCTCATCAAAAAGCACAATGAAGCCGGCGGCTCCAGCAAGAGCGGATCGGCGCTTTCCGCAGAAAATATTTATATGCTTGAGAAGGGACGCGAGATCGGGGCACACCAGCTTTCGGGCGCGATCATGAATCCGAAGGCGCTGGCGGAGCTGGTGCCGGATTTCGAGAAGAGTGCGCCGCTGGATACGCCGGTCACCGATGACGCGGCGCTGCTTTTCACGCGAGGATCGTCGTTCCGGTTTCCAATCACGCCGCCGCCGTTCAAGAACAAGGGCAATTACGTCGTGTCGCTCAGCAAAATCACGAAGTGGCTTGGCGGGCTGGTGGAAGCCGCGGGCGTTAATGTGTTCAAGGGATTCGGCGGGGCAGAGCTGGTGTATGAAGGCGAAGGCATCGCCGGAGTCATCACGGAAGACAAGGGCTTGGATAAGAACGGCAAGCCGAAAGACAACTACACGCCGGGTTACGAGCTGCGCGCGAAAGTCACCGTGCTGGCGGAAGGCACGCGCGGGTCGCTCACCAAAAAACTCGTCGAGAAGAAAAAACTCGACAACCTGAATCCGCAGAGTTACGGAATCGGCATCAAGGAATTGTGGGACGTACAGCCAGGGCGGATCGCGACGGGCTACGTGGCGCATACGCTAGGGTGGCCAGTTTCGACGGACATGTACGGCGGCGGCTGGATTTACGGTTTATCGAACAATCGCGTGTCCGTCGGACTCGTTCTGGCGCTTGAATATGCGGACCCGCAGTTCGATCCGCATGCGGCGTTTCAAATCTGGAAGACGCATCCGTTTTTCAGAAAACTTCTCGATGGCGGGAAGCTGGTGCGGTACGGGGCGAAATCGCTGCCGTACGGCGGGTGGTACGCGATGCCGCGGAATTACATGGATGGCGGGCTGATTATTGGGGATTCGGGGAGTTTTCTGGATTCGCAGCGGCTGAAGGGCATTCACCTGGCGATGAAGAGCGGGATGCTGGCGGCGGAAACAATTTTCGATGCGCTGAAAGCGGGTGACACCTCGTCGAAAACGCTGAGCGCTTTTCCGAAGAAAATCGAGCAAAGCTACATCAAGAAAGAACTGTGGCAGGTGCGGAATTTTCATCAGTCGTTCCAACACGGAATGCTTCGCGGATTTTTTCACACCGCATTCCAACAGATCACCGGCGGGCGCGGATTGATCGATCCGATGCGGGCGCACGCGGGGCATGAAGCGTATAAGAAAATCAACGGACGACCTGCGCCGGAACGGTTTAAAGGTGATGGCAAGTTGACGTTCGACCGGTTGACGGACGTGTATCACTCCGGGACGCGGCACGAAGAGGATCAGCCGTGCCATCTTCACGTCGCGGACACGAACATTTGCGCGACAAAATGCGCCGAGGAGTATGGGAACCCCTGCCAATACTTTTGTCCGGCGGCGGTGTATGAGATGGCCAGGGACACGAACGGCAGTTTGAAGTTGAAGATCAACGCCGCGAATTGCGTTCACTGCAAGACGTGCGACATTGCCGATCCGTACCAGATTATTGATTGGGTCGTCCCCGAAGGTGGCGGCGGACCCAACTATGAGGGGATGTAACGGGCGCCCTCCCGCTCATAGCTCTGCCTAACTGACAAAAGCGCCCGCGGAGTGAGACGGTTCTAAATCCTTAGTTACCGGCAGGTGGGAACGCGTTCCTTTGCGCATGCTTAAATTTGCCTCGGCGGTGGCAAGGATTGCAGCCTGGTTAACCATAACACCCCCACCCCTCACTGTTTTTCATAAGTGTTCATTCTAAAGGGAGAGTCCTTTGTTTCGACACACTTTTGGAACTGTTCATTCTAAAGGTAGTTACAGCTATTTTTATCGGACATACTCACAAGGGCATTAATATACTTGACTCAGTAACGTAAGGGAGTCACGATAACGGTTCCTCTGCCCTCAGGGCGCGCAGGTCCACTACAATGCTGCCGGGGCTAAAGTTGTAACGAGAGCGCGTCCGTGATTTCATGCGGTTTC
>WNFA01000682.1_pt1 | contig 40792 bp, 39 predicted proteins | sample 5400481 | NCBI WGS metagenome assembly WNFA01 (sample SAMN13153340, study PRJNA577476) | soil metagenome | isolation source: 120 cm saprolite under Douglas fir tree site 2 hole 1 replicate 2 | place: USA:California | collected 2015-04-18 | reverse complement strand
GTTTTGCGGTGCACCGTTGCCGCTGACCAGCGCGATTGCAACCGCGGTCGGTCGTGCGGTTCCCGTGATGTTGAGCTCGAGCGGACGCGCAGCAGCACCGGCGGGCGTGGCGGGATCGACGACATCCATCGCGCCGAATTTGAGGGTGACCGTTTCGCCGGCTGGGTTCGCGGACTGCGAATCCGAGATGACCATCAGATTCTTGAAGTGATATCGCTTGTTCTGAGACGCGATCGTGATGGTCGCGTCGGCGATCGGCTGGCCCGAGAGGCATGCGCCGTAGAGCGGCATCGAGGCTTTGTCGATGCGTTTGACGATGGTGAGTGTGTTCCCGACAGTTTTGGCGGAGATGAAATCGATTCCTCCGGGGCATGGACTGTTGAGCTCGCCGGCGATTCCGGCGATGGTGATGTAAGGATCGTCGCAAGGGCTCGCGAAAAGAGACGCGGTGAGCAGGAGAGGAGCGATCGCGATCAATGCTCGGCGCATGTGGACCTCCGTTTCTGCGAGACGCTAGCTCTTCTTTGCCGCGCTGGCAAGCACCCGAAAACGGACCTAACATGTAGGGCATGCCCCATCGCTGCGGATTCATTCCGCCGCACATCCTGCGGCATGTGGCGGAGCACGCCGATGACGAGGCCGTGCGCGACGGTGCACAGGCGACGCTCGAGGAGTCGTCGCAGATTCGCGGCCAGCGGCTGACACTCGCGATGCTCGGGTCAGCCATGGCCGTTCCGACCGGCGAGAAGCGCCGCACCGTCTACGATGCGCAGAACCGGCGCGCGTTACCCGGAAAACTGGTTCGCGGCGAAGGCGATGGCCCGACGCGCGACGTCGCGGTCAACGAAGCGTACGACGGCGCCGGCAAGACGTACGACTTCTACCACAAGGTCTACGGCCGCAATTCGATCGACGACAAAGGTCTTCGGCTCGACTCGAGCGTGCATTTCGACGTCGATTTCGATAACGCGCAATGGAACGGCCGCCAAATGATTTACGGCGACGGCGATCGAAAGCTCTTTGAAAGATTCACGAAATGTCTTGATGTCATTGGTCACGAATTGACGCACGGCGTTACGCAGTACACCGCAGCGCTTGCCTACGCCGATCAATCGGGGGCGCTCAACGAACATTTCTCGGATGTTTTCGGCGTGCTCGTGAAGCAGTATTCGCTCAAACAGACAGCGAACAAGGCGGATTGGCTCGTCGGCGCAGGTCTATTCACGAGTCGCGTCCACGGCGTCGCCGTCCGCTCGATGAAAGCGCCCGGAACCGCGTACGACGATCCGCAGATCGGCAAGGACCCGCAGCCGGCACACATGCACGATTACAAGCGTATGCGCAGCGACAACGGCGGCGTGCACATCAACAACGGAATTCCCAACCGCGCCTTCTACCTGGCCGCCACGCTCCTCGGCGGCAAGGCGTGGGAGGTGGCGGGAAAAATCTGGTACGTCACCCTGACGCGCAAACTGCACCCGACCGCACAATTTCGGGATTGCGCCGACGCGACGTACGAAGTCGCCGGTGAGCTTTTCGGAATCGGAAGCGCGCCGCAACATGCGGTTGCCGAGGCCTGGAAGACCGTCGGCCTCCCGCTGTCGGCGGCCGTTCTGGCAGGGGAACCACGCTTGCCGCTGCGCGAAGCGGTATTCACTCCGCCGATGGCGGCTGGAGAATTCGGGGCCGATCTGCCGCGCACGCGCAAGCGGCCGAGGGCGGCAAGCTGATGCGGATCGGACTGACGCGCAGCGGCGGATTTTCCGGCGTCCTGCTCCGCCGCGAGATCGATACTGCAAAGTTGCCTGCCGATCAGCGCCGCATGGTCGAGCAGCTCGCTGCACGGGCGCGCATCGAACGCGCGGCGCCGAACGCCGAGGCCGATGCCTTCGAATACGAAATCAACATCGACGGCGCGCGTTACATCGTCGACGGGTCATCGCCGGCGTGGCACACCCTGATCGAGCGGATTACCGGCTCAACGGGGGGCGGCTGACCAATCCAGCGCATCGAGGCGAACGCCGAGCAGCCGCGGATCGTTCTTCGGTTTCGCAACCTGCGTCGTCGTGATCTCGATTTGGTTCGGCGTTCGTTGGTCCTCGATCCGATATTTCCGCAACACATTGTTGGCTTTCGGAATAAACCGATCGATCGTGGTTCCGTTGACCGTCACCACAATGGTCGGCGGCTCACTGAAAGCATGCATTGGAACGAACAGCGAGAACGTCAAGATCCCCGGACGATCCAGCCGCGGGAAGAGAATTTTCCCGTAGTTTCCCATCCAATCCCACGTGGAAAGACCGGTGCCTTCCTCCTGATACCAGCCGTCGGCAAATGTGATGAACCGTTCGACTGGCGTTATGGAAACCTCAAAATAGCGCCTGCGCACCACTCCCTCCGTGTGGCGCCGCGGGCGCGTGAAAGCCAATCCCTCTCGCATTATGCCCTCTCGAATATAGATATCGCCGATTCGCGCGCTCGGCGGGGGTCCCCCGTCGCCGGTGTCAACCCGGTGAAATTGCGGAAGCAGCGCGTCCATGTGTGGCGCCATGGATCCATGACTCCAGATCGTGACGGTATGCGGATCCTTCTGTTTTGCGATCCAGGCAGCCGCTTCAGCCGGCGGCGAGCGGTGCCGGTGAAGCTCGCTGATGACCGGCGTCGTCCACACGATCATCACAATGATGATGCCGGCGGCGATCGGATATCGGATGAACCGCGGTCTAAGGATCAAAAGGGCGTCGGCGCTGAGAAACGCCAAGAGTGGCGCATAAGTGACCCCATAACGGCTGATGCTCCAGAAGTCGAGATACAACCAGGCGAAGATACAAAACGGTCCGAAAATCGCGAGAAGGCACCAGCTCTGAACCCGCGGCCGGAGGAACGCCAGGATCAAACCGAGAGCCCCAAGGGTCGTGAAGACAGCGTTGATCGCTGGCGCCAGAAATGGGCGGACGAAAAAATACCTCAGCATGATTGGGAGCGGCGGGCGGGCGGGGTTATGGTAAGAATCGACTTTGAGCAGGTAGTCACCAAGCGAGTTTAAGCTGGCGAGGTAGCGCGCAAATCCGTGACTCACGTACGCGGCAATGCCGTAACTCAACGCAACGACCACGACGCAGATGCCGATGGACAGCGCGAGTTGGCGACGGCGGCGCTGCTTCCATGCCTGAGCAGCTGCGATCGCAGCTGGCACCATTCCAATCGCCAGATTCTGCGTTCGAAATGCGATGGCCGCGCCGAGCACAAGACCACCGATGAGCAGCGCACGGTCGTCGCGGCAGCCGCGCAGAAGCAGACCGGTCGCGAGGAGGACAAGAACCATCGAGGGAAGGTCGCTGAATGCTGTGCCGCCATAGACCCACACGTTCGGCATGAAGGCGCAAAAGAGCGCGGCGTAAATCGACACTTCGAACGGGAAGCGGATCTCGCGTCCAAACAGCAGCATTGCCGGCACGAGCAGGATCGCCGCGATGAGCACAACAGTCTGCAGTGCGCGAAACTCGCTCAGGCCGGCGGCGGCAAGGACCTTCGCACTGGCGATGAAGAGTGGGAAGCCGGGAGGATGAGGGTGATGTTCGGTGACGTCGTAGTCCCGAACTGCTGAGATAAACAGGGCTTCGTCCCAATCCCACGCCGACCTGGAAAGTGCGAGTAGACGCGCAATCGCACTGAGCGCGATCATCAGCCAAGCGACCGCAGCCTGTTGCCGAGTTAAAGCCGCCGGCGGCAGCGTGAGCGACGACCACCATTCGCGCGCGGCGCTCGAAAAGCGGCTGAACTTCAAGAAGCCCATTACACCATTGCGAAAGCGCGCACAGGAAATGTTCCGAGTCCTCGGACCTTTGGCGGCACGGCAAAGAAACGGATTGGGCCGAGATCGGGGAGCGATTCGAGATTCGTCAAGTGCTCGACGATGTAAATGCCGGCGCCGAGGAGCGTCGTGTGGGCGGGTCGGGTCGAGTCGGATGTGTCATCGATGTTGTAAGAGTCGATGCCGACCACCCGGACGCCGCTCCTGGCCAGCTTTTCGGCTGCCTCACGGGTCACAAACGGATGTTGATTGTTGCAATACGTCTCCGTGCGCCAATGCCGACTCCATCCCGTGTGAATCAACAGCGCTTTTCCGTGGAGATCGAGGCCTGCGACCGCCGCAGCCTCCATCGAGCGTCCATTTGCCCGCACGACCAAAGCCGGCACTCCCGCCACCGCATCGAGCGGGATCATCGACACATCGGAGCCATCGCCGAAGCGATGCCATGGCGTGTCGAGGTACGTTCCGGTATTGGCCACCATGTCGATGCGACCGATGTGAAACTCCGTGCCGGCCGCATAGTGAGATCGTGAGTCCTCACGCGTCAGGAAATCAGAAATCGCCGGGGGCGGCAGGCCGGCGTACGTGATCATCCCGTGCTCGATCGTATGGCTGAGGTCGACCAGCATGCGCACGCATCATAACGACTGCTCCCTCGGCCAGAGACCGCTGGCGTCGACAGTTTGTCGGATCTCCTCGATAAGATGCGGATCCGACGCGCACTGGCTCTGCAGCCAGCGGAGGAAGTCGGCATCGCTGCTTTCATCGCGGGAGGTGTTGCGAAGGATGTGCAGCCACAGCCCGATGTTCCCGTTGAACACGCGGACTAGAGTGACATACCGGAGGAAATCCGTCATTGGCCCCTGCATCAGTAAAGAGTGACGGCCGGGGCCGGATTGCTACCCTCCCTGTGTTACAGTTTTCAGACTTCCCGAATGACTGCTGCGGTCCACACTGCCACGGCGCTCGACGAGCGAACCGACGATTTCGGCGCGATCTATGAGGAGAACTATCAGCTCCTGGTCCGGACGGCCGTCAAGCACTACCACATCTCGGAACTCGACGCCGAGGCGCTGGCCCATGAAGTCTTCCTGGCGTACTTCCTCAAAGCGCATGAGGTGATCAATTCGCGGGCCTGGCTGATCAGCGCCATCTGCAACGCTACCAAGTACTTCCTTCGAAAACGCGCCCGGCACGTCTCCCTGCCGTCGGAGTCGGGCGAGATCCCCGATCCGAGCCTCGAGCGCGTCAACGATGCCCTGCCCGATCGGTTGGCGGCACGGGAGGCCTTCGAATGCGTGACGGCAAAATGCCAGATCGCGCTGCGCTTGCGGTATCTCGAGGGCTACAGCGTGCCGGAAGTGGCGGCCGAGTTGAACACCTCGCCGAAGTACGCCCAGAAGCTGATCAGCCGATGCCTTCGCCAGGCCAAGAATCGCTATCGCAAGCGAGGGGAGCCATGACAGCCGTGCGCGAGCGTCGTGACGAGTTTCTGCAAACGATTGCCCGCCTCACCGGAGAGCGTGAGGCGGCTCGCGGTGCCGTGGCCGCGCTGCGCGCATCATCGTCCGAGCTTTGGGACCTGGACATCCCATCGGAGTGGCGGACAGCAGGGTTTGTTCAGGAACTGACGTCAGTCGCCTACGAGATCGTCGAATCGAATCCGCGAGAGAGTCTCGGGTTCGCACAGCTCGCGCTCGCGATTGCGACGAGCATTCCCGCGGAAACCTATCCGGCGCCGATCCAGGCTCAGATCGAAGGAGCGGCGTGGAAGGAAATCGGAACCGCGCATCGGTACATCAGCGAGTACGACGCAGCTCTGCGCGCCTACGACTCGGCTCAGCGAGCTTACGGTGGTGCGAACGCTCTCGCCCAAGACTCCGCTGTGGTGGAGCTGGCGCGCGCCATTGTTCTGGCCGAGCTCGAGCGATACGAAGAGGCGCTGAAGTTGCTCGCGACGATCGAGCCGATACTCCGAGACTTCCAAGATCATCGGCACGTGGTGCAGGTGCGGCAGATGACCGCCAATGTCTATTTTTGTCAGGGCCGCTACCACCAGGCTCGCGCCGAGCTCGAGAAGGCGCTCAGCGAAGTTCAGTTCGATGATGCTTATACACGCGCCGCGCTGACCAATACGCTCGGTGCGACTTATAGTCAGCTCGGTCGAACCCAAGAAGCATTCCTGATGCTGCAGAAAGCCCGCGCAATGCTGGTTGACCTCGGGATGACCGGCGAAGTCACACGAACGGATTGGTCAATTGCGCGCGCAGTTCTCGGCGCCGGCGATTTCGGAAAGGCGGTTGAACTGTTGCGCACGGTCCGCCAAAACTTTTTAGCGCTATCGATGGCGGACGACGCGGGGCTGGCGGGACTCGACCTTGCCGATGCTCTGATCGCGAACGCCCAGTTGGACGACGCGCGGCACCTCGTCGAAACCGTCCTCCATGAGTTCATCAATAAGAAGCTGAATCACCGCGCTGTCACGGCTTTATCGTATTTGCGCGATGTCCTGCGGACCACGCCACAGCCGCTGCGCGCAGTCGATCACGTCAGAACGTATCTGAAACGCCTTCGCTACGAGCCTGAGCGCATTTTTCTTCCGCCGCCCGAGAAGTAGTGGGTAGCACTTTGCCCTTCTCCATCACTACTCCCTGAACCGGGGCGCGCCCTCCGATCAACAACCGCTAAACCGGCTTTCCAGCCGACCGGAGGAGAACTATGCGCCGTGCTGTCGCAACCCTGCTCGTTTCCGCGTTACTCAGCAGTGCAACTCCATCTTTCGCCCGCCGCGATGATGGTGATCGATTCGATCCGATCAAGGTCATCAAGAAAATCATTCGGATTCTGGTCCCGTCGCCGGACGATGACAGCGTCCCGACTCCGCCTAAGCCGTAGTCGCGATTCCAAAAAAGAAAATCGGGCTGGTCCCGCCAGGCGGAACCAGCCCGACCGCTCAGTTCTACAGCGGAGGACTTTAGAAAGTCACCGTGGCGATGAGCGTGTCCTGGTAGTTGAGAACCGCGGCATCCTGTCCGGCAGCAACGCGGCCGTAGGCAGTCGCTGTGAGCGCCGTGTTCTTCGAAACCGACGGTCCGAGCGTCACCGTGTTGACGGCGTTCCACACGATGGTGTGGGCGGCGTCGGTGTAAACCTCATAGGTCAGGAAGTTGCCCGTGGCGCCGGTGTCCTGCATCCGGCGAACCACACCCGAGGCGTTGGCGCCGAGGTCGAACGAGACGACGCCGCTGGTGGCCTTAGTGCAGTTGATCGTGACAGTTCCGCTCTGATCCAGCGGGGCAGCCGCAAATGGGTCATAGGAACCGAAGGCGATCGAGAAAGCTCCGATCGTGCACTTGGCGGCGACCGAGGCGGTGATGTTATTGACGTTGGTCGTCGAGGCGCTACCGGCAAACGCCGACGTCGCAACGGTCAACATGATTCCGAGGAATAGAACTGAGCGTTTCATATAGGTACCATCCTTTCAACATGGCAATTTAGGGCGGGGGGTGTGAAGCTTTCTGAGGACGGGGATAAAACGATCGTCAGGTCCTGTGAAATCAGGCAGTTGGCGTGATTGCCACGCTAAGCCGGCGCAAAAAAAGCGTCAAAGGAGCACTTTGACGCTTCGCCCACCGGGGAAGGGAAAGAGACTATGTTGCCTGCGCCGGTTTCGCGGCCACCCGCGCCGCCTTCCTCCCTCGCCCGACTTTGATCAGCCCGAAAATGCCGGCTCCGGCGACGACGAGCAATGCAACGCCGAGCACCGGACGCACGACCAGCCAGGCCACGGCGACCGTCAGGACCGACAAAACAGCAGCTCCCAGAAAAGCGAAGAGCCCAATGCCTGCACTGAGCGCTGTGCCGAAGAGCGGCAGGACATCCGCCAACACAGCGATCGGGCGGAAGATCGTGAACAAACCGAGAAACATCATGAAGAAGCCGACGAAGCGAAGGATCCACGTGAAGATGGCGTTACGCTCCTGCGCCGTCTTGAACATCTCCGCCGCGGTGTGCGTCCCCGCCTCGACCAGCAGGATGGCGTCGCCGGCTTTCGCCTGAAAAGCAGCGAAAGTCGAAGCCTTCTGGACGCCCACCAGGCTGACCGTCGCCGGCTTCACGATGCGATACGAAATTCGCACGTCGCCAATCTGGGGCGATGCCGGATCCTTCGACAGGTAGAAGTTGCCTTCTTTCACCTGCACCTTGCTCTTCAGATCGCCCTTCAGTTTCTCAGCCGCCGACGCATCCACCGGGAGAGCTTCCGAATCGGTGAGCTGCGCGACCTGCTCGTCAGACATGGTGAAGGCGCCGACTGTCACGAGGTTCGCCGTAAATGTCTTCGACTGATACGGGGATGCCTCCGGATTCCCATGACCCTCGGGCTTCTTGAAGCTGGACGAATCGATACGGCCCGCCGCCCACTCCTTCCGGTATTCGTACGTCGTGACGGTCTCGGAGCCACCGCCGGTTTTCTTGCGCGTCTCTTTGCTCTCGTGTTCCTTCCACTGATACATCTCGGCGGTGCGGAACAGCTTGACACCCTGCGCGCTGACGGGGAATTCATCGTCAACGAGGGCCGCGGTCGTCTTGACCGCACCGCTGACGTGGACGAGTTTCCCTTCCTTCCCTGGATCGACTGAGTCCGCCGACACCGGCACGACTGCGCCCAATCCTTCAGTGAGACTCTTCGCAGTGCGCACCGCTCGCCCTTCGTTCCAGTACATCAGCGGAAAGGCCGCGATGAAGAGGAACAAACCGAACAGGACGCTCTTGATCGATCCGACGATGCGGGAAAACCACGACTCACTGCTGACAACGCTGAAAGAATCGGACATGGCGAATCCTCCTCCGAGAGTTCAGTCAAGTTTTGGGGACCGGGCTGGTTTTGGAAAGGAAACAGTAAGCTAGGGGGCGGCAAGAGGTCAACTGAATTAGGGGCTCCCCGCTTAGAAAAGCTTCACCTCGAAGCTGGCTCGGTCAAATAGAGTGCCGTGACCGCCCCAGTCGCTCTGCCAAATCAACGAGTTTCCGTTGTAGGTGCCCAGCAACAGCGAGGGGAGTGGATAGGTGAAGCTGAAGGTTTGGCTGGTGTTCGCGAGGAAGGTCGTGCGATCCGACGACACCGCGGGCCATCGCGTGTCCCGTCCGATCCAGGCCTGATCGGCACTGAAGAAATCGCCGAGGCCAAAGAAGATCGTGGCGAAGATGCGCGAGTATCCAATCGGATCGGGGTTGCGCACCGAAACGTTGTAGCTGGCGTTGCTCCCCGGAAATGCTGCGCTGGTCCAGCCCTGAGCGAAGATAAACGGTGATTTCGACGTCTCGCCACGCACCTTTCTGGCGAGCTCGTCCGCGTCCAACGACCAGAAGCTCTGTCCCAGCTCCTGCGCGCGTTGTCGCAGTTTTTCGATCTCCTCTTTGAGCTGCGCGATTTCGCGTCGGACTTCTTGTTCGCTCTTTTTGTGCTTTTTCACCATAGGCGCTCATCAACGGAGAGGTCGCGCGAGGGCAAATCCCGACCGATAATTTTGGTGAGGTAGGCTCGAGCGGACTCCGGCGTCACCTGCCTCTCCGCGCTACCGTCACGCCGCCGAGGATCAGCAGCATACCGACGAGCATCGGAATCGTGATCGGCTCATGCAGTACGAGAGTGCCAGCGATCGCCGCCACCACCGGCTGCATGTAGGCGAAGAGCGTGAGCTTGCCCGGCGGGATCACGCGCAGCGCGTAGAAGTACGCGCTGAAGGCGATCACAGAGCCGAACAACGTGAGGTAGAGAAGCGAAAGGCCGCTGCGCATGGTCAAATACGACCACTGCCAAGGCCCGACGATCGCGGCGGCTATGAGCGTGACAAGGCCGCCGAGAAGCATCTGCAGTGCGGGAGCGAGGGCGGGCGGGACGCCCGACGGCTGGTACTTTGCCCGCAGCGTTCCGAGGTTCCAGCTGAGCGCGTAGAACTGCATGGCCATTGTGCCGAGGATCAACGCGCCCCCGGTGGACGGCTTCGCGATCGCCGGTGCGACCACTGCGGCCACGCCGCAGAAGCCGACGATCAGCCCGGCGATCCGGCTGGGCGTAAGGCGCTCGCTGCGGATCAGGAGGCGCTCGAGCAGCGCCATCCACAGCGGCAACGTGGCCGCGAGGAGCGCCGCCAGACCGCTGGCGATGTAGTGTTCCGCCCACACGACCGAGCCGTTGGCCAGCGGTACGAGCAGGATGCCGGTCAGCGCCTCGTGTCCCCACTGCGACGCGCGGCGCGGCAGCGGCTGGCCGTGGAGCGCGATGCCGAGGAGGATCGCTCCGGCAAGCGTGAAACGGATGCCGGTGAGGTAGAGCGTTGGCATCGTCTCGATGGCACTCGGATGGCGAGGAACGTCGTCCCCCAGATCAGGCAGATGGCGGCGAAGGAGACGAGGGCCAGCGCGCGCTCGTGCTCTCGACTCATGCCACGCACTTTAGAGAGCCAGTGAATCCGGTGCGATTACCTTCGAGGTAATTGATCGGCTGCGCCGCTGGAACGATGCTGCCACTCCGGAGGGACTCCAATGCTCAAAGGTCCCTACGCACGCATCTCGATCTTGCGTCCCCATGACGGAGACACTGTCGACTTCGAAGCCGGGTACATCCGACACCTCGAGTGGCACCGGCAGGCGAAGGACACTTGGACCTGGTATGGCTGGACGATCTGGGCCGGTGAACGACAGCGGTGGTTCGTCTACGGAACGTTCGGGCACTCGGCCGCCAGTTTGGATAGTCCGGTGGCGCCGGCGGACGACGAGCGAGACAACATTTCCAACGTTACGCCCCACGGCCAGTTTTTGGGGCATGCGCTGTACGAGTACTTGCCAGCGTTCTCGCGCGGCACGGGTGAACCGCAACCGACCGCCCGGCTCGAGTTCACGACCGTCGACCTCGTGCCCGGTGCGGAAAAAAACTTCGAGGCCGCGCTCAGCGCGGATCAATCAAGACTGCAGGGTGAGACACTCTGGTATCGGATGGTGGCGGGCGGCACCGCTCCGCGCTACGTCCGACTGCGACCGCGGCCGAGCCTGTCGGCAATTCTCGATCTAAAGAGTGAGCCGCCAGAGGCGATCGCGAAGATGACCGTTGAGATCCTGAATTTGCGACCAACGATGAGTTACGGACTCAAGTAAGACGTCGCGCCGCCTCCTCGGTCGCCGGGTCCGCCGCGAAGAATGCCTCGACGCGCAGCTCCTGGAGCGTGATGTCGTGCGGAGTTCCGAGGCTCGTGAGCGTGGAGAAAAACTGCAGGTGGAGGTCGCCCTTCCTGAACTCGATGGCCAGGAATGGAGCGGTGGAGACGTCGAGGTCGAGCGTCCGCCAGCGCTGCGGCACGTCGGGGTAGGAGAGCAGCTCGTCCAACAGACTACGCGTCTCGGCGCCGCCAAGACCGCTCAACACGTCGCGGTGGAGCCACTGGATCAGCGCTGCCGCCATCGCCTCCCAGTTGACGATGTGCGGGCGAAAGCCGCGCGGATGAAACATCAACCGCATCGCATTGCCGCCCCACTCGCTCGCGGCCGAAGCGTCGGCGAAGGCTTCTACCAGCCGGACGGCGCCGCCATTGGCCTTCAGGATCGTCCAGCGTCGATCGACCACGATGGCGGGGTAAGGCTCGTGCTGGCGCAGCATGAAGTCGAGCGCCCGGCCCGCCTGTTCGAGAGCCGGCGAGTCGAGATCGGTGGCGCGGTAAATGGCAGCGTAGCCGGCCGCCATCAACAGATCGTTGCGGTCGCGCAGAGGCACGTCGAGCACGCGGGCGAGCATGAGAATCATCTCGCGACTGGGCTGCGAGCGGCCGGTCTCAATGAAGCTTACGTGGCGCGACGAGACGCCCGCCTCGACTGCGAGATCCAGCTGACTCACGCGGCGCCGCGTCCGCCACTCGCGGAGCAGACGCCCGAATGCGCTTTCAAGTTCGGCGGCCATGCCGCGCAAATCTATACTGCCCGCGAAATGGGAGCCATTACCTCCAAGGTAATTGATCGGCCCGGCCGCCCTCGGTGCTGCCAAACTGCGGCACGGTTTTTTCGTAGTATTGTCGGAGGAGATTGCGATGACTGAAGAAACCGCGAAAGGCGCCGCTTTCCTGCGCGAATGGGGATTTGACGTCCAGGTCTTCGAGGCTCGCGCGAAGAAATCGATCGAATCGACGCGGGGCGACCTCACCGAGGTCACCGGCGCGCTCCGGCAGACGCTGAACAACGCGAAGCAGATCCTGATGGACCTGCAGAAGAACCGCGGCCCCGTCGCCGCGGAGCTCAAGACCGGCTTCGAGCGCGCCTGGAACGAAATGGAGGGCGCCTTCCGCCGCGCCCGTCAGAAAGTGCGCGAGGGGAAGGCACCGGAATCGACCCCGAAAACCGACTGACGCATCCCGTTCGACGGCGACGGCATTCGGGGACCTCTTGTTCGCTCTTCTTGTGTCGTCAAATCTCGACCGGTAATTTTGGTGAACTGGTAGGTTCCAGCCGGCCAGCCAGCCATGCGCCGAGATACAGCGCCGCGACGACGCCGAGGAGGGCGCGGAATCCGAGCCACAGCGAGAGCGACTCGGCCACCCCTCCCGCCAGCGCGCCTAACAAATTCGATCCGATCGCCTCAGCGGCAAAGCCTGCCGAAGCGAACCTCCGCACGAAGACGATCCCGGCGAAGAAAACCGGCAGGCAGAGAATCAACGTCGCCACCGTTGCGCGCACGAAGAAGGAACGGTAGAAGAGCGCCTGGATCGGCACCAGGTAATTGATGGCCACACACGCGATGATGCCGGCGTAGGCGAGCTCGACGCTGGTGCGCGGCCGGGCCGCCACGATCGCGTTTGCCGCCACGATCAATAGCAAAAGCACGGCGATCACCACCGAGTTCACCACCCAGGTGGTTCCGAACAGCAGCGCCATGCGGCTGATGATCTGGGCCTCGAGCAACATGAAGCCAGCGCCCAGCAGAAAAAACTCGAAACGCAACTGATCAAAACCCAAGCCGATGCGCTGGGCCGCCAGCAGCGAGATCGCGATCAGCAACAGCGAGACGGTCGCCACACTCATCGGCAATCCCGGATTGCGCTGGTAGAAGTACGGCCAGTCGTCCGTGGTCATGGCCACCGCCTCCATCGGCATCCCAACGCGCGATCGCACATACGCACGCAGGCGAGGATCCGCGAGGGCGGCCAAGATTCTCTGCTTCGAGCCGGTGATGAAAAAGCGTCCCCAGCTTCGATACCCCGCCGTGGCTTCCAACTGCAGCGGCTGAAATCCGAATGCGTCAGTGAGCAATTCGTGCAGGCGGCCCGCAATCCACGGTCGAAACTCCACCTGAAACTTCACGATGAAAATGCCATTCGGTCGCAGCAGACGCTTAGCCGCCGCGAAGGCTTCCCGCGTGTAGACGTAGTTATCGATGCGAATGTTGGTGAAGTGCGATGCCGTGGTGTGCGAATCGAGAAGCGAGAAAACAATCAGGTCGTATTGCTCAGCGCTGTTCTGCACGTAACTACGCGCGTCATCGACGATGATCCGGACCCTCGGCGATCCATACGGGTTCTCCGGATGCAGAGCCCGGCCGAGCTTGACGATCAGCGGATCGATCTCCACCGCCGTGATGGCGCCTGACCCGTTCCGCAAGGCCGCCGCCACGTCGTTCCCCATTCCGGATCCGAGCACCAGCACATTCGCCGGCCGCGGCGCGAAGCGGTACGGAAGGTTGTACGCGTTCAGATCCGGAGGCAATCCTCCAATGACCTCCGGGTGCGCTTTGATGAAGTCGGGAGAGAGGTTCAGGACGTTCTGATACCAGCTTCCGTTTGTCTCCAGCGAATACCCGACAACTTTTCCATCGAGAAGGTTCGGCCTAACCGCCAGCTTCTGATACGGCGACCAGTACACGCGCGCTCTGTCGGTGTCTTGAAACAACATCAAAATGGCGGCGGCTACGAACGCAATGAGGGTTGCCCATCGCGGCCACGGGGCGCGCCAGAAAAGCGCCACCGCGATTCCGCACCCCACCAGCATCCACACCATCGGCGGCTGATCGGCGAAGCAGAGCGCGGTGTAAAGCGCGATGCCGGCCAGGCTGGCCAGCACGTTCCACGAGTAGGCGCGGATTCCGTTAGGCGCGGTTTCGAGATACCAGCCGACCAGTTGCCCGATCGGAATGAACGTGATGGCGATGAGAATGAACAGCGGCAGCGCGATGAGGGCGGCGATCAGAAGTCCGGTGATCGCGGAACCGGTAACGTTCGCGGTTCCCATCTCGAAGATGTAGATGTCCGACGATGCGCCGAGGAGAGGAGGCAAGGCGTCGATCAGCCGGCGCAGCGGAGGCCAGGGGAGGCAGATCGCGGCGCTGAAAAACAGCACAGGAACGCCGAGCATCAGGATCGAGATCGCTCGCCGGGTCAGATAGCAACCGAGACCGAATCCGAGGAAGCACGCGATCAGCACGAAATTCTTGAAGTAGGCGAAGATCCGAATCTCGCTCGAGATCCAGCGGATCAGCAGCAGCTCCAGATACAGTCCCAGAACGCTGGCGAGGATCAATCCGGCGCTCGACGAAGTGCCGAGATCGTGGGGGAGCACCGTCAGGGGCGACCCCGGCCTCCTGGTGAGTGGACGCAGCAGGAAGAGGATCAGTCCGGCGCAGGCGAGCGACACCGCGCATCCGCCGATGAGGAACTGCACATTCATCCCCTGTGATTATCGGGGAGGATTGGCAGACTCTAGCGGCAGGAGAATTCGATCGGCTTCATATGGGGACCGCCACCGATGATGTCGGGAAAGTCTTCTCGAATGAACGTGGGCCGACACCCGCGAATTCGCCGATCACGTTGGAGGCTGGTTTCTGGCCGGCCTCGTGCTGGCTGGATGTGTCGCGGAAGCGGGGGAGATAAGGTGGTAGGCGCTGCCGGACTCGAACCGGCGGCCCCCACCGTGTGAAGGTGATCCCACCTTGCGGGACTGCAGGGGAACCGACCTACGAAAACCCGGTCTGATCCTTTTCAGTCTCTGCGGCGCGCATCATGCGTGGGCTGGATCCGGTCCAACGCTTGAATGCGCGCGAGAACGCGGCCGGGTCTGAGAAGCCCACCAGATACGCGGTCTCGTTCACCGAGACCTTCTTCCCGCTCAAGTAGTGCATGGCCATCTTGTGGCGCAATTCGTCCAGCACCTTCTCGAAAGTCACGCCCTCAGCTTTCAGCTTGCGAAGAAGCGTCGGGCGGCTGAGCCCGAGTTTGCCGGCGACCACGTCCATGCTCGCATCGCCAGTATGCAAGATGGGCATCAACAAGCTCTCGACGTGGCCCCTGGTGGATTTCGAGTTCTCCAGGCTCTCGAGCAGCGCATCCGCATGCGCACTCAAAATCCCAAAGATATAGCGCGACGAGACTGAGATCGCATTTCTCTGGGTCAACCACGCGTCATCGGTCAGCAGCGCGTTCTTGTCGCTCTCGAAAACCACGGGCACCCGAAAAATCCGATCGTACTCCGAGCGATGCCCCGGCGCCGCGTGGGTGACATGGACCTCTTTCGCAAACTGTTCGCTGCCCGAACGGTGCGATGCGCAAACCATGCGGGCGAAGGTGGATTCCGTCATCTCAGGAAAGTCGTTGGGGTTCTTGCGGGTATCGACAATCCAGAGTTGCCCCGCGCTGCGCATGAGCTGAAAGCGATCGGCGGTTCCCAAGTCCACCTCGACGATCAGCCGCGCATAACGATTGATCTGCGCGAAGCCGTTGGCTCCCGTCTCGGCGGCGCGGCCAATCAGGCCGACGATCGACATCTCAGACATATCGATGGTCTCGCCGAAGTGCAACGCCAGGGCCGGATCATTGCACAGCTCTTTGCCCGCTCTCATGAGCGCAACGTACTTCGAAAACGGGATGCGATTGTCCTGGTCTTGCAATTCCGCCGGATCGATCCGGGCACGCTCGGCCAGTACCTCTCGGCTGGCTCCCTTTGACACCGCCAGCTCCATCAACCCGCGCGCTAGACCTGCCGCAACGGTGGGCTCAGGCATCGCTTCGGCGCCTCTTGTAACCTGCGGTCATGCTCTTGATGCGTAGGATCATGTCCATCGGCTCCGTCGTGGATATGCTACGCCTGGATGCGAACATCGCCTGCCGGCGAGGTCGCCCGCGCTCGACTCTGACCGCAGACTATTGCGGAGGTCCTCGGAGGTGCACTCGATGAAACGAATCGCAGCCATTCTGTTCATCGCTACGCTACCTCTCGCAGCCGAGGCGCAGACGAATGATGCCCAAGCGCTTTATCAGCTCGGGCGCGACGCCATGACACGCGGCGAGCCCGAAAAGGCGGCCGAGTACGTCGAGAAGGCGGTCGCCCTGAAGCCAAACGACGCCGGCTACCACTACCAGCTCGCAAATGCATACCTTCAGGCGGGCATGCGCGCGGGTATGTTCGGGGGGTTGTCGATGGGAAGAAAGGCGAGGGCCGAGCTCGAGCGGGCCATCCAGCTTGATCCGAATTTGACCCCGGCGCGATTCGCGTTGCTGGAGTTCTATATTGTCGCTCCTGCCATCGCGGGAGGGAGCGAATCGGCCGCGATGGAGCAGGCAACCGAGATCCGAAAGCGCGACGCCATCGACGGTCATCGCGCTTTCGCGCGCATTCACACCGCGGCGAAGAAGGCTGATCTGGCTCGCAAAGAGTACGTCGACATGCTGAAGGAGCAGCCGGCGTCGGCGCGCGCTCACTACTTCTTCGGTGTCTATCTGATGCTCACGGAAAAGAATTACAAGTCGGCAGGCGACGAGTTCGAATCAGCGGTGAGACTCGATCCATCGTACATGCCCGCGTACTTTCAGATCGGCCACCTCGCGGCGCTCGCCGCGAACAACTTCGCGCGCGGCGAGGAGACGTTGAAGAAGTACCTCGCGTACCGGCCGAAAGACGAGGAGCCGTCCGTCGCGCGCGCCTACTATTGGCTCGGTGGCATTTACGAAAAGCAGGGAAATAAGGCGGAGGCGAAGTCGAGCTACGCGACGTCGCTGAAGATCAATCCGAATCAGAAGGATGTCGACGCAGCGATGAAGCGGGTCTCCTGAGATGGACAGCAATGCCGCTGACAAATCGCTACTTGTTTACGCACGAATTGCGGGCTTCATGTATCTGTTCGTGATGGCCGCCTTTCTGGCGGGCTTCGGCATCGCCTTCCATCTGATCGTGCCCGGAAATTTCACGGAGACCGCCCGGAACATCACCGCTTCCGAGCGACTGTTTCGCGTCGGTCTTTCGAGTCAACTGATCGCGAGCTGGACGACGATACTGCTCGGCGGAGCTTTTTACGCGTTGCTCCGGACTGTCGACGAGAATCTCGCACTCTTTGCGCTGCTCTGGAGGGTCGCAGAGGCCGTTATCGGCGGCGTGATCCCGGTTTTCAGCTTCATGGCTTTGAGCATTTATACCGGCCGCGTGAGTGCCTTTGGCGTGCCGGAGCGTCAAGCGTTGGTGAATTTGCTGCTGCGCGGCTATGCCGCCGGCTTCTATATCGCCGTGATCTACTTCTCCCTCGGCTCCATCATTTTCTTCTACCTATTGCTCAAGTCGAGATTCATTCCACGAATTTTGTCCGCCTTCGGAATCGTGGCCTCTGTCCTCATACCGGTGCTCGGTTTTGCAAGCCTGATTTTTCCCGAGCGCGCGGCGGCGCTGACTCTTGGCTGGGCACCGATGTTTGTGGCCGAAATAGCAACTGGCCTATGGCTTTTGGTTGCGGGCGCAAACCTCACGTATTGGAACAACAGACGCCAGGATCCGCGCACAACTCCTGATCCGGTTTCGCGGTGAGGCCGCGACGGGGAGCCTACGCGAGGCGTCGGTCGGCGCCTCGTCACTCCACGCGCACCCGCCACCATCACAAAAAACGGTGCACGACGACTGAACAACAAACCTAGCACTCATCGTCGGTTCTCCAGCTGCCGAGCTGACGAACCAAATAACGCACGGGCTTGGACCCAACGCGGACTCCGCGAACACCGGCGCGAACACTTGGATCGAGGGCGCAGCAAATGAAAACGTCGCTCCGTCTGGGTAACGTGAGCGCGTGGTGAGTTTAGGTTTGGTAGGCGCTGCCGGACTCGAACCGGCGACCCCCACCGTGTGAATGTGATGGTATCGTCCTGTCTCGAGGTTCTCTCATGCGAGTACGTGCACTCGCCGTGACCTTCGGGGCCCTTATGGCCTTAGGGCCGTGGGTTGCGAAGGCTCACTTCATTCTCAGCCAGCCGCCGTCGTCGCTGTCGACGGAGGACGGTGGAAAGGGGCTACCGCCGTGTGGGGAGGGGATCGCGTCGAATGTCGTGACCAAGGTCCAGGGGGGAAGCCCTCTGACGATCCGACTGCTCGAATTCGTTCCTCATCCAGGCCACTATCGGATCGCTCTTTCCCTCAACTCGCGAGCTGAACTTCCGCCCGATCCGGACGTGGTGGTGAACGCAAACGGTCTGTCGGTGAGCGCGGCGATTCAAAACCCTCCGAAGTTTCCGATCCTCGCCGACGGTTTGTTTGCACACACTGATGCTTCCAGCGTCAGGACATGGCAGGCCGAGGTGATGTTGCCCGACATCGACTGCGCCAAGTGCACGCTCCAGGTGATCGAATTCATGGCAGAGCACGGGCCGAACGTCGGCGGCGGCTACTTCTATCACCACTGCGCCGATCTCCAGATCACCGCCAAGCCGAACGATGCTCGCATCATGGAATTTGCGGCAACGCCCACGACGGTCCGCCTCGGACAATCGTCGACGCTCTCGTGGACGACTGCCGAAGCCACTTCGGTCTTCATCGACGACGGCGTCGGCGCGCAACCGCTCTCCGGCTCGGTCACAGTCGCGCCTAACGCGACCACTAGCTACACGCTGACTGCGACGGGAGGCCGCGCCTCGGCGATGGGACTCGCGACGATCAACGTTTTGACCGATCCGACGGTCGTCGTCAGCTCGTTCCCTACGGCGATGCTGCAGCAGCCCGGTTCAGGCGGCGCGACGACGAGATTCACGCTGACTAACGCAGGCGGTTCGCCAACGACGGTCACACTTTCGCAGAGCCAGAACTTTTTCGCGCAGACGCCGACGTCGTTCACTCTGAACCCCGGCGCGAGTCAGGCCGTCACCATCACTGGAGCCGCGCAGTCGAACGGCGCGTTCGAGGGAGTCTCAATCGTCTCCGGCAACGGCGTCGCGGCCGGGCTACAGATTCCGATCAAGCTCCTTTCTACCGCTCCACCTGCCGCCGCGGTCGCCGCGAGGCCGATGGCCAGTCGCGTCGACGTTGCAACGCCTGCCGGCGCATCACCGACGGGAACGGTGATCTTTACGAACAGCGGCCAAGCCACGCTGACCGGCATTCTCATTTCCGACCAGCCCTGGCTCATTCCACAGAGTGGGATGGTGTCGATTCCGCCCGCTGGGACATCCTCGTTCTCGTTCACTATCGATCGCTCCAGCCGTCCGGACGCCGACGCACCCCTCGGATCGACCTCCGGAAACCTCTCGCTCGCGTATCTGAGCGGCCCGTCGCCATCGATCAGTCGCGTATCCATCGTCGACACCGTGCAGCCTCCTCTGACTGTTGCGGGTCCACCGCCGCTGGCAGACGGCGAGGTCGCGCTGTTCGTGCCAGGCGTCGGACACGTAACAGGCAGCGTCGGCACATTCATCTCGGATGTGTCCCTGCTTGGTCGACGCGGGAACGAGGCGATCAACGACGTTCAATTCTTCTACACACCGTTCGGAGGAACGGATGGTGCCAAGTCAACCGCATTACCATCGATCGGCGGTGAAGGCATCGAGCTGGCCGATGTCGTGAAGAACGTCTTCGGCAACGACGCGCAGGTGGGGAGCCTGCAGATTCGTTCAGCCAGCGCAACGAAGCTGCTGGTAAGCACGAACATTCTCAATTCCAGCAACGCGGCCGGGAGCACCGGCACCGTGATCCCGACCTTCCGTTCCGATCGCGGCGTCGGCGCTGGCGACAGTCTGGTATTGACCGGTCTCCAGCGGGATACCACCAGTCACACAAACCTGTTCATTCAGGAAATGTCCGGAGCCGCGTCGACCATACAGACCGAGTTCCTCGCCGCTGACGGATCTTCCCTCGGCACGCGAACCGATGCAGTGGGTCCGTTCGCCTTGAACGGGGGCAATAACGTCGTTCCTGCGGGGGCGGTTACGGCGATCTTGACGAACACAGGTCCCGGGAAGTTTCTGGCCTACGCCACTCCGGTCGACGACGCGAGCGGCGATAACTGGAGCGTGGTGGATTGGAGCAAACAGTTTGGCTACTCGAGAAGCGAGGCGGTCATCATTCCCGTGGCCGGCGTGGTCCACGGCGCCAACAACACGTTCTTTCGTACCGACGTCGCCGTCACAAACACCGGTTCAGGAACGGGCAGTGGAACGCTGCGATATGTTTCGCAGACCGGCGACGACTTGAGCCGGCAGATCGCGCTTGGAGCGCGCCAATCGAACGTCATTCACGATGTCATCGGCACGCTCTTCGGCAGCACAGCAGACAGCGTCGGATACCTGCTGTTCACTCCGATCACCGGTACATTCGCGATCACGAGTCGCACTTACACCACTGTCGGCGGCGGAGCCGCAACATTCGGCACTGGAGTTCCGACGCTTGCCGCGAGCGGGGCGCTCAAGGCCGGAGCGATGCAGTCGATCGGATCACTCGAGGACTCCGCGACCTTCCGCACCAATTTCGGTCTGATGGAGGTGAGTGGAAGCAGCGTTCGCGTTCGGGTCACTCTCCGCGTGCCGGCCATCGGCTCCGCATCGAAAGACTACACGCTCAATCCGAACCAGTTCCTTTTGCTGAATGGAATTGCAAGCGAGATTCTCGGTGCGGCCCGCGACACGCTGGGCGACCTGCGCGGCCTTCAGGCCGACTTCCAAGTGCTCGACGGAAATGGCGCGGTCGTGCTTTTCACGGCGTCCGTCGACAACGGAACGGGCGATTTGATTCTGCGGACTGAGTGAGTGTTTGGTAGGCGCTGCCGGCGTCCGGCGACAAACTGGACGATTGCCTGACATCATCGCTGACATCATCCTCGCCGCCGTAGTAACCTCAGCTTCACAGTACGATGAAGAAGTTCGGATGCGCGACCGCGGTCATCGGCGCGATTCTGTGCATCGCCGGCCTCGCACTCTACGTCATGGCGGGCGTTGGAGCGCTCAATGCGCGGCCGGTGGCATCGATCGCTCTACCGGTCGGTCGCGCAGTGCGATCAGATTTCATCAGAGTCGACACGAAACGTCTCTGCTCGATCTCGGTCACGGCAAACCTGCGCACGAAACATCCTGTTGTTTCTTTCCCTCTCCGGTACTCTGTCTTCGATGCGTCGGGAGAGGTGCTTTCATCTCGCCAGACGGTGTTCGGAAGTCGTGACCGCGCAGTGTGGACGAGTCGCTCCATGATGGGTGGATCGTTAGGCTGGTACCACTACGAACATGGCTACGAGACCTTCGCTGTGAAGCCGCCCGGTCGTATTCGAATAGAAGCGCAGCTCGATCCCGATATGCAAACGCGCCCTGAGAGAGTCGAGGATATTACTCTGATGGTTTACGACAACGTGAGCGACCACAGGAGGCCAGTGTTTGCCGCCACCGTTCTCTTCTGCGGAGGCGCTGTCATTGGCGGATTGGGGATCGTGATGTTCATTGCCGGTGTCGTGCGCAACCGCTCCGCTACCGCCCGGTAGTCATCGCGCAAGCTGACTCGATTCCGCGAGTCGAACAACTCGCGGCCTTCAGTCACTGGCAAATTTGGTAGGCGCTGCCGGACTCGAACCGGCGACCCCCACCGTGTGAAGGTGATGCCACACTCGGCGACAACCTAAGACGACCTGGGACGATCGCGTCCCCAACAACTTAGGGACATCCGTGGATATCCCGGGACGTCGGTAGTAGGACCCTGCGAACACTTCGCGAATACTTTTTGGACCACGCTGAGCATGATCAGCCTTCGGAGTCCCGAAGGCGCTCTGCCTCATCAGCATCGTCGCCGAAGCCGCGGCGGCGATCCGGTCCATCGCTTGAAAGCGCGCGAGAATGCCGCCGGATCCGAGAAACCGAGGAGATAGGCGGTCTCGTTGACGGTTTTGTCGTCGAGATACTGCATCGCCATCTCCCGCCGCAGGCCGTCGAGCAGTTTTGCGAACGTGGTTCCTTCCGCCTTCAGCCTGCGGAAAAGCGTTTGCCGGCTGTATCCGAGCTTCGCGGCGATCGTGTCGATGTTCGCCTCGCGCGTGTGAAGAATCGGAAGCAGTACCGCTTCAACCCTGCCGCGGATCGACGTCGTGCTCTCCAGTTTCTTCAGCATCGCTTCCGCGTGCGCTGTCATCACTCCGGCTACGTATGTCGAACCGCGAGGAGGAACGGGCATTGTCCACGCCACGCCGTTCACCACCAGCGCGTTTCGTTCGCTGTCGAACGTCAGCGGAACCTGAAAGATCCGCGCGTATTCGGCGCGATACGGCGGTTCAGCATGTGTGAAGTGCACTTCGCGAACGATCGGCGTATCGGGAGCCATGCGCCGGATTGTGCACACCATTCGCGCGAATGCCGCTTCAGTGAACTCGGCGAACGCATTCGGATCGGGACGCCGGTCGATGACCCACAAGTCTCCCGCGATGTGATCGACCGCGAACCGTTCGCCTTCCATGAGGTCCGCGTCGAGGCGTCCGTAGCGATTCATCTGTGCTAATCCGCCATCGGCAAATGTCCTGGCGCCCTGCATCTGGCCGAGGATGGAGATTTCGGAGAGGTCGAAGGCTTCGCCGAAGTGAAGGGCGAATGCAGGGTCGGAGCAAAGCTTTTGTGCAGCCCGCATGAGTGCTGTGCACTTCACGAATGCGATGCGGTTGTCGTCGCCGGCCAGTTCCGCCGCGGTGATCGATGCGCGTTGCATGAGCGCCGTGCAGCTCGCGCCGCGGCTTGCCGCGAGATCGATGATCGCCCGTGCGTAACGCGCGGCGACCGTCGGTGTGAAACCAGCGGTCATGCCTTTGATACGTACGGTCATATCGCGCGGTTTTCCGCTGCGTAGGATAGACCATGTTCAAAACCATCTTCTCGATTGCGCTCTTCGCGATGAGCGTCAGCGCACAAACCAACGATCCGCAGACGCTCTATCAACTCGGTAGGGACGCGATCGCGCACGGCGACGCCCAGAAGGCAATCGGGTACTTCGAAAAGGCCGTTGCCCTGAGGCCGAACGACGCCCGCTACCACTACCAGCTCGCCGGCGCATACAGCCAGTCAGCCGCAACCGCGGGCATGTTCAAGATGATGTCGATTGCCGGAAAGGCGAAGGATGAGTTCCGGCGCGCGATCGAGATCGACCCGAGCTTCCTGCCGGCGCGCATGGCACTGGTTGAGTTCAATGTGTCAGCGCCGGCGCTCTTGGGCGGCAGCGAAGAGGCAGCGATCGAGCAGGCGACGGAAATTCGCAAACGCGACGTGATGGAAGGGCATCGCGCCTTCGCGCGCATCTACTCGGCCGCGAAGAAGCTCGACCTCGCGCACAATGAGTACATGGCGATGCTGCAGGAGCAGCCGTCCTCCGCGCGCGCTCACTACCTCTACGGCGTTTACCTGATGCTCACGGAGAAGAACTACAAAGCTGCGAGCGACGAGCTCGAATTAGCCGTGAAGCTCGACTCATCGTATATGCCGGCGTACTTTCAAATCGGCCACCTCGCGGCATTGTCCGGCGCGAATCTCTCTCGCGGCGAAGAGGCGCTCAAGAAATACCTCGTGTACCGTCCGAAAGAAGACGAGCCGTCGACCGCCCGTGCGTATTTCTGGCTCGGCGGCATTTACGAGAAGCAGGGGCGCATGGCCGACGCGAAGGCGAGCTATGCGGCGTCGGTGAAGATCAATCCGAATCAGAAGGACGCGGACGACGCGCTGAAGCGGGTGTCGTGAACTCACTGTGTCAAGGTGGCCGCGCGCGGCCGCACGCGACAACTTAACCATCCACAGTGAAACGTGTTTCCGGAGGCGCGATGAATCCTGTCTCGACTTACGCAAAGGCCGCTCTTGTCCTTCTGGTCGTCTCGTTCGTGGCGGGCGGCTTCGGCGAAGCCTACGTGCCGTCGAAACTGATCGTGTCGGGCGACGCGGCGGCCACGATGCGCAACATCCAAACGTCCGACACGCTCTTTCGTCTCGGGTTCATCGGGTACCTCATCGAAGCGACCTGCGACGTGTCGTTAGCGCTGGTCTTCTACATGCTGCTGAAGCCGGTCCGGAAGGATGTTGCTCTTCTCGCCGCGTTCTTCGGCATCCTCGCCACGGCGTTGTTTGCCGTCGCGGAGCTGTTCTACTTCGCGCCGTCATTCATCCTGAATGGCGCGGGCTACCTGAAGACGTTCACATCGGATCAACTCAATTCGCTGGCGATGCTGTCGCTGCGGTTTTACGCCTGGGGCAGCGGAATCTTCATGGCGTTTTACGGGACGGCGTGGCTGCTGCGCGCGTACCTGATGTTTCGCTCCGGCTACTTCCCCAAAGCAATCGCGGTTCTCATGGGTATGGCCGGGCTTGCGTTTGTATTGAGAAACGTCGCGCTCGTTCTCGCGCCGACCTATAGGAGCGGCTGGCTCCTTCTGCTCATCATGCCCGGCGGTCTGGCGTTGATGGTATGGCTCGGGGGACAGGCGCTGAAAGCGAAAAGGCCGCTCGACGTTCCGCTGACGTGAGCGGCGTAAACAATCGCGATTTGGTAGGCGCTATCGGACTCGAACCGATGACCCCCACCGTGTGAAGGTGATCCCATCTTCTGCGACAACTTAGGACAACCTAGGATGAACGCGTTCCCAACAACTTACAGACATCCGCGGATATCCCGGGACGGCCGTGATGTTACCCGGTGAACTGTTGTTGAGGATTTCCATCGTGCCGAAACATCAAGTCTTTTTCCTCAACGACCAGCGCAGCAAGCGTTCCGGCGGTTCCCTGCTCTCCCACGCACCAGCTCCATGACGAGGAAATCGACACCACTCCGTATTTGCCGACGGATTAGCCCAGGGACAGAATCGTTCCCGTCGCTGTTGTTCAAGGTGTACATCTGAATCGGGATCCAACCGTGACTTCGTGAGAACTAGCGTGAACATTTCGTCCGCGTAACCCCGAATCACTGGTGGATTGGTAGGCGCTACCGGACTCGATCCGGTGACCCCCACCGTGTGATGGTGATGCCATACGATACCGACTGAGGCTACGGGTCTATCGCCTTCGGGCAGGGGCTGAACTAACAGATCCTGCGATGATCGTCTTCCGGATCAGACACAAGTCGTTCGTAGGCGTGGAACGCCGCCGGCGAAGAACCTTCACGCCGAACGCCGAGATCAGGCACTGCATCGTCGACGGGCTCTTGAGGTTTCGCGGGAATACAGCGAACGCGAAGCAGACGAACTTCCTGCCGCCGAACCTTCTCGATTCGGCGCGATGACAGCGCGGGCGACGAAATCAGCGCGGGCCGCGTCAAGATGGCCGGTTCCATCAATGCCTCGTACGAGCGATGCGATCAATCGTTTGGGGCAAGTGATCTCTGCGCCGTGAAACTCGCGCACCGCCGCCGCGTACATCCAAAACATGCGGCTTCAGACCGGCGAGTTTCTCGGCAGCGCGCTGCACGCGTATGAGTCGGCCGGCTTTACGCTGACGGAGTACGCGTACAGGCCGGGGGCGGCGCTGCCGCGTCACGAACATCAGTTCGCCTATCTCTCGTTTCCGCTGAGCGGATCGTACGAGGAACGATGTGGTCGCAAGGTATTCCGTTGTTCTCCGAGAGCCGCGGTCTTTCATCCCAAGGGCGAGCGGCATGATGATCGATTCGATGGCGAGAGCGCGCAGATCTTCAGCGTCGAGATCGCCCCTTTGTGGCTCGATCATATGCGTGAAGACGGCACACGGACCGATGATCGTGTCGAGATCGCTGCCCCCGCGCTCATTCACACGGCGTTGAAGTTGCGGCAGCTTCTTCTGATCGATGACCGTTTGTCCACTCGCATCGAGACGATTGCGATCGATCTCCTCGCCACGCTTACGTCGCATCCGCGCGAAAGGCATGCACCGCGATGGTTGCCACCGGCGGTCGATTATCTGCGCGCGACGCAGCCGCGTCGGATGCCCACGCCCGACCTTGCGAAGATCGCCGGTGTGCATCCTGTGCATTTCGCGCGGACGTTCCGCCGCGTGTACGGCTGCACGATCAGCGATTACGTCCGCGGTCTCCGCGTTGCGCGCGCCATGCTGCTCCTGCGTGGCACCGCGCCGCTCGATGAAATCGCGCTTGCGATCGGTTTCGCCGACCAGAGTCATTTCTGCCGCGAATTCAAACGGGTGGCGGGCGTGACGCCGGGCGAGTTCCGATCGCGACGTTGATCTCCTTCAACGGAGTTGCATTCGTTCAAGACCGCGGTGGCTGCCGAGCGTAAGTTGATGGACGTGCAGGAGACACTCGCGTCGCTTCTTCTCGCGGCGGCGATCAGTGGTTACTGGATGGGCACGGTGACGACGCCAGCCGGCTCGCTGCCGATTGGACTCTTCATCTCCGGAGACACCGCCACGATCGACGCCGCATCCCTCGGCTTCATCGAAAAACCGGTGAGGATCGTCAGCCGCTCGGACGATCGCGTGCAGCTCGAGATGCGCGCAGACGAGCAGCTCGTCACCGCCACTCTTTCTGCTGTCAACGATGAGTTGCGCGGCGCGGCAAAGCTGGGCAATGCGACGTTCGCGATCGCTCTGCACCGCGCCTCAGCCCGCACGAAAGCGTATTCAACTGAGGAGGTGATGATCCGGAGCGGCGATGCGAATCTCGCCGCGACGCTGTATCTTCCGAAAAGCGCCACGCCTTTTTCGGCGATCGTTTTCGTCGCGGGCCTGGCACCGCGTGGTGAATCCACCCAGTTCCTTGCCGATGCCTTCGCCGAACGCGGCATCGCCGTCCTCACCTACGACCATCGCGGAATCGGAAAATCCACAGGCGATCGTCACGCATCGATGTGAAGCGAATCGGAATTCGCGGGCAGAGTCAGGGCGCTTGGATCGCGCCGCTGGCCGCGACACGCGCGCCGATCGCATTCGCCATTCTCACCGGCGGAGGCGGCGTGCAGCCGTGGGAGTCGGAGACCTACGCCATTCCGGCGCGGATGCGCGCGGCGGGCTTCTCTGCGGATGAGGTTGCCGAGGCCGCGCGATACATGCAGAAGATGTTCGAAGTCGGCAGAAGCGGCGAAGGTTGGGACGAGCTGAGTGCGATGATGTCCGCGCTGCGCGATCGCGGTGCGAAATGGTTCGGCTCATACGGCGCTGTACCGCCGTCATTCGAGTATTTGCGCGAGCTGTGGCGGGGAGAGTTCTCGTATGACCCGAAACGCGCGTTGGCACAGCTTACCGTTCCCGTCCTCGCACTCGAAGGCGAGAATGATGTCTATAGTCCGCCCGCCGAGTCGCTCCGCGCGCTCGATTCGATGCTCGGTTCGCCCGACAAGACGCTGCGCATCATCCGGAATGCTACACACGATTTCCATGTCAGCGGAGCACCTCTGCCGCTCGTCTCGGACGACTATCTCGGCACGATCCTGAGCTGGACCGCGGCACACGCAGGAATCACGACAACCGATCCAGCTGTGAGCGATCACCGCATCGTGTCGCGCTCGCAGAAGGTGACGATCGATGTCGATCCATCGTTGAACTTTCTCGGCAGGATCGGCATCGACATCCGCGACGCGGCGCATGCCGAACGCATCATGTTCGCAAACGCCGACGCCGCCGGAAACGTCCGGCGACTCTGGATCGCGCAGTTCGAGAAGATGACCCCTCAACATCGCGGCGCATACGACGTGCACAATGACCATCCGGTCGTGATCGGGCCGTTCACCTTCAATCAATCGCAGGGCCGCTATTCATTCGCGGCGGCAATTGCTGCAAAGCCGGGACTGGAAGCGGATCAGACGCGCGCTTTCCTCGCCCGGCACGGAATGAAGATCGAAGGCGACCTCGCGGTCGCGCGATTCGAGACGCTCACCGATCCATCCCGCCGCGCGGAGCTGATCATCTTCTATTGGGAGGATCTCGCCGGAAACAACGACTTCGCTACATTCGCCGAAAAGGCGAAGACAACGTTCACGATCCGCGGCGACTGACGTCCGAACTATCTGTACTCGAACACGAGATTCCAGAAAAACGTGATCGTCAGCTTTCTCGGGGCTGAACAAGCACAACACGACAGGCCGGATGTTGCGCATTTCGTGACCGAGCCAGCAGAACCATTCACGCCGTTGCGCCGTCGCGTGACCAGAACGCGACCCGGACCGAACAAACACTTTCGCGAATAGGTCGCCTAACAGTCGCAATGAAAACGCCGCTCCGTTTTCGCCTAACGTGAGCGGCGTGAATCATTTGGGGATTGGTAGGCGCTATCGGACTCGAACCGATGACCCCCACCGTGTGAAGGTGATGCTCTACCAACTGAGCTAAGCGCCTGCTTCTCTTCGTATAACGCCGCATCTGCTTCGTTGCGCTCGCTCGGGCTCCTCGACGTACTGGTCTCTACGCCTCGTCGCCCTCGCTTCGCGCGCCTCGCATCTGCGCCGTTCTACGAAGCCTCGACTTGCAAAGAACTTGGTAGGCTCTAGCGGACTCGAACCGCTGACCTCCACCGTGTCAAGGTGGCGCTCTAACCAACTGAGCTAAGAGCCTGTCGGGATCGTTCTCAACGAGCCATTCCCACGCGCTATTTCCGCGGCGGGCCGCTTAGGATATACCGGATGCACCGCCCGACGAAAACGATCGCGATGGCCGCCGCGGCCATCGCTGCAGCCACCGGAATCGAGCGCCGCTTTTTCGCCGCCCCCCGCTACCGCGGTCCGATCAGCGATCACTTCGACGGCCGCCGTTTTCACAATCCCGGTCCGGGATGGCAGAGCGAACGCGCATTTCTGAAATGGCAATTCAATCGCCGGCGTGGCTACTGGCCACGCTGGATGGACGCGCCGTACGGCCCGCCGCCGCCGAAGCGTGTCGGCGACGGCCAGCTCCGCGTCACGTTCGTCAATCATGCGACCACGCTCATTCAAATTGATGGGATGAACATCCTCACCGATCCGGTGTGGTCCGAGCGCGTTTCGCCGTTCGGCTTTGCCGGCCCAAAACGTCATCGAGCGCCGGGAATTCGCTTCCAGGACCTTCCGCCCATCGACATCGTTCTGGTCAGCCACAATCATTACGATCATCTCGACGTGGCGACGCTGCAGCGTCTGGCCGGCTCGAAGATCATCACTCCCCTCGGCAACGCAGCCTTGATGAAGCGTCACGGCATCGTGGCCTCGGAGCTGGACTGGTGGCAAAGCGAGGGTCCGATCACTGTCGTTCCGGCACAACATTTTTCCGCGCGCGGCATGTCGGATCGGAATCGAAATCTGTGGGGTGGATTCATGATCGCGTCGCGCTCCGGCAACGTCTATTTCGCGGGCGACACGGGATGGGGAAATCACTTCGAGGAGATCGCGCGGCGCTGCCAGCCCATTCGCGTCGCGCTTCTTCCGATCGGAGCGTACCTGCCGCGATGGTTCATGCGTTACGCACACATCGAACCGGCCGAGGCCGTGCGCGCGCATTTCGTTTTACGAGCACAGACCAGCATCGCGATCCATTTCGGTTCGTTCGAGCTCGGCGACGACGGACAATTCGAGCCGGTCCGCGATCTCGAACGCGCCATCGTCGCCAACAACGACCCGCGGTTCTGGATCCTCGATCACGGTGAAGGACGGGACATTCCGCCGTGCGATTGATCGGCGCGTGGTCGCACGCCATCATCGATTACGCGCTGGTCACCTTCATGTTCATCGGCCCATCGATCGCCGGCTTTGCCGGACCACAGGCGACCATGGCGTACACCCTCGGCTGGACGCTGTTGGCTCTCTCGCTTCTCACGCGCTACCCACTCGGCCTCTTACGCGCCATCAGATTTCCGGTACATGGCGCGATGGAGGTGCTCATCGCCCTTCTGTTTCTCATCCTTCCGTGGCTCGCGAACTTTGCGAAAGGGATTCACTCGCGCAATTTCTATCTGTTGATCTCGATGGTGATGCTGGTGATCTCTTTCATGACCGATTTTCGCGGCCTCCGCCATGGCCATGCCGCAACGTAAGCGCATCCTGGTCGCAGACGATCAGGGCGTGAATCGGAAGCTGACCATGCGCCGCCTCGAGCAGCTGGGCTTCGAAGTCGACATCGTCGAAAACGGATTGCAAGTCATCGAAGCGGTGAATCGCACGGCGTACGATCTCGTCTTCATGGACTGCCACATGCCGCACCTGGACGGCTTCCGGGCTGCGGAGTGGATTCGGCAGCTGGAAGGACCGCGGCGACGCACGCCCATCGTGGCCTTCACCGCCAGCGCCGGCGCGACCGATCGACAGCGATGTCTGTCGGCGGGCATGGACGATTTCGTCAGCAAACCCATTGAGGAGTCGGAACTGTTGCGCGTCGTTGCGCGATGGCTGGGGTCGGCTGAAGCCGGTGCTCCGCACATCGATCGCGAAGAATTGATCGAGATTTTTCTCGCCGACGCGCCCACGCACATCGACGCCATTCGCGATTCTCTTCGAACGCAAAACGCAACGCAGGTTGCGGAAGCCGCGCACGCCCTGAAAAGCGGGTCTGGAAATGTCGGTGCCAAGCGCATCTACGAGTTGTGTGAGGAACTGGAGACGAACGCCGACGATCCGACCATGGCCGCAAAGATTTTCGATCAGCTCGAAACAGAATTTCGCAACTGGCGATCGTGAATCCGGCCGAGTAGCAGCGGCGCCAGCAGCGCGCCCACCAGCGCCGTCGCCATGTCTTCCTGCGTGTCCCACACGTCGCCCTGCGTGCCCAAGAATGCATCGCCTTTTGATCCAGTGGCGACTGACACTCGCCATTCCATCAATTCATAAGCGGCGCTGATGGCCAGGCAAATCGACACCACGATGAAATAAAGCCAGCCGCGGCTTCGCACGACATTCTTTCGAATCAGAATCTCGCGCGCGATGATCGCAGGCACGAAACCCTGCGCGAAGTGGCCGATGCGATCGAAATCATTGCGCGCGATATCGAACATCCTCTCCATCCAGAACCCCAGCGGCACTTCGGCGTAGGTGTAGTGTCCGCCGATCATCAGGATCGCTGCGTGAATCATCAACAGCGAATAGAGCAGCGGCGTGAGTGGAAATCGCCGGTAGGTCGCCACCAGGATCGCGAAGCCGAGGATGGCCGGAAAGACTTCCAGGAACCAGGTGAAGTAATCGTGAGGCCGGATCAGCGACCAGACGAACAGTGCGCCGAGGGCGATGAGGAGCGCGGTGTTCGTGCGCGTCATGCGCGCGCAAGTATGACAGGGCGCTATTTCTTCTTCGAAGCGCCCTTCTTGCGCGGAACTTTCGCGCCCGAGCGTCGCGCTTCGGAGAGTCCGATCGCGATCGCTTGCTTGCGGCTGGTCACTTTCTTTCCCGATCGACCGGAGCGCAGCTTGCCTTTTTTTCGCTCGAGCATCGCGCGCTCGACTTTCTCGCCTGCCTTCTTCCCGTACTTCGCCATCGCGGCCTCCTGCGCGACAAAGTGCAAGCTCCGCGCCTCAGTCGCGATCGACGTACGTGCTGCGCGCCATCACTTCCGCGCCGCGGCGATCGACGTCGACTTCGATGGTGTGCAAGCCGCGAATCTTGGTGTCAGGCTTTCGCACTTCCAGCTCGTAGTGACCGGCAAGAGTCTTGTGCAGTCGCTCGATGGCAATGTTGGGAAATCGAAATGTCGAGGCGTAGAAACCGCCGGTGTCGCCCGAGACTTGTCCCAGTCCGACCGAAAGCGAATGCGCGTCGGCCTGCGTGAAGTCGAGCGAGAAGACGCTCACGCGCGCCCCTTCCAGCGCCTGACGCGCGGCGGGATACGACCGCTCCATCCACACCCGCCCGCCATGCAATGTTCCGAGTCCCCATCCGAAGAGAATCAGCGACTTCGGTCCGGGGATCGGTCGCAGGGCATTGCCGATGATGAGGAGCGCCTCCGACGAGTCTCGGGCGTCCTTCATGACCTGTGGATCGAGGCGCGAACGCAGCGACGGCATCGGCACGATGTGGGGCGTGTTCGGATCATTGATCAGAATCGCGTCGTGCATCGCGGCCGCGATCTCGGATCTCTTGTCTGTGAAATCGAGGCGGAATTTCAGATGCGAGTCGAAGGAGAGGACCGCCACCCGATCGTCGGGCTCGAGAAAATCGAGAAACGCATCGATCCTCTGCAGAATGTCCATTTGTCCGGTCACTCGCGCGGTATTGCGGGCGAAATCCGTTTGAAAAAAGAAAATGAAGAGGCGGCCGCGCGGCGCCGGCACGCTCAGCGTGGTGTTGACTTCCGGCTGGGGCTTGTCCATTTCGGCGAGCTCGCGCTCGGCGGCGGTCTCGGGAATCCAGTCGACCGACTCCACCATCGCGGCTTTGCCGTCGACGCGCACGCGAAAGTCGGCCGGCTTCAGACCGGTGATCGGATTGCCGTGCGAATCGGTCACGCGCGCGTCGATGAGGATGCGCTCGACGGTGATCCGCTCCTGGTACTGCTGCTCGGGTGCGGCAAGCGCGAGCAGGGCCATCAGAACGAAGGGCATCGATCCAAGTTTACAATCCGCGCATGCGGATGGTGATGCTGGTTTTCCTCTTCGTGACCAATGCGTTTGCGGCGCGCTTCGACGACTTCTTCCTCGACAAGACCATGCGCGTCAATTACTTTCACAGCTGGAAGAGCGGCCAGGAGACCATCGCGCTGTCGTCGGTGGTCTCCGATGGCCGCTGGCCGGGCAGCCGCACCCGCCTCATCGACACCCTGAACCTCGGCAACTACTTCTTCGAGGTCATCGATCGCGAGACCAATCAGGTCATCTATTCGCGGGGATTCGCGTCTGTCTTCGGCGAGTGGGTCACCACCGACGAAGCGAAAGATCGCGCCGGCACGTTCGAGGAATCGGTGCGCTTTCCGTGGCCGAAGAAAGCGGTGCAACTCGTCATCAAGAAACGCGACAAGGAAAACGCGTTTCAGGAGATCTTCTCCATGCTCATCGATCCCAATTCGCGATTCGTGAATCCGGCCGATCGCGAGCCGGCCGGCAAAGTGTGGAGCGTCATCGAGAACGGCCCGCCGTCGGCGAAAGTCGACATCCTGGTCATCGGCGAGGGCTACACCGAAGCGGAGCTGCCGAAGTTCCATCGCGACGTGCAGCGCATGATCGGCAAACTCTTCGAGACCGAGCCGTTCAAGAGCCGCAAGAGCGATTTCAATGTTCGCGCTCTCGACCTGATCGAGCCGCACAGCGGAGTGCATCGTCCGCGCACCAACGACAACCGGCGGACCGCGACCGGGGTGCAGTACAACATCTTCGATTCCGAGCGCTACGTGCTGACCTTCGACGATCACCGCATGCGCGACATCGCCGCATCGGCGCCCTACGACTTCCTCGAGATTCTGGTGAATGAGAAGCAGTACGGCGGCGGCGGTATCTTCAACGATCAGGCCACCGCCTGCGTTGATAGTGCATTTTCAGAATATATTTTCGTACATGAATTTGGTCATCATTTCGCGGCCCTGGCCGATGAGTACTACACCTCGCCCGTCTCATACGAGACCACCGGCGGCACGGAGCACCCCGAACCGTGGGAGCCGAATGTGACCGCCAACGGCGGGCATCCGAAGTGGACGACCGATCCCGATGTCCCGCTGCCGACGCCGTGGGAGAAGGACGAATTCGAAAAGCACAGCCGGGCCTATCAGGCCGAGCGTGCGCGCATCCGCGCCAGCAACGCGCCGGAAAGCGTGATGGACAAGTTGTTCACCGACGAGCGGGCCTGGGAAACCAAATTCCTGGCATCGCAAAAGTATGCCGGGAAAATCGGCGCGTTCGAGGGAGCGGAATACGAGCCGCGCGGACTCTATCGCCCGGAGGTCGATTGCATCATGTTCACGCGCGACGAGGTCGGATTCTGTCGCGTGTGCCGCAAAGCGATCGAGAGGATCATCGACGCCTACTCGGGGTCAGGTCTTTGATTCTCGCTTCACTCTTCAAAGAGTAGAGACTGAAGAGTCAAAGAAGGCCATTGAATCACTTCTTGCGAGCGACAGCTTTGCGTCGTCGGGCAACGGTCGTTTTTCGTCGGAACGTGAAAAAACACGCCCCTGCGCCGCGTCGACGCGCGTACGTCGATCTTCAACCTGTAGAACCGAACGAGAATCAAAGATCTGACCCCGACGTTTCGCCAACATACAGCCAGGCGATGCCGAGGGACAGTGGCTGGTAGTCGATGTTGTCGAAGGGCGCGCTCTTGCGCATCAGCTCCACGAATTCGGGACCGCTGGGGAAGATCCCGGAAGAAAACTCGAGATATTCGTAGGCCTCGCGGTTCCCGGTGACGATACCGCCTAACCAGGGAAGCAAATGCTTGCAGTAGAACCGATACATCGCGCGCAGCATGGGATTGCGTGGCTGGCCGAACTCGAGGATCACAACTTTTTTTGCGACGCGCGCCATCTCCGCGATTCCCTTTTCGGGATCGGCGACGTTGCGGATCCCGAATCCGATGCTGGCGATGTCGAAGCTTTGGTCGTCGAAGCGAAGTGACGTCACATCGCCAACCTCGAAGGGGATGTTGGGCGCTTTCCCGCGCGCCAGCTCGATCATCTCGGGCGTGAAGTCGATTCCGACGACACTCGCGCCGGCCTTCGAAAATCGGATGGCAAGATCACCGGTTCCGGTCGCGCAATCGAGCACCCGATCGCCTGCACGCACACCCGATCGCCGCAGCGTCCGCCGCCGCCATAGATTATGGATGCCCCCCGAGAGGACGGTATTGGCGCGGTCGTAACGCGCGGCGATGGCCGCGAACATTGTGCGAATTTGGGCAGGGTTACTCGGTTGCTGAGTTGCTGGGTTGCTGGGCACATCGGTATCGTACAACCCAGCAACCGAGCAACTGAGCAACTTTAGCAACCCAAGATGCACCGCGACTTCGCCTTCATTCAGACCGCGCCCGACCGCGTTTTCATCGGATGGGGACCGTTCGAGCAGTCGCCCATGCGCAAACCGGGGCGTCCGGCGTTCTACATCGCCGATTTTTTTCTCGACGATCCGCATCCATGGCGCCATCCGGCGGAGTGGGAGGAGCTGACCTTCGATGCGCTGGCCGAGCGCTACGGCGACGCGCCCCCGCCGAAGATCGACTGGGACCCGATGACGCTGGCGGAGTTCAGGCCGCTTTTCGATTCCGCGAAAGCGGCCATAAGCCGCGGCGATTTCAACAAAATCGTTCCGGTGCAGTTCGAGAACGGGCATCTGGTCGAACGCACCGATCTGTGGCCCTGGCTCTTTCGACGGCTGGCGAGATTGCCGGCCGGAATGTCGGCGTACGGCTACTCGTATCAGAACCACGGGCTGGCGGGCGCGACCCCTGAGATGTTGTTTGCGAGCGAAGGCCGCGGTTACCGAACCATGGCGCTGGCAGGAACGCTTCCTGCCGATCGCGCGTCGGAGCTGCTGCGCGATCGGAAGGAGCTGCGCGAGCATCGCATGGTCGTCGACGACATCGTCCGACGCCTGGCGCCCTTCGGCAACATCGAAGTGGAAACGATTCGCATCCTGGAGCTGCCGGGCATCGCGCATCTCGCCACGCCGATTCGATTCGAGGAGATCGGCATCGAGCGCATGTCGTTCGTCGAAATGGTCCGCCGCCTTCACCCCACCGCCGCCCTCGGCGTCTCGCCGCGCAGCGAGGCGGGGGAGCGGTGGCTGCGGGAGGCGGATCGCGGCGTCAAGCGGCGCACCCACGGCGCGCCGTTCGGACTCGAGCTGGCCGATCATCGGGCGCTGGCGCTGGTCGCGATCCGCAACCTGCAGTGGCACGGCGATGCCATTCGGGTGGGGGCGGGGGCGGGACTGCTGCCCGAGAGCCAGCTCGAGCGCGAGTTCGATGAGCTGCGCGAAAAACGCGAACAGGTCAAGGCGCTGCTCGGGCTGACCGCTTCAGTCGCCATCGAGGCATGACCAACATCGCCGTCGCGCGGGAGATCATCGAGCGCGTGCGCGGCTTGGGGGTCGTCGACTTCTGCGTTTGTGGCGGGTCGCGAAACGCGCCGTTGATCGCAGTCCTCGCCTCGGGTTACACATTTGTCGACGAACGGTCCGCCGCCTTCTTCGCGTTAGGCCGCGCTAAACGCGACGGAAGGCCGGTCGCGGTCATCACGACATCCGGCACCGCCGCTGCCGAGCTGCTGCCGGCGGCGGTGGAGGCGTTTTACTCGGGGGTGCCGCTGGTACTCATCACCGCCGACCGCCCTGCGCGCTTCCGCGGAACGGCCGCGCCCCAGACGATCGAGCAGGTCGGACTCTTCGGCGTATACGCGACCACAGATATCAATGGATGGAATCGGCGCGCGCCGCTGCACATCAATGTCGCATTCGATGAGCCGCTGATCGATGAATGATTTAACCGTCATCCTGAGCGAAGCGAAGGATCTCGAGACGCGCAGCTCGAGATGCTTCGCCGTCTTCGCGGCTCAGCATGACTCCATATGAGTGCATTGATCCTCATCGGCGGTCTCGCTCCCCATCATCGCGATCGTGTCCGCGATTTCTGTTTGCGATCGAATGGTGCGGTCTACGCCGAGCCGCTCTCCGGCCTTCGCGAGGATGCACAACTCGATGGGCTGCTGGTGCGCAACGAGCGGATGCTCGCGCGCGGCAACTTCGATTGCGTCATCCGCATCGGGAACGTGCCCACGCTTCGTTTCTGGCGCGATCTCGACGCCATGCCGGCGCACGTCCAGCACTACAGCGATCTGCCGTTTGCCGGTCTCACGCGAGGCGAGGTGCGGCCGATCGAGGAATTGACGGTTGGACGAGCTGAAGCCCGTCCCACATTTCTCGATGAAGACCGAAAAAAGGCGCAGGAGCTTGCAGGCATCCTTGACGCGGAGCCACAGTCGGAGCTCGCGATGGTGCGCGCGCTGTCGCAACGCATCCCGCCCGGCGCCCGCATTTACCTCGGCAACAGCCTTCCGATTCGCGAGTGGGATCTGGTCGCGACTCGCGAGCCGCGCGGGTTCACGATCGAGGCCAACCGCGGCGCCAACGGCATCGACGGTCAGCTTTCGACCTTCTTCGGCTGGTGCAAAGGCGAGAACAACTGGTGCATCGTCGGAGATCTGACCGCACTCTACGACGCAAACGCGCCGTGGATCGCGCCGCAGCTCGACGCGATATTCGAGATTGTCATCATCAACAACGGGGGCGGCCGGATCTTCGATCGCGTCGCGTCGCTGCGACGCATGGACGCACGCGTTCGCGAACGGCTGGTCGAGAACGCGCACGCCTTGCGCTTCGACGCCTGGGCGAAGATGTGGAACATGCACATTCAGGAGCTTCGACCGGATCCGGAAGCCACCCGCCGAGTCTGGGAAAAGTATGACGATATATGGTCATGATATGTCTTCATGGTTTTCTCGGGCGCGGCACAGATTGGGATTTTCTGCGCGAGGCGGGATTCGATATTCAAGCGCCGAGTTTCTTCGGCGGCGATGCGTTCGACTCCCTCGAGCCCACCGCGAACGATGTCCTCCTCGGCTACTCGATGGGGGCGCGGCTGGCGCTGCAACTGATGCAGACGCATCGGGTAGCGAAGGCCGTTCTGATCTCCGCGGGCATCGCCTCACCCGAACCGGGCCGGCAGGAGCTCGATGAAACCTGGGCGCGGCGATTCGAATCGGAAGCGTGGGATTCGGTCGTGGACGCGTGGAACTCGCAATCGGTCTTCGGCGGCCGCGCGAATCCGCTCGTTCGCAATGAAGCCGATTACGATCGCGGCGCGCTGGCAGCGTCACTGCGCGAGTGGTCGCCTGCGGTCATGCACGTGAATCTGCGCGGAATCACAGTTCCGACGCTGTGGATCGCCGGCGAGCACGATCCGAAATATCGCGAGGCCGCGACGCGCGCATCGCAGCGGTTGCCGAACGCGGAATTATGGATTTGTCCCGAGGCCGGCCATCGCGTGCCGTGGGAGCAGCCGGCGCGCTTCATCGATCGGCTGCGAGAGTTCGTTGGATAGCTTTTCTCTGCGTCGAGGCATATAGTCGCGCCGGTCCCAACAATTCAAAGGAGGAAGCGATGCTCGGTCGCAGGAAGTCTCTACTCGTTTTCCTGGTGCTCATACTCGCCACACCCTTGTTCATCGCAGCGACGAAGAGCAAGAGCGGCAAGTCGCCTGAATGGTCGATGAACGCGTCGCTCATCGAAGCCTGCAGTTGCCCGATGTTCTGCCAGTGCTACTTCAACCCGGAGCCGGCGGTCCACCCCGCTGGTGGCGGAGGCATCCATGCAGGGCATCAGGGAGGTCACTACTGCCGATTCAACATCGCCAGCAAGGTCAACAAAGGCAATTACAAAGGAACCAATCTCGCGGGAGTGAAGTACTGGATTGCCGGCGATCTAGGCAGCAATTTCGGCAGCGGGCACACCGATTGGGCGGTGCTGACGTTCGATCCATCGGTGACAAAGGCGCAGCGCGAGGGCATCGCTGAAATCGTCGGAAAGGTCTATCCGGTGAAGTGGGAATCGTTCGCGGTGGCCGCCGATCAACCGATCACGTGGGTCGCGTCGCGCAATGTCGCAACCGCGACCTTAGGCGACAGTAAGGCGGCTGAGCTCACACTGGAGCGCTTCCAGGGTATGACCGACGATCCGGTTGTGATCAAGAACCTGCGCTACTTCGGCGCGCCGCGCAACGCCGGGTTCATCATGATGCCGAACAAGATCGAGGCATATAAGCTGGGTGACAAAGCCTTCGAGTTCAAGGGAACGAACGGCTTCATGATCACCTACGACATCAATTCGAGCGACTTCGCCAAGGCAGCCTCGGCCCCGCATATGTAAAACAATGGTGGGCGGGGCGTCCGACAAACGGCGCCCCGCTCACATCCCCAGTGCCCGCTCCACCGCGCTGACGTCAGGATCGATCTCGATCAGCTTTTCGGTCGTCGCGCCGGGATCCTTCAGCAGATGGCCGGTGAGGACGCAGACGATGCGATCGGAGTCGCGCATGACGCCGGATGCGCGCAGTTTCCGGACGCCGGCCAGCGTGGTGGCGGATGCCGGCTCGCAGCCGATGCCCATGCGATCGATGTCGTGCTTGGCGCGCATCAATTCTTCGTCGGTCACCTCCTCGACCACGCCCCTGGTGTCGCGAAGGGCGGCCACCGCTTTGTCGTAGCTGACCGGGTCGCCAATGCGAATCGCGGAGGCGATGGTCTCCGGCGTCACGCGATGTCGCTGCGCGAAGTTCTCGCGGAAACTGCGGTAAAACGGATTTGCGCCGTGGGCCTGAATTGCGGCCAGCCGCGGCATTTTCGAGATCCATCCGGCATCGCGTGCTTCGACCAGTGCTTTGCCAAACGCGCTGGTGTTGCCGAGGTTGCCGGCCGGGACGACGATCCAGTCGGGAGCGTTCCAATCGAGATCCTGCAGCAGCTCCCACACGATCGTCTTCTGGCCTTCGATGCGAAAGGGATTGATGGAGTTGACGAGATAGATGCCGAGGCGCTGCGAGGCTTCCAGGACCAGGCGCATGGCGGCGTCGAAGTCACCGCGAACCTGCAGGCAGAGCGCGCCGTAGGCCACCGTTTGCGCCAGTTTCCCGGCCGAGATTTTTCCCGACGGCACCAGGACGATGGCGCGGAGTCCTGCCTGCGCGGCATAGGCAGCCGCCGACGCGCTGGTGTTTCCGGTCGAGGCACAGGCGACCGCGCCAGCGCCGAGGCGCGCGGCCTGCGTGATCGCGACGGTCATTCCCCGATCTTTGAACGAGCCGGTCGGATTCTCGCCTTCATGCTTGAAGAAGATTCCGTCGCGTTCGTAGAGATGCGTCGCACCCTCCGGGTGCGTGATGATTTTCGATTCGTCGACGTCGAGCACTGCTTCGCGAAAGCGCCACACTCCGCTTTGATCGATCGCTTTGCGGCTCGCGCGGCGCTGGTCGAAGATTTCCTTCTTCATACCGGATGCGCTCCCTTGCGCGCGATTTCGGCGATGCGCGATTCCGATTCCACATCGCCCAAAGCCTTGCGCATGGCGTCGAGCACCGGTCTGGATGTCACCGTATCGACGATGGCAAAAATGGTCGGCCCCGATCCGCTGATCGAGCATCCGAATGCGCCGGCATCGAGCGCCGCGCGCTTCACTTCCGCAAATCGCGGGATCATCGGCGCGCGCCGCGGCTCGGCGTAGAGATCGTCAAGCGCGCGCCGGGCCAGCGCCCCGTCGCCATTCGCGAACGCCGCCACCAGCGCGGTCGTGTTCGCCATCTGCTGAATCCACGAGGCGCGGTCCCACTGCAGCGGCAGAATCGCGCGTGCCTGTTTGGTCTCGATGCGGACTCGCGGCGTGATCAGCGCCACCGACCAATGATCGGGAACTTTGAGCGGAATGGCATCGATGGGCTCGATCGATCGCGAGAGAACGAGTCCGCCTAACGTGATCGGCGCGATGTTGTCGAGATGGCGGCCGGAGACGAACATCTCTCCTTCCAGCGCCGCGGTCATGATCTCTTCCGGAGATGCCTTCGCGTCCATCGCGAGCGCCGCCGCGCACGCCCCTGCGACGCTGCTGGCCGCGCTCCCGCCCATCCCGCCGCTGACCGGCAAACCCTTATCGATCGTAATTTGGAGTGCGGCAGCTTGCTGCCGCTTTTTGATCATGGCATTCGCAGCAATGCTCGCAGCATTTTTCGCAGGATCGGTCGGCACCAGCGCGGCATCGCGCCCACGAACGATCACCGGGCCCGACTTTCCCAACTCGACGGTGACGGTGTCACCCGCGCCGTCGACCGCCATGCCGAGGATGTCGAATCCGGGG
>WNFA01001814.1_pt1 | contig 41107 bp, 37 predicted proteins | sample 5400481 | NCBI WGS metagenome assembly WNFA01 (sample SAMN13153340, study PRJNA577476) | soil metagenome | isolation source: 120 cm saprolite under Douglas fir tree site 2 hole 1 replicate 2 | place: USA:California | collected 2015-04-18 | reverse complement strand
GCTGTTTTATCTTTCTCTTTATCCTGTGTCGTCATTGTTCAGAATCTACTTCCCAGGAATCGCTCTGTTTGCTGCGTTTATCTGTATTTATCGTCTTCTCCATTGTAGTCCGTAGCTCGCAGAAAGTCAAAAAGAGGTCCTATAGGCTCATCACATCAATTGTGATAGAATACATTCCATAGACGCAATCATGCATATCTGGTACCCCTGAATCTAATACGTAACACTTGGTACAAAGGAGTTGCAAAATTATGTACGAAGATACCCTGGCAAATGTTGAACTCTTTGCTGGCTTAGGGAAGAAGGACTTACAACTACTCGCACAGAGCTGCAAGGAACGCAAGTACAGCGCTGGCTCGGTCTTGATCTCACAAGGTGATACAGGCGCGGGACTGTATGTTGTCACCAGCGGCAAGGTACGTATCACGCAAGCCAATGACCCTGATAGGGCGGAGGAGGAAATTGGCACGGCTGGCGCAGGAGATGTATTGGGTGAGATGGCTCTCCTCGATGACTTGCCGCGTTCGGCCACTGTTACTGCGGTAGATGATGTGACTGCCTTGCTGCTGCCAGTATGGGAGTTCCGTGCAATCCTGCGCAATAATCCTGATATCGCGTTACACCTGCTCGCTGCTCTCAGTCGCCGGCTACGCAAAGCCGAGCAACGTATCCACGATCGTTAGTTATTGTAGGTTGAAGCGGTCTGGAACAATTCCTCACGGATAAAGCCGTGAGGAATTGTCACTCATTTTTATCTCGATTAAGCAGGTTTTGTATCTCCTCGAACATCGTCTCAACGTCGCCAAATGAACGATACACGCTGGCAAAGCGGATATAAGCGATTTTGTCCATGCGTCGTAGACGTTCCATAACCAGTTCACCAATGACGCTGCTTTGCACTTCCTGTCTGCCCTGGCGGTATAGCTCCTGTTCGATCTCCTCTACGGCGTTTTCGATCTCACCCACAGGCAACGGGCGTTTCTCACAGGCCTTACGAATGCCAATGTAGAGTTTCTCTCGATCAAAGGCTTCACGTCGCTGGTCGCGCTTCACTACCATCAGGTGAAATGTTTCCACGCGCTCAAACGTGCTAAAGCGTCCTTTGCATTGCTCGCATTCACGTCTCCGGTGAATAGCATCGCCGATATCCCGCGAATCTTTTACCCGCGACTCGTTATATCCACAGAATGGACATTTCATTTGAATCTATCGCCCCCTGTGCAAGCGTAATAGCGATATTCTACCACAAAGCGAGGGAAGCCGATTCCATTTCTCTCTCGTTTCACCCCTAAGGACGGAGAGTCGGTGCCCTACTATGATCATACCCATCTCGCCATTTGTAGTGGTATAATATTACTTGGAATAACTGCCCTACCCCGCAGGAAACATCTGTTACGTTTGTTTTGTCATGTTGCTTGGACCGGAAAGTGAAGGCAAACTATGCAAATCATCATTACAAGTAGGCAGATGGAAATTACACCCCGTTTACGTCAACACATTGAGCGCAAAGTGCAGCGACTCTCCCGGCTCGTCAACCAGGATGCCCGTGTCGAGGTGATTGTTGCAGAGGAGCGGACACGCAGCGCTCGTGACCGCTATTCGGTGCAACTCGCACTTACTGGCGCTTCCCACCCCATCCGTAGCGAGGTTAGCGCGCTAAATGCGAACATGGCCCTTGATCTGGTACTGGACAAAATCACTGCACAGCTTGGTCGCCAGAAAGATCGTCAAACATCGACACTGCGGCATCGTACGCCAGCAATGAAGATCCTCTCCCTCTCACGCTCCGGCGAACTCTCACCGCTCGAAGATGAACAGGATAACCTGGATAAGCGAAATAGCGATCAAGACATCGACGGCCTAGACGAACAACTCCTACCATCCATTACAGAGGAGCACAATGAAGAAATATGGTCCAGGGTAATGGAGATTCGCCATATCCAAACCAAACCGATGAATGACCAGGAGGCGATCGCCCAAATGGAGTCCCTCGGCATCTCTTTCTATCCGTTTTTTAACGAAGCTACCAACAGCATCAACGTCATGTACCGCCTGGACACTGGTGGCTACGGATTGCTTGTGCCGGACCTGGACCTGATGTGACAACTCCCCACGCATAAATGCGGAGGCTTCTCAGGCAACGCTGCACCCATCGGTGTACGTTAACGCCTGACGGCTGTGCCCCAGCCGAGCAACTTTGAGTATGTTCTTGGCGGCGTTGACATCGCGATCTTCAACGTAGCCGCAGGAAGGACAGATATGCGTCCGCACGGAAAGCGACTTTTGGACGATCTCACCACACCTGAAACATTTCTGCGAAGTGTAGCGGGGGTTCACTCGAATGACCTCATGTCCAGCACTCTCAGCCTTGGCTTCAAGGATATCGAGGAACGCGCCCCAGGAGGCGTCCATGATACTTTTTGCGAGATGATGGTTTTTGACCATGCCGTCAATGTTCAGGTTCTCGACAGCAATGTGCTGATACTGTTCAGTATAGTGTTTGGCGACCTTGAAATGAAAGTCACGGCGTTGCCGCTTAATCTTCAGATGCGTTTGTGCGGTACTCTTGGCCGCTTTCCTACGTCGCTTCGAGCCTTTCTTACGACGTGCAATCATGCGTTGCTTGCGCCTCAAAGTGGCTTGACTCTTACGGTAGTAGCGTGGGTTCTCAACCGTCTGCCCTTGGCTATCCGTCAGGAACGATTTCAACCCTACGTCGATGCCAATATCAGGATGAGTACAGGCAGATGAGCTATGCTCAGTGCATGACTCGGTCTCACAGACGATGAGCGCATACCAGTGCCCATCAGCACGCAAGACGAGATGGGCGGTCTTTGGGGTGCCTTCGATGGGACGATGCAACTTGATCTTGATGGAGCCACCCAACTTCTTGGGAAGGTGCAGGTGCGAGCCATTAAGCTCAAGCGAGAAATCGGTTTTGTGTTGTCGCAGCTGGATGCTATGCCATCGGTTGGGCTTTTTGAAACGCGGGAAGCCTACACCAGGGATATTGTTTTCTTTAGCGGCAAGAAAGCGTTTGAGAGCCTTGGAGAGCCGGTCAGAGAGCATCTGCACACAAGATGCAGGAACAGCCTCACCACCTCTTCCCTTAAAGGCAACATTCAAGTCATACTTGGAAGGGAAGGTCGCATCTTGCTCATACTGCTCTTTCACGGCTGCCAGCATGTCATTGTAGATATGGCGCGTTTCGATGAGACACTGCATGAGCAGATGAGATTGTGCTTTCTTCGGATAGAGGCGATATTCAAACGTTCTCATGTGCTCTATTTTATTGGCCGTCCAGTAAAATGTCAAGTGGTTGAGGTATCCCCAATGCCCCGGCCCCAAACAAGGAACGTGCCTTATATCCCTAGAGCTGAAGCCCAGGGTTTTACGGCGCGGTTTGATAAATGGGTCGGGTCCTCCATCCTTGCGGAGGAACGTACCCCTAAAGCGTGACTTCAAACTGCCATGGCGCAGGTACTGGGTTTTCAAACTGGGCAAGAGGATCAGCAGCGCGTATCGTCAATAGACGAGCATTGGATGGGGGAAGTGGGCGGAAACGTGCACTCCCCTGATAGACCGCCAGATCCGGGTCGCTGGCCAATTCTGGGCGTGCCAGCAGCATACCTCCGCGATCTCCCATCCACTGCGTTCCGATATTGTCCTTTACCAGGAAGATGATACGCGGCACAAATGCAAAACCTCCCATAAGAGGGGGTCTCATCCAGTAATAATGAAGTTCAAAGTGTCTCTGATAGAATTCCACCTGGTGCAACACCAGTGTCATCCCTTGCTGCTTCTGCTCTAGCTCCACCGTTACGCTACGCAAAGGCTCACGCAGCATTGATGGTGACTCCAGTTCTTCTGGTACCGGTGCGGCAATGACCACAGGTGGTCGGGAGGCCAGTTCCAACGCCTTGGCAGAGAAGGGCGCAGGATCGTGTAGAATATCATTACAGAGCTGTAAGCAGGCATCACAGATATAAGCCGCGCCTGGGCCAGCCACCATCTGCCGGACTTCTGGTGGACGGCGACCGCAGAAAGAACAGCGGGCCTGTAAGCGATCAACGCTCATGAGTTTTCCTTTGGATGAGTTCTAGGGAGCAGCCCCTGTAGTCGCCCAAGCGTTGTATGGGCACCCTTCTAGATACTGCTTCGATTTCAAACCTTATGCGTACTTAATGCAGCAACAGCCTTATTATATAATCCCATACGTTCAAGCATGGCGGTATGGGCCTCCCATTCAAGCGTATCGTCCAGGGGCTGTAGTTCAGTCGATACGTTGTTTATGCCATAGGTTCGCCGTAACGCTAATTCAAGCAAGTAGTCGGCAAAATGCGGGTTTTTAGGGAGGAGCGATCCGTGTAGATACGTCCCAAACGTGTTGCGATAGACTGCTCCCTCCATGCCATCTTCCGCATTATTCCCGTGCCCCTTCAACACTTTTCCTAGCGGTTTGGCGGTACCAAGGTAGGTACGTCCGCCGTGGTTCTCGAAGCCGACCAGCGTACTCCCGTTCCAGCTGATGGCTACATCGCCGATACAGCGTGGGACATGTGCCCCTTTATGGATCGTCCAGGCATCGAAGACTCCAAGGCCGCGCATGTCTGGACCGCTGGCCGGGCGATAGTAGTGTGCAAGCAACTGATAGCCTCCACACACAGCCAGGACAGGCATGTCATCTTCAATAGCAGCCCACAGCCCTATGCCCTTCATATCATGCAAATCCTGGGCAACAGGAGCCTGCTCTTTATCCTGGCCGCCACCGATAAACAACATATCGTATTCGTCGGGTGCCAGCGCATCGCCAATTCCCAAACCAACCACGCGCAACTCGATCCCACGCCGCTGGCAACGTTGACGCAGAGTCAGGATATTGCCGCGATCCCCATACAGATTTAGTTGATCTGGGTACAAGTGCCCCAGTGTGAGCTTAAGGCGTGGTGCAGTGATATCTTTCATATCTTCATCCTTCCCAGTAGTGGGGCGTTAGTCCGCGCCGTTCCAGCTCATGATGTAGTTCTAGTAGGCCAGTATACGTTGGTACAATAAACAGCGTCTCGTCTGCAGGCGTCTGACGAACTGCTTCATTCAACGCCTCAGCTATGCCATAGCGACGAGGAGGCTGGGCATCTGTCTTAGGCTCAACAACCTTCCACCCTTGTTTGACACGCTTACCCACAGCCTCGAGTTTCATTGCCCGCAATGGTGACGAAGTCACAATGGTCATTTCCTGCCCTGCAACCCCGGCATATTTCAGACGTAGAGCCAGGTCCCGTGCGCGCGTCCCTGCCACGACGAGTGAAGCAGTTTGCCCAACTGCCCGCTCAAAGTCCACATCCCAGATCCACGAGACATCGCGTCCGTCAGCAGTGTTGTCATTTAGCACGAACAGCACATGACGCGTTGTGCCGTCGCTGAAAAGTGTACGCAGCACCTCATTGAATCCGGTAGGATTCTTTGCCAGCAGCAAACGAACGCTGCGCCCCTCTATTTGTACCCGCTCACCACGTCCAAAGACTGGCTTAAACTGTTCGATGCCGCTTACTATTGCATCCCAATTAATCCGTAAGGCGTGAGCTGCTGTGATTGCTGCCAGAGCGTTATATATATTATAGAGACCTGGTAAAGGGATAACGACTTCGTGTTGCTGGGTCGCAATGGCCACCTGGATGCGCAGTCTATCGAAGCTCTCCGGATGAACGTCCACGACTCGTATATCAGGCTGGGGTCGTGCGAGTCCGCAGTTTGTGCAGATGTAGTGACCCATATGGCTGTAGAGGCGTGTGGTGTACGTGTAATCACTGCCACAACGTGGGCATGTGCGCGTGTCAATGACCTGGTGTCTTCCAGTTGAGGTACCCTGCGTGCCATGATCAAATGCAGGATCATCTATGCCGAAGTAAAGCACCTGGCCACTAAAAGAAGCACCCAGGTGAGCAATAGTCGGATCGTCAGCGTTAAGGACGAGTATCGTGCTTATGGGCAGTGTCTCTACTGCCTGGCGCCATCGTGCCGCCACACTATCGACTTCGCCGTAACGATCAAGTTGGTCGCGAAAAAGATTCGTAAACACAGCGATACGCGGCGGGATCGCCTGCACCGCCTGCGGTACGACCGCCTCATCAACTTCAAAGATCGAGATGGCTCGCCCTTCGCCACGCAAGTGACCGGTGGGAAGGGCACGCATGATCAGTGTGCTGGCGACACCACCCATAAGGTTTGAACCTTCGCGGTTGTGCCAAACGCGCAAACCGGCGTCACGCAGAATGGCAGCGATAAAACCACTGGTTGTCGTTTTACCGTTGGTACCTGTGACCACTATACTGCCATGCTCTAGCTCCGAAGCCAGGTGACCGACGATGTCTGGGTAGACACGTTGTGCTACAATGCCAGTAATACTGGTCCCGCCGCCCAGGTGGAGACGACGACTTAATGCGCCCGCAGCCCGCCCTCCTACCACTGCCAGTCCGGCACGCAGAGATATGCGCCGTTTCTTATGACCTTTGCTCGTTGTCCCCGCACTGCCAGCCGTGGGCTGCATGCGACTTGCGTTACTCCTGCGCCATCGAATGACGTGTACAACTCTTTGTTTTGGCTGAGATGGCCTCTTTTTTCGCATGCTGTCCTGCCTTTCAAACATCCTTCATGTATTGATGCAGCATAGCATGCAAGCACAAATGGGTCAAGAGGAAATGAGGAAAAGGACTCTTGCCAACGTGTGCTATTCTATGCTGTGAGATGAAGTGCTCGAGAATACAAGGTGTTAAGTAGTACTATAGATTAGAGTTAGATACATGGCAAAAAAATTAGTGATCGTAGAGTCACCGGCAAAAGCTAAAACAATCGAGAAATTCCTGGGGCGTGGCTTCGAAGTACGAGCCTCGATGGGACACATTATCGACCTGCCTAAAAAGGGCCTGGGAGTCGATACGCGCAAGGGCTTTACCCCAAAATATGAGATCATCGAAAAGAAAGATAAACTGATAGACGAACTGAAAGCCGCCTCCAGGCGCGCTGATGAAGTCTACCTGGCCCCGGACCCGGACCGTGAAGGCGAGTTTATCGCATGGTCCCTGAAACACACATTGGGATTGCAGAATCCACGCCGCGCCGTGTTCAACGAAATCACCAAAGGGGCCGTTCAGGAAGCCATCAGAAAGCCGCGTGACATCGACGAAGACCTCTTCAACGCTCAACAAGCCCGTCGTGTACTGGATCGTCTCGTCGGCTATAAAATCAGTCCTTTGCTCTGGCGACGCGTGCAATCGGGCACCAGCGCTGGGCGTGTGCAATCCGTTGCGCTCCGGCTTATCTGCGACCGCGAGGCCGAGATTCGCGCATTTGTTCCGGAGGAATACTGGAGCATCACCGCATTGCTTAGTAAGCAAAAGCAGCAAGAGCGGTTCGAGGCCAATCTGATCACGCGTCTCAAAGACATCGCCACCTTTAATGGCGACGAGAACCCATCCGAGAGTGAAGAGCGGCCAGCATCGACGGCGCAGAATGGGAATGGTGCGAAAAAACTGCAAACGGAAAAAGGGCGCATCAAAATCTCCTCAAAAGAAGAAGCAGACGCGATTCTGGCCGAATTACAGGGTGCAACCTATAGCGTATTGAAGGTGGAGGAGAAAGAACAGCGTCGTCAGCCCTACCCGCCCTACACGACGAGCACCATGCAACAGGAAGCCTCGAACCGGCTCTCCTTCAAGCCCAAGAGAACGATGAGCCTGGCCCAGCAGCTCTATGAAGGCATTGAATTAGGGGAGCGAGGTCATCAAGGCCTCATCACCTATATGCGTACCGACTCAACACGTATCTCTGATGAAGCACAGGCAAAAGTGAAGGCATACATCGCTGAAGAATTTGGTCAACCATATGTGGGGTCAGGGCGTATGGGCAAAGTAAAAGCAACAACGCAGGACGCGCACGAGGCAATACGTCCCACCGACGTGAGTTTGACACCGCAGATCGTCAAGTCCTACCTGTCCACCGACCAGTGGAAGCTGTACAGCCTGATCTGGCGGCGTTTTGTTGCCAGTTTTATGACCCCGGCCATCTTTGATACCGTACGAGTCGATATTGTCGCCGGGCAGTACGTCTTTCGTGCTACCGGTTCCGTGCTCAAGTTCCCTGGCTTTTACGCCGTCTGGCCGCGTGAGGAAGATGAAAAATCGCTCCCTTCACTCAGCGCCAACGAAGTTCTTGATCTGCACGAATTGAAACCAGATCAGCACTTCACCCAACCTCCGCCACGTTTTACAGAGGCAAGCTTGATCAAAGAGTTGGAAGAACAGGGCATTGGTCGTCCAAGCACGTATGTGCCGATTATTAGCACAATCCAGGACCGCGGCTATGTTCAACAGGAGCAGCGTCGTTTTGTGCCAACCTGGTTGGGTGAGACGGTCAACGAGGTCATGAATAAGCACTTCCCCGATATCGTAGATATCGGCTTCACCGCTGAGATGGAGCGCAAATTAGACGATGTTGAGGAGGGGCGGCAGTCATGGACGGAGTTCCTGCACGGCTTCTATGGCGATTTTAAGGTGAGCATGGAGAAGGCCGAGGCCGAGATGGATCGCGTGCAGAAGCCAGTGGAGGAGATCGATGAACGCTGCCCCGAATGCGGACGTAACCTCGTTATTCGCACCGGCCGTTTTGGGCGTTTCATCTCTTGTTCCGGCTTCCCTGAGTGCCGTTATCGTCGTTCCTTCGTCAATAAAACGGGCGCGTTGTGCCCACAGTGTGGTGGCGACCTGGTTGAGCGCAAAACCAAGCAAAAGAAGCGTATCTTCTATGGATGCAGCAATTATCCCACCTGCAATTTTGCCATCTGGGAGCGTCCCATCCCTGAGCCCTGTCCCAATTGTGGAGGTCTGATGGTCGTCCCGCGTGCTGGGCAGGACCCTGTTTGCTACACGGAAGTTGTAGCTTTGCAACGTACTGCCGAGGAGAAACCCCAGCAAAACGGAACGGCGACGAAACGTGTTCCACGTAAGAAAGCCACTGTTACAGATCAACAGGTAGTGCTGGCCGAATCAAAAACAACACGACCTGTCGCAAGGAAACCGGCGGCAAAGCCAAAAACAATACGACGCACGGCAACAGCTACCAGGAAAACAACAGCGGCGGCTAAGAAAATTGCGGCTCGTCCTTCGCGTACGAAGAAGACCACAGCTTCATGACATGATGAGAATTGTGACAACACTTTACACACATACATAAAACTCTGCTGTTTGGAGGATTTCATGTTGCATGCCGTCACCCTGATCCCTGGCGATGGTACGGGACCGGAAATTACAGAAGCAACACGCCGGGTGCTCGAAGCTACTGGCGTTCAATTTGACTGGGACATACGCCAGGCCGGCATAGAGATGTTAGCTAAGTATGGCACGGTATTACCTGACGATGTGCTCGATTCGATTAAGCAGACGAAAGTGGCACTGAAGGGTCCAATTACTACTCCTGTTGGTAAAGGCTTTCGTAGCGCAAACGTCGCGCTGCGCAAGAAGCTCGATCTGTATGCGAATCTTCGACCAGCCAAAACATATAAAGGATTACGCTCACGCTATGAGCATATAGATCTGATCATTGTACGTGAGAACACTGAAGACCTGTATGCCGGTATTGAGTTCCAGAGAGGAACGCCTGAACTGGAGGAGATGATCGAGACAATAGCCCGCACCACCGGCATCCACCTCAGTCATGACTCTGCAATCAGCATCAAATGTATCTCCGAACAGGCAAGTCGCCGCATAGTGAAGTTCGCTTTTGAGTATGCCCGCTGCCATGGTCGCCGCAAGGTCACTGCAGTCCATAAATCCAACATCATGAAATTTTCTGATGGGCTCTTCCTTGCGACTGCCCATGAAGTCGCCAAGGAGTATCCTGATATTCAGTTTGAGGACCGCATTGTAGACAACATGTGCATGCAATTGGTACAGAAGCCCGAACTCTATGATGTGCTTGTCTTACCCAACCTCTATGGCGACATTATTTCCGATCTATCGGCTGGCCTGATAGGTGGGCTAGGCGTTGCGCCGGGTGCCAACATTGGCAGTCAATATGCTGTCTTCGAGCCGGTGCATGGCAGCGCTCCCAAGTATGCAAAGCAGAACAAAGTCAATCCCATGGCGATGATGTTCTCAGGAGTGCTCATGCTCCGTCACCTGGGCGAGGAGGATGCCGCCAACCGCCTGGAGCAGGCCATATCCCAGGTCATCGTAGAAGGCAAATGGCTGACCTACGACCTCAAGCCTCGTCCCGATGATCCAACGGCTGTTGGCACCTCCCAGGTTGCAGACGCCGTGATCGAAAAGCTGAGTAAATTGTAATATGGGCGAGGGAAGCCTGGCGGGGGAAACCTGACGGGGGCAAGCCTGACGGGGGAAACCTGGCGGGGGCAAGCCCCGCCACTACATTAGTGTGTTTGGGCAGCCACTATTATGCTACTCTTGTGCCATTTATGACGTGCCTGAATATAGCGGATCGTCCCAGAGCGGGAACGCATCATCACCGAAGATGTGCGAGCACCCCAACCAAAATACTCTACGCCATCCAGCAACTCACCGCTCGTGATGCCTGTTGCAGCAAACGATACATCATTTCCCTTCACCAGGTCATCCGTATGCAGTACCTGGTTGAGATCAATGCCATCCGCTTTGAGCTTTGCGCGTTCCTTGTCGTCGCGTGGCCAGATCTTACACTGAATGGTTCCCCCAATACACTTGATGGCTGCCGCTGCCAGTACAGCCTCTGTTGCTCCTCCAACGCCCATGAGCGCATCGACGGCGGTGTAATCTTCCATTGCGGCTTGGATGGCGGCTGATACGTCACCATGCTCAATCATGCGAATGCGCGCACCCGCTTCACGGATTTGTCGGATAAGCTCTTGATGTCGTGGCCGATTCAGCACAACGACAGTCAGATCATCAATGAGCGCATCGCGTGCACGAGCAAGATACGCCAAATTCGTAGCAATGGGCGCATTGATATCTATTACATCTCTAGCTGCAGGCCCGACGGCGATCTTTTCCATGTAGAACACGCCTGGAGGAGCTGCATACATCGACCCGCGTTCGGCGGTAGCTATAACCGCCAGCGCACCAGGCTGACCGAGCGCAAGCAGCGTAGTTCCTTCGACCGGGTCCACGGCGACATCCACTTCCGGTGGCAGACCATTGCCCACCCGCTCACCGATATAGAGCATGGGGGCCTCGTCCTTCTCACCTTCACCAATGACGACAATACCGTCCATATCGACGCCATCCACTGCTGCCCGCATCGCATTGACTGCCGCTTGATCCACCATCTCCTTGTTGCCCTTGCCCATCCAACGTCCGGCGCTCAATGCCGCTGCCTCTGTGACTCGCACCAACTCCACCGCCAGGTTTCGTTCTCTTGTACCAGATTGCTCAAAACGTTCTTCGGACATACGACCTCCTTTCTTAAGGCAAGGTTCAATTTGAAGAAAAGTACTTGAACAGTCACACTGTGTCACCCTGAGCGCAGCGAAGGGTCTGTCTCGATAGGCAGAGAGATGCTTCGCTGCGCTCAGCATGACAGGGCTGGACCTTGCTGTTGGTTAGGAACTGTCAAGTTCATTTGAACCATGCCTAATCATCAAATTTCTACCTGACGAGGCTGAGTACGACAGTGCTCGGCCATCATGATCGCCCGTATATTATCCACCGCTTCTTGCAAGTGGTCCTGTCGATTGAGGACCACGTAATCATACCAGTATTTTTCGGTCAATTCTGTACGGGCATCGGCTAGCCGTCGCTGAAGTTCCCCCTCCGTCTCCGTATTACGCTTGCTCAACCGCAGCGTGAGTTCCTCCAGGGAGTCGGGAACCAGAAAGATGAAGATAGCTTGTGGCACTTTCCTGCGCACGGTTGCTGCACCCTGCACGTCAATCTTGAGGAGTACATCACGCCCGGCTCGCAGGTTGTCTCGTATGGGCTGGCGTGGTTGGCCATACCAGTTTCCATGTACCTTTGCGTACTCGAGCAGTTCATCGTTAGCGACCATGCGATCGAACTCTTCCTGGCTGATGAAGTGATATGGGTTACCTTCGCTTTCACCTGGTCGGGGTGCGCGTGCGGTTACAGAGGGGACAACATAAAAGTTCATACCTTGCTGTTTGAGTGCATTGATAACACTGTCTTTGCCCGTACCAGATGGCGCTGAGAGCACAAAGAGAAGTCCCTGCCTGGATGATGGGCGTGGCGTCTGGTGCTGCTTGCGTACAGTTGGCTCCGTCTCGAGTTGCATGCTGTTTTTCCCTGATGTGACTGGTGGGTGCAGGTTCAGAATCGTTGCGCTGGGTCGAGCGTCGTGAGGCCTGGCTGAGAGTCCCCCAGACTCTCTTGCCACACAAGGGCCCATCCACCCCCATACCTGTCCCCCAGACAGGGTTCCCAACCCCGTGCCACTACATTTCGTACGGCCCCTCGCCCCGACGTCATGCCTACCGCTTGATGCATGGTTGCCTTAAAACTGTCGGGGACAGAGGGTGGCGGGACCTTTCCCCTCGTCCTTACACGCAAAAAATGAAACGCACCCTCGTTGGTAGTAGTATACGAACAGGTTACTCTTTGCTATACTGCCACATAGTTACTTCTATCACTATTGTACAACATGAGCGATGCAAGAGTCCGGTAATTGAGGAGGGGGACGGAAGCATGAGCAGCTCACTTGAATCATCGATTGTGCGCATCTGTCGCGCAGATGGAGTCGTTGTGGGTGCCGGGTTCCTCGTGGGAGAACGGCAGGCCCTCACCTGCGCACACGTCGTGGCTGGAGCCCTCGGTTTTGCCGATGATACGCCAGAGAAGCCGCAGGCTCTAGTGTATCTCGATATCCCGCGGGTTGCACCCAGGAAGCTGCTTACCGCTCGTGTTGTGCTGTGGCGACCTCCGCGAGCCGATGGGGGCGACGATATCGCTGGCCTCGAACTGGATAGCGATCAACCGCAAGGGGCGCAGACAGCCCCGCTTGCCCAGGTCGAGGATCTCTGGGAGCACTCCTTTCGAGCGTTTGGCTTTCCCAGGGGTCAGGACACAGGGGTGTGGGCCACAGGACGCCTGCTGGGTCGCCAGACCACGAACTGGGTGCAGATCGAAGATGTCAAAGAGACGGGTTTTGCGGTGGAGCCGGGCTTCAGCGGCACGCCCGTGTGGGATAGCCAGGTAGAAGCGGTGGTGGGCATGGTCGTAGCGGCCGAACGGCGGACGAACCTCAAAACAGCCTTCGCGATTCCGGTCGATGTGCTGGCCAGGAGTTGGCCACTGCTCGAGTCGCTCATCCACCCCTTCGTGTTTCTCTGCTATGCGCGTGCCGACAGTGAACTCGTTACGCGTCTAAAAACCGACCTGCTGAGCCAGGGCATCCATGTCTGGATCGACCGCGAAGGACTCCAGCTGGGCACGCTCGATTGGGAAGAAGCCTTGCGCACGGCCATTCGTGCCGCGCAGGCGGTGCTGCTCATCGCCTCGCCCAATGCGCGTAGTTCCCGCTACGTCCGGGACGAACTGCGTATCGCCGAACTGTACCAGCGTCCCGTCTACCCGCTCTGGATCGCCGGTACTCAGTGGATAGAAGCCGTTCCGTTCGGCTGGGGAGGAATACAGTACATCGATGCCCGCGAGAGCCGCTATGAGACAGCCATGCCCGAACTTGTTGAGCTCCTCCACAAAGCTTCCTCGACGCCACCGAAGCCTCCAGAGCTAGACTTCGAGCCGCGCAACCCCTACAAAGGTCTGCAAGCGTTCACGGGTGAAGACGCCCACGATTTCTTCGGGCGTGATACGCTCATTAACGAACTGGCGGCTACCCTGGAAGGGGCGCAGGCCACAGAAGAGAAGAGCCAGCAGTACGCACGCTTACTGGCGGTGGTCGGACCGAGTGGCTCGGGTAAATCAAGTGTCATGATGGCCGGCCTGCTGCCTCGTCTGCGGGAAGGGAGACTGTCCGGAAGCGAGCAGTGGGTGTACCTGGACCCGATTGTGCCGGGTACCCGTCCCATCGAAGCCCTCACGCTGGCGCTTTCAGAGCACCTGCCCGACAAGAGCCTGAAAGCGATCCGCGAAGACCTGGAAGATGACGCGGCACGCGGTCTGCACCTGCTCGCCACGAAGCTGGCAAAGCAAAAGGGAACAAAAGTGGTGCTGCTGGTGGATCAGTTCGAGGAACTCTTCACCCAGACACCTTCCGAGGATGAGCGGCGTCACTTCCTTGACCTGCTGGTGACGGCCGCGACCGAGCCGCATGGTCCGGTCATTGTCCTGCTCACGCTGCGGGCCGACTTCTATGACCGCCCGATGCGCTATCCGCTGTTGCACCAACTCATTCAGGCCTATCAAACCTCAGTACTGCCGATGGCTCTCCATGACTTGCGCGAGGTGATCGAGAAACCTGCTGCGTTACCGGATGTGCGGCTGATCTTCGAGGGCGACCTGGTGGGGGACCTGCTCTTCGAGGTGCAGGGTCAGGCAGGAGCTTTGCCGCTCTTGCAGTTCACCCTTGACCAGCTCTTCCAGCGGCGCAGCGGACGCCAGTTGACCCTCGCTGCCTATCGCGAGCTTGGGGGCGTCAAAGGCGCACTGACCAGGCAGGCCGAGGAGACATATGCCGCCTTGCCCTCTGATGAGCACCGCAAGCTGGCGCGTGCCTTATTCGTGCGCCTGATCGACCCCGGTGCAACCGAACAGGACACCACCCGCCGCCGCGCCGCCCTCTCAGAGTTCTCCCTGGCAGACGCTAGCCAGACGCGCCTGTTGCAAGAGGTCGCTGATGCCTTCGTCGCTGTTCGCCTGCTGACGACCAATGAGGTCGCCGGAACGACCACCATTGAAGTCAGCCACGAGGCGTTGATCCGCGAGTGGCCCCGCCTTGCAGGCTGGCTGCGTGAGGCACGCGACGACATCCCACTCCAGCAGACCATCAGCCAGGATGCCACCAAGTGGGAGCAGCACAACAAGCCTGGAGATCGCCTCTACCGTGGCTCCCAACTGAAAGAGGCGCGAGCATGGGCCAGGCGCAACACCCCAAGTGGCAACAAAGCGGCATTTCTCCGTGCCGGTGCTGCACGGCGTATACGCTCTGTAGCCAGTATAACGGTCATAGTGCTCCTCCTGCTCTCGACCACAGGACTGGCCGGTTGGTTGTTTTTTTCCGCCCCCCCGATCCGACACGTGTTACCAACCTACAAGACCATGGGATGGGATCACTGCGCTGGGCGATTGCCAATGCACCCTCAGGGAGCACAATCACGTTTGACACGAGCCTGCATGGAACCATTCTGCTGACCAGCAGTGATCTGAGCATCACGAGGAACCTGACTATTCGTGGTCCAGGTGCAGGTATCCTCTCGATCAGCAGTGGTAAGAGTGGGCATATTGTTCATGTGGTACAGGAAGTCACCGTTACTATTTCCGGTTTAACCTTCAAGGACAGCGAAACTTTCAGGGGCATCATCGACAACGAGGGCATGCTTATGCTCGCCAATAGCACCGTCTCGGGCAATAAGGCAACTGGCAGCGGCAGCGGCGGCGGCATCCTCAATGCCCTTAGCGGCATGCTCACGGTGAGCAACAGCACTGTCTCGGGCAACACGGCGACTGGCGACAATGGCGGCGGCATTGACAACGAAGGCACGCTCACGCTTATCAACAGCATCGTCTTGGGCAATACGTCGACTGGCTACGGTGGTGGCGGCATCTCCAATGGCGGTACGCTCACGCTGAGCAACAGCACCGTCTCGGGCAATACGTCGACTGGCTACGGTGGTGGCATCTACAATCTCGGCACACTCACGCTGAGCAACAGCACCGTCTCGAGCAATACAGCGACTGGTGACGGTGGCGGCATCCTCAATGCCAGCACGCTCACGCTGAGCAACAGCACCATCTCGGACAACACGGCGACTCACGGCAGCGGCGGCGGCATCACAATCAGTGGTATCATTGGCTTTCCTGTCCAGGCCATGCTCCTCTATTGTACCGTGTATGGCAATACAGCGATCGTCGGCGGTGGCATCTGGATTGGACATCTTAACGAACAAGACCAGGTGACTATGGGAGCCAGCATTATCGCTGGGAACAATGCTCATACCGGCCCGGATATCGCGGGACCTCTCACCACATTAGGCTACAACCTGGTCGGAGGCCGCTCCGGCGCGACGTTTCTCGGTCCGTCCAAGCAGCAGTCCACGGATGTGTTAGGGGTGTCCTCCACCGACCTGGGAATTGATCCTATGCTGCGGGATAACGGTGGGTCGGCCCGACCGCACACCTGGACCCACGCGTTGCTCCTGGGGAGTCCGGCTATCGATCTCATCCCGTCTGATGTATGTATGATGTTCAAGGTGTTCAACGACCAGCGCGGTGTGAGACGACTGCAGGGGAAAGGCTGCGATAGTGGGGCTTATGAGTATTCTCCGTGAAGCCGAAAATGGAGGGACATCTCCTGATCGCGACTCTTGCTCAACGGGTAACGTTCTTCCTGGTTCCTCACCAGGTGATAGCGCCTGATCTTACAAAGACGCTGGCGCTGCGCCCGTACGGGAAGGTGGAGGCGGTGATCAAGGGGCGCTGAGGTAAGAAGAAGGGCAAGGGGATGCGATACCCTTGCACTCCCTGCTGAATAGTTCCAGTCCTGGGGGACATGTGCGAGGTCGCAGCGGCTACACTCTGCTGGTATTACCTCCCTTCGTATGCTCGGGTATCGATCGGGGCATCGGGTCCGGGTCCCAAACCGAGAAGCTCGTGGGTCTCTCCCATACACCGGTTCATGACGACGGTGAGCCCTGCCGATTCAGCTAATCGCTGGGCCTCCTCGGACACGATCCCGACCTGGAGCCAGAGCACCTTTGCTCCGATCGCGATGGCCTGCCGTGCGATCTCAGGAGCTTCCTCAGCGGGGCGGAACACCTCCACCACGTCCACTGGCACGTCGATCTCAGCGAGCGAGCGGAACACGGATTCTCCGAAGATCTTGCCGCCGCGTAGGTTCACCGGCACGATACGATATCTCTGGCTCTGCAGGTAGCGCGGAACCTGGTGTGCAGCCTTCGACTCATCAGCTGAGGCGCCTACTACCGCGATGGTCCTGGTTTCGGCATAGATTCGAAGCAGTTGCTCGCGCAGAGATGCTTCCATCATACGATCAACTCTCTTTCTTTTCCTGTACTATGTAGTTCTTTTGTTATATATACCTTATCACTTTGAGTCGGCATATGCTAATAAGTGCCGCACTTAGCATTTGCGGTGCAGCATCGTTTGACGCTGTTTGAGCGCGTGCAATATACTAAAGGATGTTCGCGTGAGGAGGAAAGCAGCAATTTGCATATGTACACAGACGCTATAACCCTTGCCGCCGTCGCCGATGAGTGGCGCATACTCTTAACTGGCGCGCGTATTGATACTATCATTCAACCAACAGAGCACGCTGTTGCGCTGCAATGCTATGCGCCAGGGATAGAAGGACAAGGGGGCCATAACCGCTGGCTCTATCTCTCTGCGCACCCTCAACTGGCGCGGGCGCACCTGACAACGCGCAAACCGGCCAGGATTGCCAGTGAGCCACCGCCGTTTGTAATGCTGCTGCGCAAATACCTGGAGGGTGCACGTATTGAGTCTATCCAGCAGCCGCGTTGGGAGCGTGTATTAGAGATTATCGCCGGTCACCGCGCTGCACCCGATAGCGACGAACGCGTCCACTATCGCCTGATCGTCGAGATCATGGGACGACTCAGCAACATCATCTTCTGCGACGAACATGGCTTGATCCTGGGTAGCCTCAAGCGTGTCGGCGCTGAAGTGAATCGCTATCGTGTGATCGCTGCGAATGTGCAGTATGTCCCGCCACCGCCGCAACAACATACTATAGCAGGTCAATCGTTGCCGCGGCTGGAGCCAACTACCGTTACGGTTGCTGAACTTGTCACTAGCGCCATCTATGGAGAGGAAACGCCTGCCCCGCCTTCGTCTGCCAACAAGAAGACGCGGCGGCGTCCGCCGGAGCAGCCGAAGCTATGGCAATTACTCGTGAAGCACTTGCTTGGCTTCAGTCCACTGCTGGCGCGTGAGGCCGTCTATCGTGCCACAGGTGATACCGAGACACCGGTACAGAGGGCCTTGCAAGACGAAGCTGCATGGGAGGAATTGGCCAGGAATGTGCGGGAGTTGGCTGTGTTGTATGATACTCGTGCGTGGCAGCCACAGTTGGTATTTTTGGTGGGCACGGGAAAGGGCGATGGGCAAGGATCGGCGAGTGGGGAGGGGTTGGCCCCGCCCCACCCCGCGGGCGCGATAAATCGGGCCCCTACGGACTCGACGGCGGTATCGGAATCATCAACCCCTTTGCCATCCTCAGCGTCGCCTGTGGCGTTTGCGCCATATGTGCTGGAGCAATATGCCCAGGTGCCGGGTGCGCAGGTGCGTTACTCGCCATCGATCAATATACTGATCGATGAATACTATGCAGGTGCAGAGTGGCGAGATGCGATGGAGGGTGTGCGTGCGCCACTGCGCAAGTTGTTACAGACACACCGTGAGCGTTGCATACGCAAGGCCGAGCTGCTGCAAAGGACACTGGCCACTTCGCAAGATGCTGCCCAGCTTCGTTTGGGAGCTGAATTGCTGCTGGCCTATCAGCACGACGTGCAGCGCGGTCAGAGTAGCGTTACCCTGCACAACTTCTTCGCGGACGAAAGCACGGGTGTGGATACGAATGCGGGAGCAGCTGGAGAGAGTCCGTCTGAGGTGACTATCCCCCTCGACCCTCGTTTTGACGCTGTAGGGAACGCCAATCGCCTCTTCAACAAGTATCATAAGCTGCGTCGTGCCACTGCGCTCATTCCCGCTCAGGTCGAGCAGAACGCACTGGAACTGGCGACCATCGAGCAGTTATTAGCCGACCTGATGCTTGCCGACACTGCCGCCGAGGTGGCACTGGTCAAGGCGGAGGTGCAGACTGCCGGCCTGATACGTGGCGCTCGACCTGTGCAGGCAATTCAGAAGAAGTCGCAGAAGCCCCACAAAGGCAAGGGCGGGAAACCTACCAAAGGGAAGCCTGTACCCCCAGGCGGGGGTGTGCCACTACGTGTGCAGAGCCGTGACGGCTTTACACTGCTGATTGGCAAGAATAGTCGCCAGAATGAGGAAGTAACGTTCCACCAGGCTACGGCGAACGATATTTGGTTACATGCGCGTGGTGTGCCGGGTGCCCATGTTATCATCAAAGCCGCGGGGCGTGAGGTCCCGCGTAGTACGATTGAGCAGGCGGCAAGCCTTGCCGCCTACTACAGTCAGGCGCGTGGAAGCACCAGCGTTCCTGTGGACTATACGCTGCAACGTTACGTGCGCCATATGAAGGGTGGTGGTCCCGGCATGGTCATTTATGAGCGAGAGCGCACCATCCACGCAGTGCCGGAAAACCCTGTGTGAGCGGCGCATGGATATTGGCTGTATCACCCTAATTAATCCTCCTAAAAACTGTGCCTTCCGGCGTCTATATCGTGAAACTCACCTATGAGACTAGATGCCTGTAGAATCTGGTTTCAAAGACGAAAGGATGGCAAGGATTCTATGCAGATACTCAGATGGATTTTGTGGATACCACGTTGGCTCTGGTGTCTCATTTACTGCTGGCTGTTCTGGAAACTTCCCACATATGAACCTGCAAAATGGAATGATAACAATGGCATTCAGTTTAACAACAACTGTTATAATTATGCCTGTGATATACAGACAGGTACCTTCGCACAGCCAGGGAGGGCTACCGGCCATGAGTATGCAGATCTGGTTTGTGGCGATGTTTTGAATGGTGCTCTCTCTGATGGCCTGGTAAATCTGCTCTCGAATCAACCCTGTCCATATTGTTCGCACCAGGTTGCGCTTGTAGTGGCATCACCAGAGATCGATTTTCACTGGTATCGTCTTGACGATAATGGGTTTTGGTCGCACAAACCCGGTCCCACACCCGTCAGGAATGTGGACAATTCTAATAACCCGATTAGCGATCCTCGTACTGCTGATCGCGGCCCATACACGGATTTCTGTGGATTTCTCTGTGTTTGCAAGTGCAAGGTGACGATTAACTGAGGGAGGTAGTTACTATGAACAATCTATCAAGGGTCGAAGTCATGCTCGACATCTTCTCCGGTCGTCCTAATCCTCGCTGGACATTGTCGGATGAGCAGGTGAATGACTTGCAGGCTAGGCTGCGCACGTTACCAGAGGCTACGCCAGCCGTGCCTCCCGGATTGGGCTATCGCGGCTTTATTGTTACCAACCCTGGTAATGATCCAAGGCTTCCGAGCCGGATGGGGGTATTTGCCTCTGTTGTAACCATCACAAATGCTCAGGCAACGAGCTATTACCAGGATGCGAATAACGTCGAGGGATGGCTAATAGATCAGGCCCGAGAGCGTGGATATGGTGATATCATAGACAGGTTTCGGGGAACCAATATTCAGTGATGGAAGCCCTTCATCGAGCACGGATTGAACGCATCTTTAGAGGAAGGTCGGCTTGGAGAAAGGGTTCGCCAGCAAGTATCAGGTTGCGTAAGAACCAACATATGTGGCAAAATTGACGTTATTAGACAAACCACAGATGCTATCACCTTGTATTTGCACGCAACAGTAGAAGCGCATTATGAGCAGCAAAGGAGCGAAAATTGGCCAATACTCGTGTAAAGAACAGCCTTGGTATCTGGGCATTTGGCCCCAATGTCACCCGTTTTGTTCCGCCTGGCTACCACCCCGAAGTGGCCAACGAGGACATGGTAACTCGTACCCACCGTGTCGTTGACGGCCTCTCTGATGTCATCGACGGTCTCGAATACCATTATCCCGGTGAGATCAACGAAGCTATCGTTGATGCGATCAAAGCAGCGTTAGGCCCGATGGATATTTACTGTCTCGCTGCCGGTCTGCATCCCGATCCCACCTACAAACTGGGTGTCTTCATCAACCCTGACAAAGCCCTGCGGCGCAAAGGCATTGATATACTCAAACGAGGCGTGGATCTTGCCGCCGCCCTGGGGGCACACTTCATTATCTGGCCTGGTGCCGAGGGCTACAACTACAACTTCCAGCGTGACTATGCCTACACATGGGATCAATTCGTTGCCGGCGTAGGCGAGGTTGTGGCACATGCTGCCTCCAAAGGCGTGACGGTCTTCATGGAGCACAAAAACAGTGAACCGGCCATGAACATTCTCATGCGCAACATAGCCGCCACCCTCTACACCATCGACCGCGTGCGCCGCCTGGGAGTCGATACCTCACGCCTCCTGGTCAACATGGACTGGCAGCACCTCATCATGAACGGTGAAAACCTCGCAGAGTATGCTGCCCTCTTGCATTCCGAAGGCAAGCTGGGTCACCAGCATGGCAACTCTGGCTGGGGTACGTTTGACGACGACAACATGGTAGGTGCCTCCTTCTTTATGCAGACACTCGAATTAGCCATGACCTTGCAGGATGCCGGATACGGCTCCAAGGGCCAACGAGTCGGCTTCGACCTCTACCCCTACACCGAGGACCAGGTAGCAGCCGTACGCCGTTCGGCGCTGCAATGGGAATTTATTGATGACCTGGCCCGCAAGATCGACCGCAAGGCCCTTGCCCAGGCCCGCGCCAACGCCGACGCCGTCGAAGGCTACCGCATCATCTACGAGGTGCTGGGCCTCGACAAAGCATATACCGAACGTATCATAGCAAGGCGATCCCGTAAATAGTAGGAAGGGGAGTGGAGAAGAAGCCTGGCTGAGAGTCTGGGGGACTCTCAGCCAGGCGCGGGACTGTATTGGGCTTAGTGAAACTTTAAGGAGCAACACAGATGCAAGCACTCCTGGGCATCGATCTCGGCACAACAGGCGTCAAAGCTGCACTTTTCGCAGCAAATGATGGGCATGTGCTCGCCACAGCCTTCGTCGATTACCCGCTTCTACATCCCCATCCTGGTTGGGCAGAACAGGACCCCGCCCAGTGGTGGCAGGCCACCATCACTGCCATTCGTACTTGCCTGGCGGGCGGCGTCAGCAGTGGCCTCTCCACCGAGGACATATGCGGCATAGGCCTCTCAGGTCAAATGCACGGCGTTGTCTTACTAGACGCTGAGTACAAGGTTTTGCGACCGTGCATCATCTGGGCCGACCAGCGCAGTGATGCCCAGTGCCGCTGGATGACCGAGCGTGTGGGAGCTGCCCGGCTCATCGAACTTGTCAGTAATCCGGCCCTCCCCGGCTTCTCCGCTCCCAAAGCACTCTGGGTCCGCGACAACGAACCAGAGACGTTTGCCCGTACACGTACCATCATCCTCCCTAAAGACTACATCCGCTACCGCCTGACCGGAGTGATGGCGATGGAGATTTCTGATGCAGCGGGAACCTGCTTACTGGATGTGAAACACGGAACGTGGTCGCGTGAAGTGCTTGAGGCGATTGATTTTGATCCTGCGCTCTTGCCACCAGTCGTCCCCGCCGATGCCGTCTGCGGCACAATCACTGACGAAGTAGCTTTCCTGACAGGCTTGCAAGCTGGTACTCCCGTAGCCGGTGGGGGAGCCGATAACGCTTGTGGCGCTGTTGGCAACGGGGTCGTGCGACCGGGACTGGCGCTCGTCTCCATCGGCACAAGCGGAGTTGTGCTTGCCCATGCTGCCTCTCCTCAAGTCGATACCTCTGGCCCGGTGCCACGAGTCCACACCTTCAACCACGCCGTCCCGCATGCCTGGTACCTGATGGGAGTGACGCAAGGAGCAGGGCTTTCATTGCGTTGGGTTCGAGATAACATCGGCTTGCCAGAGCGCGCACTCGAACGGTGGACAGGGCAGGATGCGTACGACTTCCTGGCCAAAGAGGCCGAGAGTGTGCCGGCGGGGAGCGACGGGCTCATCTTCTTGCCCTATCTGCAAGGTGAGCGCACGCCACACCTGGATGCGTATGCTCGTGGCGGCTGGATCGGCTTGACAGCGAGTCATGATCGACGCCATCTTATCCGTGCCGTGCTAGAAGGCGTCGCCTTCAGCCTCAACGATTGCTTCGACATCATTCGCGAGCAAGGTTTGCAGCTCACCCAGATGCGTGCTACCGGCGGCGGAGCCAAAAGCCCCCTCTGGCGACAGATCATCGCCGACGTTCTTGGCGTCGAGTTGGTGACAACCAATGCAACCGAAGGGCCAGCCTTTGGCGCAGCACTGCTCGCAGGCGTGGCAAGTGGCGTCTACGCATCGGTGGAACAGGCATGCGATACAACAGTGCATGTCGTAGAACGTACCGAACCTCGCCTAGAGGTCCAGCATGTCTATGCAGAGACATATGCAACCTACCAGGCGCTCTACCCTGCTCTGAAGCCAATTATCAGTAAGCCGTTATCAACCAATAGCTCCTGATAATTCACGGGGTTGACCTCTGAGAACCAGCAATAGCAGCAATAATGATGATAACAATAAAGATTATTGCCACTGCCAGCGCGATGATAGAAAGCACAAGTCCGACAGTACCTATCGTACGACCTGTAGGAGAACGACGCCCCAGAGCTGACAGGATAATCCCTACAATGGGCAATGGTAATCCGAAGAACGGTATCCAACAGATAAACAGACTGATGATGCCAAGCACGAGACCTGCAATGGCCTGGCCATTTCCTCCCTGTGGCTGGCTGTACGGTACGCCAACTCCCGGATAGGGAGCTTGAGGTGCATATGGGTTTGGTGCCCCTAGCCTTCCTGCTGCTGGTTTGGCCATTGAGGATCTCCTGAGTAAGGATTTTGAGGATTATATTGGGAATACGGTGATTGATCGCTCATGTCTCGTTTTCCTTTCGCTAATACTTCTGTTCGCATCCGAAATATAATTACCTGTCTCAGTATACAATACTGGTTCCAAGAAGTATAGCGAAAAATCTGGCTTTTTCGGAACTTTCCAGATACCTGGATATCTTACTACCTCAGCATTTACTCACGTATATGGTATCATATGGGCACAAAGCTTCCCTGGTAATTCTCAAGATAGTTGTCACCTGACCAAAGGAGAAGACTGCACAATGACATCCGAAGATGCATCCAGCGTAGCTGCACCGGTTAAGAAAGTAGAACGTACTGTAACCGTCCAGGGCATTGCAACTCACATCTTCGAAGCTGGCCCACCAACAGCCCCCGCCTTACTCTACCTCCACGGAACCTTCCTGGGCAACCTCTGGTTGGAATTTCACCAGGCACTGTCCCAGCACTTCCACGTCTTCGCGCCTGATACGCCTGGCTTTGGCTTGACTGAGCGGCCCGATTGGATGCGCGACATGAGCGACTACATCCTCTATTTCCGTGATCTGCTCGATGCGTTAGGCCTGGACAGGCCCATGTTTGTGGGACACTCACTGGGTGGTTGGATGGCGGCAGAAATAGCCGTCTGGTACCCCGAGCGAGTCAAGAAGTTGGTATTATCCAATGCTGCCGGCATCAGAGTCAAGGGCGTACCTATCGCTCACCTCTTTGCCATGAATCCGCAAGAGTTGATGAGCGTCTGCTTTGATAACTTTGCGGCTGCAATGCCCCTGATGCCTGCTGAAATCAGTACAGATTACCTGCTCTCGCAATATCGCCAGCTTACAACCCTGGCATCGCTGGCCTGGAACCCCAATTATGATCCCAAATTGGAACGTCGCTTGCAGCGCCTGGACTGTCCAACTCTGATCATCTGGGGCCAGAACGATCGGCTCATTCCTGCCGTCTATAGCGATGCCTTCCACTGGCTCATAGCCAATTCTGAACTCGTCAAGCTGGAAGGTACCGGCCACATGCCCATGATCGAGATGCCCGGCGAATGGAGCAGAGCTGTCTCTGAGTTCCTTAACGGATCTGCTTAGAGAATCCTGGGTTTGTGGTGATCGGTTTTGAGAGATGTGAGATGCCTGGCGGGGGCAAGCCCCGCTACTACATCTCTCACGACAAATGTAGTGGTGGGGCTTGCCCCCGCCAGGATGATACCCAGAATCAGGAGAAAACACGTGAACAAACTCACCTTCCATTACTTCCACCTCATGCCCTGGCCCTATCTACCCGCCGACTTTGACGAAAAATACGACTCAGCGTGGGTTACCTTGCCGAATTCCATCTATGACCCCATCAAAGGTCACGCGCTCTACAACCGCTACTTCGACGAGATGGAGCGAGCCGATCAACTGGGCTGGGACAGTGTTTGTGTAAATGAGCATCACCAGAACGCCTATGGCACCATGCCATCCCCAAACGTCATGGCCGCCGTCCTGACCCAGCGTGTCAAGCGAGCCAAAATCGGCATCATAGGCAATGCACTCCCGCTGCACGATGATCCACTGCGCGTAGCCGAAGAGATCGCCATGCTCGATGTCATCAGTGGCGGGCGTATTATCTCCGGCTTTGTGCGTGGCACCGGCATGGAATACTTCAGTTACAACATCAACCCCACCATCAGTCGTGAACGCATGGAAGAGGCCCACGACCTGATTATCCAGGCCTGGACGCGCCCCGGCCCCTTTGCCTTCGAGGGGGAACACTACAATTACCCCTATGTCAATACCTGGCCGCGCCCTATTCAGCAGCCACATCCTCCCATCTGGCTCCCGGGCACTGCCAGCCTGGAAACCATCGACTTCGCCGCCAAGTACAAGTATCCATACATGACCGTCTTCATGCCAATGGACCAGCGCAAACGCGCCTATGACATGTATCGTCGTGTCGCCGAGGAGAAGTACGGTTACGAGGCGACACCCGATCAGTTGGCTTTCTGCGTACCCTGCTTCCTGGCCGAGACCGACGACATCGCCATGAGGGAAGGCGAGAAGTACATCATGTGGCTCTTCAAAAAAGGCCTCAAAGTGCGCCCTCAGTTCTTTGCCCCGCCTGGCTACATGAGTGAAAGAAGCATCAAAGCCATGCTCGACACGGGCCGCGCGTACGGCCAATGGGGCAGTTTCCAGGAACTGCTCGACACCGGTGTCATCATCGTTGGCAGCCCGTCTACCGTGGTCGAAAAACTCGCTTACTACACCGATGTGTTGCATGCTGGCATGCTGGTCACCGGGGGCCATGTCGGCGATATGCCTGATTACCTGGTACTCAGGAACCAGGAGCTGATGGCGAAGGAGGTTATGCCGCACTTCCGCGAGAAGCCGGTGAAGATGGAGTCTGAGCCTTCCTGGTACCCGCAAGGGGCACCAGTACATATTCTGTAGCATCGATGAGGGCGCCAGGAGTCGGCCTGGTGCCCGCAAGGGGCACCAGTACATTACTGTAGCATGGGCGTGGGCGCCAGAAGCCCTCCTGGTACCCGCAAGGGGCACCAGTACATTTTTGTAGCATGGGCGCGGGCGCCAGAAGGTAAGTGTTTTATAGCCTGCTCAGCCACTTCTTGTGTAATCTAGAGATCTCACAGGTCTCTCTTGTCTCCAATGTCTCCAATGTCTCCGATGTCTCCGATGTCTCACAGGTCGCTTGCGTTGTAACTTCCCACTCTTAGATAAGGTTCATTTGAACGGAAAGCTATGTGACAGACGGTGAACACGAGGTGGCTAGTTGTTGGTTCCCAGGATGAAGGAGAGATAGTTTTTTTAATTTTGTGATAGCATGATAAAGTGATGAAGAGGAGACACGAATGGAGATCGGAGAAACCCTGCTGGTCACAACCCACCAGGAATGGCGCGCATGGCTGGCCCAACATCATCATGACCGCAAGGAGATCTGGCTGATCTACTACAAAAAAGGTTCGGGCAAAACGGGCATCTCCTATGAAGAATCGGTGGAAGAGGCCCTCTGCTTTGGCTGGATCGATGGGGCCAACAAAGGCATCAACGAGGAGACCTACGCAGGACGCTTTACCCCGCGTCGCCCCAAAAGTCCCTGGTCTGCATCCAACCGCGCCCGTGTTGCCCGATTGCTAGAGGAAGGGCGTATGACTGAGGCGGGTCTGGCTGTGCTGCCACCAGAGGTGCTCTAAGTTTCTTAAACTTCGAGGAGGGTGCATTTCATTTTTTTGCACGGGGAGAACCAGGGCGGAGGTTGGGGTGGCCTGGCTCTCCTCCGAGAAAGATGAGGAATCAAGATATGAGCTTCGCCGACACTATCCTGACTGAAAATGTAGAGCCGCTACGCCAACGCCTGTTGTACCATCCCCTCTGGGCAGGCATAGAAGCCGGGACACTAGAACAATCCCGCCTGCGCCTGTTTGCCTTGCAAGATTGGTGGCTCGTGCGTGAAGCCTATAGGCTGGATGCGCTCGGCATCGCTGCCGCTTCCGATCTGGAGGTGCAGGAATTACTGCTCGCCAAGCTCATGCCCAAACTTGGTGGGTATAAGCTACTCCTACGCTTCGGAGAAGCACTGGGCTTATCCAGAACTGACTTTGACGCCGTTGAACCCCTGGCAGGCTGTATGGCCCTCACCAACTTCTTCTACTGGATGCTCGCCTACGGCACCCCAGGCGAAAAACTGGCGGCGGTCAGTGCCAGCGAAGACATCTTCATCCAGATTTGCGCTCGCATCGGTCCGGCATTGATGCGCAATTATGGGCTGAGTGCTGAACAGGTCGAGTTCTTCACAGCACACGAGGAAATCGGCACTCGTGTCGCCCCTGTTGACGACATTCTGTTAGCTCGCTACAATACTCCTGCTGACCGTCGACTCATCACTCGTGCTGTACGCCTGAGTCACGAATTCGAGGTGATGTTCTATGATACGGTGATGAATGTGTTGATATAGCGACGACACCTCGTCGGCGGATGGAAGAGGATTTTCTTGTCGAGTAACCAGGCGTCAGCATTCGTACGGAAGAATACAATGGGCTTGATAACGAGCGTTGGTCGAACATGGTTTTCAAAGCAGAAAATCTATCCCCGGCTCATTCTTCTGGATCAGAAAACGTCTCTTTACAACCGGAGGCATATCGCGTATAACATAAATAAGAAATGACCAAAGAAGAAAGGGATGTCATCCTTGTACACTATGACGTGGCCTCTACTCATCACCCTCTGCTAGCCAGACGTCTGATTCTGCGTTTGAGCAGTGCCATACTTCACTCGGCGCTCGTCTTCGAGCCTGATCTCTGAACACTATGTATCTCCATGTTCCTGCGTGGCGTGTCTTTGTGTTCTTCACAGGAATATTCAGAGGCATCCGTCTTTTTGATGTCCTCCCTTCTATGAGTGAAAAGAACTGTTCATGTCTCTTCGTATCGGATGTTCCTTCTGGCCACAGAGGGTGAGCGAGGCTGAACAGTCCTTTCGTGTTCTCGTCTTTCGGCAGACTCATGCATGAGTCTCGCTATCTCTCTGTTCCCTCACTTCACCCTCCCTTTGAGCACTTTTTTCGCGCGACGAGCATAACTGTCGTGCTGACTACCGGGCATGAGGTCTCCGCAAATGCGTTTTCCGTGCGATGGCAGCCCATTGCCCCCTGTGAAGTGAGAGGAAGAGAAGATGTCTTTTTCTGCCAAGAAACTGCCATTCTTTGTGCTGACCACCTCTGGGCTAGAGGAACTGAGCGCCAAAGAATTGGCCATGCAACCTCAAGTTTGTGTCAAAACCATTTCCTATCGTCGCATCTCAGCGAACTGTTCAGGCTCTCTTGCACCACTTTTATCCTTGCGTACCGTTGACGATGTCTTCCTTGATGTCGCGACATGGACGGATATTGGACGGCCTCGCAGTACCCTTGGAAGGCTTCGTCAACTCGGTGCTCGTCTCGATCTGCACACATCTGTGGCATGCTGCGCTCGTCTACGACCAGTACGCATGTCACCAACGTTTTCTGTAACGGTGAGTTTTGTTGGAAAACGCAACTACACGAGTGAGGAAATCAAGGCCTTGCTTGCCTACGAGATTGAAAAGAAGCATGGGTGGACCTACCAGCAGGATGATCGTGTTGCTGATCTGAATGTCCGTGTCTTTCTTGAGCATGAAGTAGCTGGTGTAGGAGTCCGATTGGGGAAAACGGCCCTGCATGATCGCTGGTATCAACGGGCACATCTGCCAGGAGCACTCAAACCCTCGGTTGCCGCCGCCCTTGTTCTGCTTGCACAGGCGATGCCGACGATATCTGTCCTTGATCCTTGCTGCGGCACTGGCACAATCCTCATTGAAGCTGCTCTGCAAGGAGCAACCGTCTGCGGAGGAGATAGCAGTCCACTTGCTCTTGCAGCAGCTCAGACCAACATCTCTGCTGCTGGAGTCGAAGTCTGCCTTCAATGCTGGGATGCGCAAGCGCTTCCACTTGCTGATACCACCATAGATCGTGTGATCTGCAATCTGCCTTGGGGACGCCAAGTTCGTCTGGAGGGAACGCATGCCACTTTGTATCGACGAATTGTAGCAGAGATGAGGCGTGTGCTGGCTCCAGCAGGACGTATTGTGCTTCTGACCAATGAACCAGAGGAGATTGATCCTCTCGATCTTCGCTGTGTCCAACAACTCGAAATCAGTCTGTTTGGACAGCGTCCGACCATTCTTATCTTCTCTCACCCTCGAAAAGAGTGAGAGAAGATAAGAATGGTCCTTCATATCCGCTGTTTTGGTTTCTAGCAACCGTTTCAAGTTGCGAAATCTCTTTACGACGTCCTTCTGTAAGCTGTAGCGAATCAGTGGCGTCAGAAGCTGAATATAGCGACTTGTTTATTAGATCCAGCGCCGCACCCTCTCCTTATAACTCACATACTCCTCGCCGAACTTCCGCTCCAGGTATTGCTCCTCGCGATCGATCACCCCGCGGTTCATTACAATCAGCACCACCGGCAGCAGCAGCATCGCCCATAGCGCATTCACAAAAGACGCGATCCCCGCGTAAAGCAACGTAAGTGACAAATATAACGGATTGCGCGTGAAGCGGAATGGCCCCTCCACAACCAGCGCCCTTGTCGGCTCAGTAGGGTTCACGGGTGTATCAGCACGTCTCATCTCACGGATGGCAGAAGTTACAACAACTCCTGCAATCCCAATCAGGGTCGCGCCCAATACTCGTGCTACCGCACGCGGCAAAAATTTCGTGGGAACTGCCCTGTGCAGCAGCAAACCAACGGCCAGTGCTCCAGCGTAAATCAGCGGCGGCGGTGCAATCACGCCTGGAATGTCTTGTGGGTCGTCTTTCGATGTAGCTTCGCTTTGCTTGTTAAGATGCATGGTTGTCTCCGTCTAACAGAACTATTTCATTGCAGAGAAGTGTTATCTCTTCTTGACTGTGACATTTACCGCACCGGCAGGCCGCAAGGCCACATGATGTACTGGATCTGGTTCGATGGTTTGGCCGGGAACCAGGGAAAAACTGACGCGCTGGGCGATGGTGGCGAGCAACAGATGGCCCTCCATCATGGCGAAGTAGAGGCCGATGCAGATGCGCTGGCCTGCGCCGAACGGCACGTACGCATAACGGGGAAGCTGTTTCTCCCGTTCGGGTGTGAAGCGCTCAGGATCAAACTTCCCCGGTTCCGGGAAGTATTCCTCTCGACGGTGCAGGGCGTAAGGAGCGAGCAGGACGACCCAGCCTTTGGGAACGCGATAGCCGTCAATCTCGACATCGCGCAAGGCGCGCCTGGACGTCATATACGCAGGTGGGTAGAGCCGTAGCGCTTCCTTGAAGACTTGTAAGCAGAAGGGCAAACGTGCCAGGTCGGCATAAGTGGGCGTGCGACCCTGCAAGACGCTATCGACTTCCTGTTGTACCTTCCGATAATTCTCAGTATGCTGGCAGAGCAGATACCAGGTCCAGGAGAGAGCGGTTGCGGTTGTTTCATGGCCTGCGCCAAAGAGGGTCAGGCACTCGGCCATCAACTGCTCATCGCTCATGGGGTTGCCATCTTCGTCTCTAGCTTGCAGCAGGATGGAGAGGAAGTCATCGCGCTGTGTCGGGTTGTTGCGCCGCTCGTCAATGAAGCGTTGAATGTGGTTGCGCAAGACATGTCCCGCTTTGTGTGTGCGACGATTGCGTGGCAGAGGCCAACTGTAAGGCGGTAGGAAGAGCGTCGAGAATGCATGCGAGGCATACTCAGTGGTGACGAGCATGGCTGCGCCGAGTTCGTCGGTTTCGCTGAAGACGTCGGCGTCAAAGAGCGCTTTGCCGATGATGCTCATGGTGAGGTTGGTCATTTGCTGATTGACGTCAATGATGCTACCATCAGGCCAGGTCTGCTGGATTTGCTCTCCGTAATGTCCCATGATATCGGCATAGCCGGCAATATGGCGTGGCTGGAAGGATGGGGCCATGAGCTTGCGCTGGTGACGGTGGAAATCGCCTTCGCTACTAAAGATGCCATCGCCAATCAAGGGGCGAAAGGTATTATGGATTGCCACACCTTTGTCGAAGTCATAGGCGTGCTCGACCAGAATGCTCTGTATGTGCTCTGGTTTGTTGAACAAGATGGTGGGGAACGGTCCAAAATGCATGCCGTAGACGTCGCCTGCGCGCGCCACGCGTTGCAAGAGGCCCAGACGATCTTTGGTGAAATCGGGCAAGCTCCCGATAAGCGGGTACCCGCCAATATAGCGAAACGTTTTTGGGTTGTGTAAGTTGGTCTCGACTTGAGTTGTCATGGTATGTTCCTCAATAAGTCGGCTACAGATTAGTCTGAACACCAGATACCAGCAAATTTCATGTATTGTCTGTTAAGATTGTACCATTTTAAGGTTGAGTATGGCCCTCCAAAAGATGGGTTGCATCGTGAAGGGGAGCTTGTAGATACATCAACGCTAAAAAAGCTTTACTCCCTGAGCACGTCCGATCACCCTAGTCTAGACATGCAAAAGATGCTGTGGCCTGAAGCGCCGTATCTCCTGCTATGTCCATGTTCATCTAACCAAACAGTCCCACTTTTGCCTCCTGAGGCGTGATATATATATATAGATGGGCAATACACCGAAGAGTCTATTTGAGGAGACAACAACGATGACAACCCAAACAACCCAGAATCTGGTCAACCAGAAGCTAGAAGCTTTCGAGCGACTTCTGACAGAATTTGAGATGAGCTTCCAGTATGTTCAAGACATGCATGGACAGCGACGCTTCCCTTTACTTTCAGTTGCTGACTCAGTGCATTACCTTCACGCCCTCTGGATATGCGAATGCAAAGACCGCTTACTCAGCATCTACAAAAACATCACACGCTATGAAGGGCGGTACTGCCTGGAACTCTTACAACGTTGGCAGGAAGGGGAGACCGCTGACGTCGTGGCATTCCTACAACGCAAACTGGATACCTTGCCCTTTTCTGATCTCACCTATCAGATTCAGCAAGCACGGCAACGAGGCGGAATGGAGGGCCTGGCGCAACGCCTGGTACATGGACGGCTCATCTTGCTCAATCGCGGTATGAACCTCATGAACATTCTCGACGCGATCTTCGCACTACCTGAGTATGAACTGCTGAAGGAGGTGCAAATAGCATGTAGGCAGTATGGGCATCAGCCCGACCAGATCGAGAAGCAATTGGCCGAGCTGGAAACCCCGCTCTGCTCATATTTACCTCACCAGGCGCTGGCACAACGCAACATGGCAGTGATGAATAAGATGGGAGTGAACGTCATAACGATGCCTTCGGATCAACCGGGCCAGCGTTCATGGCGCGTACTCGAACCAACAGAACCGATGCATCCCTATGCCGAGCATCTGATAGAAGGCTACCTTGAATTAACCTTACCCGCGCACAATAACATCATGGGCCTACGTTTCATCGACCTCCCTGAGCGCAGTAACGTTGAGCGGATCTAGAGCCAGGAACCCTTGTGGAACATTTTCTAGAGCAGGGTTTCGCTCCCGTACAATCAGTGCAGATCTAGACGAAGACTCGAGCATATGCTACTCTTCGAGAGAGAAAACCAAGGAGGCTATCCTATGTCAGCACTCGTGCTTTTACCCGGGGAGGGCAAGGCGGTCCAGCTAGGCGGGCTGGGGGGGGTGTTCAAGCTCTTCGGCATCCCTTTAAGAGAGGACGACGCTCGGCAAAATGAAGCGCAAAAACTCGTCCCAGAAAAGATTGGACGGGAGAATGACGAGCAATGACGCAATCTGCTCATATGAGCGTGTTTCCTCATGGAACGGACAACAGCATCTGGATCAGCACGTCTAGCGAGGCATGTCTCTCCCGTAAGAATTCTAGGACCATAGATGTCTACCAGCGAGTGCTTCGTGACTTTCTCCTCTGGCTCGACTCGCATCCCGGACATGCATCGTTTCCTCTCGATCGACTGAAGCGTAGCACCGTCGAAATGGACCTGGCATCGTTGGAAGAGGCAGGCTCTAGTGTAAGCCATCGGGTGCGCGTCAAATCCGTCTTGAGCAGCTATTGTCAATGGCTCATCGATGAACATGGACTCCTCAGCAGGCAGGAGGTTCTCAGATGCGAGATTACGTAGGACAGCAGCTCGGCACCTATCAGCTCCTCCAGTTGCTGGGACAGGGACACTGGGGGTCTGTCTACCTGGGGGAGCATGTGCACCTGCACACGCAGGCGGCCATCAAAGTGCTCCATGGGCCGTGGGCCGACAGTGAGGTGGAAGGCTTCCTGGGCGAGGCTCGCACCCTGGCCCACCTGCGCCATCCCCATATCGTGCGCGTCCTGGACTTTGGCGTGCAGGAGGGCACTCCGTTTTTGGTCATGGAGTATGCCCCGGGTGGCACCTTGCGCCAGCTCCACCCCAAGGGGATGCGGCTGCCCCTGCAGACCGTCGTCTCTTATGTCAAGCAGGTAGCCTCCGCTTTGCAGTATGCCCATGAGCAGCGCCTGATTCACCGCGACCTCAAGCCAGAGAATCTGTTGCTAGGACACGACCAGCAGGTCTGGCTCTCCGATTTTGGCCTGGCGATCGTGGCCCACAGCGCACGCTCGCAACCCCTCCAGCAGTCAGCTGGCACGCTGGCGTATATGGCCCCAGAGCAGCTGCAAGGCCATCCTATTCCCGCCAGCGATCAGTATGCGCTGGGTGTCGTCGCCTACGAATGGCTCGCTGGCGAGCGCCCCTTTTCCGGGTCCTACACAGAAGTTGCCGCCCAACAGACCCTCGCATCCCCACCCTCCTTGTGTGAGAAGGTCCCGACGCTGCCGTCTGCGGTGGAGCACGTGGTGTTTCGAGCGCTGGCCAAAGACCCGAGCGCGCGGTTTCCCACCGTCGAGGCCTTTGCCAGAGCCCTGGAAGAGGTAAGCCGAGAAGATACGTCTGGACGAACCGTCCTTGTACCTGCTGCCGAACCCCTCGCTGACCCGGAGAGGCGATCCTCTTCACATGGTCTGCCAACGGGAACCGTCACCTTGCTCTTCACCGATATCGAGGGCTCCACGCGCCTGCTTCAGCAGCTGGGTGCTGGCTATGAGATGGTGTTAGCAGACTGTCGCATCCTGCTGCGTCGTGCCTTCCAGGCGCATCACGGTCAGGAAGTCGATACCCAAGGAGACAGCTTCTTCGTGGCCTTTGCTCGCGCCACCGATGCTGCCGAGGCAGCAGTGGAGATGCAACGAGCCTTGGCTTTCCATGCGTGGCCCAATGGCGTCACCGTGCGAGTCCGCATGGGTCTGCATACGGGCGAACCGTCACAAACGGCCGAGGGGTATGTGGGCCTGGACGTGCATCACGCGGCACGTATCATGGGTGTTGGCCACGGAGGCCAGGTGCTGCTCTCCCAGACGACCCGCGACCTGGTGGAGCATGATCTCCCTGGCGGAGTGAGCCTCCAGGACCTGGGAGCGCATCGCCTCAAGGACTTACAGCATCCCAGCCACCTCTTTCAGCTCGTCATCGCCGGCTTGCCTGCTGATTTCCCGCCCCTCCTGACCCTCGATAGACGCCCCAACAACCTGCCCATTCAATTCACCACGTTCATCGGGCGCGAGCAAGAAGTCAGCACCGTGCAGCACCTCCTGCAACGCGCGGGCGTGCGTCTGCTCACCCTGACCGGACCCGGCGGCACAGGTAAAACGCGCCTGGGATTACAGGTTGCAGCCGAACTCAGCGAGGTCTTCCCCGATGGCGTGTTTTTTGTGAATCTGGCTCCCATCAGTGATCCCGCCCTGGTGGTGCCGACCATCGCCCAGACGCTGGAGGTCAAAGAAGTCGCCGATCAAGCGCTGCTCGACCTCGTGAAAACCTTTCTGCGAGAGAAACAGGTGCTACTGCTGCTGGACAACTTTGAGCAAGTGGTCGGTGCAGGGGTGCACGTGACAGCGCTGCTGGCCGCCTGTCCACAGCTTAAGGTGCTGGTGACGAGCCGGGAAGTGCTGCATGTGCGTGGGGAGCAGGAGTTTGCCGTCCCGCCCTTAAGCCTGCCCGATCCCAAGCGCCTGCCCGATCTGCTGGCCCTGTCGCAGTACGAGGCGGTGGCCCTGTTCATCCAGCGCGCCCAGGCAGTCAGGCCCGAGTTCGAGGTGACCAATGCCAACGCTCCAGCCGTGGCAGAAATCTGCGTCCGCCTGGATGGGCTGCCGTTGGCGATCGAGTTGGCAGCGGCGCGCATCAAAGTGCTCCCACCACAGGCATTGCTCGCTCGGTTAGGCCAGCGCTTGGTGGTCTTGACGAGTGCGGCACGGGACGTGCCAGCGCGGCAACAGACGCTGCGCAACACCATCGCGTGGAGCTACGACCTGCTCTCTGCCGAAGAGCAGCGCCTCTTCCGGCACCTTTCCGTCTTCGTAGGTGGCTGCACGTTGGAGGCAGTCGAAGCTTGCTGCAATGTGGGCAGCGATCAGGCGATGGATATAGTGGATGGGGTAGCATCCCTCGTAGACAAGAGCCTGGTACGGCAAACGGAGCAAGAAGGGGAGGAGCCGCGCCTGCTGATGCTGGAGACGATCCGCGAGTATGGATTGGAGTGCCTAGCAGCAAGCGGAGAGATGGAGGAAACACGTCACGCTCATGCTGCGTACTACCTGCAACTCTCGGAGAAGGCCGAACCACAACTCAGGAGCGCACAACAAGCAGTATGGCTGGCACGATTGGAGTCAGAGCATGATAACCTGCGGGCAGCGTTGCGATGGTCGATAGAGCACAGAGCGAGTGAGATGGCCTTGCGGTTGGGCGGAGCGCTGTGGCACTTCTGGGCAATGCGTGGTCATTGGAGTGAGGGGCGCACCTTCTTGGAGCAGGGATTGGCATCAAGTGAAGGAGTTGCGGCAGCGGTACGGGCGAAGGCGCTCAACGGGGCTGGCGTGTTCATGGGCGATCAGGGCGACTTTGAGCAGGCAATGGCGTCGTGTGAGGAGAGCCTGGCACTCTTCAAGGAGCTGGGAGATACACAAGGCACCGCGCTTTCCCTCCTTTGGCTGGGGGCGACCGAGTGGTTGAAACGCGACCTGGCAAGTTCACGCTCGCTGCTGGAGGAGGCCCTGACCCTCTTCAGAAGGTTAGATGATACATGGGGCATGGCAATCTCGCTTGAGAAATTGGCGTCGGTAGCCGTGGAACAGGGCGAGTACACCAGAGCACGCTCCCTAGTCGAGGAGAGCCTTGCGCTCTATAGGGAGGTGGGGGACAAGAGTGGTATCGCCAACGCACTGTTTGTCTGGGCCTGGATGCTCTTATGGTCCGAAGGAGAGCTTGAGAGAGCACACTCCATGCTCGAGGAGAGCCTGGCGCTTTCCAGGGAGGTAGGGAATAAAGGGGTCGAGTCCTTCGGGGAGTTCTTATTGGGAATGGTGGCCTTTTTCCAGGGCGAGTACACCAGAGCACGCCCCCTGGTCGAGGAGAGCCTGGCGCTCTCGAGGAAGATGGGAAGTCAGCGATTCATGGCTCTAGGGCTCTTTGGTCAGGGCTCGCTCGCTTTTGTTCAGGGCGACGCTGTGACGGCACATGCCCTGCTCAAGGAGAGCCTGGCGCTCTTCAGAAAGATAGACGATCAATCGATGATGGCCTACTGTCTGGAGAATTTGGCCGTCGTGGTCGTGGCACAGGGACAACTCGCATGGGGAGTACGGTTGTGGGGAGCAGTGGAGACAGTGCGTGAAGCCCGCGGTATACCCAGGCCATCCGCCATGCGTCTGTGGTATGAGCAGTCTCTCGCTACCGCACGCGCAGGGTTGGGTGAGGAGGCCTTTGCTGCCGTGTGGGCCGAGGGACGAGCCATGACGCCAGAGCAGGCTCTCTCCGCACAAGCGCCGGTGACCACGACGAAGCAGCCCGCTCCGGCGAGAGCCCCAACACCACCTCGTCCAGCCTACCCGGATGGGCTGACCGAGCGGGAGGTGGACGTGCTGCGCCTGGTGGCTCTGGGCATGACCGATGCACAAGTAGCCGACCAGCTGGTCCTCAGTCCGCGCACGGTGCAAGGACACCTGCGCTCCATCTACAACAAGATCATGGTGAATTCGCGCAATGCCGCCACGCGCTACGCAGTTGAGCACCAACTCGTCTGAACAGCCCACGCTCTTCTCCTCCCCAGGCAAGAGGTACCTGGCTGCATGATCGACGTCTCTCCGATCTCCTCATGCTGTGAGATCCGGTAGGTAGTATTACTCGAACTCCTCTGAAACGGTTCCCTTCCATCCATTAATAAATAGGTAATCTCATCACGTAATCCTACCGATGCCGAAAGCCGCAGCAACAGGCTATACTCTCACCAGTTGATGGCGGACGCCCCAACTGGTACCTGAGTCCAACAGGCAGAAAGTGGAGCACACGCAACCAGGCGTGGACAGGAAATGGAGGCTGCGCAGGATCAGGTGACAGCCCTGTAAAGGAGAGCATGTATGAGGAGGAACAAGATGGGCATGACGAACGATGGCCTGTCCCACAGGCAGGCCGAGAGCGAGGGGATCGATCTCCAAGGATGGGGTAGCAAATCTTTTCACGGCAAGAGAACTGTGTGGCCACGAAAGCTCATCCGTTCCAACTACATTTTAGACGTAACGCCTGCCTCAAACGATGCTCATAGACAATGCGTGGAACCTCTGTCACACCCAATGTCGCTAGATGCGGAGTGAGAAACTGTGTATCATGCAGCGTATACCCGCGCGCCTTCAGATGCCCGACCAACGCCACCAGGCATATCTTCGAGGCATCCGTAGCTCGGGAAAACATACTCTCGCCCATAAATGCTCCACCCAGTGACACACCGTACAACCCGCCGACAAGTACGCCAGAGAGCCATGCCTCCACGCTATGCGCCAGCCCCGCATAGTGTAGTTTCGTATAGGTTGTGATAAACACCTCGTTGATCCATGTCTCCTCTCGTGCAGCACAGTAATGCATCACCGCCTCGAAAGCGGTATCCATACGCACTTCATAGATGCCCTTGCGAATCGTGGCACGTAATGAACGCGAAACGTGCAGGTTCTCGTGTTCCAGAATAGCCCGAGGGTCCGGTGCATACCAGTGAATGTTGCCATCAAGACCTGCCATCGGGAAAATACCCTGTGTGTAAGCGTTAACAACCAGCGCCGGATCAAGCAAGCGAATTCTTCTCTTTGGCATAGGAACTTCCACAAGTGTTTTGTCTATTGAGTGATGGGCGTAGGGGAGATGCTTCCAAAAGTATGATATCATATGCTTCGGTTAATACTGATATCAGGTAGGGCTGATTGCCTATCAGGTGCATTACAGAAACTCACAAATGGAGGTTAATCATCATGCAAGATCGTGGCCCAGTTCAACAAGCTCCCAATATTCACCAATTTGTCACAACCGCTTTCGATTTAAACGGCTATCGAGTAGTCAGAAACTTCGGCGTTGTACGTGGCATTATCGTGCGCTCACGCAGCGTCGTGGGCAACATTGGCGCATCCTTCCAGCAGATCTTTGGTGGGAACATCACCATTTACACACAACTCTGCGAGCAAGCCCGCGTTGACGCCTATGAACTGATGATCCAGCACGCGCAGCAAGTAGGAGCAAATGCTATCATTGGCGTGCGTTATGACGCCACAGAAATCGCTCCTGGCGTCACCGAAGTCTTGTGCTACGGCACAGCAGTGTATGTCGTGCCTGCAGAGTAATAACTAACTTAAGAAGGGGTAGTGGTGAGAAACTTCTCGACAACTTTCGCCAGTTCCTTCGCTTTGGCCCCCAGTCCCAGGTGTCCATCGTGAAAGATGTACAGCTGTGAACGTGGAATCAGGTGATGCATGATCTTTGCGTTGATTGGCGGCACAATCGGGTCGTCATCGCCAGACATGATCAGCGTCGGCTGTCGTATAAAACGGAGCCACGGCAGGCTGGTCCAACCTATTCCCCCCAGCATTTGATAGAAATAGCCGAGTGGGTCTCCCTGGCGCATAGAACGAGCAAACGCGCGCGCATACTCGGGTTGCGTCCTCACGCTCCCACCATAGAGCTCTCCGGCTATATCCATCAGATAGGAGGGGTCCTGGTAGCGTCTTGGCGTTGCCAGTTTGGCCAGGACGGGGAGGCGACCCGGGACCATGAGCGCGCCTGTTCCCGTACTGACCAGGATCAGCCGCCGGCAGCGCCTGGGATATTGGAAGGCAAATTGCTGAGCGAGTGCACCGCCCCACGAGACACCAAGCACATCTATCTGGTTGTAACCCAATTGATCGAGCATCTTCGTCACCAACCAGGCCAGGGTCGAAAAACGGTACGGGATAATCGGCGCTGGCGAACCACCAACCCCCGGCACATCAAAACGAATGACTTCGAAGGCCGGATCGAGTGCGTTGACGAACGGCTCGAGCACTTCAAGGTTGGCACCGATCCCGTTCATCAGCACGAACGGCGTGCGGGTACCGTTTCCTGGACGGATGCCGACCCGCAGGCGCTGCCCTTTGACGGTAATAGTACGAATGTCAGTCTTTGGCCTGGTTGACTCTGATTGCACGGATGTTCCTTTCACTTCATGGTTCAAACACGTACGTGCCTGGAGCAGGCGCTCCCGGCTGATACTGGTCGTTGCCGAGTTCCTGCGGTGCGGGCTTCTGCTCGCTGGATCGTTTACCTAGCCAGTCTCGCCAATCCTCCCACCAGGAGCCGGAGCGTTTCTGCGCTCCGGCAAGCCACTTCTCAGGATCAGCCGGGTAGCGGGAATTGACGAAGTATGACGCCTTTGGGTTCCCCGGCGGGTTCAGGATGGCCTGGATATGACCACTGTTGCTCAAGATAAACTCGCACTTGCCGCCCAACAGTTGCGCGGTCGCATAGCAGCCCTGCCATGGTGTGATATGGTCGGTGATGCCGGCGATGAGATAGGCATCATTGGTCACTTTGGAGAGATCGATGGGCGTTCCCAGGATCTTGAGCTTATCAGGGTGCCTGAACACATCCTCCTCGAATATGCTGAGCATGTCACCATGCAGCCTGGCCGGCAGGCGAGTGGTGTCGTTATTCCAGTAGAGCACGTCAAAGGCCGCCGGATCATTGCCGATCAGGTAATTGTTGACCCAGTAATTCCAGATCAGATCATTGGGACGCAGCCAGGCAAATACCCGTGCCATCTCCTGGCCCTCAATCACGCCTTTCAAGCGAACCGCCTGCTTGGCCGCCTCGATTGTTTCTTTGGTGGCGAACAGCCCCATCGTCGACTCGACATTGGGGTCAAGTACCGTCACCAGGAAGGTCGCGGCGTTCACCCGCCGGTCCCCTTGCGCAACCAGGTACCCCAGCAGCGTGGCGAGAGTCATGCCACCAAGGCACGCTCCCGCGGTATTGACGTCCTCGCTGCCCGTAATAGCACGAACCACGTCGATCGCTTCCATAATGGCCTGGTCATAGGTTTCAAACCCCCAATTACGATGCTCGGGGGTGGGATTGCGCCAACTGATGGTGAACACCTGTATACCACTAGCGACCACGTACTGCACCAGGCTCTTGCCTGGCGACAGGTCCATCATGTAATACTTGTTCACCTGCGGCGGGACGATGAGCATCGGACGACTGTACACCTGGGGAGTCGTCGGCTTAAATTGGATCAGCTCAAGCACTTCGTTCTTGAACACGACAGCTCCCGGCGCGGTGGCCAGGTCCTTGCCGACCTGAAAGGCTTTCATATCGACCTGCGATGGCAAGCCGCCGTTGTTAGCGAGGTCTTCGATCATGTGGACGAGGCCGCGCACCAGGCTGGCACCGCCCGTCTCATGCATCTTCTTCATCGCCGCCGGGTTGCCCAGCAGCGTATTGGTCGGGGCAACAGCTTCGGTAAACAGC